>SMVB01023506.1_pt1 | contig 44027 bp, 43 predicted proteins | sample 2456461 | NCBI WGS metagenome assembly SMVB01 (sample SAMN11095934, study PRJNA526329) | marine sediment metagenome | biome: Marine sediment; feature: Surficial sediment; material: Deep marine sediment; isolation source: Hadal surficial sediment | place: Pacific Ocean | collected 2014-05 | depth...
ATCGATGTCCCCTGGTGGTTCGGCCTGTCGATTGGCCTAAAATATTGGCAGGTACAATTTTGTCGCCGTACAACAATATCACCCAGTGGACAGGTCGGACGAATTCAAGCCTGGTGCTACCCCAACGCATTTTTCTATCGATAGGAAGATTAGTCAGTGCAATATTAATGATCCGCTCGACTTCTTGACGCAGGTGTTTACCCTTTTTTATGCCCCGGTACACAAGCCACTGGCCTTTCTCGGTATCCAGTTTCTCCAGGGTTGTTAGATCCCCTACGCCGCAAGAGCGGGCAAATCCCAGCAGCGCTTTTGTTGGCTTGCCGGATTCGTCGTAGGCGGCAGAAACCGAAGGTCCCTTTCTTTCAACCTGCTGGTCTTGCTGTACTTCAACAAGGTTTTCAACGACAACAGCCAGGCGGCGTGGCGTGGCGTAACTCTTTGTTCCCTTGAAGGAAAAACCGGCAGATTTTAACTCATCACCCAGATTCTGCTCCAGGCTCAACATCAGTTGTTTAAGGGATTTTGGTGGAAGTTCCTCGGTTCCAATCTCTAGAAGCAGGTTGTCAGTTCGCATTAGCGACTTCCCTTAATACAAAATCCCTGGGGATGTCATCAGCAAGAGGAAAACCCAACTCAAGGCGTGACTTAAAATATGCATTGGCGACGCCGCGCGAGAGTGTACGTACTCTCAGGATATAGCGCTGTCTTTCGGTAACGGAAATCGCCTGTCGAGCATCCAGAAGGTTGAATATATGGGACGCTTTCATAACGTATTCATAAGCTGCCAGGGGCAAGTTGACTTGTAAAAGGCGACTGGCCTCAGACTCAAAATAATCAAATTGGGAAAACAACCCCTCTACATTTGACTCGTCGTAGTTAAAGGTAGACATTTCTACTTCGTACTGATGGTACACGTCAGCGTAGGTAACAGTGTGATTATCGGCTTGTGTCCAGATTAGCTGCCTAAAATCTTCAACTCCTTGTAGATACAGTGCAAGTCTCTCCAGACCATAAGTAATCTCGCCCATCACGGGATAACATTCCATCCCACCCACCTGTTGGAAGTAGGTAAATTGAGTGATCTCCATACCATCCATCCAGACCTCCCAGCCTAGCCCCCAGGCTCCCAGCGATGGTGACTCCCAGTTGTCTTCAACAAACCTGATGTCGTGAACCATCGGGTCAATTCCAAGGTGGAGAAGGGATTGCAGATAGAGTTCCTGAAAATTATCAGGTGATGGCTTCATCACCACTTGATACTGGTAGTAGTATTGGTAACGGTTCGGGTTTTCCCCATATCGGCCATCTGTCGGTCGCCGGCAAGGCTGGACGTAGGCAGCCCGCCAGTTCTCCGGACCAATCGCCCTCAAAAACGTGGCGGGATGAAAAGTACCGGCACCAACTTCCATATCGTAAGGCTGCATCAGAACGCAACCCTGATTCGACCAGTACTCCTGAAGAGAAAGTATCAGCTTTTGAAATGTGTCGACTTCGGCCATCTCGCCTTACCCCGGCAAAAAAGTGCGTAAGTATACCTGCATTTGAGTCTGTCGCGAATGCTTCAGGCCAGATGCCAGTCAGGCTTTCACCAGGCTCTCCCCGAATCAAAACATTGCTGTGTTCCCGTGCAGTGTGGATGGAAGGGTTAACGTGATATCAAAGGGCTATGACGGTAACATATGGCTTAAAGGCAACCAGGTAGTGACAAATGATGACCCAGTATCGATGCACATGGTGCGAGGGAAGCAGTTTATACGAGCATTATCACGATAATGAATGGGGAGTGCCGCTATTCGATGAAAATCGACTGTTCGAATTTCTTCTTCTTGAGGGAGCCCAGGCTGGATTAAGCTGGATTACGGTTCTGAACAAACGGGAAAACTATCGTGAGGCGATGGATGAATTCAACGCCGAGAAGATTGCAGCCTATGGTATGAAGAAAAAACAACAATTGTTGAACAATACCGGCATTATCAGGAATCGCCTGAAAATTGAGAGTGCCATCAAGAACGCAAAAGCGTTTCTGGAATTTCAGCAGAAAGACATCGGGTTTTCAGATTTTTTATGGTCCTTTGTTGATCAGAAGCCGATTCAGAATGCTTTCAACATCCTTGACGAAATACCGGTTACGACAACGGCGTCAGAAGCCATGAGCAAGGCACTAAAAAAGTTGGGATTTAATTTCGTTGGTGGAACCATCTGTTATGCATTTATGCAAGCGACAGGCATGGTGAACGACCACCTGGTTTCCTGCTATCGCCATCATGAATGCAGGGAACTGGCGAGCTAGTATTGTGCGGGGTCGAATTCTAGAATTGTTTTTGTGGATCCTGTCCCGGTTGCCGCGCCGCTTGAGTCAATTCCTGGGTAGGCTAATCGGCCGCCTCAACTGGTTGTTGAAGTCCCGTTCATATCATGTAACGCATGCCAATCTTTGTCTCTGCTTTCCGCATATGGAAAGAGCGCAAAGAGAATATCTGGAACTACAAAGTTTGATGAACACCGGGCAAACATTGATGGAGACACCGGCAGCATGGCTTGCCAGCGGCAAGAGGCTAAGTCGATGGATTCGCCGGGTTTCACATGAGCAGCTCCTGGATGACGCTATTGCCGAAGGCAAAGGCGTGATCATTTTGCTGCCTCACGTTGGTAACTGGGAGCTGTTTAATCACTACTATTCGGCGCGCGGACCAATGATGGCACTATATCAACCACCCCGGAAAGTTTATCTTCAAGATATGATGAAACGCATCCGCAGCCGTTTCGGGAACGAATTAGTGCCGACAAGTGTCAAGGGTATTGCCAGGCTTTATCGGGCACTCGAAGATAGTGGCACGGTGATCATCCTACCCGATCAGGTTCCTGCCAATGGCATATTTGTCCCCTTTTTTGGCGTCGATGCATTGTCAGACAAGTTGATCAGTCGATTGGTGAACAAAACGGGAGCGAGCGTCATCGCAGCTTGTGTCACCAGGCTTGGCAGTGGTGAATTCGAGGTTAGTTTTAAAGCCGTGGACAAAAATATCTATTCAACCGATATTGCAATATCAGTCAGGGCTGTCAACAAGACAGTGGAAGACTGTGTGCAGGAAATTCCAGCCCAGTATCAGTGGGAGTACAAGCGGTTCAGGGAAAGACCCGCGGGAGAGAAAAGGGTTTACCGTTTCAATAAACCAGATGCTTTTCATTAAGTCAGGGACTGCACTGATCCAAGGAACGTCTGCGGAGTGCTTGAAGAGACTGAAGCGGTGTGTATAGCTACTTTTTCCAGAGTTACTTTTTCCAGAACATCGGCGTAAACAGGACAAGGATAGTGAAAATCTCAAGACGGCCGAGAATCATGGCAAAGCACAGTAGGAGTTTCGCAGTGTCCGTGATACCTGCGTAGTGTACTGCTACATCACCGAGACCTGGTCCAAGATTATTAATCGCTGCACCGACCGCGGAGAAGGCAGTAAGGAAATCTAATCCCGTGGCGACGAGCGCCAGGTGCATAAAAAGAAACACGATCACGTAGATGGAAAAGAAACCCCAGATGGCTTCGATAACATTGGGCGTTACACGGTGTTTGTTGACCTTTATGGGGAACACGGCATGGGGGTGGATCAAGCGATAAATTTCCCGGAGCCCCTGCTTGATGATCAACATGACGCGTATTACTTTCATGCCACCGCCTGTTGAGCCTGCACAGGCACCAGTGAAAGCGCCGAAGAAGATCAGGAAAGGTAGCATACCGGGCCACTGGCTGAAATCGGTGGTTGCAAATCCCGTTGTTGTTAAGATTGAAACAACTTCGAAGATTGCCATTCGAAACGCGGTCATTCCCGCATAGAAATTAGAGATGACCAACAACAGGGTCACCACCATTGTCGACGCCAGGAGGAAGAATAAATAGACTTTTACCTCATCATCCTTAAGATAATGGGCGATTGACTTGTCCCTTACTGCGAAGAAGTGTAAGCCAAAGTTGATGCCGCTAATCACCATAAATACGATTGCAACCGATTCGATAAGAGGTGAATTGAAGTATCCGATACTGGCGTCGTGTGTAGAGAAGCCGCCAATTGCGACTGTCGAGAAACTATGGCAGATGGCATCAAATAAACTCATTCCTGCCAGCCAGTAGAATAACGCGCAGATCATTGTCAGACCGAGGTAAATTGACCACAGGGCAACGGCGGTTTGTTTAATCCTGGGCGTCAGCTTGCTGTCTTTGACAGGCCCGGGTGATTCGGCGCGGTAGAGTTGCATGCCGCCAATACCGAGCATCGGCAGAATGGCAACGGCCAGGACGATGATCCCCATACCGCCAAGCCATTGCAGTTGCTGTCGGTAGAAGAGAATGGATTCCGGCAGGTTATCCAATTGGGTTATGACGGTAGCGCCGGTCGTGGTCAGGCCGGAAAAGGATTCAAACAATGCATCAACAACATCCAGTCCGGCTCCTGCTGATTCGAGAAATGGAATACTGCCGAATGTACCGAGCGCGAGGTAGAAGAGAACCGTGACCAGAAACCCGTCTTTGGTGCGCATCTCGTTGCGGAATCTCCGAAATATCAGCCACAGGACAAAACCAATGGCAAATGTAAAGATAAAGGCGTCGATAAAAATACGAGAGGCGTTGTCAGAATATATCCAAGACACGAGCAACGGCGGCAACATGGTCAGGCTGAATATCATCAGGAGACTGCCCAGGATGCGAAAGGCGATTCCGAAGTGCATGGGCTAGAAAAAGCTGAGAGGTGCTTGAAATAATTTTTCGACTTCCCGAATGCGGCTCTTGTCCACCAGGAAGAGGATGAGATGATCGTCCGGTTTTACCACGATGTCATCGTGGGCGATCAAAACATCTTTGCCTCGAACAATGGCACCGATGGTCGTGCCGGTAGGCAGCTCAATATCTTCCAGCGTCCGGCCGATAACCTTCGAGCTGGTTTCATCACCGTGGGCAATTGCTTCTATTGCCTCGGCAGCACCCCGGCGCAGTGCATGAACTTTAACGACATCACCCCGGCGAATATGCGTCAGGATGGAACCTAACGTTGCTTGCTGCGGTGATATAACAATATCAATATCATGTCCTTCTATCAGATCCACGTAGGCAGGGTTGTTCACCAGCGTGATGACCTTACGCGCGCCGAGACTCTTGGCAAGCAGCGAGGACATAATGTTAGCTTCATCATCGTTGGTCACTGCACAGAACACATCTGCATCCTCGATATTTTCTTCCAATAGCAAATCACGATCCGAGGCATTACCGGCTAACACAATGGTTCGGTGCAGCGTTTCAGACAATTCGTAACATCTTTGCCTGTCACGTTCGATAATGCGAACGCCATATTTTTGTTCGATGGAATTCGCTAGTCCCTGGCCGATATGACCGCCACCAGCGATCACTATTCGCTTGTTTGGTCGTTCGGTTCGGCGCAGCTCGCTCATCACACTTTGAATATCTCGCGCAGCGGCGATGAAAAAGACCTCATCATCTGCCTCTATCACGGTGGTGCCCTCAGGTATGATGGGGCGATTCTTTCGAAAAATGGCCGCAACCCTGGTATCGACCATTGGCATATGTTTTCGGATGTAGCGCAATTCCTGGCCGACCAGCGGGCCCCCGTAGTAGGCTTTCACGCACACCAGCTGCACCTGGCCATCTGCAAAATTCATCACCTGCAGTGCACCAGGATTATCAATCAATCGTTTGATATCCTGGGTAATGAGATCCTCAGGATTCACGATGTAGTCAACTGGCATAGCCCGGTTGCTGAAGATGCCGCCATCGGTCAGGTAAGCCCTGGAACGAATTCGGGCGATTTTGGTCGGCGTGTGGAAGACGGTATGGGCGACCTGGCAGGCAACCATATTGACCTCATCGCTACTGGTGACAGCGATGAGCATGTCGGCATCTTCAGCACCGGCCTGCCGCAATACGTCCGGATGTGATGCCAATCCCCGGATGGTACGAATATCAAATCGGTCTTGCAGTTCGCGTAGACGATTGCTGTCGGTATCAACGACAGTGATGTCACTGGCTTCCTTTGTCAGATTTTGCGCGAGGTTACCACCGACCTCTCCCCCACCAAGAATAATGATTTTCATGGCCAGAAAGACCCTTCACTGCTATCAGGCATTTCTTGCACGACGACTTTACGTAAATGGGCGAAGTAAAAACCATCATGTGCACCGCTAACAGGTAGCAACTGTAAACCCGTATTGAGGTTGATGCCGCCATCGACCTGGATTGGCAGTATTTGAACATCCTGCCGTTGATGAATAAATTTGCCTATTACCCCCTCATTTTCTTCAGGCAGCACCGAGCAAGTTGAATACAAGATATCCCCTCCTTGTTCCAGAAGCGCCCAGGCAGCACTCAGCAGCCCGAGCTGAATCGCGCACAGCTTATCAATATCTGAATTTCTACGCAGCAATTTAATATCCGGGTGTCGACGGATGATACCGGTCGCGGAACAGGGAGCATCAAGTAATATTCTATTGAAGCAACGGTCTTTGATCTGCAATAGATCCATATTCGTCAATTCGCAGCTTAATCCGAGCCTGTCCAGGTTCTCTTTGACCGAGGCCAGGCGATCGTTATCTTTGTCGTTGGCAACCAGCATGATGGCAGGATTGGTTTCAAGCAGGTGACATGTTTTACCGCCAGGCGCGGCACAGGTATCGAGAACGGTATCGCCCGGTCGGGTCAGCAGTAAATTGGCTGCCAGTTGGGAGGCCTCATCCTGTACGCTAACCAGACCGCCCTCGAAACCGGGTAGTCTCTCAACCGGACAGGGTGTTTCAAGCACAATGGATGAATTAACCAGGGAACCTGGTCTCGCCTCAATACTATCGTTAGCCAGGAGGGTTAGATATTCACTCCTTGTTGTTTTGAGCATGTTAACGCGAAGTACCATCGGAGGTTGTTCATTATTGACGCTGAATATCTGGTCCGCAGTTTCCGGCCATGCGGTTCTTATTCTAGCTGCCAGCCAGGCAGGGTGGTTAGTGCGCACCTCAATGGTCGTGTCTTTAAGTTCGTCCAAACTGGTTCTCTGGCGAAGATAGTTGCGCAGGATTGCATTGATGAGCCCTTTAGCCCATTTCTTTCCTAATTGGCTGCTTGTCTCCACAGCCGCGTTTACACTAGCGTGGGCAGGTCGGTTTAGTGACCTGATGCTGTAGATGCCACAGAATAATAGAAGTTTTAGATCGGTATGTTTTGTCGGTAGTGGCTTATCCAGCAGGCTGGTAGTCAAGTAGTCCAGAGTGTAGTAATCGCGTAGCACCCCATAAATAATCTGTCGTGCCAGGGGGGACACATCACCTTGCAGGCTGTTCTCCATACTCCTGCCGTTAATGACAATTTGAAGCAGAGTAGAGACAGCCTGTTCGTATTCCTGCATTGCGGCCCTAGGAGAATCGATGACCAGGAGAGACCATTTCTCGCCTGGCATTAAGAAGGTCTGCGCCGTTTAAAATGGCCCCTTTACCCAGTGGCAGCTGAATTGCGGTGATGATGAGGGAGCCGCTGCCGCAAGCGACCTCTATACCCTTTTTTGTCAGATTCAATATTTCACCCGGGTGCATTCCGGGATTATCGGCAACGCTGCAAGCTTCCCATATTCTGATGCGCATCGCATCGAGGTAGGTGAAAGCGACCGGGTCTGGATTAAAGGCATTAATTTGTCTGGCAATGTCGATAGCGGGTAGGCACCAATCAATTTTACCCTCTTGTTTTTGAATTTTCTTTGCGTAAGTTATTCCGGTTTCTGGCTGGGGGACAGGTTGCACAGTGCCTTGCTCAATTTGACTGATCGTCTGCAGCAGTGCCACTCTACCGGCTTTCGCTAGCCTTTGGCTGAGGCTGGCGCTGGTATCATCCGGTTTGATTAAAACTTTTTCGCACAGCAAAAGATCACCAGTATCGAGACCCTCGTTCATTTGCATGATACTGATACCGGTTTCCGAATCGCCGGAGAGGATTGAACGCTGGATTGGTGCAGCTCCCCTCCATCTGGGCAGAAGAGACGCATGCACGTTGATACAGCCTAAGGCTGGATACTCTAGCACTGCTTTTCTTAGTATTTGTCCATAGGCGACAACAACCAACAAATCAAAGACCAGGTCTGAAATGTCTTCAACGTTGAGTCGATCGGGTTGCAGCACGGATAACGCCTGTTGCAACGCGAACTGCTTCACAGGGCTGGGTACAGGGTTTTTGCCGCGTTTGCCTGGCTTATCGGGTTGGGTGATGACGGCGACAACCTGATGACATGAATCCACCAGGGCACAAAGGTGGTCAACTGCAAACAAGGGTGTACCTGCAAAAAGGATGTTCAAGCAGTTTTCCAGGTCGCTATCGAGACGATCATGCCCTTTGTTTCTGCTGTTTTTGCAACTTTTTGCGAATTAGCTGGCGTTTGATCGGGGAAAGGTAGTCAACGAACAACCTACCTTCCAGGTGGTCCATTTCGTGCTGTATACAAACCGCGAGCAAATCCTCAGCCTCCATGGTAAAAGGGCTTCCTTCACGGTTGATGGCGTTAATCATGATCCTGCTGCTGCGGATCACAGGTTCATAGAAACCCGGAACAGAAAGGCATCCCTCTGACGATTCGATCTCGCCGTCCTGTTCTTCCAGGGTGGGATTAATCAGTATAAGAGGTGAATCCTTATTCTCGGAAATATCCAGCACAATCAATCGGTGGTGGTAATTCACCTGGGTTGCCGCAAGGCCAATACCTGCTGCTTCATACATGGCCGCCAGCATTCTGTCAGCGAGACTGACCAGCTTGCCGTCGATCTCTTTTACTGCTTTGGCTTTTGTACGCAAGCGAGGATCGGGAAATTCCAGTATCGCTAATGGCAGCATATGGTTTCGTCGAATACCTCTAGTAATAGTGCAACTTGTGCTGCTAAGATTATGATCATACAGAAATTTCAGCCTGTAACTATACTGGTGTTAAGGGGCTGAATTTTAATAAATGGTAGCGATATATTGTACTCTCTTTGAAGACGGGATTCGCCTCATGAAGAAAATTCTTCCGGCGCTGGTGTTCGTTGTTTTCACCTGTGTCACTTTCAATTCAACATTTGCAGCCGAGGTGCTGAAAAAGGATCATCCTGACCGATATCTGGTGGTAGAAGGAGATACGCTGTGGGATATCGCCTCAATGTTCTTGAATGATGCCTGGATGTGGCCGGATATCTGGCATGTTAATCCAGATATAGAAAATCCGCACCTGATCTACCCCGGGGATGAAATATTTCTAAGGTATGTCGATGGTAAACCCCAGTTGTCATTGCAACGCGGCGATGAGTCGAGAACGCTTGTAATGAAACCGGTTCGAGATCACGGAACTGAAAAATTGGTGCCGAGGGTGCGTATTTCGCCGCTGGTCAGTGCTATTCCATCTATTGCCTTCGATAGAATTTCAAGCATGCTCCAGCTGGGACGTATCGTGGAAGAAGATACATTGGAACTCGCGCCCTATGTTCTGGCCAGCGTCTCGGGAAGATTGTTGTTCGGTGAGGGTGATTCCTTTTATGCACGAGGCAATTGGACTGATGATGCGTCAATTTATGGCGTATACCGCCAGGGTGAGACCTATGTGGACCCGGAGACAGGTGAAATATTGGGTTACGAGGCGCGGGAACTCGGTATTGCGAAAGTTAAAGCACGAAATGGTGACGTGCTGACGTTTGAATTGACCAGCGTAAAAGAAGAGACCCGGCTTGGTGACCGGCTGTTACCAACGGAGGAAAGGCGATTCGAGTCCACGATTTTCCCCACTCCACCGGAAGAAGACATTGCCGGTATCATCATCAATGTCATGGGCGGTGTCGTTAACGTTGGAGCGTCTGATGTTGTCGTGATTAACCGTGGACTAGAAGATGGCCTTGATGTTGGGATCGTGTTGGCGATACATAAACGCGGCGCCTTAATAAAAGATCGCTTTGGTGGCGGCAAAGTGACTTTACCTTCTGAGCGAGCTGGTGTGCTGCTGATCGTACGAAGTTATGACAAGATGTCTTACGGATTTGTGCTGGAGACAAAGTTCCCCCTGAAAGTTGGCGACCTGGTCTTTAATCCCTGAATTGTTTTTGCAACTTTTCCCTGATGAAAACCAGGGCCGATAACGGGCATTGATTTAGGACTTTGCCTATCGTATTAATGCGTAAAACTGCCTAGATTCTACCTTCCCGGTTGTTCATGGAGGTAGCTGCCCGGTGCGTGATGTTGAGCTTCGTCATCTTCTTACCCTGTTCAGGATTCTGGTAGACAAACCGGTATTACTGGCATCACTATTGGAAAGCGCGGGTTCAGCCGGTGACATAATCGGCAGTTCGCGTGAATTTCACTTGTCTGGCAGTCCTGCCGGAATTAGTGAACTTATCCGCCGTAAGATAAAACCCGGGCTGATCCAGCGCGTCGACAAGGATATTGAATGGTTGGCAGCCGAGGGACATCATCTGTTGGTTTTAGGCCAAGCGAATTACCCGTCATTATTGGCCCAGATAGCTGACCCGCCAGTTCTTCTATTTTGCAGGGGAAATCTGGATGCGCTGGATCAGTTCAAGATCGCTATGGTTGGAAGTCGAAACCCAACAAATATGGGCGTTAAACACGCAGAACAGTTTGCAAGGCAACTGGCATCTATTGGGATCGCTGTCACTAGCGGCCTGGCCCTGGGCATTGACGGGGCGAGCCATCGGGGCGCCTTGTCTGTCGATGGAATAACACTCGCCGTCCTGGGTTCGGGTTGCGATGTGATTTACCCGTTCAGGCATGCAAAACTTGCCCGTGCAATCGAGATGCAAGGTTTAATCGTTTCCGAGTTTCCGCTTGGAACACCAGCTTATCCAGCCAACTTTCCCCGCCGAAATCGAGTTGTAACAGGCATGTCTCTCGGCACACTCGTGGTCGAGGCACAAGCGAGAAGTGGCTCGCTAATTTCTGCACGTCATGCCATGGAACAGGGTCGAGAGGTATTTGCGATTCCAGGTTCAATTCAGTCAAGGCAAAGTCGTGGCTGCCACAAATTAATACGCGATGGTGCAATATTGATTGAGAATCCGGACCAGATTCTGGAGGAAATTGGCAGTCTCGCAGAATTTCAGTCACGACATCGGCTGCAGGTTAAGCAACGCCAGGGAAAGTCCGGCGGCGGATTGGAGCTATCTCCCACCAAGTCAGCCATCATAGATCTTCTGGGTGCCGAACCAATGTCACTGGACCAATTGTGCAATCTTCTTGGTCAAGAGGTTTCAGAATTGCTCGCGGCACTTGTCGAGCTCGAGATCGACGACCTCATTGTCAATGAAGCTGGAGGTTATTGTCTTGCCTAACAGGAAGCTGAACTGTTGAAACGCACAGTGGAGTGGAGTAACGTCCGGTTCTTTTTTTGAGGAATAAATATGCCCTCTGTCTTTGTTGCGATTCTAATGGGATCAGATTCTGATCTGCCGGTGATGCAAGATTGTATCGAGCTTCTGGACAAGTTTGGTATCACCTCTGAGGTAAGAATTACTTCTGCTCACCGAACACCAGAGGATACACGGGACTATGTGCGGCAAGCAGAACAAAGAGGGTGCGCAGTATTTATTGCAGCAGCGGGCCTGGCCGCTCACCTTGCGGGTGCCGTCGCTGCCCAGACAGTGAGACCTGTTATTGGTGTACCGATCGACTCAGGGCCGCTGCAGGGTTTTGATGCGCTTCTTTCCACCGTGCAGATGCCCGGAGGCATACCAGTGGCAACTGTTGCGATTGGTAAACCCGGGGCAAAAAATGCCGCCTATCTGGCTGCCCAGATTCTCGCCATCAATGATGCGGGTTTAAAAGCTGCGCTGGAAGAGGAACGCGCCGTCAACGCAGAAGCAATCAGGCAGAAAAACAGGGAATTGAACAGCTGAACGGCGACTCAAACGGAAGTCAGTTAATGTTGAATGTATCGGGTTGGCAATTAGATCATCTTGTAAGCCTGATGCATAGAGGTGGCGTCATCGCGTATCCCACGGAAGGTGTCTGGGGCCTGGGTTGTTTGCCAGAATCACTATCCGCTGTTTCAAAAATTTTGAAACTGAAAAATAGGTCCTGGGAGCGGGGCTTGATCCTTGTTGGTTCTTCAATTAAACAATTTCATCCATATCTGGAAGGGTTACCCTCAGCCGCACTCGATGAACTCAATAGGGTATGGCCTGGACCCGTGACCTATCTCTTGCCGGATAATGGTTACTGCCCGCTATGGATCAAGGGGAAACATTTAACTGTCGCACTCAGGGTAACGGATCATCCCACGGTGAGAAGTATTTGTGACCGGCTCGAGTCGCCCATGGTTTCAACCTCGGCTAATCCTGCGGGGCGCATACCCGCAAGGAATGGTTTACAGGTCAGAAAATATTTTCCAACAGGGATCGACTTCTTTGTACCGGGTGAGCTGGGTAGTCATACCGGTGCGAGCGAGGTCAGGGATTTGCTGACGGGTTCGATTATCAGGGCAGGTGCGTCATGAACAAATTCAAGCTTGCCGTACTGGGCAATCCCATATCCCATAGTCGCTCACCGGAGATACACAAGGCTTTTTCTCGGCAAATTGGCATCGATCTCAGTTACCAGAAAATCGAGGTACCTGAAGGTGAATTTGATCAGGTGGCCGGGGAACTCATGTTACAAGGTTATCGCGGATTCAATGTCACGGTACCTTGTAAGGGCGATGCCTTTCGCTTTGCTGCTCGTTGTTCGGCCTCTGCAGTCCGAAGTGAAGCAGTTAATACGATAAGTTTCATCGATGAAACACAGGTCCAGGGTGATAATACAGATGGACCGGGCCTGGCGAAGGACCTGATAGAGAATCATGGATGGCAGATTGAAAACCAGAGAATTCTGGTACTTGGAGCAGGTGGTGCTGTGAGAGGGGTTCTGTGGGATTTATTGCAGCGCTCGCCACTCATGGTGCACTTATATAATCGAACCGTATCCAGGGCCGAGGCAATTGTGAAGAAGATGGCGGCACAAGAATTAGTCGCCGTGACTAAAGATGAACTGGAAGACGGCTATGACCTGGTGATCAATGGAACTTCCGCCGGACTAGCGCAGAAGGTCCCGGATTTACCACCTCGGATATTGAATAAGCACTCTCGTTGCTACGATTTGGTTTATGGAACCCGGATCACCCCTTTTAATGACTGGTGCAGGCGGACATCGGAATGTGAAGTTGCTGATGGACTGGGCATGCTAGTGGAGCAGGCCGCACTATCGTTTCAACTCTGGTTTTCTAAAACAGTCCAGACCTCGCAGGTTATTGCCGACTTGCGCAAGCGCCTTTAATTCTTATCCTGTGGATCCTGGCTACTGGCCCTAATTTTATAATCGATGTTAAAGACCAAAGAGAGAATGACTGATGACTAACCCGCTGACGGAAATAAATGAACTGCCGCCATTCGACAAGATTACTGCCGGGCAGGTCCATCCGGCAATTGAATATTTACTGGCTGAGTGTAGATCAGGTATCCGGAAGTTGCTCGACGGCGGTGCGGATAGCTGGGAGACCCTTGTTCAGTCCCGCGATGAACTGGAGGACAGGTTGAATCAGGCCTGGTCTCCGGTTAGCCATATGAATTCGGTCGTTAATTCAGACGACCTGAGAAAAGTATATAACGCGTGTTTACCGCAACTGAGTGAATATTCAACAGAAATGGGACAGAACTCGCGACTGTTTGCCGCCTACCAACGGATATCTGAAGCACCGGCGCACGATGATTTAGGTACTGCACAAAAGAAGGTCATTGAAAATGCGTTACGGGAATTCAAATTGTCGGGTATCGAACTCAATGCCGAAAATAAGGTGCGATTTGCAGAAATTCGTAAGCAGCTGTCGGAATTAAGCAGTCAATTCAGTGACAACGTGCTTGATGCAACCGGCGGGTGGCGTAAATCAATCGCAGATATTGAAGAACTGGCCGGCCTGCCTGAAAGCGCGTTGGGCCTGGCAAAACAAACAGCAGAGCAAAGAGGTGAGGAAGGCTATTTGTTAACCCTCGATATGCCCAGTTACCTGCCCGTGATGACTTATTGTGACAATTCAGAATTGCGTAGAGAAGTCTATGAAGCTTTTGTGACGAGAGCTTCAGAAATTGGACCGGGCGCAGGGCAGTGGGATAACTCACAGCTGATGCTGGATATCCTGAAACTTCGTACGCAACAGGCCAGGTTGTTGGGGTTTGATCACTTTGCACAAAATTCACTGGCCATGAAGATGGCAGATTCAACTGACCAGGTGTTAAGTTTTCTTGAGGAATTAGCAGCAAAATCCCTGCCAGTCGCGATAAAAGAATTTGAGGAATTGTGTGAGTTCGCCAGCAATGAACACGGCGTGTCAGAGCTCATGCCCTGGGATCTAACCTATTATTCAGAAAAGTTGAAAAAGGCAAAGTACGATATTTCTGACGAAGAATTACGCCCTTACTTTCCTGCGCCCAGGGTTATCGAAGGCATGTTTGAGGTCGTGCGCCGCCTCTATGATATTGAGGTCGAACAGGTTGAAGACATAAAAATATGGCATGAAGATGTCAAGACTTTCAACATCCGCAAAGATGGCGTGCTGGTGGCTCGATTTTACCTGGATCTTTATGCGCGAAGCAAAAAACAGGGCGGTGCCTGGATGGATGAGTGCCGGGTTCGCAGGGTAAGGGCTGACGGTAGTCTACAACTGCCGGTGGCCTATTTGACTTGCAACTTCACGGCGCCATTAGGGCGTGATCCGGCGCTCTTAACACACAGTGAGGTCGTGACCCTGTTTCATGAATTTGGCCATGGATTGCACCATATGATGACAAAAATTGATTGTGCGGGCGTGTCCGGCATAAACGGTGTTGCCTGGGATGCAGTTGAGCTGCCCAGCCAGTTCATGGAGAACTGGTGCTGGCAACGCGAAGCGCTGCAATTTATATCTGGGCACTATAAGACGGGTGAACCGCTGCCGGATGAATTGCTGGATAAAATGCTCAGGGCGAAGAATTTCCATTCAGCCATGATGATGCTCAGGCAACTTGAGTTTGCGCTGTTTGACTTTCGGCTGCACGTTGAGTTCGACGAAGGCAAAGAAAACCAGATTCAGGAAATTCTTGACTCAGTCCGTGAGCAGGTCACGGTGGTACCCGTCTCACCGTTCAACCGTTTCCAGCATGCCTTCTCGCATATATTCGGTGGCGGATATGCCGCTGGGTACTATAGCTATAAGTGGGCAGAAGTTTTGTCTGCAGACGCATTTGCAAAATTTGTTGAAGACGGTATTTTTAATCGGCAGACAGGTGAAAAATTTCTAGCGACGATTCTGGAACAGGGTGGTTCGGAGGATGCCATGGACCTGTTCGTTGCGTTCAGGGGAAGGGAGCCGGATGTTGATGCGCTCTTGAAACAAGAGGGGATCCTTTAACCCGGAAGCAGCGGTCAGCGGGGTGCAAGATGTGACCATCACCAATAAATTCAATTTAGCCGCGGTGGTTATTAGAGGTTACCCGGTATAATGGGTCTCTGATAATGGCTCTCTAACAAGGGGTTTTGCATGAGAGAAATTCCAGCACAGAAAAGGCGGTTCATCGCCGGGGTGACATGCCCCTCTTGTGGTGAATTGGATAAAATCTATGTCACCGAGGAAGCCGGTGAAGAGATGTTAAGATGTAATGCCTGCGATTACAGAGAAAGTCGAGAAAGAAAAGGCGGCGCCTGGCAGCCGGTCCGGTTGCCAGGTTCGGGTGAAAAACAGGATTAAAATCCAGGATATTAAAGGCTTATTAGTTGAGTAAAGGTGAGTCGCTGATATACTCGCGTCGTTTTTTGGGGCTTTGGTAAGTATTCAGACTTTATATGCCGTTCCATGCACCCTGTAGGGACTCGTATAAGGGCGGCAGTCCTCTCGAAAATTACAAGAATAATGGTTTCGAATCACTAAACAATAACGAAAATTTTTGGTCCGCTGGCGACTTATCGGATCTGTGCATTTTTTACAATATGGAGTTTCCCTAAGATGGATAGAGCGAAACGGTTTAGATGGCTAGTTGCTTTGTCGCTACTGCTGATGAGTAGTCTCGCATTGGCTGATTGGTCGGCGTTGAATATGCGAGAAGGTGTCACCCAGATAAGCCGGGAGATTTATAACTTGCACATGATTGTCCTCTGGGTTTGTGTCGTGATTGGTATTGTGGTGTTTGGTGTAATGATCGTTTCCATGCTGGTTCACAGGAAGTCCCTGGGGGCTGTTCCAGCCAGTTTTCACGAAAGCACAACGCTTGAGATTATCTGGACGATTGTTCCCATTGTCATACTCGTGGTGTTGGCTGTACCCGCCACCAGTACACTCCGTTCCATGTACGAGACCGGTGATTCGGATGTTGATATCAAGATTGTCGGTTTTCAGTGGAAATGGCAATACACCTATCTTGATGATGATCCCGGCAAAGAAATCCAGTTTATGAGCGCACTGCTCACGCCGCAAGATGAAATCCAGAACCGTGCGAATAAGAGAGAACACTATCTGCTGGATGTGGACAATCCCCTGGTTGTCCCGATCAATAAACGAATACGTTTCCTGATAACTTCTAACGATGTCATTCACTCCTGGTGGGTGCCTGATTTTGCAATAAAGAAAGATGCCATTCCTGGTTTTGTTCACGAGGCCTGGACCATCATCGAACAGCCCGGTATTTATCGAGGGCAATGTGCAGAACTGTGTGGTAAAGATCATGGCTTTATGCCGGTTGTTGTGCGTGCGGTAGAGCAATCAGAATACGAAGAGTGGCGAGTGGCCAGACAGGAAGAGGCCAGACTCGCATACGAAACATTTGGCAAGCAGTGGACCATGGATGAACTGATGGAAACCGGTGAGCAGGTATACGCCCAGAATTGCATGACCTGTCACCAGGCAAATGGCCAGGGTATCCCGCCCGCATTTCCAACCCTGGTTGGCGGTATGTCCACTGGTCCGTTAGAAAATCATATCGACATGGTGTTGCGCGGCAAGTCGGGAACGGCCATGCAAGCATTTGGTGAACAATTAAATGCTGCACAACTCGCTGCTGTTATTACATATGAAAGAAATGCATGGGGTAACGGCCTGGGTGACATGGTTCAGCCCAGAAAGATCAATGAATTGCTAAGCCAAGGCCAGTAGGAGAGAAGGATGAGCGCAGTTATAGAAGAACATCACGACGATCACCACGGTCATGGCCCGGACAAGGGTATTATGCGGTGGTTGTTGACCACTAACCACAAGGACATCGGGACACTTTATCTCTGGCTTAGTTTTATCATGTTTCTGATCGGCGGGTGTATGGCGCTGGTCATCAGGGCGGAGTTATTCCAGCCGGGTTTACAGATAGTCGAACCCGCGTTTTTCAACCAGATGACAACCATGCATGGCCTGATCATGGTATTTGGTGCCGTTATGCCGGCCTTTGTTGGTTTGGCTAACTGGCTGGTGCCGATGATGATTGGTGCGCCGGATATGGCATTGCCCAGGATGAATAATTATAGTTTCTGGATCCTGCCTTTTGCATTTTCAATGTTAGTCGGCACCCTGTTCATGGAAGGTGGCGCACCAGCCTTTGGATGGACATTTTATGCACCCCTGTCTACTGAATATGCGCCGCCGAGTGTGACCTTTTTCATTTTCGCCGTTCACCTGCTGGGGATATCGTCCATTATGGGTTCGATCAATATTGTGGTCACCATTCTTAACATGCGCGCACCCGGTATGAAGCTGATGCAGATGCCTCTGTTCGTCTGGACCTGGCTGATCACGGCCTATTTATTGATCGCAGTGATGCCGATACTCGCTGGTCTCGTCACCATGATGCTTATGGATATTCATTTTGGCACAGCATTTTTTACTGCAGCTGGCGGCGGTGACCCGGTGTTGTTTCAACATGTATTCTGGTTCTTCGGCCATCCGGAAGTGTATATCATGATCTTACCGGCGTTTGGTGTGGTGTCTGCAATCATTCCGACATTTGCCCGGAAGAGACTTTTCGGATACGACTCCATGGTTTATGCAACTGCCTCCATCGCATTTCTTTCATTCATCGTATGGGCCCACCACATGTTTACAGTGGGCATTCCCATTGCTGGCGAACTCTATTTTATGTATGCCACCATGCTTATCGCCGTACCAACCGGCGTCAAGGTATTTAATTGGGTGGCGACCATGTGGCGTGGTTCAATGACATTTGAGACACCGATGCTGTTCGCCATCGCCTTTGTCATACTGTTTACCATCGGGGGGTTATCGGGTTTGATGCTCGCGCTCACACCAGTCGATTTCCAGTACCATGATACCTATTTTGTTGTCGCTCACTTTCACTATGTATTAGTACCGGGTTCGGTGTTTTCAATTATGGCGGCAGTCTACTACTGGATTCCAAAATGGACCGGTAATATGTACGATGAGACACTTGGAAAGACTCATTTCTGGTTATCATTCATCGGTGTGAACGTGTTATTCTTTCCACAGCATTTTGTTGGGCTCGCGGGCATGCCGCGGCGTATTCCAGATTATGCACTGCAGTTTGCTGACTACAATATGATTTCCAGCATGGGTGCATTCCTTTTTGGATTTAGCCAGTTATTGTTCTTGTTTATCGTCATCAAAACGATCAGGGGTGGCAAGAAAGCGACTGATCAGGTCTGGGAAGGGGCACATGGCCTGGAATGGACCCTACCTTCACCCGCGCCCTACCATACCTTTAGAACACCGCCGAAGAATCTAGCAGAGGCGCACGGATAAGAAACTGATGATGCGGGAATCAAAAAAGGAACAACGACACATACTGCGCCTTATGGGTGTGGTCGTCGGTATGTTTGCATTTGGATTTGCCCTGGTGCCACTTTATGACGTTTTCTGTGAGATTACCGGGGCTAACGGTAAGACTGCCGGGCAATACACGATTACTGAACCGCAAGAAGTTGATGAGCAGCGGATAGTCACAATCCAGTTTCTGACCACCAACAATGCAGGTATGCCGTGGGAATTCAGGCCGAAGAAACGGATGCTAAAAGTACATCCCGGTGAATTGAATTCAACAACGTTCTATGTGCACAATCCAACAAACAGGACCATGGTGGCGCAAGCGGTGCCGAGTGTATCACCGTTTCATGCTGCAGAATATTTGCACAAAACAGAATGTTTCTGCTTTGATCAGCAGGAACTTAAACAAGGTGAACAGATGGACATGCCGCTCCGGTTCATTATCGATGCTGATTTACCGAAAGACGTTCATAAATTGACGCTGTCTTACACGCTTTTTGATGTTACGGATAAATTTGGTAAGACGCGCGAAAACCCTCTCGAAAAGAATGATGGCTTAAAAGAGCTCGCGGTTAACTAGGCTGGATTAGGATAAAGAAAAGGCGAAGTTTACCCAAAAATTATGATGGAGAAATAACATGACCTCTGAAGAAACTCATGAAAGCTATTACATACCGCATAATAGCGCTTTCCCGATCTTTGCGTCGTTAGGTCTTTTCCTGACGGTATTTGGTGCCGGAAACATACTGAATGACCTGAAAGCAGGCGTCGATAGCAGCTTCGGCACGATCGTCTTCCTGGTTGGCGGGCTCGTGATGTCGGGGACCCTATTCGCCTGGTTTAGCAAGGTCATAGAAGAAAACCATGCCAAGATGTACAGCGACCAGATGAACCGGTCCTATGTATGGGGCATGAGTTGGTTCATATTCTCGGAGGTAATGTTTTTTGCAGCTTTCTTCGGTGTCTTGTTTTATATCAGGGTTTTTGTTGTAGATTGGATAGGAGGTGTCGGTGATCGTGGTCCAAGCGATATGTTATGGCCAGAGTATTCACCGGAATGGCCGATGTTGAATACACCGGATCCTTCCCGCTTCCCGGGAGCAAGGGAAGTGATGTCTCCGTGGGGACTACCTTTGATTAATACCATTTTATTGGTGTCTTCCAGCTTCACTGTGACGTTTGCACACCATGGTATTAAGGAAGACAATCGGAAGAAGTTAATAAGGTGGCTGACACTGACGGTCATCCTTGGCGTTACATTCCTGGGAGTTCAGGCTTACGAGTATTACCATGCGTACCATGAACTGGGTTTAACACTCAATGCCGGTATCTATGGTACAACCTTTTTTATGTTAACCGGCTTTCACGGTGCGCATGTTACCCTTGGTACCTTCATGTTATTCGTTATGTTGGGGCGCGCCTTGAAAGGACATTTTACGGCCGATGATTGTTTTGGTTTTGAGGCAGCATCCTGGTACTGGCACTTTGTTGATGTCGTCTGGTTGGGCTTATTCGTCTTTGTCTACGTCCTGGGCAGCTGATTGCGAGAACTAATGATTTAAAAAAGCCCCGGTAACGGGGGCTTTTTATGAGTGCCAGGGAGAAGCATTTCCGAGTTCACCGCTCCAGAAGCCGTAGACGATAAAGAGAAGTAACAAGGCAGCAAGAGAAACTCGCATCAATAGTAGCCGGGCCGTTCTCTTGCCACCCCTGCCCTGGTCTACAAGTAAAGTATAAAACGCGCTGCCTAATGCGACAAGATTTGCAAAAAACAAAATGACAATAACAACTTTTAACCACATGGTATTTCGTGAATTTGTGAAGTGTACTGATATTATACGTGGCTTCAGAATTCTTTACAGGCAATCGATGCGAAGCAAACTGTGAACCGATCATTTGATTTTAATTGGAGGATGGCAATATTCTCTGGCCTCTTTTTTGTCTTGTTTATAAAACTCGGTTTCTGGCAGTTAGAGCGGGCAACGGAAAAAGAAGAACTGATTAGCGCAGAAGAGATACGGAGGAGTCAGCCGCCCGTTTTATTTGACCAACTGCCGAATGACGTTCGAAATCTTTCCGGAACGCCTGTAAGGCTTAAGGGCGCGTATTTGGATGACAGGATTTTTCTGCTGGACAACCGGGTTCTCAAAGGCAAGGTCGGGTTTGAAGTCCTCATCCCTTACAGGGTGGAAAATGGGCAGTTGGCCTTGATTAACCGGGGGTTCGTACCAATGGCCAGGACCCGGGACATATCCCCGGAGATACCTTCGTTAACGGCCAGCTCAATTGCCGAAGGAGGCTTGTATATCGGCGCGAAAAATAGTTTTATGCCAGAAGAAGTGCTAACCGACAAGATTGAGTGGCCACGAATTGTGCAGACGAGTGATCCGCTGGTGCTCCAGCAGTTTGTTGGTGAAGACCTGTATCCCTATCTTTTCCGGCTGAATGAAGCCGACTCGAATGCGTTGCCCCGATACTGGCCAACAACAATGATATTACCTGTCAAGCATAGAGGTTACGCGTTGCAGTGGTTTTCGATGGCGCTTGCTATTTCGGTAGCCTTCGCCTTTTTCACTTTCCGGAGACATGATGACTGAGCAACATTTACCCACGAACCCAGGGTCGAATCCGCCGAACAATAGGGTCGGTCGTTCCAGGCTGCTAATCATTATTTCAATTGCCTTTGTGCCTATTTTTGTTGCCTATTTTGTTTTTTTGAACTTTCCGGAATGGTTGCCGGATATGACGACAAACGAGGGGACTCTCGTACAGCCGCCAATCCTGCTGGAAGACTTAGAGATTAAGAAGGACAGGAAGTGGGTGTTGCTCATTCCTGTGTCATCAGAATGTGACGAGGTTTGTCAGCAGGTACTTTATCTGTCTCGACAAATTCATATTGGCCTGGGAAAGAATGCATCCCGGGTACAACGTGTGATTCTCACCGAAGGTGGTATTTCAACCGAGTTTGAGGATTTATTGAAGGCGGAACATCGTGAGGCACTGCTAGTCGATATTGCCGATGGTGATACAGCCAGTCGGCTGAAGGGTCTTATCATCGATGGGACATACAAGCTGAAGGTCTTCATCATGGACCCCAATGGCAATGTCATGATGTATTACCGACCAGACCAGGGGGGTAGGCCCATGCTAAAAGATCTCAAACACCTGCTAAAAACATCAAATATTGGTTAATCCTGACTATTCAAACCGGGGGATCGCCACGAACTCTCGCTAACTGTTGGCTATAACGCCTTACTGCTTGTTTAACAACTTATCGTGATTTTCTACATAGCCCTTCGGAAAGAGTGTCGATCTTTATCTGAATCAAGGTTGGTTAGTTATCCCGTTTGCACAAGCCCTATTTACAAAAGCGCTGTCAAAACAGGCTCAGTTTAAGTAGTGAGACGTGGCGATAAAGATAATTTACGCCTTTTAGGCCAGTCACACATAATGAGTGACACAGATCGCAGTCCTGCACGCGCAGGTTGCTGTACAGAGAGTTTCCAGGGCGGATCATTCCGTAATGCATTACCGGGCTGATTTCTGTAGAATTCACATTCCCGGAATATCCAGATCCAAAGTAAAGTGACCGAATTAACACAAGACTCTGCTGCGAGTGCCACATGGCACGACTACTACGAGATGTGCAAACCCAGGGTTGTGTCACTGATGCTACTCTGTGCCACGGTCGGTATGTTCCTCGCGACTTCCAGCATGGTACCCTGGAATATATTGCTATTTGGTAATCTTGGTATCGCCCTGGTGGCAGGTTCTGCTGCAGCTTTAAACCATCTGGTTGATGCTCAAATCGATATAAGGATGGCCCGTACCCGGAACCGCCCGGTCGCCCAGGGTAGAGTGAGCAATCTGCAAGGTGCAATCTTTATTGGTGTCACCGGAATCGCCGGCATTACAATTCTGGCCGTTCTGGTTAACCCACTCACCGCATGGCTGAATTTCGCGTCCTGGTTCGGTTACGGCATTATCTATAGCGTCTACTTAAAACGGGCAACGCCACAGAATATCGTGATTGGGGGTATCTTTGGCGCAGCCCCTCCACTATTTGGCTGGACTGCCGTGACCAACAGTATTGATGGCGGTGGTCTGTTGCTGGTTCTCATCATCTTTGCCTGGACGCCTCCGCATTTCTGGGCCCTGGCAATTGATCGAATGGAAGACTATCGCAAGGTCGATATTCCGATGTTGCCAGTCACTCATGGCGAACATTACACAAAAGTACATATCCTGATGTATACCATCATCATGATTATCACCACGATCTTGCCCTACCTGATTGGCATGAGCAATTTGCTGTACCTGGTGAGTGCGATATCCCTGGGAGCCGGTTTTCTCTACTGGAGCTTGAAGATGCTGTTTGGAGACAGTGATCGGGCGCCCATCGAGACCTTTAGATATTCCATTTTCTACCTGATGGCATTGTTTGTTGCGCTTCTGGCAGATCATTATTTCTTCCCCGTAAACTATTTATAAGAACCCTGTAACTGAAGATCATGCAAAAAGGTGTAGGTAATTCACTGTTATGGATTGGCGGTTTTATCGCCCTGATTCTCGGTTTGTTTGTGGCGGGTTATATGACGCCGAAATCGTTATCGAAAGCACAATTTCAGGAATTGGGTTTCTACCAATTCGACACCCCCCGGCAAATCAGCCGATTTGATCTTGTTGACCACATGGGAAACAGGGTGTCGAATGAATCACTCGAAGGACGTTGGTCCCTGCTCTTTTTCGGATTCACCTATTGCCCCGATATCTGTCCTACCACACTGTCTGTTTTAAATGAGGCTGTTAACAAGCTTGAAAATCCGCCCCAGGTGATTATGGTGAGCGTGGATCCAGAAAGGGATACTCCCGAGGTCCTGGCAAACTATGTTCCACGCTTCAACCCGGCCTTCAGGGGTTACACGGGTGAATTTGATGACATTGTAAGACTTGCCACACAAGTCAATATTGCATTCGGAAAAGTACCTGGTCCAGAGCTTGGTACCTATACCGTTGAGCACTCAGCCAGTATTGTCGTTGTAAACCCCCGTGGTCAGTACGCAGGATTTATGAGAGCGCCCCATAATGCGCAAAACATCCAACGGATAGTGACTCACCTGGGACCTGGAAAGCGCAGTTGACCGCAATTATTTAGAGTCTGGTCATTTTTGCCCGGGAAAGATTGGTTGCCAGATCGAGAAATTCTCTGGGATCTTTTAGATATTCCCCATTGTTACCACCTAATAATCTTGTTAGTGCAAATCTCGCGGAACCTGCACGCTGAAAGCAGGGTAAAAATTCCCTTTCCTCATCCTCAAGCTTTCGCACTGATTCATATCCTCGTAACAGGCTGTTTTGATGAGTCTCGTCAATATTCCCTGACCCTGTCTTACACCAGTCGTTGATCGTGATCGCAATATCCTGGATAAGGTAATCGTTACACGCGTGGTAAAAGTCAATAACGCCAGTGAGCCGGTCTGCCTCGAACAAGACATTATCTCGAAATAGATCTCCGTGAATGATTCCTTTTGGCAGTGGCAATTGACAGACCTTGGCATATTCATCCGCAAATGTGGCCAGCATGCTGGATTCCTGTTCATCAAGCAGGTGTTCAACTTGCACAATAGCCTGGGTCATCCAATTAATGTCGAATGGATTCTCTCGTTGAAGATCTCTGGTGGCCAGCGCACCGTGGATTTCTGCCAGGATCTTTCCGGTCTCAAAGCAGTGTTCCCCGGTTGCCACTTCCAGGTGCGTTCCTGCCAGTCTTGAAAAAACCACCGCTGGTTTGCCACAGAAAATAGTCGAGGTCATGCCGTCAAGGGTTTGTTGCGGCGCAGGCACCGGTAGGCCGAAATGAAAAAGGTGACTCAGCAGATTATTGAAGAATGGAAGATCATCGAAGGTGAGCTCTTCCATAATGGTGAGAACGAATTCCTTGTTTTCACCGTGTTTGGACGTGGTGATAAAGTAGTTTGAATTTTCTATTCCGGATTCAATGGCAATACAGGAAACCAGCTCACCAATGCCAAACATAACGATATATTTTTCAAGGGCGCTGTCTGTGAATTTAGTGAACGCTGCCACTGTCACCACTCAAAGATGACCCACTGGGGGTAAAGCCTTTTCTTGTGGTCCAGTGTTTCGAAATGTGCAGAGCCGTCTGCTGGCACCATATAGTAGGACCTGCCTACTTTCGGGACGATCTTGATCATCATCAGGATACCGTTGGTTCGATATTCGTAAACAGTACGATCTTCACCTTCAACAATTTCAATATCGTCTTCACCAAAGTCATCGGGTGATGCTTGGGCGAAGACAAGGCCGGTACAACAGAGCAGGAAAAAATAGCAGAAGGATCGTATTATTGTCGTGGCTAATTTTGTGGTGGTTGTTTTTGCGGCAACTATTTCGGAAACTATTTTGCTCTTAACAATTGAAATAGGCATTGGGTTCAAAGTATCGTTTGACCTTTTCTGAAGGATGATGTTGAAGATGAAAGATGATTATCAATTAGTATTGATAGACGGGTCATCCTACCTGTTTAGAGCTTACCATGCACTACCTCCATTGATGAGTTCAAAAGGTCAGGCGACAGGTGCGATCAAGGGTGTGATCAGCATGATCAGGAAACTGATGAACGAGTATCCGGATAGTCACATGGCAGTGGTATTTGATGCCAAGGGCAAGACTTTCCGTCATGATATCTACCCGGAATACAAAGCAAATCGCCCGCCCATGCCCGATGAGTTGCGCAGCCAGATAGCACCGATTCATGAAATTGTGATGCAGATGGGATTACCCCTTTTGATTGTCGATGATGTCGAGGCCGACGATGTCATTGGTACCCTGGCCAGGCAAGCAACAGAGTCAAAAATGAATGTACTTGTCTCAACCGGCGATAAGGACATGGCCCAGCTAGTTAATGAACACATCACATTGATCAACACCATGTCAAATACAGTGATGGACGAGACCGGTGTAATGGATAAATTCGGTGTGCGTCCGGATCAGATAATTGACTATCTCGCCCTGGTTGGCGATACATCGGACAATATCCCGGGGGTGCCCAAGTGCGGCCCCAAGACCGCCGTTAAATGGCTTGCGGCATTCGAAACGCTCCAGGGAGTGATGGATAACGCTGGTGAAATCAAGGGAAAGGTAGGTGAATACCTCAGGGAATCAATCGAATTCTTACCCATGTCCTATGAGCTGGCGACGATCAAACAGGATGTGGTTTTGGAAAAACACGTTATCGACCTGAAAATTGCGCAACCAGATGAATCGGCCCTGAAGGATCTGTTCACCGAGTTAGAATTTAAAATGTGGGTGGATGAATTAGCAGGGAACAATGCGAAGAATGGACCCGGCGACAAGGAATCTGCTGACCGACCATCCTCTGAACGCCAAACTGGCAGTGATGTTCAATACGAGGTGATATTCACCGAGGAAAAACTGGATGAATGGATCCATAAACTGGGCCGTGCAAGTTACTTCGCTTTTGATACTGAAACGACCAGTCTGGATTACATGGTAGCCGAGCTGGTTGGTGTTTCATTTTCTTGCGTGGCAGGTCAGGCCGCCTATGTTCCTGTTGCTCATGATTACGAGGGCGCACCTGAACAGTTGTCGCGCGAAACTGTTTTAGAAAAATTGCGCCCCTTGCTGGAAGATTCATCGCGGACCATCGTCGGGCAGAATCTAAAATATGACATGAGCGTGCTTGCTCGTTATGGCATTGACCTGCGGGGTATTGGATTCGATACGATGCTCGAGTCCTACGTTTTAAATTCAGTTGCCTCACGGCACAACATGGATGACCTGGCGCTAAAATACCTTGGTCGCAGCACAATCCACTTTGAAGACATTGCCGGTAAAGGTGCAAAACAAGTGACCTTCAATCAAATTGCAGTGGATGTTGCCGCGCACTATGCTGCAGAAGATGCCGATATTACGCTGCAACTACATGAAACTCTCTGGACCAGGCTGAAAGCAGTACCGTCCCTGGAAAAAGTATTTACCGATATCGAACTTCCGCTGGTGAGTATCCTGTCGAAAATAGAACGAACTGGTGTCTTGCTGGATGAACAACTTCTTAATACCCAGAGTGCCGAACTTGAGGTAAGGCTGAAAGAGTTGGAACAAGATGCCTATCGTCTCGCCGGGGAAGAATTTAATCTGGGCTCCCCGAAACAATTGCAGAAGATTTTTTTTGAGAAACTGCAATTACCTGTCATCAAGAAAACGCCAAAGGGGCAACCTTCCACAGCAGAGCCGGTGTTGCAGGAACTGGCATTGGACTATCCACTACCCAGGGTCATCATGGAATACAGGAGCCTGAGTAAACTGAAATCCACTTATACGGATCAACTGCCCAGGCAGGTCAATCGTGAAACGGGCCGGGTTCACACGTCCTATCACCAGGCAGTTGCCGCCACGGGCAGGTTATCGAGTACCGACCCCAATCTTCAGAATATCCCCATACGAACCGAAGAAGGGCGCCGGATTCGTAAGGCGTTTATTGCCGAGCAGGGTTACGAATTGGTGGCAGCAGACTACTCACAGATTGAGCTGAGGATCATGGCCCACCTGTCAGAAGATCAAGGTCTTGTTTATGCATTTAAAAATAATGTGGATATTCATCGGGCGACCGCGGCGGAAGTTTTTGGATGTGACCTTGATGCGGTTAAGGATGATCAACGGCGCAGTGCCAAAGCGATAAATTTTGGATTGATCTATGGTATGTCGGCCTTTGGCCTGTCCCGCCAGCTCAAGATTTCCAGAGGAGATGCCCAGGAATACATCGATCTCTATTTTGAGCGCTACCCGGGGGTCAGAAACTATATGGATCGGACCAGGGCTATCGCTGCCGAAAGAGGGTTTGTTGAAACCATTTACGGCAGGCGGCTCTATCTACCTGAAATAAACGCCAGTAATTTCCAGCGCCGTCAGGCAGCGGAGAGAACGGCTATTAATGCGCCCATGCAAGGCAGTGCGGCAGATATTATAAAGCGTGCCATGATTAAGGTGGATCAGTGGCTCGAAGAATCTGCCCTGGATGCACGGATAATCATGCAGGTTCACGATGAATTGGTCCTGGAGGTCAACACGGATCAAACCCAATCCGTTGTACTGGGTTTGGAAAAACACATGTGCGGTGCTGCAGAGTTGACCATTCCCCTTGAGGTTGAAATCGGGGTCGGTAGTAACTGGGATGCAGCCCATTGACGTCTTGAGGCGTCCAATGCGGGAATTCTTCTGCCTTAACTTGGAACTTTGACTCGTTCCGGCAGTCATAAGCCGTGGAACAAATGGATCCTGTTTCGGTAATTGTCTTCGGTTATTTCATCCCCCATAAGAACCGAAGCATGGGCTCTGATTGCATCCTCCCCCAATTTCGTGATCAGGGCCCTTTCTTTTCCTCCTCAAGCCAGATTGACAGCAGTTTCTTAAATTCATCCAGACCAAGGCCATTGGCGGAAGAAAACAGCTGGATGGTGACCCCGGCGGGAAGCTGATCGCGTGTTTTAAACAGGGCACTATTTTGAGGGCCTCTTTTAAGTTTATCCGCCTTGGTGAGCAGAATATGTAGAGGGATATCCGCTTCCTGACTCCATTGGATCATCAATTCATCAAATTCTTTGAGTGGATGTCGAATATCCATCAAGAGTATCAGTCCTCTCAGACATTTCCGGTTTCTCAGGTATTCATCCAGGTGTTTATGCCAGTGGGATTTTACCGCTATCGGTACCCTGGCGTAGCCATAACCCGGTAAGTCCACCAGCCGTTGGTCATACCTGCCCGATTCGGGATCGGTTTGGTCAGAATTGGTTGCAACGGATGAGAGCCCAAAAAAATTGATCAGCTGGGTACGACCTGGTGTCTTGCTTGTTCTCGCTAGTTTTCGCTGTTCGGTAAGCGTATTGATGGCGCTTGATTTGCCGGCGTTAGAGCGACCGCAGAACGCCACTTCTGCTCCCACATCAGGAGGGCATTGGTGCAACGCAGAGGCACTCTTGAGAAAAACAGCACGATTGAAATTGATTAATAAGGTAATGCCTTGTTACTCCGGTATCTGATGGTGAAATGAGTGAAGTCAGCCAGTTGAGATTAATATATAATGCGCCGGATATTTTAACATCGCATTGTACCGAGATATCGATAATATGGGTCCGGAGGTTGATGATACCCGGGCTGAGCCAGGAAAGTTCTTCAGGAAGTATTGGAAATGTTAAGAGTGTTAATTGGAATCGTAATGACGAGCCTTTGTACCGTTGCCCTGGCAGTTGGCGACGCAGATAAGGGTAAGCAAATCATAGCAGTTTGCGCCGCCTGTCATGGTCAGGACGGTAATAGTCCAGCAGGCAGCTTCCCAAGTCTGGCGGGACAGAATTCGAATTACCTGGTCAAGCAAATGCAGGATATCAAATCAGGAGAACGGTCATCGCCATTGATGACAGGACTTCTGGATAGCTTTGATGACCAGGACCTCGTGGATATTGCGGCTTTTTATGAAGCGCAGGAGATTAAAGGTGGTGCGGCTAAAGCAGACCTGGTTGAGCTGGGAGAAACGATATACAGGGCGGGCATCAAGCGGAAGAGTATCGCCGCTTGTACCTCGTGCCATTCCCCAACGGGCCAGGGAAATGGACCCGCGGCTTTTCCCGCTCTGGCAGGTCAATGGCCGGAATATATAGAAGCGCAGTTAAAGGCGTTTCGATCAGGTGACAGGGTCAACGATGGTGATTCCGAAATGATGCAAATTTCTGCGATGGACCTGAGTGATGACGAGATCGCCGCGGTTGCTTCTTATGTATACGGGTTGCAGTAGTATTTAAAAAAACTAACTTACTTTAAGAAGGGCGGTCTAACCGCCTTTCTTGTCTTTGATATTGGAGTAGAAGTGAACAGGATAAAGATGAGCATGATCAAGAAATCGGCAGTCGTTTTGGCCTTGTGTTTGCTGGGTACGGTAGCCCTGGCAGAATCATTTGAATACGAAGAAGGGACGCACTATGTGGCGTTACAAATACCCCTTAAGACCGCAGATGAGAGCAAGATAGAGGTAACTGAATACTTCTCCTATGGTTGTCCGCATTGTTTCCAGTTTGATCCTATGATCACCGCCTGGCACCGGGAACTACCGGGTGATGTCTTGTTTAACAGGACGCCCGCTATATGGAACAAGGACTATCAGGTGTACGCCCAGACCTATTATGCCGCGGAAGCGCTGGAGGTAGCGGAAAAACTCCATACGCCACTATTCCAGGCAATTCATGAACAAAGTATGCGCCTGAATGATCCGAAGCTAATCGCCATGTTTTTTGCTGAATATGGTGTCGACCCATTAGATTTTGCAAAGGTATATAGTTCTTTTGGCGTGCGTGCCAGCGTACAACAAGCAGAAGCGAGAGGACGTGCCTATCGAGCCGGCGGTGTGCCTGCAATTATTGTTAACGGCAAATACCGGATCGAAGGCAAAATGGCGGGGAGCAATCGCAATATGCTGCTGATAACAGACTTCTTGATCCAGAAAGAGCGGGATGCATTGTTGAACTAGTCTGCACGGCTAATTTCGGCACTAATTTTCGGCAGACTCTCATCAAACATAAACCAATCCATTGATTTAATGACAGAAAAATTTCGTATTATTCGATTGCCCCCCATTTGCACGCCTCAAATGTTTACTGCGCGACAGCGCGCCGCTCGCGGGGCGAGTTCTCCTAGCTAGAACCAGGGAAATCCAGGTTGTGCAGTTTGTTATGTGCTTCGTCTACCCGCCGTTTCAGGTCTTTTCCAGGTTTGAAATGAGGAACATACTTTCCTGGTTTATGAATTCCCACCTCTCCTGTTTTTGGGTTCCGCACCGTTCTCGGTTTCCTGTAATGGTTAGTGAAGGTACCAAACCCGCGAATTTCGATGCGTCCACCATTAGCCAGACTTTCTGACATGGTTTCAATTATCGTTTGGACGGCTAAATCAACGTCGCGACTAGTAAGCTGGTCGAGCCGGTCTGACATCCGTTTGATTAGTTCAGATTTATTCATTAGTTCACAGTGACAAACAATCCATGTATATATTACAAATTTCGGGTTAATTATCAATACCTTATCGTTAAAAACTAAAGTATTTGATTAATATTATTAGTTTGTAAGTAGGATGTAAGCTGAAGTAATAGCCTGTAAGACAGCTACAGTCGTTGATTCTGTTGCCGAAACGATCATTTGCAGCCAGTGTGTCTGGCCGATCGGTTGATCGAATCACCACGAGTCTGCAAATGCCGCTGGCGGCGGCTGATCCCATGGCAAAAGTGCTTGATGATGCGTCAAACATACAGCGTCCTGTCGAGGCCGTGTCACTTGTCCTGCGTTTCTCGCTGAAACACCAGACGAGCGGTACGAATCTGATCTGCCGTTATCTTGAGATCTTCACTTCCGGCGTCTAATTTAGAGAGGTGTTTGACCAGCAGGTCGACATTTCGGCCATCCATTGCATCGGCCAGGGCAATCCACGTTAGCATGCCCAGGCCTTCATCGTGTGAATGCAGTGCCAGTGCCTGTCGCCAGGCTTTTCTGGCACCTGCATTATCTCCCGCTGCAAGAAGGTGGGCGCCCAGAATCCAGTAGTTGTTGTGTTGAACTTCTGCTGGTGCTTCATATTGGATGCCTGCCTGCACAATCATCCTGGCGGCAGCGAGACCGACCTCCTGGAAAGCAGTTGATATTTCGATTCCTTGTTCGTCCCAGCCCGGCCATGTCATGCTCGCCAGATCATAGCCAAGGCCGAGAACCCGCTCAGAAAATGCTTCAGCATGTCGATTGTCGACTTGACTGTTTTCAATGGCCGTTGCAAGCAGATGCTTCGTCAAAGTCACATAGGTGGCGAGATCTTTCTTTTGCCAATAGAAAGTTTTACGCACGTTCCGTGCGGCACTGACAAACTCTTTCGGGGTCAGGTTGTTAGGTGACAGGCCTTTGGCGAAACTGGCGTCGACCGGCGATTGCGCCTGCGCGATCGTCACACAGAGCGAAAAGACAACAAGCAATCCAAGAGGACCTGGTGATCTGCACATTATTTTTCCTGCACATCCAGGGCGGCTATTTATCATATTAGTTGCTTCTGGAAGCAAAGTGATTGACGATCATGCAGGTTAAGAGGAAAGGACTTCCATTGTTAGCATGTTGTACCTACGGATCTGCACGGCTGTTAACATTCGTTTGTGCCGCCAGCCATGGACAACCTGGTCCGGGCCTGGTGGGTGAGGCAAGTCAGCATCGTGACAATCGCAATCGACGCCAGGATCTCTCCGATGGCACCGATTGCTTCGCGGGTCTCGACAAAAACGCCGTTGAATCACCATTCGCTTTCGCATAGAATTCGCCATGGCGCAACCATACGACATATTCATACCCCTTCGTCTATCCAATCCGGCTGCTCTTTACTCTAACCAGATACGGCGGGACTTTATACTGCCTGGCCAGGAACGTAACCACTTGAATAGGGTTGCACCCGTTCGATTGCGTTCAGCACAAGCAGTGACCAACCTGTCTGACTCTCCCTCATTCTTGAATTATAACAGTCACTTTCAATTGAAGGTGAAATTCGTCTTTGGAGCTTTTAAATGGCAAAAATTTTAAGCGATACTTCTCGCACATTTAGTGAATACCTGCTGGTTCCCCGCCTGACCCGGAAAGATCAACGAGCGGATCTGGTTGACTTGAAATCACCCTTGTCCGCGATAGAACCGGGTGCGGGATCTCGTTTTAGTATCAATGTCCCGGTGGTATCAGCCTGTATGCAATCCGTATCAGGCACCAGTTTGTCCATTGCCCTGGCGCGAAAGGGTGGGCTGAGCATGGTTTTTTGTTCCCAACCTATCGAAAGCCAGGCAGAGATGGTGTCCCAGGTAAAGGGCCACAAGGCAGGTTTCGTTCAAAGTACATCAAATACGACGCCTGGGACAAGCCTCCAGGAGGTCATTGCCTTGATGCAAGCATCCGGGCATTCGACAGTGCCGGTGACCGATGATGGGTCGGCGAGCGGTAAGTTGCTGGGTTTGATTACGGATCAGGATTTCTGGGAATTTGAAGATGATCTGAATAACCTGGTAAAGGAACACATGACACCCATCGAAAATGTCTTTTATGGTGTCGAGGGTATCAGCTTGAGGGAAGCGAACAATCAGCTTCACAAGCACAAGAAAGATTGTCTGCCTATCCTGAGCCAGGAAGGAAATCTGACCTCCCTGGTTTTTAAAAAGGATTATGTAGATCATCGACGGCATCCGCTTGAATTGCTCGATGATTCAAAAAGACTGTGTGTTGGTGCAGCAATTAATACCCATGACTATTCGGAGCGGGTACCAGAACTCATCAGGGCAGGAGTGGATGTGTTGTGTTTCGATTCATCTGATGGGTTTACCGAGTACCAGAAAGAAGGAATTGACTGGATTCGGACAAATTTTGGTTCAGATATCGTGATCGGCGGGGGCAATGTGGTCTCTGCCGAGGGGTTTGATTACCTGGTTCATGACGCTGGTGTTGATTTTATTAAAGTCGGCATGGGTGGAGGATCAATCTGCATTACGCGGGAACAGAAAGGTATCGGGCGTGGCCAGGCTTCTGCCTTATTGGATGTCGTGCAAAGGCGAGATGAATATTATGCTGAAACCGGCCGCTACATCCCCCTGTGTTCGGATGGCGGCCTTGCAAATGATACGCAGATTGTTATCGCGCTCGCAATGGGGGCAGATTTCGTCATGATGGGCCGGTACTTTGCCATGACCGAGGAAAGCCCAACACCAAAGACGTCAATTGATGGGCAGATGTACAAACCATACTGGGGAGAAGGAACTCACAGGGCGCAGAATTGGCAGCGCTATAACGATGGTATGAGTTCCAGGAAGATGATGTTTGAAGAAGGCGTGGATGCTTATGTACCATTGGTTGGTCCCTTGTCAGAAGTGCTGGAAGCAACCTTGTATAAGATACGCAGTACCATGGTCAATGTCGGTGCGAACTCGCTATCACATTTCAGGGAAAGCGCTATTCTCACCAGGGTATCTGAGCAATCAATTGTCGAGGCGGGCACATCCACTGTTTTCCAGTTTTCAAGGAACAGGGAATTAGAAGAAGCCGATTGGGGTAACATCGAATAGGCAGCTTTGGCCAGAACGATTAAGTGTTAAAGGGAAAGGGTTAAAGGGAAAGGGTTAAAGGGAAAGGGTTAAAGGGATAGTTGTGGTCACCAATACTTAAGCTATAATGCGCATCGTTTTCATTCTCGATTAGGAAGTACAAATTGAACAAGCTCAAGTTACTGTTGGTCTCAATCATGGTGGTTTCGAGCTTTGCTGTTACCGCTGGCCCACAGGAAGACGCGATAGCCGAGCGGATAAAAAAGGTTGGCAGTGTATGCGTCGAAGGGTCTGATTGTGTGCAGGTTACAGGGACCATGACGGTCGCCGCTAATGACAGCAGTGGTGCAGAATCAAACTACAATAAGACATGCGCAACTTGCCATGCTGCCGGTATCGCTGGTGCTCCCCTGTTTGGCGACACCGCGCAATGGGAACCTCGTATCGCCAAGGGAATGGAAGTGCTCTATGCAAGTTCAATAAATGGTATGCCACCTGCTATGGCTATGCCCGCCAAGGGTATGTGTTTTGGCTGCTCGGACGATGATCTTAAAGCCATTGTAGATTACATGGTTGAAGCGGCGAAATAGTGTCTGAAAGTCAGTAAGTGGGTGTCTGGTAGCGATCCAGGCGCCGGTAGCCTAGCGCTTCTGACAGGTGCGGCGTTTCTATTTTTTCCGATTCTTCGAGATCTGCGATCGTTCTGGCGACCTTGAGAATTTTGTAGTAACCGCGTGCGGACAAGCCGAGCTTGGTCATGGCTTTATCCAGCATTTTTCTATCGGCGCTTTTCAACTGGCAAACCTCGGCGATCTGTCTGCTGCTCAAATAGGCGTTTAGTTTGTTCGATCTGGCATACATCACTGCCCGGGCCTGGGTTATCTGCTCTTTTTTTATTTGGTGTTCCTGGGTATCTTCCCGGTAGGATGGATTGGAAAGCGAGCCTGGAGGCAGGGCCGGAACATCGACATGTAGATCGATCCTGTCCAGCAGAGGGCCGGAAACTCGCGCCCTGTACCGCCTGATCTGTTCGTTATTGCAGCGACAACGATCTGTTTCGTCCCCATAGTACCCGCATGGACAGGGGTTCATTGCGGCAACCAGCTGAAATCGAGATGGATATTCCACCTGCCTTTGTGCCCTGCTGATAATTATCTTGCCGGATTCAATAGGCTCCCTGAGCACTTCCAGAACATGACGTGTAAATTCCGGCAGTTCATCCAGGAAAAGTACCCCATTGTGGGCGAGTGAAATTTCACCTGGTCGTGGTGGACTACTCCCACCAACCAGGGCGACGGCAGATGTGGTGTGGTGTGGTGATCTAAAGGGTCTTTTGTACCAGTTCGTATATTCAAACGGGTATTTCGATACAGATTTGATGGAGGCGACAGTGAGAGATTCCTCCAGGGACATTTCGGGTAACAGCGTCGGCAGCGTGCTGGCCAACATTGTTTTTCCAGTACCGGGTGGGCCAATGAAGATAATGTTGTGGGCGCCCGCTGCGGCGACGACCAGTGCCCGCTTGGCGAGCACCTGGCCGCGAATATCAGATAGTTTTTGGTCAGATGTTTCAGTCCGGAGCAGCTCACCTTTTTCAGCCCGATTCAACGGCTGCTTCCCCGTCAGGTGCGCAACGACCTGTAGCAGTGAATCTGCAACCAGTACATTATTGGAATTTGCCAGTGCTGCCTCGATTTCGTTAGCCCGGGGAACAACAATGAGATTTTCTGTTTTGGCAGCCATGATGGTTGCGGGAAGCACGCCCGTAATGGGCCGGATATGTCCGTCCAGGGCCAGTTCCCCCAGAAATTCCATTTTTGACATCCTCTTGCCTGGTATCTGGCCACTTGCTGCAAGAATAGCGAGCGCAATTGCAAGATCATATCTGCCCCCGCTTTTTGGTAAGTCAGCGGGTGCCAGGTTTACCGTGACCTTTCGGTCCGGGATCTCGAAATTCCCGTTTTTCACTGCCGACTTTACGCGGTCCTTACTCTCTTTGACCGCCGTTTCAGGCAGTCCGACAATCTGTATCTGGGGCAGCCCGCCGATCACATCAGCCTCAACCGTCACGGAAGGTGCTTCTATGCCAATTTCGGCTCGTGAGTAGGTGGTGGCAACTGGCATTCGGGCGCCCCTGTCAATAGTGAATAGTTCAATCTACAGGGTTGCAGGTAAAACTAAATCAGTGCCCTGACCCTGATTGTTGTGAGTGAATGGCTCGATGTTGTGTAAGACAGGATATACACGAAGGCATTCGCCCTATGCAGGTGCATTCAGGCGCGGGTAGCGAAGGTAAAACGCATCCAAATGGTGCGGTTTAGACACTGGATATTGCCGATAATTTTATAACCCATTGATTTTAAAGAACTTTAATAACTTGGCACGGTCAATGCTTATAAGGAGCGAGGTAAGGACAGAAGTGTCTTTGCGATTTGAATTGTATTTTTCCGGAGGAAGGAATGAACAAGCTGAAAGTGATACTGATGGGGAGCAGTTTGCTTCTGGCATCGACAGCAGCTTATGCAGCAGATGTGAGCGGCAACATAAACCTGGCCAGCGACTATGTCTATCGTGGTATCTCACAAACGGATGAAGAAGGCACTATTCAGGGTGGATTTGATGTTGTGGCAGAGTCCGGGTTTTATGCAGGGATTTGGGGTTCAAATATCGCATTTGATGGCTCTGTCGAGATTGATATCTATGCTGGTTACGCCGGGGAATTTAATGAGGCAGTTGGATTTGATGTCGGTCTGTTGCGATACGAATACCCGAACGATCTTGGTCCAAATCACAGCAGTTTTAACGAAATTTATGGTAGTGTCAGTTTCAAAGATATCACCCTTGGGCTAGCCTACTCTGATGATTTCTTTTTTGAGTCTGGTACAGGGGTATATGTCTACGTGGACTACTCACTGGCGCTGCCTAATGAATTCGGGCTGGCCTTTCACTATGGCGACCAGTCTATAAAGGACAATGCAACATTCGGTGTACCTGACTATGCCGAGTATTCAATAGGTTTGACAAAAAGTCTCGTCGAGATAGATTTTTCATTGGCATGGCATGATTCTGATCTATCTGGAAGTGAATGCTTCGGTGGATCTGATCTATGTGGTTCACGAGTGGTATTTGGGCTATCAAAGAGTTTGTAATTTGGTTACATTTGCTCCAACTAATATGGAGTGATCCTGAAAAAGGAGAAGTAGTATGAAATTAGTCACAGCAATTATTAAGCCCTTTAAGCTTGATGATGTACGAGAAGCCTTGTCTGATGTATCGGTGCAGGGAATGACAGTCACTGAAGTGAAAGGATTTGGTCGGCAGAAAGGCCACACCGAATTGTATCGAGGTGCAGAATATGTCGTCGATTTTTTACCAAAGGTGAAAGTTGAAGTAGCGATATCTGATGAAACACTTGATGCGGTTATTGAAGCGATCAGTAGTGCAGCCAATACGGGTAAGGTCGGGGATGGTAAGATTTTTATCAGTACGCTTGATGACGTCATTCGTATTCGTACGGGTGAAACAGGGGGAGAAGCGGTTTAGACGCGACCGCTATTTCTTTATTGAAAAAACGGTTAAGGGGTGCATTAATGTGCCCCTTTTTTCGTTTTGGTGATTGCAGTCAATGCTCTCTATAATGCCCTTTCTTTTTTGTCAACTGGTGCGATAACCACTGGCCATGAAATATAGAAGTACTCGCGGTCGCGTGACCGGCATTCGTTTTAAACAAGCCGTGATGATGGGTCTTGCCACTGATGGTGGGTTGCTCGTGCCGCATAACATTCCTGATGTCAGCAATAAACTTGCTGCCTGGACCGGGTTGTCATTTGAGGCATTGGCCACGCAGATCATGTCGCATTATATCGATGATATTCCTGCCGAAGATCTCGCGGCACTGGTCAAGAAGAGCTATGCCAGGTTCGATCATGAAAAAGTAACTCCGATCGTCAGTGTCGGTGATTTTTATGTCCTCGAATTATTCCATGGTCCCACGCTTGCATTCAAGGATGTTGCCCTTCAGTTCCTGGGTAATGTTTTCGAATATATTCTGGACGAAAAAAATGAAAACTTGAATATACTCGGCGCAACGAGTGGTGATACCGGCAGTGCGGCGATCGAGGCGGTACGTGGTAAATCCAACATTAACATCTTCATTCTCTTTCCGCAGGGTAAAACGAGTCCCATTCAGGAAATGCAGATGACCACGGTACTGGATGCAAACGTACTGAATATCGCTGTTGAAGGAAGTTTTGATGACTGCCAGATGTTGATGAAGGACATATTTTCAGATTTGGAATTTAAGAGCGAATATAAACTTGGTGCGGTCAATTCCGTCAATTGGGCAAGAGTGCTGGCACAAATCGTTTACTATTTTTATGCCTGGTATCAACTGGATAAACCTGCGGCTTTTGATGTGGCAGTGCCAACCGGTAATTTTGGCAATATTTTCGCTGCATACCTGGCAAGGCAGATGGGCTTGCCGATAAACAAATTGATCCTGGCAACCAACAGCAATGACATTCTTGTCCGGTTTTTCAGGACTGGTATTTATCAAAGAGGGGAAGTTTGTTTCAGTGAGAGTCCGGCGATGGATATCCAGGTGTCCAGTAACTTTGAGCGATATCTTTACTATAAGCTAGGCGGCTCCTGTGCAAAGGTAACAGAGTTCATGGCAGGCTTTATTGATTCAGGAGTAGCCCGACTCGATTTCAACACACGTGAATTTGATGAAACTTTCCTGACGGGTTCAGTGTCCGATGTTGAAACTCTTCACACCATTAGACAAATTTATGAAGAACACAATTATCTGGTAGACCCGCATACCGCAGTCGGTATCAGGGTAGGCCGTCAGCAGCGAACGGCTGGCATACCCTTGCTTTGCTTGTCGACTGCCCACCCGGCCAAATTTGAAGATGCCATCAGCCGCGCTCTTCCCGCTATTGAACCACATCATCCTCGTTTGCAGGTATTAACAGATCTGCCGACTAAAAAGGAGAATATGGCAGCGGATGTGAGCCTGGTGAAGGACTTTATTCGCCGACATGCTGCTGTTTGAGCCTCGCTAACAGCCGGTCAATTGCTTTCGGCAAAAATTTAATATGTTCAATTTTTTCGTCAGGGATTGTCTCTCCGGTCTTGTTTTTAGCCGGGTTCTTCACGAGCACAGTGTGTAGACCGCGTTTGTTCGCCGAGTCAACGTCGAGTACAGGGTCGTCTCCGACATAAACCATCTGATGAGGCCTGGTGTCGGTATGCGCAAGGGCTTTATCAAAAAGATTGTGCGCAGGTTTTGGTGCACCCACTTCTTCGGCACAAAAAGCGAAACTGAAATAGTTATTCAGACCCAGGTGGCTGATATCAGCATTTCCGTTTGTCAGGGCGCCCAGCATGAACTGGCCTGATAATTTCTTGATCGCATCTATTGCGCCATCGAAAAGTTCTATTTCATTCCTGGCTGCCAGGAACACGGTCATGGCCTGGTGGGACAAATTTTTGGCTTCGATCTCTGTGATATTGCTGCGCTGCAGCGCTCGCTGGATAATACGCCGCCTGAATTCAGTTATCTTGTTGACCAGATCCGGGTCTTCCTGCAGCACTTCGTGTCGTAATGTCCGCATAGCCGTTACGTCATATTGAAGGCCGGGGACATGTTCAATTAACCAGCTATCGAGGCGTCTTTCTGCATTGATAATAATCGGGCCAACAGCCCAGAGCGTATCATCAAGGTCAAATGCGATAACCTTAATCATTTTCGGTCAGTATTCCCTTCATCTAATGCTGAAACGGGTTTGCGGTGGGCGCGTGGGTGCGCTTTATCATAGACTTCGGCCAGGTGTTGAAAATCCAGGTGAGTATAGATCTGGGTCGTCGCAATATCAGCATGTCCCAGTAACTCCTGTACAGCCCTGAGGTCTCCACTAGATTCAAGCATATGGCTTGCAAACGAGTGTCGAAGCACATGTGGGTGTACCTTCCCGGGAATATTCTGCGCCCGGCTCCATCGTTGTACCCGGTATTGCACATTGCGGGGGCTTATCCGTCTACCGCGTTCACTGATGAACAATGCGGATGGATCTTCAATGGTTTGTTTCCTGGTAGGGAGTTGCTCACGAATCTTGATCCATTGGCCGAGGGCTTTGAGCGCCATTGAGCCCACTGGAATCACACGTTCTTTTGAACCTTTTCCTACTACCCGGATATTGGCATCCTCCCAGTCGATATGGTTAAGGTTGGCATTGGTAAGTTCTGTCAGCCTAAGGCCCGATGAATAGAAAAGTTCAAGAATGGCGAGATCCCTCAGGGTGTGCCACTTTGTTCCTTTCACGTTGAGCAATTGCGCTACCTGGTCCGTATCCAGCGTTTTGGGAAGCTTTTGTTGCGTCTTTGGCGCCGAAATTGAAAGGGCAGGATTGTGTTTAGTCCACTTTTCTCTCATCAGGTAGTGATAGAAGGTTCTTATTGCGGACAATCTGCGCTGTTGTGTTTTGCCTGATATGCCCTGGCGGTGTGCTGTTGTTACAAATTGCCGCAGTTGGTGGTTGGCGAGCAGTTGCCACTCGCTGATGTCGTGTTGGTTACAGAATTTTGCAAGGTGCATTAGATCCTGCCGGTAACTCAGGATGGTGTTGGCGGCAAGTTGTCGCTCATCGCGGAGGTGAGTGAGAAAGGAATCGATGTAGTGTTGCAGTGATTCACCTTTCACGGCAGGGCTCTCCGGCTGCATTCCTAATGCTTCAGGTCGACGTGTTTTGGTATCAGCTTGGCAAGTGTATCTGCGATGAAACCAAGAAACACAGTACCCATACCAGGCCGGAAATAGTGGGCATCATCACTACCGATAGCGAGTAATGCAATCTGCCGGTTCTTGCGAACAGAAAGTACGGCAGCTGATTTGACCTTGACACTCTGATGGCGGAATAGAAAATCTTGTTCGGCTGGTCTAAGCACACCCAGAGTTGGCTGCTTTGCCCTGATGAGACCGCCGATATATTCCCTGGCGGCCTTTTCCGAAATGCTGGTTGTGAAGTGATTAATCTGGCGTGGTGTATCACTGAAAATAATCAGGCTGTAGGCCTGGCATTTAAAATCTTGTTTGAAGCTATTTTCCAGCGCCTTAAAAAAATGGTCAGGCTCGTCTGCGTCGATAAGGTCAAGAACCAACTTTCGACAATTGTCAAAGATTTCATTATTTATCTTTGCCGATTCAATAAATTCATCCAGCTTTTTGAGTGTTTCGTTATTCTTCTTCCGCAACAGGCTGACTTGCCTCTCAATCAATGAAATGGTTTTACCCTTCTGGTGTGGTAATTCCAACTTGAGGAGCAAATCTTCGTGATCCTTGAAGAAATCCGGATGCTTTTCCAGGAAATCAACGATCTCCGCCTCGGCAATTTGCACTTCATTGATCTTCTTGCTTGCTTTCGTCATATCACTATCTTCATATTTGCAGTCTACCCTCATAGACACGACACGCGGGGCCGGTCATGGTGATGTCGGAATTGTCTCCCTGCCATGCGATATTTAATATGCCACCGGGTAAGGTTACTTCAACCTGATGATCAAGCAACCCTTGCAGACGACCTGCGACAACAGCAGCGCAGGCACCGCTTCCACAGGCTCGCGTTTCCCCGACTCCCCTCTCGAACACGCGCAGATTAATTTTGCTTCTTGATACCACTTGCATAAACCCGACATTTACTTTCTTTGGGAATCTGTGGTGATTTTCAATCAGAGGCCCCAACTGGCTTACCGGTGCCTTGTCGACATTCTCTACATTGAGTACCGCGTGAGGGTTACCGATATTCACGGCAGTAATACAAACCTTCAGTGGTGATTGGCATCCGGGATGCGTGTGCAGCGACGTCAGGTCAAGCTCATATTGGATGCCAGGTTGGTCAGTCAGGAAAGGGATTTGTTCGGGAGACAATACAGGTGGTCCCATGTTAACGGTGATATTGCCGTCTTTTTCCAACTTGCACTCAATGTTGCCAGTGTTGGTTTGCAGCTTCACCCGGGTTTTGGTTGTTAGCCCGCGGTCGCGAAGAAAACGCATGACGCATCTTGCACCATTACCGCATTGCTCTGCTTCTGAGCCGTCTGCATTGAAGATTCTGTACTGGAAATCCATTTCTGGATTTTGTGGCGGTTCAACCAATAACAACTGATCGAAGCCGATACCGGTTCTCCTGTCTCCCAACTCCTTAATCTGGCTTTCCCTGATCTGGATATTCTGCGAAACGAGGTCGAGTACCACAAAGTCGTTACCGAGACCGTGCATTTTTGTAAATCGTAATAACATGGAGGATACATTACCGGTGGGCTTACTTATTGCAAGCAGTTCTTGTAAGAGGTTTGTATATGCGGTTCGTATAGGAAGTTCGGTAAGGACCCTGTGCAAACCGTCAGTGCAAATTGTCAGGCAGGGTAGTTTCCAATCTGACCTGGTCGGCTATCGTTTCCCGCTTTCTCACGCAATGGACAGTGCCACCGGAAACAATCACCTCCGCTGCCCGGTTTCGGCTGTTGTAGTTGGAGCTCATTGTGAATCCATAGGCACCGGCAGAAAATATAGCCAGGAGGTCGCCCTCGTTTATCTCCAGTTCCCTGTCTCTACCGAGAAAATCACTCGATTCACATACCGGGCCAACGACATCATACTTTGCTGCATTTGGTGCTGATTGATTCGAGGTGACCACGCACTTTATATCCTGCCAGGACTGGTATAGTGCTGGTCGGATCAAATCGTTCATTGCGGCATCCACGATAGCAAATTTCTTTCCCTCGTTCTGTTTAATGGTTGTGATCCGGGTCAGGAGGATACCGGCGTTACCCACGATATGCCTGCCGGGTTCACACAGCAAACGATGACTTCGATTGCCCAGAATCTGCAAAATACAAGCGGCGTATTCGGCCACATCGACCGGTTGTTCGTCCTTGTAGGTAATGCCGATGCCGCCACCCACGTCAATATGGGATAGCCTGATATCCGTCTTTTCGAGTTCATCGACGAGTTCGAGTATGCGCATCAATGCATCGCTGAAAGGGGAAAGTTCAACGATCTGCGATCCGATATGAAAATCGATGCCAATAACTTCAATATTGGGTAGCTTGTTTGCTTCCAGATAAATCACCATGGCCTCTCCCGCAGATACGCCGAATTTGCTTTCCTTTAGACCGGTTGCAATATAAGGGTGAGTTTTGGGATCCACGTTCGGATTAACCCGGACGGATATACGTGCGCTGGTGTTGAGATTTGCTGCAAGGCGATTTAGTACTCGTAACTCGGAAGCGGATTCCAGGTTAAAGCAGGCAATATTAGCCTTTAATGCGGCGTTAATTTCCCAGTTCTGCTTGCCTACACCCGAAAAAACAACTTTAGCCGGGTCACCACCTGCGTCCAGGACCCGGTGTAGCTCACCGCCGGAAACGATATCAAATCCTGCACCGAGGCTCGCCAACAATCCCAGGACGCCAAGGTTTGAGTTAGCCTTAACGGCGTAACAGATGAGGTGGTCTTTTCCGGTGAAAGCGTTTTCAAAATTGCGATAGGCCTCGACGATAGCAGATCGGGAATAGATGAATGTTGGTGTATCGAATTCATCTGCAATCGCCTCGAGTGGTACATCCTCCGCCTGGAGCCTGCCGTTGACATATTGGAATGCATTCATGGTTCGAGCTCTTGTTCGGCAGGATTTTCTTCAGGCTGTGGTAAAAACAACGCACTTTTCTGGCCGCAGGCAGTCAGCATACAAATAAACATGAATATGATGAGTAACCGCATAACCCCTCCGGATGATTTGATGAAGCGGTGCAGTATACTGTAGCGCGTATAAACCAGCTAATAGGTAATGGTCGGGAAGGGAATGGAAGATCGCGAATATCAAGAACGGGTCGACGGGTTGTTCAATAACATTGAAGATGAGATTGATGAGCTGGACGAAGACATTGATGTCGATTCAACGGCGGGCATGTTGACCATCGAAATGCCGGATGGCAGCAATGTAATCCTGAGCCGGCAAGTTGTGAATCATGAAATATGGGTAGCGGCAAAATCAGGCGGTTACCACCTGTCCCACATTGAGGGGAATTGGTTC
>SMVB01234386.1_pt1 | contig 43997 bp, 36 predicted proteins | sample 2456461 | NCBI WGS metagenome assembly SMVB01 (sample SAMN11095934, study PRJNA526329) | marine sediment metagenome | biome: Marine sediment; feature: Surficial sediment; material: Deep marine sediment; isolation source: Hadal surficial sediment | place: Pacific Ocean | collected 2014-05 | depth...
GCAGGAGCTGATATTCGTCGAGCGCATCGAGCCACGCCCGAGCATAGGCTCCGGTTGTCGCACGACCAAAATCGAAGCCGATGATCTCGGCGCCCGTCGATTGCGTGAGAGGCCGAATCTCGAAGTAATCGCCCATTGGGGAAGCCTACACTAGCCTTCCGATGTCGCGCAGTTCGATTCTGGGTGTTCTATGTGCGAGGAGAGAAGCGTGAAGAGACAGGGTCCGTTGATCGCGGTCGCCCGTGTCATCGTGTGCATATTCGGGGGAATCGTGGCAGGTGTGGTGATGGCGCCGGCTGGCACGGCTCGGGCCGAGGAGTCCTATTCACCCTACGCGGGAGAGACGTTTGCGCGGAACCTCTACTGGGGCGATACGCACGTGCATTCGTCCTGGTCGGTCGACGCGGGAAACATGGGAAATCTCCGGATCGGACCCGACGAGGCCTACCGCTTCGCGCGGGGCGAAACGCTGACCGCACATAATGGGCTGAAGCTTCGGCTTCGGCGCCCCCTCGACTTCTTGATGGTCTCGGATCATGCCGCCTACCTGGGCGTCTTGCCTCGCCTCGATGCGGGCGACGAACTCGCGCGATCGACGGAAGTCGGCGAACGCTGGTATCAGCTGCGCCAGAAGGGCGAAATGTTGGCGGTCTTCCGCGAATTCGTCAACTCGTTCTTGCGCGGCGTGGACGTCATCGACAACGAGGCGCTCGAGCGCGCGGTCTGGCAGGACGTGGTCGAGAACGCCGAGCGGCATAACCAGCCCGGCGTGTTCACCGCCTTCATCGGGTATGAATGGACCTCGAGCTCGAATGGTGACAATCTCCACCGAAACGTGGTGTTTCGCGATGGCGCCGAAAAAACCGCGCAGATTCCGCCCTTCAGCACGCTCGACAGTTTCGATCCCGAGGATCTCTGGCGACACATGGACCGCTACGAGAAATTGACGGGAGGTCGGGTGCTCGCGATCCCCCATAACTCGAATCTCAGCGGGGGGCAGATGTTTTCGATCGAGACCTGGGACGGTCGTCCGATCGACCGTGCCTATGCCGAAACGCGAAGCCGCTTCGAACCGCTCGTCGAGGCGACGCAGGTCAAGGGGGACAGCGAGACCCATCCGCTGCTCTCGCCGAACGACGAATTCGCCGACTACGAGACCTGGGATACGAATATCGGTGGGCTGCGCACGTCACCCAAGCAGCTTCCGGGAGGCTATGTCCGCTCCGCTCTCGAGCGGGGGCTCGATCTCGAAGCGCGGACCGGCGTCAACCCCTACAAGTTCGGATTGATCGGGAGCACCGATTCGCATACCGGCTTCGCGACCGCGGAGGAAGACAACTATTGGGGGAAATTCAGCGAGGCGGAGGCGAGCGCGGAGCGCTGGGCGGATCCCTTCTGGCCCGAGGGCACCGGAAACGAGGTCGAGTACCTCGAGTGGAGGATGGCTGCGTCGGGATATGCGGCCATCTGGGCCCGGGAGAATACGCGTGAGGCACTCTTCGACGCGATGACCCGTCGCGAGACCTATGCGACGACGGGGCCGCGCATGGTCGTTCGCTTCTTCGGGGGCTGGTCCTTCGAGACGGGGGATGAGGTGCGGCCTGATCTCGCTTCGGTGGGGTACGCGGGTGGCGTCCCGATGGGAGGGGATCTGGCGTCCTTGCCCGATCGCGAGTCCGCTGCGCCGACCTTCCTGCTTTCCGTCCTCAAAGATCCGGCGGGCGCCAACCTCGATCGGGTGCAGATCGTGAAGGGCTGGAGAACGGAGAACGGCGATCTCGTCGAGCAGGTCTACGACGTTGCGGTCTCCGACGGACGCAAGATCGGTCGGAATGGCCGGGCGCGGAAGCGGGTGGGTTCTACGGTGGACATCGAGAATGCTTCCTACCGCAACTCGATCGGGGCGGCGACGCTCGCCTCCGTCTGGCGAGATCCCGATTTCGATCCCGCGGAGCGTGCCTTCTATTACCTGCGCGCCCTCGAAATCCCCAAGCCACGCTGGACTGCCTACGATGCGCATTTCTTCGGCGTGGAGATGCCAGATGAAGTCCCGATGGTGGTCCAGGATCGGGCCTACAGTTCCCCAATCTGGTACACGCCTAAGCTGGGGCGGACGCCATGAGCACTGCGCCTTCGCGGCCTTCTCGCTTCGTCGTCCTCGACGTACTGGAAGTACGCCTGCGGCGACTTCGCTCCGAGGGCCGCGAAATCACAGCACTTCTGGCGCCCTGAGGATGCCGTAATCGGTTGTGTGACCTGCTTCGATTCGATCCGATTCGATCCGATCGGACGGTCGGACGGGCTAGATGATTTCGTGGGTGCGGAGTGAATTGATTTCGGTGTCGGAGAGTCCGAACTCTCGTAGGATTTCGTCGCTGTGTTCGCCGGGTTCTGGGGCGGGGCGACGGATTGTGTTCGGTACGCCCTCGAGATGTGTGGCGTTCGCGATGATCTCGATCTCTCCGACACTCGGATGGGTGACGGGTGTGGCGATTCCGAGATGCTGAACCTGGGGGTCGGCGAAGGTCTGCTCGATATCGTTCACCGGCCCGGAGGGGATGCCAGCTTCGTTCATGGTCTCGACCCAGTCGGTCGTCGTGCGCGCGCGCAACGCGGCGGTGATCTCCTCGTTCAAGGCGTCACGATTCCGCGTCCGTTCGGTCGGCCCCGAGAAGCGCGGATCGCTCGCCAGGTCGGGTCGCTCGAGGACGTCGCATAACGACGTCCAGATTCGACCCCAGGGTGCCGCCAGGTTCATGTAGCCATCAGCGGTTTGATACATCCCCATGGGTCCCAGGGTCGGATGGTGATTGCCTGCCTGGGACGGGAGGTCATGCGCCACGGTCCAGCGCGCCGCCTGGAAATCGAGCATTCCAATCATCGACTCGAGTAATGAGGTGTGGACGTATCGGCCCCGCCCGGTCCGTGCGCGTTCGTGGATCGCGACGAGGATCCCGATCGCGAGCTGGAGTCCGGCGGTCACGTCGGAGATTGCGACCCCGGCTCGAACGGGCCCCTGCCCGGGAATACCCGTCACGCTCATCATTCCGCCAAGCCCTTGGGCGATCTGGTCGACGCCGCCTCGATCTGCGTAGGGACCATCTTGTCCGAAGCCCGAAATCGATCCCATCACGAGGCGCGGGTTGATCGCGGACAGCGTGTCCCAATCGAAGCCGAGTTTGTATTTGACCGGCGGCCGCATGTTCTCGACGAAGACATCCGCCCGCTCGACCATGCGGTGGAGCAGGGCGCGGCCTTCGTCACGCTTGAGGTCGAGGCTGAGGCTTCGCTTGTTGCGGTTGAGGTTCAGGTAGTCCGGCGTGTGATGGCCGGCCCCCGAGTTCTCGCTCGAGCGCCTTTCGATATGGATCACGTCCGCGCCCCAATCAGCGAGTTGACGGACCGCCGTAGGGCCGGCTCGCGCGATCGTGAGATCCAGCACGAGGAGATCGGAAAGCGGTAGCGGGGCATCCTGAGGCATGCGGCGACGATTGCATGGGCCATCCGTTGGCGCCAGCGGGACCGCGGGACGGGCTGTATGCTGCGGAACCAGCGAATTCCGGTCGACGCAGGGCAGCGCCCCGGATGGCAAGGCAACGGTTCGCAGGCAAACGGATGGCAAGAAAAGGGATGGAAAGGAAACGGAGATCATGATGGAGGGACAGCGCATTCTCGTCACCGGAGCGACCGGCCAGGTCGCCCGGCCACTCGCCGAAAAACTCAACGCCAAGAACGAAGTCACCGCGGCCGCTCGATTCTCGGACCCTCAGGCCAAGAAAGAACTCGAGGAACTCGGGATTCGAACGGCGTATTTCTCGATGGGTGACGACGACCTCTCGGGATTGCCGGATGTCGACTATGTCTTTCACTGCGGCTGCAACGTGGATCCCAAGACGCCCGAGATCGGGATTTCCCAGAACGCCGAGGGCTCTGGTTTTCTGATGCAGCGCTACAAAGACGCAAAGGCGTTTCTGCACATGTCGTCTTCGTCGGTCTATCGGGTTGCCGCGAGTTCGTCCGAGGCGATTCGAGAGGACAACGCACTCGGCGGTTACGCGGGATACTCGCCGCATTATGCGATGAGCAAGCTTGCCTCCGAGGCTGTCGTGCGCTTTCAGGCGCGGTCGCTCGGCCTTCCGACGATCATCACGCGACTCGATGTCGCCTATGGAACCCGTGGCCACGGGGGTGTCCCGATGATTATCTACGAATTCATCAAGAACGGAATGAGTTATACGCGGGCGGAGTCGGGTGACAGCTATTGTTCGCTGATTCATGAGGACGACATTGCGGAACAAGCCCAGAACCTGATCCTCAAGGCGGCCGTTCCCGCGCCGATCGTCAATCTGGGTGGTGACGAGATCGCTTCGGTCGAGGAGATCATCGCCTACGTCGAGGAACTCACGGGCTTGAAGATGAAGATGGAGACGGGGCCGGAGGCGTCGTGGGGCATGAAGGTTCTCGACAATACGCTGCGCAAGGAGCTGGGTGGACCCTGCAAGGTTGCCTGGAAGGAGGGCATTCGGTCGGCGCTCGAGACGCGCCATCCGGATGCCATTGTCCGCTAAAGCCGCCGATACCGCCGCCGCGGCCTCGGAAATCGCCTAGACGAGACCCTGCTGACGGGCGACGCGCAGGTAGTCCGCGGTGAGATCCGTGTCGGACAGGTGGTAGCGGCGCAGGGTGCGCGGTCGATCGTTCGGCTCGGGGCGCGCGTGTTGAATGGTGAGGTTGTCCCAGATCACCAGGTCATGGGGCTGCCACGCGTGTTCGTAGACGTAGCCGGGATCATAGAGGTGGCCGTAGACCTCTTCCAGGATCCCATCGCTTACGGTCCGCGGGAGACCGAGCAGCCGATCGGTGTGTTGAAGACACAGAAAAAGTGTCTCCACGTCGAAGCTGTTCTTGAAGATCGCCGGGTGATGGGTCCAATAATGATCGGGGCCCCATCCGGCTTCACCACGCGCGATCAAGCGATCGGGTTCATCGTTGCGCTCTTCGGGGCGATCCGGGCGGTAGAGAAAACACGCATGGGCGGCCCGCATGTCGCGGAGCTTTCCGACGAGCGACGCGGGCAGCCGCGATAGGACCGTCGAGGAATTCGCAAAACAGGTCGGTGTCACGCTCCCGTCGATCAATGCGCCGTACATCGAAATTCCTGGAATCGGAACCGGGTCGTAGGCATAGTCGTAGTGGAATACGAGTTCGCCGTCGGGCGCGCTCGTCTGGTCGTGCTGATTCGTGACCTCCATGCGCATCGGCCGGCCCTGGTCGTCGGGTTCGATCCGCCCGAGCGACGAGAGGAGGTCGACCTGCCGTTCGTCGGAGATCTCTCCATCCCGAATGACGAGAAGCCCGTGTTTTGCGAAGGCGCGAATGAATAGGTCGCGTTCGCGTTCGTCGAGTGGAGAATCGGAGTCGAGATGAAGAAGCGCTCCGAAAGGCGCGTCGAGCTTCGTCGCGTGCATGGCAACCTCGCAGGTTGCCGACGATAGCGCTCGGAGGCGATCGGTGTACGGCTCTGCGCGCCGGGAGGCGCAAGGTCACAGCACTTCCGCCGCCCTCGCGAAGAACCCGGACTAGACGGCGCCCTCTCGAGCGAGGGCTTCGAAGATCGAGACGACGTCGGCATCGAACTGGGTGCCGACATTCGAGGTGAGCTCGGCGATGGCGTCGTCGAGGGGGATCGGGGGGCGGTGGCTGTCATCGCTGCGCATGGCATCCCACGCGTCACAGACCGCGAGAATCCGTGCGCTGAGACAGATATCGTCCCCGGCGATTCCATCTGGATAGCCGGTTCCGTCGGGGCGCTCGTGATGTTGCAGCACGATCGGTGCCGCCCTTTCCCAGACCCGGATTCGCGAGAGCATCTTGTACCCGGCGGTCGAGTGCTTGCGGAAGAATCGGGGATCTTGCTGGTGGGCCGCCGGGATCTTCAGCATGCCGATGTCGTGCAGCAGAGCGGCGAAGTGAAGGTCATGAAGCTCCTGATCGTCGAGCCCCATCGATCGCCCGATTCGATTGGCGATCTTGGCGACGTGGGAGGCGTGGCCCGATCGATACTGAATATGGGTGTCGAGCGCCGTCACGACGAGGTCGGTCATGTGGCTGAAGAAGTTTCGCTGGGAGTCGCCGCGTTCGGCATTGGTGAGGGCCACACCGGCCTGGGCCGAGAGGCTGCGAAGCGCGTCGACCTCGGTCGTCGTGAAGGGGCTCGCTGTGCGAGCGATGACGAGGTAGCCACCCGGCTCGATGTCGCCGGCGAGAGGCGTCATGACGACGGAAGGCGCGTTCCTATCGCTTCCTTCGATCTCGATCGTCGTCGAGTCGCTCGTCGAGCGATCGATGAGATCCGTCCACTCCTCGCGGTGCGATTCCAGCCAGTCGCTTGCAGCGTCTCCGCGCTGGCTCATCGCCTCGAAGGGCTCGTCCCAGTCCTTCCGGCGCAGGACCCAGCTCGCATCGGCGTTGCAAAGACGATGGACCCAGCGGGTTGCGGATTCGGTGACTTCGTGAGTGTGGGGGGCTTCGGCCAATTCCTGGGCCACGTGGAGTAGACACTCGAGGCGTTCGTTCTGCTCGGCCATGCGCGCGACCGCGGTTCCGAGAATTCGCCGAAGCGCGAGGAAGGAGGCGAGGGACAGGATGCCCGTCGTCGTGACGACAGCCATGAGCCCCCACTGTGCATATTGATCGGGAAGCGTGGGAATGAGGCGCTCGCTCAAGAGTGCGAAACCGCAGAGCGGAACGATGCCACCGAGGAAGTAGGTGATAAAGACGGACCGATCGATGGATTGATCGAAGAGCGAAGATTGCTTTTTAGACATCTTGCCCAGACATATCGGTCAGGCAGCGGGTAGGCTTTTGCGCGGGAGCAGGATTCGGCCGTGAAAAGAGAATTCTCGTAAACGATTCTTCGCGGAGTTTTCCAGTATCCCGGGAATTGGGCCGTCGAGGCGCGAAGTGCCTGCGCTGGCGGATCTCCTGCGGCGGCCAACGAGACTCCCCAGCGACGGACAGGCTAGGCGCTCGGGACACCTTCCTGGTACCGGCCTGCGGTGAGCCCGGCGTCGACGACGAAGTCCGCGGCGGTGCACGACTGGCTCTCGTCCGAGGCCAGAAAGAGCGCCATGTTTGCAACGTCCCGAAGGCGGCTGCCCGGGACCGGGGGCCCGGGTGCTTTCAGGATCTCTTGCATCATCCTGTGCGGCACATCCGTCAGATCGGGGCTGCCCGGAAAGAAGGGCGCGCTCATGTTCGGGTTGCCGGCTTCGGGGCAGACGGCATTCACGCGGATCGCATAACGTCCGAGTTCGATCGCTGCCGATTTCGTCAAGCCACGTACACCCCATTTGCTAGACGCATACGCGGCCACGCCGTTCATGCCCTTGAGCCCGTCGGTCGAGGCGATGTTCACGATCGAACCCCCGCCGCGCTCTTTCATGCTCGCGAGCACCGCCTGGATCCCCAGGAAGGGGCCGAGCTGATTCACCTCGAGGATGCGCATGAAATCTTCGCGGCTGATCTCGTCGAAGGCAGCGAGCAGGAGCACGGCGGCGTTGTTCACGAGCACATCGACGCCGCCGAAGGCTTGGGTCGTTTGGGCGACGAGTTTCGACCAGTCTTCTTCGCGGCGGACATCGAGGTGGATGAAGCGGGCGGTGTCTCCGATCTCGCTCGCGATTTCCTTGCCGCGAGCGTCTCGGATATCTCCGAGAACGACCCGAGCCCCCTCGTCGGCAAAGAGTCGAGCGATGACTTCGCCCGTACCCTGGGAGGCGCCCGTGATGATTGCGGTCTTGCCGTCGAGTCGGCCCATGATATCTCCGGTCAATTCATGGTTTGATCGCGTCGAGGTCGAATCCGTAGAGCTTGGCGACGTTGTCCCGCAGGATCAGGTTTTTCTCCTCGCGCGGGACATCCTCGAGAACTTTTTCCGTGATTTCTCGTGACTTCGGGAAGGTCGATTCCGTATGCGGGTAATCGGAACCCCACATCAGACTTTCGATGCCCAATACGTCGCGGACGCGGATGCCGACCCGGTCTTCCTGGAAGCTCATGAAGACGTTCTGCTTGAAATAGTCCGAGGGCAGGATGCCGTCGGGAAAACGTAGCCAGTCGCCGCGCACGGGTCGGTCCGTATAGAGATAGTCCGCCTGGAAGAGAAAGAAGGGCGCCCAACAGATCTCGTGCTCGATCGATCCGACGCGCAGTTTCGGATGCCGCATGAACACGCCGGAGAAGATCAACTCGCCGATCGACTTGCGCACGAAATGGTCCTGCAAGTAGAAAGCCGCTTCCGTGACGCCTTTCTGGACGCTCGTCTGCGTCGTGCTAGCCGAGAGTTGGGTGCGGCCCGTGGCGACGTGCATGCTGATCGGAAGATCGAGGTCGACCGCGGCTGCCCAGACGTCCTCGTACATGGGGTGGTCGTAGGCGCGGTCGGCAGGGGGGAGAACGGTGATCATGATGCCTTCGAGGCCGATATCGCGGACGCGCTTCATTTCGGTCACCGCTTCCGAGGGGTCATCGACGTTGATGAGTCCGATGCCCTTCAGGCGGGTCGAGTCGTGGGCGCAGAACTCGGCGATGAAGTCGTTGTAGGTTCTCATCGTCGCGGAACACAAGTTGGTGTCGGGGATGCTATACGAGAGAAGGGCCTCGCTCGGGTAGATGACCGAACCGATGACACCGTCCTGGCGATTTTCCTCGATATAGCGGGCGGGCTCGTAGGAAGCGCGCCGGACGTCTTCGAATCGGGCGACTGTCCGGAGTTCAGTCGCGTCCTTCTCGAATCGGTCGCCGGTCTGGACGCCGAGAAAACTCATCGATTTCTGGCCGTCGATGAACCAGAAATCGCCCTCTTCTTCCTGGACAACCTTGGGGGCTCGGTCGCGGTAGGTCTTGTCGATCCGGTCGGTCCAGAGCGTCGGCGGTTCGATGATATGGGAATCGCTCGAGATCATGTCGTCCATCGGAATCGTCCTTTCGCACGCTTGCGATCCGCTCCGACGCTCTGGGCGTGGCCGCTCGAAGCGCTCCTCATTCTAACGTCTCCTGCGCGCGTCGAAGATGACACGCGTTGGCCCTGTCCGCCTGGGGTCAACTGGCTGGCGAGACTGCCCGTGGCGCTCCCGCCTACGCCGTCAGCCAGGGGTATTTCTGCGGTTTGGCTCGGGCGTGTGGATCGATATGGACATTGATGATGCTCGGCATCGAGTCGTCGAGCGCTTGCTTGAGTGACGCGGACAGCTCTTGCGGGGTGCGCACCGAATAGCCCTTGCCCCCGAAACCTTCGATCATCTTTTCGTAGCCGGCTTCGATCGTGTAGGCCGAAGCCGGGGACTGGAATCGATCCGAGGGGAGTTCATCGAAGCCCCCGCCGATGCCGTTGTTGTTGATGATGACGAAGACGATCGGGAGCTGGTAACGACAGGCGGTTTCGACCTCCATGCCACTGAAGCCGAAGGCCGAATCGCCCTCGATGCAGATCACCTTGCGATCCGGGTGGACGACCTGCGCCGCGATCGCCTGCGCGAGCCCGATGCCCATCGTTCCGAACGTCGCGGCATCGAGCCGTTCGCGCGGTTCCGAGTGCATCAGGACACTCCGGCTGATGTCCATCGTCTGCGCGCCTTCCGCCTGGATGATCGTGCCGGGAGGCGCCTGGTCACGGATCTCGCGCAGCACGCGGTAATAGCCCATGGGAACGGCGTCATCGATCATCATGTTCTGTACGAAGGTCTTGTTCTCGGCGACCTTCTCGCCGAGCGTGGTCCGCCAGGCGGCGTCCGGCGCGAAGCTGAACGGCTCCGCTTCGAGCGCGCTGTTCAGCTGACCGACGACGGCCTTGATGTCACCCACGAGACCGACCTCGGCGGGTACGTTGCGGCCGATCTCTTCGGCCAGGATATCGACCTGGATCATCTTGACGTTCGCGTCGAAGCGCGGCGGCAAACCGAAATGCATGATCCAGTTGAGCCGTGCACCGAGCAGCAGGACGACGTCCGCCTCCTGGAGGGCCAGACCGCGGGCCGGCGCGACCGAGAGCGCGTGTTCGTCGTCGACGACGCCCTTGCCCATCGGCGAGCTCAGGAAGGGGATCTGGGTCGTTTCGATGAAGTCGCGAATCTCCTTTTCAGCGCGGGAGTAGGCGGCGCCCTTGCCGATGATCACGAGCGGGCGCTCGGCCGTTCGCAGGACGTCGATGGCGCGTTGCACGTCGGAAGAATCCGCCTGGGTGCGCGGCGGTTCGGCGCAGCGCTCGGGAATCGTGACTTCACTCTCCTCGACTTGAGCGCCGAGATAGTCGTCGGGGAAATCGAGATAGACGGCGCCGGGTCGCCCGTAGATCGAAGTGCGAACGGCCTGCTCGCAGTAGAAGGGAATGCGGCTGGCCTGGTCGGGTCGCGCGGCGTATTTGGAGTAGATGCGTGCGAGTTCGACCTGGGGCGCCTCCTGGAACGCGCCGCGGCCTTCCTGGTAGGAGTTGCTCGCGCCGCCGAGCAGAATCATCGGCCAGCAATTTTCCTGGGCGTTCGCGAGTCCGGCGATACCGTGGATCATGCCCGGTCCCGAGACGGTCAGGCACGCACCCGGTCGGCCCGTCAAGTAGCCGACGGCGCCGGCGGCGTAGCTCGCGGCCTGCTCGTTGCGCATGCCGATGAACTGGATGCCTTCGGCCTGGGCGGCGATGGCGATGCCGAAGACCGGAAATCCGACGATGCCGAACATGTGATCGACGCCCTGCTTCTTCAGGCTGCGGGCGATGAGGGTATTGCCGTCGAGGGTGGCCATGATGGGGTGCTCCTGTTCTGGTGGGTCGGGGTCGTGAATCGTGGGGGCTGGATCGAGCTGCGCGGGGGCCTGCCCGTGTCCGAGGCCTCGAGAGCCGAGAACCGAGAGACGTGGACTCACCCGCGCCTCCTGAGGCTAGACTGGGGGCTGGGATCGGACAAGCCTGGATTGGGCGGCCCGCGGAGTCGCGATTCTCGCGTTCGAGGTGTTCGAACTGAAAGGAGGGCTCCATGCCGGCACTCGATGGAATGCGGATTCTGGATATGACGCAATACGAGGCGGGGCCCTCGTGCACCCAGGCGCTGGCTTGGATGGGTGCGGACGTCGTGAAGGTCGAGGCGCCGGGGATCGGGGATCCGGGTCGCTGGACCGCTGGGGCGGGTGACTATTTCTGGAACTGGAACCTGAATAAGCGCAGCGTGGCGATCAATCTCCGCAGCCCCGAGGGTCGCCAGCTGCTGCTCGATCTGGCTCCCAGATTCGATGTTTTCATCGAAAATTACGGCCCCGGTGTCATCGAGCGGCTCGATATCGATTACGACACGCTCAAGCAGGCCAATCCCTCGATCATCTATGCGCAGATCAAGGGCTACGGCCTCGACGGGCCCTATTCGAAGTACCTCGCCTACGACATGTCCGCCCAGGCCGCGGCGGGGACCTTCTCGACGACCGGTGAACCCGACGGACCGCCAACACTTCCAGGTGTCACGATCGGTGATTCGGGAACGGGGATGCAGATCGGGATGGCGATCCTCGCAGCCTATGTCCAGAAGCTTCGCACCGGCGAGGGGCAGCATATCGAGATCTCGATGCAGGAGGCGATCACCTACTACATGCGAACCAAGCTGGCGCATGGCGGGAATTGGGGAAAAGATGCGGTTCCGCGAACCGGGAATCAGATCGGAGCAGCCCCGTCGGGCCTCTACCCCTGCAAGCCCTTTGGTCCGAATGATTTCGCGTTCGTCATGACGGTCACCGCGCCGCATATGGACAAATTCTTCATGGCGATCGATCGACCGGATCTCGTGACGGACGAACGCTTCGCGACCGATGAAGCGCGCGTCGCGAATACTGATGCCCTGCACGACGAGATCGAGAAGTGGACGCGCGTGCGCACGAAGCATGAGGTCATGAAGGTGCTGGGCGAAGCGGGCGTTCCGTGTGCTGCGACGATGGACACCGCCGATCTCTACGACGATCCGCACCTCAATCATCGGGGCTTCATCAAGACCTTGCCGCATCCGGATCTCGGCGACGTTCGCATGCTGGGCTTTGCGCCGAAAATGTCGGCGAACGAGGTCGAGTGGACGCCGCCCCCGGGATTGGGGGAGCATACGGATTCTTTCCTGGCGGAAGAGCTCGGGTTCGATGCGGATCAGCTGAAGCGTTTGCGCGAGGCCGAGGCGATCGCTTGAACGAGGCCTCGAGAAGCCGACCCGCCGAGCGCCGCCCGTCATCGGAAAGTCAGATTGTCAGATTACCCCGAGTGGGTGGTCTTCATTACCCATGTCGACGTGACCTTGTATCCGGTCAGCTCTGATTGAGGCCGAAACTCTCCCGCCAGCTCTTGACGCCCCAGTTCAGATTGAATCCGACGAAGAAGAGGTCGTTGCGCTTGTAGCTGCCGCGCAGCGCGGGCTTTCGAATCTTGCCAGAACCGAGGTTCACCCATTCGAAGGTGACGCCAACGCGGACCGTCTCGGAGAGCTGGTGGACGGCGCCAAAGCCGAGTCGATGCTGTTCGTCGATCGGGAGTGCGGCCGTGCGGTTCTTGTTCTTGAGTGCCGAACTGTCGTATGAGTAGCCGGTCTGCAGCATCCACTCGGGCGTCAGCTGGTAGTGGATCCCGCCTCCGATCCGCCAGGTGTCTTCGAAGCCAAGGCTCACGCTCGAGGAAAAGCCGCCGACATCCACGCCTGTGGTGCCCAGCGTGCTCCAGTCTTCCCAGCCCAAGCTGAAGAGCAGGGCAAGCTTGTCGGTCGCATCCCAATAAGCCGAGAATCGGACGTACTGAGCGAGGGGAAGCTCGAGATTGAAGTCCGGGTTGAAGCCGGCAGGGCCGCGAGCGCTTCCGCGGAGCTTGAGGTCGACCTCCGACTGGTAGACAACTCCGAAGCGAAGGCCTTCCATCGGTTCGAGCAGGATCGACGCCATTCCAGCGTAAGCCACATCGTCGGAGTCTTTGAACCTCAGCTGCTCCTCGGTGGGCAGACGCAGCTTCCAATCGAGGGTTGCGTAGACGACCACCCAGTTGCCCGCGACCGACAGCCAGTCCGTGACCTTCACCGCGACCCCGGGATTCGTTGCGATCGTGAAGAGCGAGAGCTTGGTGACCTGACCCCGACCGGCCCAGCTGTTGCTCGGATCGAGTGCGGCCCCCGAGACCGCAAAGACGCCCATACCGAGTCGAACACGGTCGTGGAGCTTATGTGAGTAGCCGCCGCCGAGGAGCGGGATGAAGCCGCCCTGATCGCCGCCGTTGCCTCCCTGATTGACGGCACTGTCGGTCGTGTCGAACTTGACCGTTCCTACACCAGGGGCGAAGCCCGCGAAAACCTGATGGCCTTCGAGGCGGGTCATACCAGCGGGGTTGTGAAGGATGGTACCGCCGTCTGATGCGTACGCATGGCGTCCCGCCCCCGCCGTTCCCATACTGCTCGTGGCGAACTCTTGCAGATAAAGCCCACCCGCTTGGGCGGTGCCCGTGACGAGAAGTACCAGGGTGAGATACACAGCCCATTGGACCAGGGCACGGGGTGAAGTCATGTCGGCTCCTAGTGATTCCGTATCGTGTTGTTGTAGTCGCGTTGTCGTGGGTCGTCGGTGGTATCTTTGCATAGCCTACGCCGTGGCCCCTCGTTGGGGTCCAACATATCGCCCAAACTCGAACGTTGCACCAGAAAACAGCCTGATCAGTGGAGTTGATCGATTCCGAAGATGGTTCCGATACCTGTCGGTTCCTAAAATCGGATCGATCTGGAATCATTGAGCTTTTCCAATTCCCGCACTCGATCAATCAACGCCCTGGGGTAGTCCGAATCCGAACGAAGAGTCAGTACCGTACTGAGCCGTGACCCCGTGCAGAATGCGCCTCGCTCTGTGGCACCTGCTCAAGCTCGCGACGACCCTCCTTCGGTGCATTCCCGCCTTCTTTCGAAGCCCCTGAAAAAAATGGGATCGCAGAGAGATGGGTCCGATTCGCTCTGGACGATTAATGAGAACTGAGTGCGTTTAGCTTTAGGCTGGCGCATCCAGCGGGAGCCAATCCCGCCAGGGCAAGAGTCAGGAGCCCTGTAGCCTGAGTCGCAGGCAGGAGGGAAACCGAATGATCTGAAGCCGACTGAAAAAGCCATCTTCGGGATGGTGAGCGAATCGCCGGGCCGCAACGCGAGTGAACCCACAGGTGGCCTCGATACATAAAAAACTCCGGAGGCCGAGCCCGCTCCGATCGGGTGAAGACAGCGCGGACCGACAAATCCTGACCGATGTGTCGATTCGCTCCGGCGGGTGGCAGGGGCAGCGCGGTGACAAGGTTGCGCTATGCCAGTGCACGGTACAGGAGCGATTTCATCGAGGCGTCTCCAAACTTCTGTTTCCAGAGGCGCGGCGAGAGTTCCGAAATCTGCGACCGGGCAGGCCGTCCTCATCTTGCTCTTGGACTTGCGACCGGCGCGTCTCGGCCATGGCGAGAACCCGGCTGCGAAAAATCGAATCGAGTCCGTACACTCAGGGCGGCGAGCAGTCCCTGAATGACCGAAACCGTTGAGATGCGAGAATCGAAGTACCGCAACGAGCAACTCGAAAGGGGGAGACATGACTCGGATGATCATCCGACGCGTGGCGATTTCGAGCGTCACCATGTTGATTGCGGGGCTGGCGTATCTGCAGGGTTATGTGGACAGTGAAAGCGGACGCCCGCTCGGATTCATCAGCGATGCCTTCGCTGCGACGACGAGGCCGACCCTCTCGCCGACACAAAAGCTCTCCGATCCCAACTCCTATTTTCCAGGGACGGAAGCACTCGAGCCCGACGAGATGCGACTGATTTCGTGCGGGACCGGGATGCCCACCGCTCGCGAATCCCAGGCCGCGACGTGTTGGCTGCTCGAACTGGGTAATGGAGACAAATTCATATTCGACGCCGGCACGGGCTCAGCGTCGCGCATCGCGAGTCTCCGCATTCCCTACGAATTCCTGAACAAGATTTTCATCAGCCATCTGCACACCGACCACTTCGGCGACTTCGCGGCGTATTTCGTCGGGGGTTGGCTGGCCGGACGCCAGGGGCCACTACATATATGGGGACCGAGCGGCGCCAAGCCCGAGACCGGAACAATGTACGCGATCGAACATTGGCAGAAGGCCCTGACCTGGGACATCGAAGGCCGAGCCGGCCGCATTCCGGCGTCCGGTGGGAAGGTCATCGTCCACGAGTTCGACTTCAAGGGTGAAAACGAGATCGTCTACCAGGAGAACGGTGTGACGATTCGGTCATGGCCGGCCAATCACGTGATCGACGGTCCGGTCAGCTACGCCGTAGAATGGAATGGTCTCAAGTTCGTATTCGGTGGCGACACCTACCCGAACCAGTGGTACGTGAAGTATGCGAAGGGCGCGGATCTCGCGATTCACGAGTGCTTCATCACCGTGCCAGACCTGGTCGAGAAATTCGGGTTTTCGGTGTCGACCGCCCTCGAAGTGGGCACTCAGATCCACACGGCACCGGAGGCTTTTGGAAAGGTCATGAGCCTGGTGAAACCACGCATGGCCGTGGCGTATCACTTCTTCAACGATCCCGACACGGCACTGCGATTCTGGCCGGCGTCCGATCCACCTACGACGGTCCTTTGACGTTGGCCGAGGACTACATGGTCTGGAACATCACCAAGGATGAGATCCGAACCCGGATGGTCATCTACAACCCCGACGCATGGCCTCCGCCGAGTGCCAAGCCGCCACCGCCCGTGGATCGCTCAATCACACAGTACGTTTCGGACTGGATCACGAAGAAGAATCTCGACGTGAGCAAAGAGATCGACGTGATCTACAAGCGCACGAACGAAGAGTACGGAACCAACGAGAAGCCGAATCAGTAGGCGGAGACCGATCCCAGCGCAGCGGTACACGACCCTTGCGGCGTCGGCCATTTTGCGACTCGCAAAGATCGTCTCCGGTCGGTATCCCTTCTCGAGATCGATCGCGTCGAGCGGAAAAGGGGTGGCTCTCCAGCTGGCGCAGCCCGTGGCGAGGACGGTGAGTGTTGCGAGCGGGTATGCCCCGTTCGAGGCTGGGTTGTCATATTGGTGCTCATCGGCGGAGCCGGAAACACACCTTCTTTTTTCTATCGCCTACCGGCATTTCCAGTCACTCATCGCGCGATCCCCGAGGTATCCGCGGAAATACCATCTCGGCGCGCTTGATGAGGAAGTAGCTCAGGCTGAGGCCGAGTGTCATCGCTGCGAGACTGAATAGCTGGAGGTGGCTGTATTTTTCGAAATCCCAGACGATGACTTTTCGAGCGATTGCGATGATGGCCACGAGAACAACCAGGTCTACGTGAACCACATCATGCTCGAGATAGGCTTTGACGGTCTCGATCAACTCTAGCCCGATGAGCAGAACGAGAACCAGACTGAATAGACCCATCAGTCCATTCGCGTCGATGAGCAACACCGGTGGAGCCAGGATCTTCGCGTAGATCTCGTACGCGATATCGATGAAAGCGGCCACGAGAACGACGAACAGCACAATGAGAATTCCCATCGTCAATCCCGACTCAAATAACCTGATCACGCGATTCATCTTTTCCACGACCTCCTCATGAGCGCAATCCCTATCGAGCACAGACTCTCGTGCAACGCTCGATTGGCCCGCTTTGATGGAATACACGAACGCTGCAGATTCTAACAGCTGAGCCCTCGTCGGCTGCGTTCCGTGAGTAGACAACCGGGCTCGGCGATCTATCGAATAATTCGTCTGCCGGCCTCTGAATCTCGACTCGAGCCAGCGTGCAAGTCAATTCCTCGTCAACGCAAAGATCATCGACGCCTTCGGTGATGTTCTGGTATTTTGTACCGCGACCGAGAGGCTTGCGCCGTGCCGTAGTTCTAACGGATCACCTCGTAGCGGATCGCGATATCAATCTCGTCGCAGCCGATCTGAGGCGGCGGGAAAGGCGCCGCGGCTTCGACCGCGTCCAGGATCGCCCGCTCGAAGATTCGCGGCGAGTCGCCGATACGACGGACACCGTCCGAGCGTGAGTCCGTGCCCGACGATTACATGAAAATCCTGACGAAGATGCACGCCATCGATCCGGCCGAATTCGAGGCCGGCCCCGAGTACGACCCGGACCGCGTGCGATTCTTCCATTGTCGACTGCCGCGCCAGGAAGCGCTGCTCGGACCGGCGCTGCTCGAACTCGAGAATGCCAGCATGCCCCCGCTCGACTGAGAGGTGGGCACCCGTTTGCGGCGGTCTGTCCCCGGCAACGCGCCAGATTGGCGCATATGCCCAATCGTTTGGCGTAACCCCCGCAGGACACCTTCGCGGCAGCCCTCGATAATCTGTAGGAATCCGGCGTCAGGCCGGAATGGCCCGATATCGAGAGGAAGCCAAAATGCACGAGTCCCTGCTCGAGTCGCATCTCGAGGCGATCGAGAGCGACGGCTACACGATCATCGAAGACGTCTTCAAGCCCGAGGTCGTCGACACGATGCGCAGACGGGTTCGCGAAATCGAGGAAGAGACGCTCGGGGAGACCGAGCGCGGCTACCAGGTCGACGGCAGCTCTCAACTTCGTACGGCGGGGCTCCTGCGTCTGGACCCGCTCTTCTGGGACGTCCCCATCCACGACGACATCCTGCCCGTGGCGCAGGGCGTGTTGGGCGGAGAATGCCTACTCACTTCGTTCTCAGGGATCGATGTGCTCCCGGGCGAGAACAAGCAGCCGATTCATCCGGACGATGCACTGATCCCACTCCCCCGACCCCACCAGCCGATCGTATGTACTTGCATGGTGGCGATCGATGACTTCACGGCGGATAACGGCGCAACGCGACTCCTCCCGGGTAGCCACAAATTCGCCGGAACCCCGGACTATGGAATGGACTACCGCAAGGTCGACGGCATGGTGCCTGCGGAGATGCGAGCCGGCAGCGTGATCGCCTTCAATGGCAGCCTGCTCCATCAAGCCGCCGACAACGAGTCGGACGCTCCGCGACTGGGGCTACAGGTTTCGTATTGCGCCGCCTGGATCAGGCCTTTCACGAACTTCTTTTTGTCCATCCCACAGAAGGAGGTCGCGCAGTATCCACAGCCGCTCACCGATCTGCTTGGCTACAAGACCTTCAACGGCATCGGCACCGCGAAGACCGGCTTCTATAGCGGCACGTATCGCGAGAACTACCGCTACGGCCGGGTCGCCCGTCCCCCGCGCCTCGAAATCGGTTAGTCGATCTCGACCGACAGCAACCCCGGTCGATTCCTGTAGAGAACACACCGAGACCCACGCGGGAGCAAGCAAATGAATCAATCCACACTCGATTCCCACCTGCACGACCTCGAGGTCGACGGCTACACAATCCTGCATGACGCAATCGACCCGGATTTCCGGAGGAAACTCCTCGACCGGATACGGAAGATTGAAGAGCAGACCCTGCCCCCCCTCGAGGAAGGTCAGTCGGACGACGATTGTTCTTTCTATCGAACCGGTGGACTCATCGAGACCGACTCCCTCTTCTGGGATATCCCGATCGACCCGGAAATCACACCGATCGTCGAAGGCCTGCTCGGCCCAGATTTTCTACTCTCGCAGATCTCGGCGATCGACGTGAAGCCCAACACCGAGAATCTTCAACCGCTCCACCCCGACGATGCGCTGATTCCGCTCGTGCGACCCCACCCGGTCCCGATCGGATGTACGGCGATGTGGTGCATAACAGACTTCCGCCACGAGACGGGTGGTACGCGAATTCTGCCCGGTAGCCATAAGCTCGAATCCATCGGCACCGACTGGAGTGCCGATACAGCCGACGAGATTCCCGGCGTCATCCAGCCCGATGTGAAGGCCGGCGGCATCCTCCTCTTCGATCATGCCACCTTCCACGGGGCATCGAGCAACCTTTCCGATGACTGGCGACTGGGGATTCAGTGTTCCTACCACGCCGGCTGGATCCGGCCCTACAACAACTGGTTCCACATGATTCCGCGTGCCGAAGTGGCGAAGTACCCAGAACGACTCGCCGACCTGCTCGGCTACAAGACCTTCAATGGCGCGATCGGAACGATCAGCGACCCGGGCACCAACCGCTTCGCTACCTCGGCCTTCCGCCCCCCGCGCGCCGCGCTCGAAGAGGCCGCTCGCTAATCGGATTTCGGAGCCTCCTCGCGCCAAACCTTCCTCGCCAGCCCCGAGGCGGGTGCGGGGTACCCGACTGTGTCATCCCCCAGGACCGGTATATATTCCGCATGTGCCCCTGAACAAGGCAAACTATCGCCGAGGCGAGGACGCGGTTGGCACCGATCAGCTGACCCAGCTCCTCCACAGACTCGAACAGACCGGTCTCGACCCGAACCGACTCGCCTCCGACGTGGGTCTCGACCGATCTCGGCTCTCGTCGACCGAGGCTCGCATCGAGCGACGCTATTTCCGAGATCTCTTCACGGTTGCAGAAGAGCACTCGGGCGATCCGCTGATCGGGCTGCACGCGGGCTCGATGCCCGGTCGCAATACTCTCCTCACCTACCTCACGATGTCGCAATCGACGGTCGGCGATGCTCTCCGTGAACAAGCCCGCTTCGCACAGCTGGCCTTCGACTCGCTGCATCTCGAGATCGTTGAACGCCCGCCCTACACCTACAACCAGGTCGATCTGGGGCCCGAACAGACCCACCACGAAATCGAGTACCTCACCTCGCTCTGGATCAGCCCACTGGCGGCCCAGACGAGTCATGGGGCCCGAGCCTCCGAAGTGTGCTTCGCTCATTCGCCCTATGGACCTGTCTCGGAATACGAACTCGGGCTCGGTTGCCCCGTGCAGTTTCGCCAGCCCATCTGGGCGATCGCATTCACCAACGAAGTCTTGAGTCTTCCCATCGCAGGCGCCAACCCGACCGTCGCCCAAGCCCTCGAGGGCGAGGCGACCCAGCGTCTGGCTGCCATGGCGTCGCCCCTTCTGCACCTTCGAGTCGAAGGCATGCTCCGAGCTGAGCCCGCACTCGAGGCGCTCACGACCGGCCAGGTCGCAAAGACACTCGGCTTGAGTGTACGAACGCTCCAGCGTCGATTGCGAGACGAAGGCACCAGTTTTCGCGAGATCTGCAATGAGGTCCGCCGCAAAGAGGCGTTAGGCCTGCTCGCGGATTCCAACCTGCGGATTTCCGACGTCGCGGAGAAGCTCGGATTTAGAGACGTCGCTGGCTTTGACAACGCGTTCAAACGATGGACGGGGCGGACGCCGAGGGCCGTACGACTGCGTCTCTTGAGTGGTGACACCGGATTCGCGGACGCAAAGGGCAGAGATCGAAACGGATCGCGTTGAGCAATCTTGAGGGTCTGCATGGAAAGTCGGTCGTCGCCACGAACAGCAGGCGGATCGTCGCAATTCCCGGGCAGCGTGCCGTAGGCTATTAGCCGTCTTGGTGCGACAAATGCCACGACACCTACTAGATGAACTGATGGAACGAGCTGAGATCGCTCGGATAGGATGTCCGACGATGCCGGGAGGTATCAACTTTCCTGTTCGCAGGGACTTACGTCGCGGTCCGCAGATGCCATCACACTGAGATGCGCATCCGATTCCAGGCCTGCCGGTCGGGACGAAGATCTCGTCCGTCGCGTCCGCTTGCCCTACGCGGCGTTACGTCGAATGTTTCCGTGCAACGCAGTCCCCATCAACTGATGGAATGCGTCCCGCCCGACGTGGACCAAATCTTCGTGGTCGCCGCCCTCGAAGTAGATGTCGGGCAGGCGGAGCAGGCTTTCGTCCACGAGCGTCGGAATATTGTAGGCCTCACCCACAACGGGTAGCGCGCCGAGGGCGCAATCCGAGAAGACTTCATCGACTTCGGGCTCAGTCGCAAGCTCCAGACGGCGATCGATCAGTTCGTCGATCGCGTCGAAGTTGAGGCGGCAGCCCGCCGGCAGGATGGCCAGCACATAACCGCGCTCGTCCTCGAGCAGGATACATTTCGCGACTTTGCCGGGCGGAACGTGGGCGCGCAGCGCAGCGTCGAGCGAAGACTGGGCGGGAGAGTGATGGACGATGTCGTACTCGATGTGGTTGTGGTCGAGAAACCAATTGACGCGGGTGGCCAGGGACATGGTGATCCTCCTTGTGATTTGGAACGAGCATCGAAAGCGCGACGCGCAAAGGAACCGCGGCCCGATCCGGACGAGCGCGGCGTCGCATCCGATCGCCCGCTCCGTGCCGGTGGGAATCGAGCGTGGCGGCGGGTGCCCGCATCTAGAACGAGCCGGCCGGTGGATGCCGGCTTGCCTCCCGGCGAACCGCGTGATCGTGCATCTCCGCACGACGGGGGACCGTCAACACGGGGCAAGGGGCATGTCGCGTGGTCGCTTCGGCGATGCTGCCCATCAGAACATGGGCTAGCCCCGTGTGTCCGTGGGTACCCATCGCGATCAGGTCTGCCCCGAGCCGCTCCGCCTCGGAATCGATCGCATGGGCGATGTTCGCTGCCTCCACGACGTGAACGTGGATCCGATCGGGCGGGGTTTTGCATGCCGTGGCGACATCTTCGAGTTTGCGCTCGCAAGAATCGTGCAGAGGGCGCTGCGAATTCCCCACTCCGAAACTCATGTCGAGATCGCCCACGTAGCCGTACGGCAGGGGTCTGACCACATGGAGCAGGTGCAGCTCTGCACCGAAGAGCTCCGCCATCTCGTTGGCGATCTCGAGTGCGGCTTCCGAGTGACTGGAGAAATCGTAGGGAACGACGATCGTGCGAATCGGGTTCATGGGATCATCCTCCTGACCATCAGGTGCGCAACGGCCTGAGATCCGGGGCGATCGCCAGGCACTTCTGGCATCGACACGACTAGAGTGTCTCTGATCCTGGGGATTTGTCGACGATGAAACGGGATTCCCGCTAGCCAGACGTCACGACGCCTAGCTTTTGGTTGACGTGATGTCCGCGCGCGATGCAGAATGTGGAACGGATGTTCGTGCTTGCCACGCCCCTGGGAGCCGACCAAGGCGACATAGATAACATCGTACGAACAGGGTCGAACGAGGTGAAATCAAGCGCGCATTTGGACTCGTGCTCATCACGACGATCGTGATCGGAATGGTGGGATTCGTTTCCGCAGCGACTGCTGCGACCTACGCCTATCAGGGCAACGGCGTAAACTACATCACCGATGCAAACCCGCCCGCGGACAGCTTTGATGGATCCATGGCCGCGACGGGATCCCTCGTTTTCTTACTGGACAGCCAGCGACCAGTTCTTTCAGGATGTCAGCGCAAGCGTTCAATCCTTTTCGATGCACGATGGGCGTCTTGAGATCAACTCGGCAAACAGCTCCGGTCTGGGCGTGTTTCTCGCGACCGACGCCAATGGCGTCATCACTACCTTTTTTTCTTCGCTCAATCCGTGGACGTTGTCGAGGGTCCGGACCAGATGTGGGCTCGACCCGGCTATGCGGACATCCGCATAGCCGGGTCCATGCCGAGATCGAGACTGTGCGGAGGTGAGGCGGTGAATGGTTCTGATACGGGCGATTCCGGCCAGTCGTACTGCGCATAGTCACAGGGCCTCCAGGAAAGCGAGGAGGCTGTCGCGGGCGTGGAACCGCCCGTAGATGCAATAGGCCGGCGAGCGCGCTGTAGACAATCGAGGATCCGAGGAGGTGTCCAGCAGGTCCGATACCAGGACGACGTCCGTGGCCGGGCCCCTAGATCGGTTCGCCAAATTGGGCGGTCAGACGGTCGACCCATTCACGAAGATTCGAGAGCTGGGGATGGATCTGCGAGGCCCGCTCCAGCGCCTCGAGTGCTTCGAAGGGCCTGTTCTGCTTCTCGCGGATCAGCGCGAGTCCAGAGAGAGCACCGAAGTGCCGGGGTTCGAGTTCTAGCGTCCGCTCGATATCCGCAACCGATTCTGCATACCGGCGAAGCAGGTAGTGGAGCGTGGCGCGCTTATTCCACGCTTCAGCGAAGTCCGGATCTGCTGCGATCGCCTCGTTGAACGCTTCGAGCGCGCCCGCGCCGTCGCCGAGATTCATCGCATGCATTCCGGCTCCCATGGCCAGATCCACCGCTTCGTCGTCGGCAGCAATCCACAACCGCCAGATGCGATCTTCGATCGGTGCCGCTTCGAGCCGGGTCTTCGCGGACGCAAGGTCCTCGAAGAGCGCGCCGAGCCCCGGATCTTTCTGATCGGCCATTGCGGGTCCTCCTGCCAGGCCCATAGAGACCATTCCCGCGACCATGCCCGCGAGATAGACGCCGAGCCCGAGGGCCCGGACGCTCGACGAGATGGCCGCGATGCGATTCGCCAAACGGGGCCCGGGTGCCATGACCAAGAGGGTATCACCGTACCTGGAGCGCGGAGTCACCGATTGAGCGCACCTCAGCCACCTCTGCCACGAACACGATCATCGCGTCGCGGAGAGGTTCCGGACGTCGATCGAGCGCTCTCATTGGCAGAACGGGGCGGCCGCATCCGCGAGTCCCGGGATGCAGTTGATCGCATAGGGTTCTGCGGTCACGCTAAGCGCGTAGCGCCTACCGGCCTCGAAGGTGCATTGGTTGACGGTTGACGACCGGCAGGATCGGTCCCTCGAAGCTTCAGCGAGCCGCTGCTCCCCCGCCCGTCAGCTCCCTCCACGCCTCGAGGTCACGCTCGCCCGAAGCGCGACCGACGTGCGTCACGACGTCGACATCCGGTGACTCGGCCCGGAGTGCCGCCGCGGTGCATTTTTCCTTGGGGCGGTGGCTGAAGGGATCGAATGCGTATTGCTTCATTGCGTTTCCGTGCGTGATCTTGTTGATCTGATCGTCCGTGAGGTCGACGAGCGTCTTCACGATCACCTCGGGCGCGTGGGGCCAGGTGCCGTCAGAATGCGGGAAGTCGGACTCCCAGCAGATGTGGTCGATGTTGAGCACGTCGAGATGGCGGGTGAAGATGTTCTCGTCGATGAAGCAGGTCAGCAGGTGATCCTGGAAGATCTGGGTGGGCCCCCCGGTCTGGCTGAAGTCGTGCTTCGTCCAGCCGCCGTGACGTTCGCGCACGTGTTCGGCGCGCCAGAGGAAGTACGGGATCCAGCCGATATCGCCCTCGGTCAGCGAGAATTTGAGCGTCGGGAAGCGGGGCCAGAACTCCGCCCAGATCAGATCGACGAGGGTATAGATGGTCGACGCCGGCGAAGTCGTCATCGGCACGCCAGCGGGCGCGTCGGGTGGACTCATGGGCGTTCGAGACGATGAGCCGAGATGGCAGGCCAGAATGGTCTCGGTCTCGACACACGCCGCGAAGAGCGGATCCCATTTTCCCGAATGGATCGACGGCATGTTCAGGGCTTCCGGATTCTCAGAGAAGGTGACGGCGTGGCATCCCTTCTCGGCCAGTCGCCGAACCTCGGTGGCGGCGCGATCGACGTCGAAGAGGGGCAGGATTCCGCACGGAATGAAGCGCTCCGGGTAGGCGCCGCACCATTCGTCGATGTGCCAGTCGTTGTAGGCACGGATCATGATCTCGTTGACCGCGAGGTCTGGGCCCTGGTTGAGTACCTGGCCCGAAAAGCCGGTCCAGTTCGGAAAGTTCAGTCCGGCGAGCTGGCCCCCGGCGTTCATGTCGCGCACTCGCTCGTGCACGTCGTAGCAGCCCGGCCGCATCTCGTCGTAACGGGAAGCATCGACGTTGTACATCTCGGGCGGCTTGCCGGCGACGGCGTTGAGACCGAGGTTGCGTCCCTTGAGATCGCCGTACCACCACTGCTGGATGCCCCGGTCATCGGTCTCGACTCGGGGCGCGAGGTGCTTGTACTTCGCCGGCACGTGGGCGTCGAACATGTCTTTGGGTTCGGCGATGTGGTCGTCGACGCTGATCAAGATGACGTCGTCGGAATTCATGGGACCTCCTGCTAACTTAGATCTATATCGCATTGTGATATATAGTATCGTAGAGTGAGACGATTCTAGGAAGAGGTGGCATGTCGGTCAAGCCCATTCGAAGCGCCGTGAGAGTGCTCGACGCGCTGGAGGTCATCGCCCGCCATCAGCCGATCGGTGTGGCTGAGCTCTCGAGGAAAATGGGGGACGACAAGAGCGCCCTGCAGCGCGCGCTCGTCACGCTGGCTTCCGCAGGTTGGATCCGACCCGTACCTGAGGGTCCCACGCGATGGGAGGTGACGACGCGAATCCTGGTGGTGGCCAGCGACGCGCAGGCCGGGACAGGGCTCGGGAAGCTGATTCATCCGCTGATGGTGTCGCTTCGCGATCGCAGCGGGGAGACCGTCGTGTGCGCCGTCCCCGATGGCGATCGTGTCGTGATCACCGACGTCGTCGAAAGCACGCATATGGTTCGGGCCGCACCCCCGATCGGTCTGGTGGTGCCCACCGAAACCAGCGCGTCGGGTCGGGCGCTTCTCGCAGCAATGGATCGCCCGGCTCGGGAGCGATTGTCGGGACGGGAATTGGCCGATTCGGTGCACCGCGAACTCGATGCGATTCGGCTGCGAGGTTGGTCGCTGAACGCCGACGACGTGGCCGTCGGGGCGACCAGCGTGGGGGCCGCACTGGTCAGCGGGAGTGGAGTTCCCGTCGCGGCCATCGCGATTTCGGCGGTCTCGGCACGCATGCCACCCGATGCGCAGCAAAACACGGGTGAGTTTCTCGTCGAGGCGATCGCCGAGTTGCGGCTTCCCTGATTTGTAGGTTTCCGCGAACCCGGGCGGCCTCGCCGCCAGAGTCCGAGTGCCCGGGAGAGCCATCTGCCCACCTCATCGCGAGGTGAAAATGCAGTGGCTCCGGGTCGGGGTCGATCTAGACTGAGGCGAATGGATTCGTCGAGGGTGACTCACCCACGCCTCCCCCCAGCGCCCCTCTGCGCAAGGAGTACTGAATGACATCCCGCCTTTCGAGCAGCCCCTTCGACCTGATCATTCGCGGCGCAAGAGTCGTCGACGGCACCGGCCTTTCCGCCTACGTCGCCGACGTCGGAATCAGGGGCGATCGGATTGCGAAGATCGGCCGCGTCGACGCCGAAGCCACGCGTGTGATCGACGCCCAGGGATTGCTGCTCGTGCCTGGCTTCATCGACATTCACACCCACTACGATGTGCAACTCGACTGGGACCCGATCGCGACCCCTTCCTGCTGGCATGGCGTCACCACCGTCCTGGCGGGCAATTGCGGTTTTACGCTCGCGCCGGCCAAGCCCGAGGACGTCGACTGGCTCGCGGGCATGCTCTCCCGCGTCGAGGGAATGTCGCGAGCCGCGCTCGCCGAGGGCTTGAAATTCAAGGGCGGCAGCCATGGCGACTATTGGAAGCGCTTCGAGGGCAAGGTCGGCGTGAACGTCGCGAGTTATGTGGGCCATTCGTCGGTGCGCCGTTTCGTGATGGGTGACGACGCTTCCGAACGCGAGGCGACGCCGGATGAGATCGAGCAGATGAAGGAATGCGTGCGGCAGGCGATGTGCGAGGGAGCCATTGGATTCTCGACCTCGCAGCTCGATCTGCATGTGGGAGAGGACGGTCGCGAGGTCCCGAGCAACCACGCGTCCGCCGACGAGATCGTGGAACTCTGTAGCGTGCTCGCCGAGTTCGACCGCGGTGCCTGTGAGATCATCCCGCGAAGCTTCGGCCGTGGCTACGATGACGCGGACCGGGAGCTGATCCTCCGGATGCACGAGGCCTCGGGTCGCCCGGTTGAATTGAACCTGCTCTTCCCCTCGGCCGAGGACCCAGAGGGCTGGTCTCGATCCCTCGATTTCTGTCGCGAAGAGAACGCGAAGGGTGCTCGACTCCATCCGCAATTCGCAACGAATCGAGGGGGCGTTCACGTGAAGCTCTCGGACACCTTCGTATTCGATGACATGCCGAAATGGCGGGAAGTGTTGTGTCTGGTGGAGCCCGAGCGGAGCGAAGCACTGCGCGATCCCGCAACCCGCGCCTTGCTTCAGGCGGAATTCGCCTCGGATGAGGGGAAGGCGGTCGGCGTGACCTGGAATAATCTCGCCGTCGAACGGGTCGCGAACAAGGCGAACGAGGAAAAGGTCGGCAAGACGATCGCCGAACTCGCGGCGGCCGAAGGCGTGGAGCCGATCGATTGTTTTCTCGATCTGACGCTCGGAGAGGGACTCGAGACCTGGTTCAACATGGTCACCAACCCGACCGCGACGGCCTACATGGATCAGATCTGCGCGACGGTGATGAAGGAGCCCTTCGCGATGGCGGGGTCGAGCGATGGCGGGGCCCACCTCGCCTCTTTCGTGGGTGCGGACTACACGACGAATCTGCTGACCGACTTCGTTCCCTCGGTGCTGTCGCTCGAAGAGGCGATCTTCAAGCTCTCCTACATGCCGGCGATCGTGCACGGCTTGACCGATCGCGGCGCGATCCGCGAAGGCTTCTTCGCAGACCTCGTCTTGATCGACATGCAGCGACTGGCCAAGGGCGACACCTGGTTGGCGCGGGATTTCCCGGCGAACAGTGAGCGCTTCGTCGTCGATTCGAAGGGCTACGTCGCGACGATCGTGAACGGAGCGGTCGTGCTGGAAGAGAATAAACATACGGGGGCCCTGCCCGGGCACGTTCTGCTGGGCAGCTGACCGGTACGCGTGATGACTCTTGCTGGCCGCCGCGCGCTCGTGACCGGAGGACATCACGGGATCGGTCGGGCGATTGCGCTCGGTCTCGCCGCGGACGGCGCGGACGTTGCGATCACCTACCGGAGTCAACCGGAGGCGGCGCAGGATTGCGTCGAGCGGATTCGAGCCTTGGGGCGGCGCTCCCTGGCCATCCCAGCGGCGCTCGACGAGCTTTCGCAGCTCGAAGCGGCCGCGCAGGCGGTACTCGCGGAGTTCGAGGCGGTGGACATACTCGTTCACAACGCCGGTCTGGATTTTCCCGGTGCTTGTGTCGCGGACACGGAAGAGGCTGCGCTCGATCGATTGATGCGGATCAACGCCTACGTGCCCCATCAGCTGAGCCGGCGGCTGATCCCGGCGATGCGCACCCGACCGCGGGGCGACATCGTGATCCTCTCGAGCGTCGTGACCCAGATCAGGGGGGCGGGATACGCCCCCTACGCGATGAGCAAGGCGGCGGTCGAGGCTTTCGCCTCGGTGCTGGCGAAGGAGGAGCGTGAGTACGGCATTCGTGTGAACGTCGTGGCTCCGGGACTCGTCGAGACCGAGATGGGACAGCGTTATGTCGACACGGTTTCGGAGGCCGGAGACCTTCGCGACTTCGACTCGGTGGTGCCCTACGGACGGGTCTGCCAACCGGAGCAGGTGGCGGATGTGGTGCGCTTCCTCGTCTCGGATGGCGCCTCCTACGTCAACGGTCAGCGGATCTATGTCGACGGGGGTGGGTTGTGAAGGGTGGAGTCGACTGGTCGTGTCGGGCCCCTCGCAACGAAACGGCCGCTCCCCCAGAAGGGGAAGCGGCCGTTCGGTAGGCCGGAATCAGGTGTCGAGGATCGAGTCTCGACGCCGGATTCCTTGACTTCTCGCGGTGCGTATTCCACGCAACCCGTCTCGCAGTCGAAAGTTGCCTAGCGCCGTCGGTTGGCGGCAAGGCCTGCGAGACCGAGTCCCATCAGCAGGGCGGTGCCCGGCTCCGGGATGACGGTCAAGTTGTAGGAGTCGTTATAGAAGGCCAGAATCGCGCCCCCGTCACCGATAGCCGCGTTGCCGAACTGTCCAACGCCGAAGGTCAAGGTCACGTCGCCCAGGAATTCGAGCTCCTGAGCGAGGAACGAAACCTGGATGTGAACGTCACCCGAACCCACTTGACCGCCGAAGACACCGATGTCGAGGGTGTTGTCGGCAGTTGTGCCGACGAGATTGGCGCCGTTGAAGAGCTGGACACGCCGTTCGGTATTGATCGGGAATCCCTGGCCGTCTTCGAACACACCGGTGCCGACGTCTGTGACGCCACCGAAGTTCTGCCCGGCCCCGTTGTCGATCTGGCTGAAGATGCTCAGGCCAGCCGTGCCGCCCGCAAAGAGCAGGCGATTATCGAAAGTATCACCGGGCGATCCGTCGTCGTAGCCGTACACACCGAGACCGAGGGCGAAGACCTCCTCGTTCGTTGCGTTTTCGACCACGAGGTCGAAGGTGATGATGTCGCCACCGTCCAAGAAGGTCACGCTCGAGCCGGTCGACGAGACGCCCTGGATCGAGATTCCCAACGCACTTGCGGAGAGCGGGGCGACGAGCAGCAGCACCACGAGCGCCAGGCTCCAATTTCTTAATGTCATCTGCATCTACCTCTACATGAGCGGTCGCAACTTCTGGAGCCGCGCCGAAAACCTCGTTCACTCAGCGAGCGAACCAGTGCATGCCCGAGTATTCGCCGCACCGTGCGACGTTCTTCGGTATGCCCAACTTCTGCGGACCTGGTAGAGGGAAACGCTGTCCCGCGAGACTGGATCTGCGAAACCGATTTGCTCTCATCGCCCGCCAGGGGCGAATCGAGGTCGGATTCTCGGAACCGACGAAGACTTCCGGGGTGCTTCCCAACACCACGGCACTTCGAACTTTGTCTCGATGGGGGTGGACGTCTCGCAAACGAGATCGAACCGCGCGCACCGATATCCTCAAAGAAGACGTTTCCCCTCGCCCAAGTCGTGACGGATGGGTCTGTCTCCCTACCTTCCCAAGTCTCGATCATAATATGCTCAGCGAATCTAAAAGTGGGGAGAAATTGGTGACCAGCGATTCAATTTCTGGGCCCCTCGGGTAATCAGAGATGCGTGGAACGGCTCCGGAAGAGATCGTTCGACCGAGGTCGCATCCAGATCGGCCTGGATTCCCAGCGAGGTAGAGACACCGATGCAAGATGAGGCCAGGCGAGACCGAAATCGGCGGGCGATCGAAGCGTTCATGGCGGCCATCGGGGCGGCCGATTTCGTGGCGCTCGGTTCGATCTGTACCGAGGACTTCGTCGTGGAGCTGCCGTATAGCGACCCGCCGCTACGAACCGAGGGATTCAGCGCGTACCGATCTGCCGTGGAGCCATCGCTCGCGATCTTCCGCTTCAACCTCACCCTTACGGAAATCCACCCGGGGCTCGACCCCGATCACCTGGTCGCGGAGTACACGAGCGACGGAATGGCGATCCCGACGGGGAAGCCCTATCGAAACGTCTACATCGGTGTCTATCGCTTCCGTGACGGTCGGATCTGCGGCCTGAGGGAGTTCTTCAATCCGATTCTGGCCGCAAAATCCCTCGCGAGCGACTGATCGCCACCCGATTGCCCCCCGGAATTGAGCGTTCAGAAGCGGTTGCCGACGCGCCGTGAAGGGCCGAGAATCAAACCCTTCCCTCCCACCTTCTACACTCGAGGCTGTGCATGAATTTCGGTTTCACCGAAGAGCAGGATTTTCTCCGCGACGCCGTACGCAAATTCGTCGACGGACGTTGTCCGATTCCCGAAGTCCGCAAACTGATGGAGACGGCCGACGCCCATTCCCCGGATCTCTGGTCGGAGATGGCGTCGATGGGTTGGTTGGGCCTGTTGGTGCCCGAAGAGCACGGCGGGGCCGGCCTCACGTGGGTCGATTTCGTCGTTCTGCTCGAAGAGACCGGGCGCACGCTGCTGCCGAGCCCACTGGTGTCGAATGCGCTCGCGGTGACGGCTCTCAGAGCGGGCGGCTCTTCGTCGCAGCAGGCTCGTTGGTTGCCGGCCCTGGCCGATGGCTCGTCGATCGGGACGTTGGCGATTCTCGAAGCGAGTGACGTGCCGGGTCCCGACGGAATCGAACTGACGGCGAGCGTCGACGGTGAGACGCATGTTCTCGAGGGTGAGAAATACTTCGTGGCGGATGCGGGTTGCGCAGACCTCTTCGTGGTGGCCTATCGCGTGGAGGGGGAACTCGCACTCGGGCTGGTTTCTGCGGCTGCCGACGGTGTCTCGGTCGAGCGGATGACTTCGCTCGATGAGACGAAGCGAATGGGGACCCTTCGACTGGCCGGCGTGCGGATCGCGGCGGACGACCGACTCGAAGCGACCGCCGCTTCCACGACTTTGCCCTTTCTCCTGGATTGCGGTGCGGTCGCCGTCACGGCGGAGGCGCTCGGTGCGGCGGAAGCGGCAACGGCGATCACGGTCCAGTACGCGAAGGATCGAGTCCAGTTCGGCTCGCCCATAGGTCGCTACCAGGGCGTCAAGCATCGTCTGAGCGACCAATGGGTCGATACGGAGTCGATCAAGTCCCTTCTCTATTACGGGGCCTGGTCGATCGAGAATAGCCGTGACGAACTTCCGCGTTATGCGTCACTCGCGAAGGCGTATATCGCTGATGCCTTTACCCGGATCGGCGTCGAGTGTGTGCAGCTCCACGGAGCCGTTGGCTACACCCTCGAATACGATATCCAGCTCTATATCAAACGTTCGAAGTGGGTCCGTTCCATGTATGGCGACGGGGACTTCCATCGAGACCGGCTCGCAGCCCGTATCTAGCTCGCTTACCACCTGGGACGATTCCCGGGAGGCGCCGGGACTTTGCCGGCCCGAGACATTGAGGATGATTCATGGATTTTCAACTGAGTTCCGAAGAGCAGGCCTTTCGCGAAGAGGTCCGCAGCTTTCTCGATGAGAACCTCCCCGATCCGATTCCCGTGGAAGATCCCGCGTTCTTGAAGACCTGGAACGAGAAGGTCCGGGAGAAGCGTTGGATTGGCTTCAACTGGCCAACGGAATGGGGCGGCGGTGGCGGCGACCTCATGCGTCAATTCGTTCTGAAGGAAGAGATGTCCGCACGTCGCGCGCCCGCGCTCGGGACCGACTTCATGGGACTGACCTGGGTCGGTCCTGCGATCATCAGCCACGGCTCCGACGAACAGAAGGCGAAACATCTCGAAAAGATCCTCGACGGTGAATCCTATTGGTGCACGGGTTATTCCGAGCCCGACGTAGGGAGCGATCTCGCTGCGCTGCAATGTCGCGCGGTACTCGATGGGGACGAGTACGTCATCAACGGCCAGAAGATCTGGACGACTGCGGCCCACATCGCCTCCGACATCTTTATGCTCGTGCGAACGGACCCCGATGTGGCCAAGTGGAAGGGCATCAGCTGTATTCTGCTTCCCATGGATACGCCCGGAATCGAGATCCAGCCGATCCCGAACCTTTCGGGCAAGGTGAGCTTCAACCAGGTCTTCTTCAACGATGTCCGCACGCCCGCGACGAATCGGCTCGGCGCCGAGGGCGAGGGTTGGCGCGTCGTGATGGGCGCGCTCGCAAACGAGCGTTCGGGAATCTCGGAGTCGACGGAGATGCTCCGGCATCTCGACGATATCCGGGAACTCGCGCGGAACGCGAAGCGGAATGGCCGGCCGGCCCTCGAGGATGACGGCGTCCGCCGACGACTCGCCGATATGGAGATTCGGATCGAGGCGATGCGGCTCACGGGCCTTCGTCATCTGACCGACCAGCTCATGGGCAAGCGCTCGGGGAGCGAGACGGCGATCAATAAGCTCCAACGCGGGATCCTCGAGTTCGAGATGAGCGAACTCACGCTCGAGCTGCTCGGCAGCGTCTCCCAACAGAACAACCAGCACACGCTGGATGCCCTCGGTTGGCACGGCACAGTGATCGGCGGCGGCAGCCCCAATATTCAACGCAATATCATCGCGGAGCGTATTCTCGGTCTTCCCAAGGACTGAGAATCGTGGGTTCGTTCCGCCCGCGTCAGGTCGGTTGGCCCGCGCGGGCTGGTGAACTGGACCGATGGACGGAAGGAAGGAAGACGAAAAATGGAATCCAAGTTCTGGGAAGATGTCGAAGCCGGAGAGAAACTCCCGGTTCTGGAGTTTCCGATTACGGTCAAGACGCTGATCCTCGCGGTATGCGGGACGCGCGATCTGATGCCCTACCACCATGATCCGGCCTACTCGAAGTCGGTCGGCAATCGCGATATGTTCGTGAACACCATGTTCGAACAGGCGCTCTTCGGCCGTTATGTGGCGGATTTCGTCGGGCCGGAAAGCGATTTCCGGGAGACCGGCCTGCAGATGCTCAATCAGCTCTGCCCCGGTGATGTGGCGAAGATCGAAGGCACGATCGTCGAGAAGCTCGAAGAGGGCGGTGAGAAGCGCATCAAGCTGGAACTCGCGGCTTCGAATCATATCGGGGTCGCGGCGACCGGGACGGCGACGATGGCGATGCCCTCACGCGTGGACGGTCCCGTTCAGCCGAAGACGGAAATGGAACGGCCGTCGATTGACACCCATCCGCAGATCCCGGATTTCGCGAAGGCCTGGCTCGGGCAGGAATCCCCCAAGTCACCCGGCGGCTATCCGGTGAGCGAAGTTCAGTTGATGTACTGGTGTGACATGGTCGAGGATAATAATCCGCTCTACGCCGATACGGATTACGCACGAAAGAGTCGGCATAACGGAATGATCGCACCGCCGATGGGGCTGATTACCTGGACGATGGCGCGCGCTTCACAGACGGGGGTCGATTCCGAGGCGCCGGATGTGAACGATCCGACGCGCAAGCCCTGGCCGCCGAAGGCGGCCGCGAAAGAGGGGGGTGGGATTCCGATGCCGCCCGGCATGAAGGAGACGATCGCGCAGGGCTCGGTCCAGACCTACGGCGTTCCGGTTCGTCCTGGCGATCGCATCTACTCGACCAACGAGACACTCAATTGTTCGCCCTTGAAGGAAACGAAACTCGGACCGGGATATTTCCAGACGAATCTGGCGACCTTCTACAACCAGAAGGACGAAATCGTCGGCACGAACTTGTTTACGCTGTTGCGTTACGGCGGAACACCAGAAGAATCCTGATCTGGAAGGAACGTCTCGGCGTTGCGACCGGTGGACGTCCCGTAGGCCGATCGACAGTTTCGACGGTCGGTCCCGGTCGTAGCGCGACCGGACGTGTTTTGCTCGCACGGACGAGCGGCATCGGCCGCAGAGAGCGACCAGGGAGAAGTCATGACGGATGCGAACGCGACAGATTCAGGCATGGCCGATTCGGCCGAGGATCGGCTGGAAGCCGAAATTCTGCGGCATGCGCTTCGGATCGCAGCCGAGGAAGCCAGTATCGTCGTGGTCCAATCAGCCCACTCCGCCATGATCGCCGAGGGGGCGGACGCTTGTGCCGGCATTCTCGATCGAGATGGCCGGCTCGTCACGCTCTCGACCGCGACGAACCTGATGCATGCGGCGAGTCTGCGTTGCTCGCTACCCGCGGTACTCGAAGATCAGCCGATCGAGGAGATGCGGCCGGGCGATGTCTTCGTGATGAACGATTGTTTCCGCGGCGGGATCCACGCAAACGACTTGCTCGTCTTTCGTCCCGTTTTTCGCGAGGGGCGTGTCGAGTGGTTCACGGGGACGCTGATCCACGTCTCGGACCTCGGCGGCAGCTCTTCGGGGGGCATCGTACCGACGGCCACCGATGTCTTTTCGGAGGGTCTCCAGCTTCCGCCCGTCCGACTCTACGACGCGGGGGAACCCGTCGAGGACTTGCATCGACTGCTCGCGCTCAACAGCCGAACCCCGGACCGCATGATGGGGGATGTCGGTGCACTCGTGGCCGGCGTGCACGTTGCGGCGAAGCGGATGGACGAGCTCGCCGATCGCTATGGAACCGCGCGCCTGAAGACGGGGATCGACGCCTACATCGAGGGCGCGGAGCGTCGCATCCGGGACGAACTCGGCCAGCTCGCCGCCGGGACCTATCGGGGTGAGTACACGACCGATGGCGACGGCATAGAACTCGACCGCGAGCCGGTCGTTCGCGTCGAAATCGAAGTCGGAAACCCGGGCGACGACGGCGGGATTCGGCTGGATTTCTCCGAGACCGACGACCAGGCGCTCGGCGCAATCAACGCCGGCTTCTCCCAGGCGCTGACCGGCGCGATCTACGCGGTTCGCTGTTTCGTCGATCCGACGATTCCGATGAACGAGGGCTGCTTCACGCCGATGGAGGTGATCTTTCGCAAGGGCTCGCTGCTCGATCCCCATGCACCCGCGGCCTGTGGGGGGAGAGTCGTCGCGGTGACGGCCGTTTGCGAGGCGGTCGTGGCCGCACTCAGTCAAGCGTTGCCCGAACTGGCCACCGCAGCCAGCTCGGTCATCCACCCCTATACACTGGCCGCGCCGAGTCGACTGGAGCCCTGGCTGCTGCTGTCGTACGAGTACGGAGGCCTCGGGGCGCGGCGGGGTTCCGATGGTCCGAGTGCGACGGGCGCCTTCTTCCTGGGCGGCCGCAACACCGTTCCACAGATCGAACCGCTCGAAGCCAGTCTGCCCCTCGTATTCGAGCGGCAAAGGCTCTTGTGTGATTCGGGGGGTGCGGGAAAGTGGCGGGGTGGGCTCGGCGTCGAGACGCGGATCCGCGTACTCAAGGACACGGAGTTCGCACTCCGCAGCGATCGCGTCAAACTTCCACCCTGCGGTCGCGAGGGCGGCGACGACGGCTTGCCGGGAACTCAGTACGCAATCGAAACGGATGGCGCGATCCGTCCCCTGCCGGCCAAGGGCGCGAATCTGAGACTCGCCGCGGGTGAGATCCTGGTGTTGACGACTTCCGGAGGCGGTGGTCTCGGGAATCCCCAGGATCGGGATCGCGAACGTGTGGCGGCCGACGTCGCTGAGGGTTTCGTTTCCGAGCGTGCGGCGTTGGATCGCTACGGCGCCGGGGGTCTGTCATGAGCGAACGCTGTGTGCTCGGCGCGGATATCGGTGGGACGTTTACGGATGTCGTCCTTACCCGGGGCGACGGGCGGATGCACGTCGTCAAACAGCTGACGACGCCGGACGCGCCCGAAGAGAGCGTGCTCGAAGGTGTGCGACGGGTCCTCGAACAGGCCGGTCTCGAGGCCTCTTCTATCGTCCGCGTCGTCCACGGCACGACCCTCGCGGCCAATGCCGTGATCGAACGAAAGGGTGCGCGCGTCGCATTCGTGACGAGCGAAGGCTTCGGCGATCTGTTGCGGATCGGGCGTGAGGCACGCGTCGAAGACGATCGCTACGACCTGCATTTCGATCCCGCGCCGGCTCCACTCGGACGCGAATCGATCTTCGAGGTGCGGGAGCGGATGAGCGCGCGCGGTGACGTGATCGAGCCTTTTGATGAGGCGAGTGCGCGCAAAGTCGCGATCGGGATCTCGAAGCTCGCTCCCGAGGCCGTCGCAATCTGTTTCCTGCATTCCTACGCGAACGCCGCCCACGAAGAACGGATGGAAGAATTGTTGCGCGAGGTCGCACCCGGCATCCGCGTGATTCCGTCGTCTCGTGTCCATCCCGAGATGCGTGAATTCGACCGCGCGAGCACGACACTTTTTACGGCCGAAGTCGCGCCGTTGATGGCGAGCTATCTGGAGCGACTCGGCCTTGGGCTCTCGGGGATGGGGATCGACGCCCCGCTCCAGATCATGGAATCCTCGGGCGGTGTGATGGCCGCCGATGTCGCGGCGGAACGCGCGGTCGCAACACTCGAGTCGGGGGGTGCGGCGGGGGTCATGGCCGCGGCTCGCTTCGCGGAATTCTACGAACTGCCACGGGTGATCTCATTCGACATGGGCGGAACGACCGCGAAAGCCGGCGTGATCCACGACGGGTCGCCGGCGGTCGTGCGGGAATTGCATGTCGGGGGACGCGGAAGTTTCGGAGGACGCCGCGCGGGAACCGGGATGCCGATCAAGATCCCGACGATCGATCTGGCCGAAGTCGGTGCCGGCGGCGGCTCGATCGCCTGGCTCGATCCCGAAGGCATCCTGCGCGTCGGGCCGCGATCGGCCGGTGCGGACCCGGGACCTGCATGTTATGCGCGAGGGGGTCGTGCTCCGACCGTGACCGATGCCGATCTCGTTCTCGGCTATCTTTCGCCGGAAGATTTCGCGTCGGGAAGCTTCGACCTCGATCCCGCTGCGGCCCGCCGGGCGCTCGAAGATGAGATCGCGACGCCCCTCGGTACGAGCGTCGAGCGTGCGGCTTGGGCGATTCATGTTGCGGCCAATGCGAACATGGCCTCGGCGATTCACGTGGTCACGGTTCAGCGTGGGCTCGATCCCCGGGACCACACGCTGGTGGCCTTTGGCGGCGCGGGGCCGATGCACGTCGTCGGCGTCGCGAATCATTTCGGGATCAACCACGTGATCGCGCCGCCCCAGGCGGGCGTCGCGTCGGCCATCGGCATGCAGTCGACGGATCTGACGGCCGAACACGGCCGAACGCATCTCGTTCCGGCTGAGCAGCTCACTTCCGAAGAGGCCACACGGCTCTTCTCCGAGGTGGAAGCGGCTGCGCGCCTCAAGATGGGGATCGGAGACGAAGTGGACGGGCTCGTCGTCGAACGGCTCCTCGACACGCGCTTCGTCGGGCAGGCACACGAGGTCTCGATTCCGGTCACGGACCTCTCTGCGCTATCGGATGTTCCCGAGCGTTTTCGCGCCCGCTACCGGGAACTCTATGGCGTGGCGCCGAAGGGTCGGATCGAGTTTGCCGCGATCCGCGTGCGACTCCGCCTGCCCGTGGATCGACCGCCGATCGTGGACGATCGTGAGGCTGTTTCGAAAGCGGTCGCCGGGCGTGTGCGACCGGCTTTTTTCAGCGCTGGAGACGCTGTCGAGACGAAGGTCATTCGCCGGGAGGAGTTGGCGAGCGGCGCGGAGATCTCGGGTCCGGTCATCGTCGAGGGCCCCGTCGACACGACGGTCATTCCGCCGGGCTGGTCTATGCGCGTCGATGAGATCGGGAGCCTCCACATCTTGCGGCAGGACTGATGCGGCTCGCTGCGACGAGTGGCAAGGCGATGATCGCGAAGGGTTGGGCGAGCCGGACGTGGCGCGCGGAAAGGGTTCGGTCCGAATGAGCGCAGTTGCAACGAGAGAGTTCGAGGGGCGCGTCGCGCTCGTCACCGGGGCAGCTTCCGGGATCGGAGCGGCCGCTGCGCGACTCTTTGCGGAGCGGGGTGCACGGGTCGCGCTCGTCGATATCGATCCGGGCGGGGAGGCAACCGCCGAAGCGATTCGCTCCGGGGGCGGCGAGGCGATCTTCGTGGCGGCCGACGTCTCGGACGACGAGGCCGTCGAGCGGGCCGTCGCACGAACGCTCGAAGCCTACGATCGCCTCGACTGTGCCTTCAATAACGCGGGGATCTCGGGTCCACCCCATCCTGTTGCGGACATGCCCCTCGAACAGTGGCGCCAGGGGATCGACGTGATGTTGACGGGCGTCTTTCTCTGTATGCGCCACGAGATTCCCCGGATGCTCGAAGCGGGAGGCGGCTCGATCGTGAACTGTGCTTCGGGCGCGGGCTTGATCGGCTTCCCGGGGCAGGCGGCCTACGTCGCGAGCAAGCACGGCGTGTTGGGTCTCACGAAGACGGCGGCGATGGAATACGGGAGCCAGGGCGTCCTGATCAACGCGATCTGTCCGGGGACCGCGCGGACGGCGATGGTCGAGAGCGTGATTGCCGAGACGCCGGAGCTGCTCGAGGAACTTCGTCGACTCCATCCCATCGGGCGGATTGCAGAGCCCGAAGAGATTGCCGAGGCCGCGCTCTGGCTCTGCTCGGGGCGTGCGAGCTTCGTCATGGGATCGGCGTTGGTCGTCGACGGCGGATACGTCGCGCAATGACGAGACTCGACTTTCGAGAAGGGCTCGAGGCAACCGCGAGGAGCGTGGCGTTTGGCATTTGATCTCGTCATTCGCGGAGGGCGCGTGGTCGACGGTTCGGGCCGCGGGTCCGTGTTGGCGGATGTCGCGTGCGTCGGAGACCGGATCGTCGAGATCGGTCGAATCCGGGAGTCCGGTCGCGAGGAGATCGACGCCGAGGGTCAGGTCGTCACGCCGGGATTCATCGACGGCCACACCCATTTCGACGCGCAGATTTTCTGGGATCCGCAGGGTATGAACTCCTGCTGGCACGGTGTGACGACCGCTGTCATGGGCAATTGCGGATTCACGCTGGCGCCGGTTCACTCGGAGGCCCGTGCGCTCGTCGTCCGAAACCTCGAACGCGCGGAGGATATCGATCCCAAGGTGCTCGCCGAGGGGATCCCGTGGAGCTGGCAGACCTTCCCCGAATATCTAGATGCCGTCGATGCCTTGCCCAAGTCGATCAACCTGGCGGCGAATATCGGCCACTCCGCGCTTCGGACCTGGGCGATGGGCGAGCGCGCATTCGAGGAAAGCGCGAACGAGGCCGATCTCGCGAAGATGGCGGGGCAACTCGAGGCCGCGCTCGAAGCGGGGGCGATCGGCTTGACGACTTCGCGCAGCGAACATCACGAGACCTCCGATGATCGTCCGGTCGCCTCGCGACTTGCGAGCTGGTCCGAGCTTCATCATCTGGTCGGGGTTCTCAGCCGGCTCGGCGTGGGGATGCTCGAAGGCGGAACCGAAAATATCCTCTCACCCGACCCGGACATCCAGGAGGCGACCTGGCGCGAGATTCGACACATCGCCGTGGATCTGGGCGTGCCGATCACCGCGGGCGTGATCGCGACCGAGTCCGGGGGTCGGAAGATGCTCGAACATTTCGATGCGATCGCGGCTCTGGGTGGGCGGATGATCGGACAGAGCCATTGCCGCGGGATTTCGGTCCTGCTTTCGTTCAAGACGCGGATGCCCTTCGACGTCCTGCCCGAATGGATCGAATTGCGTGCGCGTCCGCTCGAGGATCAGCTCCGCATCCTGGCGGATCCAGTCGCCTGCGCTCGTTATGCCGAGATCGCGATGGGGGGCGATTACAGCGATTGGCGTGGAATTGGGGCGATGCCGCGCAAGCCCGACTATGACGGGATCCAGGTCTACGAGCGGGGTCTTCCGCCGAACCCCAGTGTACGTGAGATCGCGAACGAACGCGGTGTGTCGCCCGCGAGAGCGATGATCGATCTCGCGGTCGAATCGAATTTCGATACGCTATTCATCCAGCCGAGCCTTTATCCCCAGGACGAATCGGTTCTGCTCGATGTCCTCCGGCATCCGCGAACGGTCATGACCTTCTCGGACTCAGGCGCTCATCTCAGCCAGATTGCGGACGCGTCGATCCAAACCTACTTGTTGGGTCATTGGGTACGGGATCGATCTGAGTTCAGCCTGGCCGAAGGGGTGCGCATGCTGACGAGTGAACCCGCACTCGCCTGGGGTTTTCATGACCGCGGACTGGTGCGCGAGGGGATGAAGGCGGATCTCAACGTGTTCGATCCAGAGCGGATCGGTCCGTCGGTACCGAGGATCGTGAATGATCTGCCCGGAGGCGGCCAACGCCTTTCCCAGACAGCCGTTGGCTTTGCGGCGACGATCGTCGGCGGGCAGGTGACGATCAAGGCGGGCGAGCCGACGGCTGCACGCCCGGGACAGCTGGTACGGATGGGGGCGGGCAAGGGCAAGGGCTCGCAATAGGGGTTGTGCAAGAGCTCGCACAAGAGCTCGCGAGGAGTCGAGTGGAAAATGACTGAGACGAACAAGACGCGAGTGCCGAGCGAGGCCGAGCTGAAAGGGCTCTTCGAAAGCCTTTCCAATTGGGGGCGCTGGGGCTCGGACGACGAAATCGGAATGCTGAATCATCTCGTACGAGAACATCGCGTGAGCGCCGCGGCGCTCGTCGTCGACGGGTTCGCGGTCAGCCTGGCGCACGATCTCGGGACGACTCCAACGACTGAGAATCCGTACCCCGCCCAACACCACATGCTCGCGGCGGGCGATGCGCGAGACGACTCGGGGATTCCTGGATACGAAGCGTCGCGGGATTATATCGGTGCCCACGTGCATGGCCTCGGCGTCACGCATATCGACGCACTCTGTCACATGTTCGTCGCGGGGAAGATGTACAACGGCTACCCCGCGTCCGAAGTGCGAAGCGATGGCGCGCGTTTGAATACCGTCCTCTCCTTCGCCGATGGCATTGTCGGACGCGGCGTCCTCCTCGACATCGCCGCGACGCGCGGTGTGGCCTACCTGCACGGCAACGAAGCGATTACGCCGAGTGAACTCGAGGCGACCGAAAAGCGCCAGAACGTGCGTGTTCAGACCGGCGATATCCTGATGATCGGTTCCGGGCGTTGTGCCTGGCGATCGGAATCGGGTGGGGTGCTCGATCCGGCCGACGGCATGGCGGGGTTGCATGCCGATTGTCTGCCCTGGCTAAGGGAGCGCGAGATCTCGGTCCTCGGGAGTGACGGGATCTCGGACCCGATGCCGGGGCTGGGGATTCCGAACTGGCCCTTTCCGGTCCATCAAATCGGAATCACGGGCATGGGCCTTCACCTGATCGACAATCTCGCACTGGGTGAACTCGCCGCAGCCTGTCTCGAACGGGAACGCTGGGCCTTTCTTTTTACGCTGGGATCGATTCGGATTCCCGGCGGCACGGGCTGCCCGGTCAATCCGATCGCGGTTCTCTGACCCGGCGTTGACTATCTACCCGCCCGGAGCACATCGCTATTCCACTCGGTTCAGGAAGATTCGTTCGCCTTGCGTGCGTCGAGCTGTGCCCGGATCTCGGCGTGGACGTCTTCGGTCAGGGTGAAGCGCGCGAGGATGAAGGCGCCGATGAGCATGGTCGTGAAGGGAACCAGACCGTTCAGGGAGCGGATCGCGAGGCCGACCTGTTCGGATTGTTCGGGCGCGTTGGGGACGAAGCCTGTCCACGCGAGCGCGAAGCCGGTGATCATCGCCATGATGCCGCTCGAGGCCTTGAAAAGGAAGGTGTAGGCCGAGTAGTAGGCCCCTTCTTTCCGTTCGCCGGTCTCGAGTTCGTCGGCGTCGATCACATCCGCCAGGATCGAGGAACCGATCACGGTCCCGCAGGCGCTGCATGCGCCGGTCAGGGTGACGACCATCTGCATCCAGCGGAGATCACCCTCTCCTACGAAGAAGAGCGAGAGATAGCCGGTCATTCCGACGATCAGTCCGATCATCCAGGTGCTCTTCTTGCCGATCGCGCGGGAGATTCGAAGCCAGATCGGCAACGAGAGAAGCGACGAACCCACATAGAACATGAAGATCTGGCCGATACTGCCGGGGAGGCCGATCACGTATTGCATCAGGAAGGGTGCGACGACCATGCTCGCGCCGGATCCCGTGTGCTCGATGAAGATCATGATCAGGAGTCGGCGCGCATGGCTGTTCTTCCAGACGTCGCGCGCGACGCCGACCGTATCGCCCCCACCCCGTCGTCGATTCTCCGTGGGCTCGCGGACGAAGATCACGGAGAGTGTGTTGAGCACGATCACCGCGAGACCCGAATAGATCGCGATCTGCAACGCGCTCTCGCGCCGGTCCGGCGCCGTCATCAAATAGCCGATCGCGAAGACGAGGCAGCCGATCATGCCGACATAGCCCGCGGCTTGTCGGAAGGCGAAGATGCGCGAGATCGCGTGGTGATCGACCGAGAGCTCGGCGGCGAGTGCCTGGTGTGGCGTGAGGAAGATCGTCATCGCCGTGTTGAAGCCGAAGACAGCGACCGTCATCCATACGACGAGCGCGGTCGTGCCGAGGGACTCGGGTGGGGCCCAGACCATCAGGCCGAAGAGCGCGATCGGCAGGGACGAGGCCAGGATCCAGGGACGCCTGCGCCCCCAGCGATGTTGGGTGCGATCGCTCCAGATGCCCGCCATCGGGTCGGTCAGCGCGTCCCAGAGCCGTCCGATCCCAAAGATCAGACCCATCGCGGTCGCGGGCACGAGCAGCACGTCGATCGCGTACTTGTTGATATAGGACATGAAGAGCACGAGCGAGAAATTGATCGCGATCATCGGTGCGGCGTAGGCCAGTAGGCTGGTCAACGTCAGGCTCGAGCCATGCGGAGAGGCGGTGTCTGACATCGTCCGAGCATAGAGCAGTAAAATCTGGATTTCGCCAGCCGAATTCGCGATTCGAGATGCGTGCCCAACTCGGCGGGAACCGGGTATCGTATGCACGACTCGCGTTCGTGCCCGCATCCAACGAAGGAGCCTCCGCGTTGTCGAGACTCGCCCTGAGTTGTTCCGTCTTTCTCTTCACTTTCTGCGTGGGCTGCAGCCAACCTTTCTTCCTCCTGCCGGGAGGCGAGCTCGACGGCCCCACCGTGGAGACGCCGGCGGACTGGGCCTTCACCGACGAGATCTCGACGGTCCAGGTCGAGACGCGCCCCGACGATCCCTACTCGATCAATATCTGGGCGGTGGGTCTCGGCGATCAGCTCTATCTCCATGCCGGAGGCAACCGGACGACCTGGGTCGAGAATCTCGAGGTCGATCCGAACGTGCGGGTCGCCATCGATGGGACGCTCTACGAATTGACCGCATCGCGCGTCGAAGACGCGGCGGAGTTCGCGACCTTTGCGGATGCGTACGAAACGAAATATGGATTGCGCCCGCGGAATGAAAATATCGACGAGATCTACGTCTACCGATTGCATAAGCGCTGATTCCATGGATCGGTCCACCCCTCGCGTCGGGCGTCGGTTCCGATTCGGACTGAAGCTACGTGAATCGGATGACCCGGGAGGATGGGCCGAACAGGCGAGGCGTGCCGAGGCCCTCGGCTTCGAGACGATCCTGCTCCCGGATCACATCGACTTTGGATTTGCGCCGCTTCCCGCTGCGTTGGCGGCAGCGCTTGCGACGACCCGTTTGCGGGTCGGGACTTCGGTTCTCTGTAACGATTTTCGCCATCCCGCCATTCTCGCCAAGGAAGCCGCGACGATCGATCGGCTCACGGGTGGGCGTTTCGAGTTGGGGCTCGGTGCAGGTTGGATGCAAGAGGATTACCGGCGAACGGGAATTGCGCGCGACAGAGCTGGTAGCCGAATCGAACGGCTCGAAGAAGCCTTGATCGTGATCCGTGGGCTCTTCGCGGACGGGCCCGTCGACTTCGAAGGAAAGCACTACCAGATTCGTGGCCTCGAGGGTCACCCCAAACCCCTGCAACGCGGTGGCCCCCCGATTCTCGTCGGCGGTGGTGGGGAAAAACTGTTGGGCGTAGCGGGGCGTCACGCGGACATCGTTGGGATCAATCCAACAGCACGTTCCGGCGTACACGACGAGGCGACGGATCTCGATGC
>SMVB01055061.1_pt1 | contig 43793 bp, 51 predicted proteins | sample 2456461 | NCBI WGS metagenome assembly SMVB01 (sample SAMN11095934, study PRJNA526329) | marine sediment metagenome | biome: Marine sediment; feature: Surficial sediment; material: Deep marine sediment; isolation source: Hadal surficial sediment | place: Pacific Ocean | collected 2014-05 | depth...
GACACTGGTTCTTTGCTCTATTTATGGGCTGTAGAAAACAATTGGAAATGGCACGCTTTTCAAACATTAGATACGCATAGGTATAGTGGCGCTTATAACCGAGGAACCCAAAAAATAAAAGAGAAATTTAAACCAAAGGATTATTTTTTGTATCATACCGTAAGTGGCACAATTTGCATTAAAGATGAGAAAGACGTGACTCAAACAACAAGATACAAGGAATATGTTCAAGAATATAGCGAGTTGAAAGCGAGATAAAATTAAAATGTCTCAATTTATGGCAAAAGATATTGATCAATTTATGGCAAAAGGTATTGATCAATGCGTAGAATTATCACATCTGAGCAATAAAACAACAATTGTTATTCCCACTTCTCAAGCGCCAATTCGTTGTCTTATGCTGAATGTGTTTTCTTTATTGCTCAGATCAAAACCCGGAGGTTTTTTAGAGCATTTTTGTGTATGTGTGAATGGGCCAGATGAAAGAACTGGCGATACTAAAGATCAAGATGTCAAACAATCTTTTTTAGAAGATTTGCGAGATATGGAATGGTTTGTAGAAGGTTCAGAAAGATTGCCAATGCCATTGACCATAATTCGGGTTTGGAGTCGGCAAGGAATTGCGGAATCTATGTCTATGGCTTTGCCATGGATTCACACAAACTATTATACAATCACTCAGGACGATGCCTTTATAATCAATTCAAATTGGGAAAAAGAAGTAAGTGATAAACTGTGTGGACGGGATGTGGCAATTGTTCACACAGGCAAGCTTTTAGACTGTGGATTAGATCACCATATACACAAGGGTATGTATTTATTAAGATTTCCGCAAATGTCTATGCAGTTTGTAACATGCAAGAAGAAATGGTTGATGAAATCAGGAGTAACTTGGAAGGCATTTCATATGCCTCGCTCTGATGATCAAGTGATATTTTTTGATTTAGATGAATTGCCCAAGGAATTTTTAAGATACTATAAAGAACTTGGTTTAATGGATGAGGAATTGCAGGATTTGGAATCCTATAATTTTTTAAGGCAAGAAATAGGTGCATGGGTTTTTCAAAAATTAGTACAACAAGGGTATAAATTTGTTGAATTAGACTCAGAGATAATTTGTCATTTAGACGGCATGAGCTTTAGAAAAACTGAAGCAGAAAGACAAGAAACCTATGAAAAAAACAGCGAAGCCATTCAATGTTTAGAAAAAGAAATTGAAAATCATCCAGAGTATGGAATTTTGTATAAAAAATATTTAAAGGCAGATTTATGATAGACCCCGGCGAAGAACTGACAGTAGCAGTGGATGCTGGTGACGCACTAGATTCATCAGAAGACTGTAAAATAACAGGAAGAATAATTATTTCAGGCACTGGCAGGTGTGGAACAAGTGTTCTGGCTGCATTTTGTCATAAAGTTGGAATTTCTATTTATGGTGCTCAAGCAATGGACCCAGAAATTCGTGGAGGGTACGAAGGTGCCTTGCCAAGCTTGACGATAGAACAAATAGAGATAGTAACAAAAGCTGGAGAACCGCTTGTAGCAAATGTATATGTCGATAGAATTAAAGAATGTTTTTATAACGGCATAAATTACGATCCTTGGCAAGAGACCTGTATACTAAAATGCCCCAAATTTTTTCAAAATAATATAAAAGAAGATTGGCTGATGTTTCAGAAGGCTCTTGCACCAAAAGAAATGCAAGTCATTATTTGCTATCGTGACTTCTTATATACGGCAAGGTCTTTTAAAAAGTATAAAATGTCCGAATTTGCCGGCGTAGAAGAATATACAGAAAAAGATGTAATTACACTAGCTGATAGATTAGAAAGAAGATTTACCAGGAATATTCTATATCTGCTAGATTTAGGAATTGATTTTACATTCATTAGATTTCCACATTTTTTATATGAATATAATAAAATTTATAATGTGCTAACTGATTTCGCAAAAATCAAATTTGATTATGACAAAGGGTTAAAAATATGGAATGACTTAATTGAAACTGACGGATACGATGCAGAAATTAGAGGAGAAGGAGGATGGGAATCGGGGAGACTTAAAAATTCCTACGAAGTTAAAGTTAAAGCGAACATTCCATGTTTTAACTTGGTGGATGTGGGGCCATCAGACATAGAAGCAGGCATATACGATCCTTACATGATTGTTGATCTAAAAGAGGCGGTTAAGTATACTACTTTGGAAAACAAGATTACAGTAATCATTCCAACATACCAAGCACCCATGAACTGTTTTTTGTGGAGTATTTTTTCACTGCTGCTCCGAGCAAAACCAGATGATTTAATTGAGCATTTTATAGTTGTTATAAATGGGCCAGATAAACGAACTGGCGATCCTGCTAACCAAGATAAGAAACAACAATTTCTGGAAGAGTTGAGAAAGTTAAGGTGGTATCATCAGGACAAACAAGAAGCGTCAAGGGACATGCCTATGACCGTAACAAGGGTGTGGAGTCGCATTGGACATCCAGAATCAGTAGAAATGGTTTTGCCATGGGTACACACTGATGCTTATCTTATTATGCACGATGACATTATCATTAAGGAGCATGATTGGTTAAGAGAAGTAGAAGATAAGTTTTATGGCGACGAAAAGGTCATTATAACACACAGCATGGAACTGATGTGCTGCCAATGTGATAGTAATACACATCAAAACCAACCACTTCTGCGATTTCCTCATCTGCTTTGCACATTTTTGATTTGTAAAACTGCTGATATGCAAAAGTTGGGCAGTTCTTGGTGCGGATATCATATAGAATTGCCAGAAAAGCAAACGCTAAAGCAAATGGTCGGTGACGTGAACGAATTTAAGAAATACTATAGAAATATGGGACTGTTAGACAATCCGCCACAAGAGACTGAACCATACAAATTCATCTCTATGGAAATGGGTGCATGGCATTTTTATAATGCCATACAAGCAGGATATAATTTTTCTAAAATCAACCCGGATCTGATTCATCACTTTGGAGCTATGAGTTGGGAAATAGAAGCAAAGCAAAAAGAGGATAGATTAGCAAAAGGAAAAAATTTAGTTTTACAACTGGAAAAAGAAATAGACGCTCATCCTGAATACTCAAAATTATACAGAAAATATAAGGAGATTAGCTGATGCGGCAAAACATTCCTTTGTTTAAGGTTTCTATGACAAATGATGTAATAGATGATTTAGCCCCTGTATTAAGTTCGGGTTATATTGGACAAGGATTGAAGGTGGAAGAATTTGAATCACTGTTGAAAAATTTCTTAGGCAATCCTTATTGCAATACGGTTAATTCTGGTACATCTGCATTACACTTAGCCTTGCACATAGTCAAATCAAATAGGGATTCATCTGATCGCAATGAGGTATTGACAACTCCCTTGACGTGTAGCGCCACCAACTTTCCTATCCGAGCAAATGACTTGGATATAAAGTGGGTTGATGTTAATCCCATGACGTGTAATATGGACATAACTGATTTACGTCGTAAGGTTGGTCCACAAACATTAGCCATCATGGTTGTTCATTGGGGCGGCTATCCATGTGATTTAACAGAAATACAGTCTATTCAAAATGAGTGCGAAAACTTGTATGGATTCCGTCCCCCGATTATTGAGGATTGTGCTCATGCGTTCGGCGCATCCTATAAGGACAAATTACTTGGCAACCATGGCAATATGTGTATGTTCAGTTTTCAATCCATCAAACATCTAACAACAGGCGATGGCGGCTTGCTGGTTGCTCCTACCTACGATATTCATAGACGTGTGAAGTTGCTTCGCTGGTATGGATTGGACCGAGAGAAGAGTCCTGATATGAGATGCGAACAAAATGTCGAGGAATGGGGATTTAAGTTCCACATGAATAATATCAATGCTCAAATCGGCATCAGTAATTTCGCTTCTATTCAGGCAGTTTTGAAAACCCACTGGGAAAACGGACAATTTTACAATAAAAGTTTGAAGAATATACCTGGAATACGACTTTTAGAAAACAAAATTGATCACAAGTCTAGTTTTTGGATTTACACCTTACGTGTCAATGATCGTGTTGGATTCGTCAGAAAGCTCAAAGATGCCGGCATTGCAGTAAGTAGGGTCCATGACAGAAACGATAAACATAAGTGTCTGAAAAAATACAGAACTATTTTGCCTGGCACAAATGAAATTTGTTCTGATATGGTGTGCATCCCTTGCGGTTGGTGGGTTGATAGGGAGGATCGAGAATATATAGTAAATACTATAAAAAAGGGCTGGTGATATGTATGAAAAAAACGGAATCATTTTACGCAAATTAGAAGCCAGTGATTTGATTTTGGTAAAATCTCTAAAAGATGAAAGTTGGTTTGGCACACATCGAGTAACAATACAAAATAAATATGACATACAAAACTGGTTTGATTCGCTATCGGCAGATGTTCATGCTCCTGTAAATTTAATGTTAATTGGAGTACAAGAAAATAAATATGGATTAAAATCTGTTGGACTATTTAAAATAACCAATATAGATTGGATAAGTAGAAAAGCTGATGTGGCGTGGGATGTATTTAAAGATTGTAGAGGAAAAGGATTAGGTAAATTGCTAGTTGTTGCGGGAGTGTCTTTTTGCCGCAATATTTTTAACTTACGGCGATTAGATGCAGAAATACTAAAAACTAACATAGCTTCCCAAAAATGCGCTATGTGTGCCGGCTTTAAAGAAGAGGGATGTAAGAAAAAAGCAATCTACAGAAATGGCGAATACCTAGACAGTTTAATTTATGGGCTGACCTTTCAGGCGGATGGTAGCTAGGTTTAAAATAAGAAAAGGCTCCCCTCAATAAATAGGGAGCCTTTTCTATTTGCAAGGACTAGAAGCGAAACACTCTTGCGCGCGCGTGAAGTTTCGCGTATCTAGGCTTCGTCCCGCTCAGCAAGCCGATTAGAACTCCGCTGTGTAAATTATCGGCATTTGATACAAAATGTCAAGCGGTTTTTAACAACCAGGCGAGAATCCCTGGAAACTGGCTGTTTTTCTTTGTGCCGAGCGATGACGGTCAATGGAAAGGCATTAGTTTATATTTATGATTCCCTCAGTATCCCACTGAATTGTAAAATCTCCGTTTGTAGAAGTAAAAGCCTGACCGAAATCAATTGTCGCAATTAAAAACTTGGTTCCAGTTGTATCGTCGTATATGACAGCATGAAAAGCTGTAATGGTTGATGAAGACCATATGGTATCATCAGCGTCAAATACACCTTCGTCATCTGTGTCGTCTTGAGAAACGGCATTTCCAGTTAATGTTTCGCCGCCCGCGACATATGCAGTGCCACTAACTTCATTAGCGCTCACATCACTGAACTGAGTGTTTGTGGGGTCGAAGGAATGAGAATTATCTAATAGAGCCACTTTAATAGTGTCATTTACTAGATCGATGCTCGCCTTCATCATTTCTGCCTTGAAGACATTGTAAACGCCGGATGCCATATTTTGCCTTTATTCTATCTTGTTTAGTAACGTGACGAAGACGCAAAACGCGAGGTTTTACGAGAGCGTCTTTACGCGGCTGTTCGTTGTCATTCATATTATGGTCTACTGTTTATATAATCATCAAATGTGTTGAGTCTCTGTTTGGACCGCTTTGGTTCTATCTCTTTTTCTTCCTTAACTTTTTTGCCATTGAGGTAAGGATTGCGAGCAGCTTTCTCTGCCCAACCCTTTAATACAGACCCTTCCGTTTTTACATCAATCTCTTCCTGAATAACAGGCTTTTTGGGAGGTTTTTTATAACCCCAACTATAGCCCTTTTTGGGCTTTTTAACAATCTTTTCTTCGCCATGCTCTTCCTTGATAAGTTTAGTTTTTTCAGGTTCGGGCGTCTCTCTTTCGATGCCAGAAAGTTGAATAGTAGGTTCTTTGGCAGGCTCAGGATTATTAAAGAAAGTTCCTTCCATCTTATTTATCTTGACATTGACGGAGTTTTTTAATTCCACGTTACATTCATATAGGCGAAAGTAAGTCGAGTCCACAATGGCTTCAACAATCAATTTGCCCGCTCGATTTTCAACTTCGTTTAATTTAGGAATGTGAATGACACAGTTGCCATCTTTTTCAATCTTGCCGTAGAAGAACAGATTTTTATTGTCGCTAAATTCAAGGCACAAACGGACAGTAATATCATCAATTGACGCACCATCAATGTCGAACTTACACTTAAATGTTTCGCCCCTGTTTTTATAAATGATATTATTATCCACTGATTACACCTTCTGTAATTCTCTCAAGGTCAATTTAAGACCCGACTCGGACCTTTTCTTAGGCGACATGCCAATTTCGTCTATATCTATGTCAATATTTTCGTTTCGTATGCCCGTTTGAGAGTATATATCACCATTATGGTTAAATTTGATGGTAATATAGTCGGCAGGCTTACGCCGACGCCTTCTGCGTAAATTGCCCGAAACAACGCCTAATGCAATGCCTGGAGCGGCACCTAATGAAAGGTGTGCATCATGCGGCCAACCACTCTTGCGTGGGGGCGGTTTTGGCTTGGGTATTTCAGTCTTTTCAGCGATAATTGTCGGCTGTAACACACTGACAAATAATGCAGCGCTCGCAGGATTCAAAGCAGTATCGCCCGTACTTATTGCAGGCGCTAAAACGGCCACTGTGGCGTTTACAACGCCCACACCGGATATAGCACCAGCTTGAATGCTAGGTTCTTGGACCTCTACGTTAGCCTCAGATGGAATAGATTCAATAACTGCATCTGCGGCGATAACAGGCTGTATAACAGCAGCAGTCAACGCACTAGCGCCAACGTCTATATTACTTGAACTAACTAGAGTTGGACTTAGTACGCTTCCAACCAAGCTACAAGGCTCAACTTCGACTTCTGCATCGGCAGCGGTAAGAGGCTGAAGAATAGAAGCGACAATATCAATTGTGTTAAGAGATACGGCAACAGTTCCAGGCAAGAAGGCAGCAGTTAAATTAGCACTAGGCACTTCAAAGAACAATGTTGGATCACTCTGTAAAGCGAGAATTCCCAACGCGGGCGTGTAGGTTGTATACCAAAAATCAGTTCCCGCTACGCTGGTTAAGGTGTCTGATACAATCGTATCGCCGTTCAGATCATAAATTCTATAAGCAGGTGCGGAATCCGATTGTCCAAAGTGAAAAAGCGTCTGAGGATTTGCATTCCCAATCTTAAAAACAATAGGTTCGGTTGTATTTGTAGCTGAATTAGCAATGTACCCAGTTCCGACAACATAAGTGTCTTCATTGGGAGTAGTGAAATCATAATAATAAACGCCCCTGGCTGTAATTTCACTATCAGCAGAAACATCGTTAGCAACAACCGTTCCATCTAGTTTGAGAAGTGTAAACCTCACGTCTAGCCCACTTACAAGACGGTCAGACTTGTAAATAATGCGAATAGTATCATTTTTTGCTACCGTTAAAATATTCACTCAGTTACACCCATAAGCTGATTGACAGATACAAAAAATGGTTTAACTAAACCGCCTACATCCACAGAATAAAAACCTCCCGCCACATTATCTAAAGTCCCAGAGTCTAATTCAACGGAAAGGTAGTCAAAAATTATATATGCGTGTGAAACATCCTCGTTTAAGTTACCGTCTAAGTAAAACGACTTTTCCGTGGTTGGAGAACCAACTTGCAAAACAGTGCCTTTGGGCTTATTGCCATCAGTGGCTAAAATTAAAAGATATGTGGTTGTAGATGGAGTGGTGAAATCGTAGTAGTACACACCGGAATTAGGTATTTCCTGTGTAGCAGGCTGGCTAAGATGTAAGTTCGTACCATCATCCTTCCAAACGCTGAAGGTAATGTTTTCATCAGCGCTAAGTGTTTCCTCTTTATAAAAAATCCTAAAATTGGCATTAGCGGTAGTTTTCATACAAATATTCTGGCATTATTTAGCCCCGTGTCTGGCTTATCAATAAGGTTAGACACTCTGGAAGTAATTAGTTGCACTCCTTCTTCTGTTACAAAAACGGGATCACCCTCTTCGGTAAATATATTTCCTGTCACTGTAATGTTGGCTTCACCAGAGGGTACAAAAATTCTCCAACCGTTAATTAAGAAAAATGTTGCTCCCAAAGCATCGCCGCCCGGCAACGGGTCGCCACCCGTATTTCTTAGGGCTGGTTCCCACTTCAAATAATCTCTTAGCAAAGCCCAATCTTTCCAAGCACTGTAAATGTCTGCTTCTACATTAAGCTCGGTTTCGCCATCGTTAATTCTTATGAGACTGTTTGGGCCATCAAAAGTAACTTTTTGAAAAAGCTTCCAATAATTGTCACCAAACATGGCATATAGCATCATGCTAGTATTTCCTCCCAATTAAGGGTTATTCCAACGTCTGCACTGCCTGTTCCTACTACTTCTGCTGCATATGCGATCACTGTTTGGGTTGTCCCATCGCCTTCCAAAAAAGTCTCGTATTTATGAACCTGGTCTGACTGAAATTGACTAAATCTCGCGACTTCACCGGGAGCTATAAGCTGCGTTGACATAACCTCTACAAAAGTAAGGGCCGTGGCGGTTGTATCAATTTCTGCTATTGAGCCAGTGCCGTGCGATGCAAAAGATTCGGCAGTCATTGATCCTTCAACAGTGAATCCAACAGTAACTATAACTGGTAGTGAGCCAATATTTACATAAGATGTTGACAACAATCGAATAATTCCTCTGTTTGTTAAGGTGTTAAATGCCGTTTTCGGACGAACAGCAATGATTGGAACCAGCCCATCTGTGTCTGCAAAATTAACTAGCGTGGTTCCGGTAGATGCAGATTGTAAATTATTGCCGTTGATAGGAGATTGCTCTGTGTGTTTAACTGATGCGCAAATCCATCTAAACTCAGATGTGCTTCCTGCCGTTCCTGTGTTTTCTTGTTCAACTCTAATGGGAAGAGTTCCCGTTCTCATATAAGGAATGTCTGCACTTGAATTAGCATTTTTGAAAGTATGAACCAAAACTCTTGAGCCGTTAGGCTCAACAATTCCAAACCTTACTCTTCCAACACCAAGCCACTGATAATCTACCCAGTAGATATTGCCAGCAGTAACGTCTAATGTAAAATTAAGGCTATCAGAGCCGTCTAGCTTATCATCAGAAAAGCTGGCTTGTGATACACTGTCTTCAACAATAGAGCCAGTTGAATCAGATCGAATTACAACCGATAGCGTTGTTCCATTTAATTCCCAAAACACCCCATTGTCATCATCAAATAAACCCCATCTCCTAGCAACATTTGTTTTCCCTGCATCACCTATTACCATAGACATTTCAACACACGTTCCTGTGCCTGGAATGTATGGATGATAAAAGTGACTTGAACGAGAAGCCAATGCTCCGGTGGTTGTTGGGTTGGTTAATAAGATAACTCCTGGGTCTGAGTCATATGCGATTGTTGCGCCAACAGTTTCTTGATCGTAAAAAAGAGAAGCTTGTTCATTGTAAGCAAAACGATAGTCTTTAATTGTTTGGGGCTGTCCGGTCATCATCAATCCAAATGGAGAGAAAATCGGAGAACCATCGGTAAATGTATTGACAGTGGCACCAAATCGGTCAATTTTTTGCATTCTAGCTGGGTTGCCAGGATCAGTGATGACAACCTTCTGTTGCTCAATAGTATTGAAGGAAGAACCATCAACAGAGGCAATCGGCGTAGAGAGAACCTCTAAATCTTCATTGTTGGTAAAAGTTCCTGTTACGTTTTCTAAATAAATGGAACCAGAAGTTGCTGAGTCTGTAAGAACTCCTGTGACCGTGCCGGTAGCACTAGAATTAGCGCCAGTTACAATCTGTCCGGCAGAAAACAGCGCGCCAACTAAATTATCGAAAGGAACCTCTGTTCTCGCTTCGGTTCCTACCTTTTTGCCCGTGCTTTGTGGGGGTACTTGAACAAAATCAGTCATAATTAAACCTCTTATTTGTTATATATATACCAGAGATAGGAGCATAAATTAAACCATGTCAGACATAATCAAAAATCACTATGTTGACGACGAACTTCAAACAGTAAGACGAGAGCACGAAATGGGTTTAAGTCAAAAATTAGTAATGGCTATGCCTGAATTAAATTGTGTAGCTATCGTACTGCTGAATACTCAAGTGCCAGCAAATGCTCCATATTTTTTACATAAATATTTTCCATTCACTTTAATTAGTGATAATGAAGAGGAAAATGGTAAAATGTGCTGGGGCGTCAATAAAATAGAAAGAGCAACCTTAGATCAAATGTTTCAATGGCTTCCCAATCCAAAATAATGAGAATTTTAATAGCTGCACCCATGAAAAGTGGAACAAAGTATATTTATAAAGCACTAAATAACGTCGGCGTTAAAATTGGTCACGAAAAACCAAAACAAGACGGACTTATTGGGTACAGTTTCATTATGCAAAACCCCAAGAATTATGAATTTATAATTCAGCAAACTCGCGAGCCTCTAAAGTCCATCTCATCTGCTGCTAGATATGGAAAATATTGGTTTGAAATATGCGAGCCACATTTGGGATTAACTAGCGAATATCCAATTCTATGTGAAAGATGTAAAGCACATGGAATTCGTCAAAAAGACGGATGTGGCATGAGGCACAAAGAAGATTATATTTGTAAAGTCAAGATTTTAAGGGCAATGAGATATTGGTACTGCATGAGCAAAAAAGCAGAAGCACTATCCAGTTGGAGATACAAAGTTGAGGACTACATTTCCGATCAACGTGTAAGAGGCCAACTTCACAGATTTGCGGGGGCAAGCTCAAACAAGGAGCCATTAGAATGGAATGCTAATCCCGGTTCCTACATAATATTGAATTGGCAGATACTAGAGTCTATTGACTCAGACTTGACAAAGATGATCCAAGACAAAGCAATTAAATATGGCTACTCAATCATTTCCAGTTGAGACACTGCTTTAATCATATTTAAAAAGCAAACTATGTCGGATTTTTCTTTAAGAGAATTGCCATACTTAGACATCTTCTCTCCCAAAGAATAACTGTCGATAAGATTATTTTTCAATATGCCTTCATTATGTAAATGACTGAGTAAATGAGGCCCTAATCCTGCCCCTGATCTAAATATAGCCTCTTGCACATCCTCGTTCTTTAACTTGCTGTTTTTGAATGGATATACCCTTGTGATTGGTTTATATTTTCTCATGTTGTATTTATAAAGATTTAAAATAAAAAAAAGCCCCCGTAAGGGGGCTTTTTTATTCATCCATTATGGATTAGAATAATTTCTCTCCAAGGCCGCAACTAAGGAGAAAATGTTACTGGATTGTCTCAAGATGAAGCCAGTTGTTTGCACATACTGGGCTACTGTCGTTGAGATAGATACGATTGTAATTGGTGTTCCACTGGCAGCTTGATCGCCCGATGGCGAACGTCCACCCTGAGCATTGTTGTCAAAGTCAAAGTTAAAGGTTAATGGACTTGCAGCGGGGTCTAATGACTCCATATCGGTAGGTACATCATCTGCAACGATAATGGCACCAACTGTTCCAAATTCATTTCCAGTAATTGGCGAACCAGCATTAACATCTGGGTCAGAGAAGAATATAACAACTTTACTTGTGGCTGCACTTAGAATGTTATCATTCAAGTTAATTGTAATAGCAGCAATAAAAGCGAAGTTTCTACTGCTTCCAGTAATGTCTTCTTTGGTAGCGTTGTTCAAGTCAGTAGATGCCAATTCATCAATATACATATTGAATGTCGTTCCAGTAGGCGAACTGAATGCCATGAGCAAGTCAGAAATGTCACCACGGAATTGAAGTTGGCTAGTGTCAATGTCAGACTCAGCCAAAGTTTCACCAGAACGTCCACGTCGCAACTGTCTTTGGATATATTGGAAACACTGAGCTAGCGTTCCGCTATTTCCAAACAATCGCCAGTTAAAGCTATAAGAAGTACCGTTCAAAACTCGAACGTGACCGCTTGTGCCCGTGGTTGTTGCTGTTGTGTCTGCTGTATTGACAGTAAATGGAGTTGCTCCACCAGCAGTGGTGATACAAGTTATGGTGTCAGTGGCAACAGTGGTAATAATAAATGTTCCAATGTTTCCAGAATCTTCGGCGGCGGCAATAGTGATTGTTCCGCCAACAACATAATTTTCAGTTTCCCAATCGGGCAACGCGACTCGTTGAATTGTGCTAGTCGTAAAGGCAAGCCCACTGCCATCAGCAATAGATGGCGAGGCAATTTTTTCACGATATTCCAAAGCCATTCCTTTTTGGAGCACATGCAAATTAACACTCGTCGCATTCGCAGATGTTGCAAAGTGATCATCTGGATCGAGCAGATCAACGTCAAGTGTTGTGGTGGCAACACCACCAGTTGCTACTTTGTAAACGCCAATAAAGTTGTCTTGAGTGAAAGTTACAGCCGTGTCAGCGGTGTTTGTTGTGAACGACACAGTTGTTCCGTCTGTGTTTTGAACGATCAAAACATCATCAGTTGCACTGATGTCGATGATTACATACGTTCCATTATTTTCAGCATCTTCAGCACTTGCTAAGGTAATTCTATCGCCAACAATAAATCCTTCTGCGGTAAAATTTGTGGTACTATCAATATCAGTTATGACATTGGTTAAAAAGTCAATTCCAGAACCACCTGGGTTTGGAATTGCATGACCACCAGTAATAACAACCAAATCACCCGCCAATACTCCATCTGAACTGAATGTTGAACCGGCAGATGTTATGCGGCCTTCATTATCATCAGGAGTTGGGTCGCTCATAACACCGTCTGTGACGGGCTGCGAACGATATTTGGTATAGGTTTTATAACCAGTATCGGTTGCAGACACAGTGCCAATGGTTGCGTTAAGTGGCTCCTCAAAGCATGAAAGTTGAGTTTCGGACTCAACAGACAAGATTTCATAGAAACCTACGTCAGCGGCGTTTCCGCCAGTACCAATGGTATCAATTTCAAGAGTATCGCCAACCTGAATATTATCGGTTGTAAAAGTTCCTGCCGTTGAGTCAAACAAGAATGTTCCGTCACCTTGACTGGTGACATCACCATCATCGTGATCACCAGTATCAACAGCAGATACCGTTCCAAAAACCGTGTTGGCTGGATCGCCTGCAATTTCACCATCATCGAAGGTAATAGCAGGGTCAGCAACATGGGAAAGTGGGAATCGGTTTACGATAGATCCAATCGTTGTAACACCAATATCGGTATTCGTAGAAGTAACATACGTTCTGGCTTTTTTGCGAGCAAACAACTTCAAGAAAGCACGATTATCAGTAATCGGACTTAACCTTGCAGAAGTATCGTCTGTGTTAGCAATTAAAGTACCAGATACAGTTAAAGTGTCATCTGCGGTGGTTGTCGTGGTAATGTCAGTGATTGCAAAGAATCCAACATTTCCAGTATCCTCAGCACCAATAATTTGAACTTTATCTCCAATCACGTATCCTGCGGCTGTAAAATCGCCTTCTGTGCTAGAATCATCTTGAATTGTAGAAGTGGTGAAAATTAACTTATTGGTAGAGGCTGTTCTTTGAGCCACAAGTGGAATTTCGCCAACTGGGTCTTTATTTGTATCAAAACCACCAGTTACATTCAAAGCGTTAATGGCTTGATTTACCGGACCCGTCAAAATAAAGTCAGTAGGGCTAGCGGTAAACGAGTCGGTTTGGATAAAGTAAACCTGGGTGTCGGTGTCCAAAGAACCCAACGTCACGATTCCAGGGTAAATATCCAATACTTCGTTGCCGAGATTCAAAGAAGTCCATCCTCCCGTGCGGAGAAGGTTTCGCGTAGTAGCGTCTTCAAAATCCCAGTTAGAGTGAGTAGGACCGCCAATTTCAAACTGTTCTCGCGTGATGGATTCAAGCGGGAAAGTAAATTTAATCAAGTCAGGTATAGTTGTGGACGCCAAAGTACGCCACTCTTCTTTGAGAAAGGAGTATAAAGCCTGCATGGACACGCCGTCAGCGACCGTTCCGCCTTCGCTTCCTGTAATTTCTGCTCCTGATGTACCATCTGAAATTTTGGCAGTTACAAGCTCTGTTACCATTACGTTACTTATAGTTCCATCAAATGACGATGATATAAAATTTATGTCTTGGTCGGCTGTTGCACTGGTGGTTAATCTTTCTGTGAAAACCGCTTGGGAGCCGTTTGATGCACCAGGAGTACCGGCACCAAGGTCTACGGCAACTGTGCCGCCGGTAAATGCTGTGATTTCGTAGGTTACTTCATAAACAGTGGAATCTAACAAAGGTGAATTGGACAAGGTTTGGGTCAAGGTTCCCGAAGAGCCGTCAGAAGTAGCGCCGGAAGAAACTGTCCAGCCAGCACCTTCTGTCCAGTTTGTATTGTCTGGCATATCACCATCAGTAACTAACTGGTCGTTCGCCGCTAAAGTTCCATTGACTATTATAAAATCATTGCCATCATCAATGGTCGCTATGGTATAGTGACCAATATCACCGCCACTAACGATTGTTATTTGATCGTTTGCAGCAGCAGTTGATAAATCTTGTGAATCGAATGTTACTTTGGTTACTGCAGTTAAAGAAGCATCGCCAGCGGCAAAGGTCACGGCTGCGGTAGTTACCTTGCCAGTTCTCAATTCATGTGTTTCTGCACCAGAAGTGGTTAGGTTTATTGCGCTAGTGCCTGCAATAGCGGCGGCACGATCAAGGTGCATCGTTACTGTATCTGTGTCTACAACATTTACCCAATAGGTAGTCAGATCAGTAAGGCCAACATTTTCAGAACCACCATCGTCGGCGTAAAAAACAGGATCGCCAGTTTCTAAGCTGTGAACTGCGTCTGTGTTTAATTGCTCTGATGTAAATGATTGTGCTGTAGAAAATGTAGGGATGTTACCAAAATCAACATCAGGTACGCCTAAACCTCTAATAGAAACTCGCTCTGTTTCTGGGTTTACTGCTACTTGAAAACGATCTAGGTCATCGGGGTCTGTTACAAATGCCATGCTTTCTCCATATAATCCATTATAAACGCTGCTATGTTATATATGAGGCAATAAATTATTTAGTCTCCTAGTACCTCAACTTTTCGCGGGTCTTCGCCTCTGCGAAGAGCCATTGCCCTCTCATATCTAATACATTTGCCGCATTGCTGGCAATAAGTGCGATTATTCCAAGTGTCTACAAAGCACTTCTCTTCATTTCTGATTGCTCGCCCGCATTTTGCGTCTGCACAATTGCCGGGAAGATAATCTGGAAGAGTAAATTCTCTTTCAACTAAATTTCCATCATCTCCCTTAACTAATTCAATTCCTTTTTTATATTTTACCTTAGACTGATATTGCATTTGCAGCAAGCCCAAGGTTATTTTCATAGGATCGTTCATGTATTTATTTATACTTAGTTAGAATAATTCCTATCAGGCTGTTGCTGAATTGGGATAGATTGATTGGTATTACTTAATACAAGCCCATCAATTCTTTGCCATATGAAGTTTAAATGATGTATAATTATGTGAACATTAGCATCAGATGTGTATTGATATTGATGAGAAAATGTAGTCCCAGAGCTTTCGGTTCCCGCTATTTCTTGGCCTGTCGTACCATCTGCAACGTCTGAATCGCATAGCCTAACTTCGGAATCAATTTCAAGTCCTGTTAATTGAAATGTTACGGTCAATGGCGGTGTCCTAACCGTTCCGCCATCATCAATTAACTGAAAATTATTTGCATCTAAGCCATCAAAGTTTTCAATAAAAACTCCACGCGCCCCAAAAAACGTACCGCCAGCAAAGGTTCCGAATGGGGCTGTTTTAGAAGGTGTGATTGCTTCTGTTGTGGGGCTGCCGGTCATAACTACAAAATTAGAGCCATCTATTTGAAGATTGGCGGCACCAGCGCCTATATCAAACGGAGCATTTTTGGTATCACGTAGCATTAAAAATCCATCAATAGTATTATGATGGATAACAATTGTTTCCAATGTATCTCCACTTGCTAGCGATTGCGTTAGTGCATTTCCAGCAACGATGGTTCCCGTTAGAGATGTATAATCCACTCTAAAGTCAATACCAATGTATTGTTGACCTTCAATGCCATTCAGAGTAGCAGTTTCACCACGGCGAGTTAAATATTCAATTCTCGCATATAGTTCGGTAAGAGGGCGAGTGGCTAGATCAATGATAATAGAAAAACTCTCATCCGTATCATCTTCGCCAACATCAAATGTACGAGCAAGAAGATGTGTTTCGGCACCGGAAGTGCTTAAATCAACTCTATCGGTATCAGATAGTGCATCGGCAGCCGATGTGTGCAAAGACAGTGTTGTTGCCCCCAAATCGTTTACATAATACAAAGTACCTTCTGTCAATCCCACATCCTCTGACCCGCCCTCTTGAGAGTAGTTGACTATATCTTCCGTTTCAAATGGGTGCGTTCCTGTTGTCGTAAGTATCTCACTTCCAAACCCCTGGCTTGTGTCGAATGTCTCATCTAACTGTCCGAAATCAAATGCAATATCAGTGAAAGTAGCCGCATTTACACCAGTTGAAGCGCCACTCGTTGAACCATTTGCTCCCACAATGCTCCCAGTCAAAGTTTCGCTGGAATTGAAATCAGTTAAGTCATCAATAAGATAGTATTGAAACGATGTAGTAGGGCTGTCTGTGTTGGCCGTAACTACCCCCACCGCTCCGGTCGTTCCACCTGTAATCAATTCATCAACTGCAAAAGCAGAAGATGAACCCGTAACAGTTACGTTACGATAGCCATTGGCATTGTTAAGGTCGTCACCCGTTGAAAGAGGTACAGAAGTTTGACCACCGCCACTTACGTCTGTAGTAAAGTTGTCGTAAGACTTGCTGAATTGACGTGCGTAAACGGTTAGAAATCCGTCGTCAATCAAACCAGTATTAAATCCATCATTGACTAAAAGCAATCTGTCGATTTGATTTGTGGTTACATCACCATCTCCCCAGAAGTTGTTCAACACTATGTTTGCTTGGGCAACATAAATTCGAGTATTGTCCGCAATCGTACCAATGGTCACTATGTTCGACCAAAGGCGTTCGCCTGTAACCGCAGCAGCGGTCTGAGTAACGTCTCCAGTTCCACTTGTTGCTACAAAATTATTAGCGGCAGAATCCCAATCGTGGGTGGCTGTGCTGTCTGTCGGCCTGATCCACGCCTCACCAGCAGCAGTATCGAACCATAGCAAAGTCCCCGTATCTCCGTCATCGTGAGTTACAGTTCTTCCAATATCAGAGGCAATGAACTCGTTGGTGGTAGGGGTATAGGCCACTTTGACTATACCTGCATTAGTTCCTGTCCCTGTTACTCTGGTCCAATTAGCAGTTTGTATTGAGCCACCTGTGAGATGTTCTACGCTATCTGGATCAATGAACCACGGCTCAAGATCGCCTTGGTCAAATAAGCCTATTTCATATACGGTTGGCGTAACAGCACGCATAACTGTTGTGTCGTCATACTCATTGTTTCCCGGTAGGGAGAAATAGTGCATTATCTCCGAATACAGTTCGTTGACTGTATTGGTGTTGGTTTCTGGTCCACCACCGCCCGTCCACTGGATTTGCTTGTATCCAACACTGGCCGCTGGCGCATCGTCTGCAAACCATATTGTCCAATTTGTTAGTATGACTTGGCTCATAAATTATCCTGTACCGATTGTGTCCGTAATCATCGTTATAGCAGTGGCAAAATCTGTTACGCCAATTGTTCCAGTGGCACTGGCATTTACATATCTAATTGGGTTGAGTAAATGAGTTTCGGAACCAGTGCCAGTTAAAACTTCTCTACTTGTGTCAGCAATAGCCAAAGCGGCTGTCGCATGAAGAGATAGGGTGGCGCTGGATACTAGATGCGCAAAGTACGTGGTGGCGTCAGTTAATCCTATTGCTTCTGAGCCGCCATCTTTATCATACACAACTGCATCTCCGTCTTGGAAATGATGGTTGACATCGGTCGTTATAACATCTGTTCCGTCATTAACGCCTGTTGTGGTGTCAAAGCTGGCAATGTTGGTGTTTTGCCTTGCTCTAATTACTACATCACCCAAACTGATCGCAGCCGAAGACGCCACTTCCCCATTTTCATCAGTGGATATGGATGCAAAAACTTGAGTGCCATCAGTTTCAAACATAGATACCTCAACGCCTGGGAGAGCATTGCCATTCGTGTCGAGGATCGTGACAGTAACATTTACATTAGCGTTAATGACCGTCGTTGCGCTAGCGCCGTTACGAACACTAGGCTCTGTTCCACCACCTGTAATGTTGATGATCAAATCCTTGCCGGAATTATTGTAGATCATAGCATCGTTTGATCCGCTACTAGCAGTGGGATTGTCGCCCGGCGTTCCTCCATATGATCCTGTAAACGTATTGCCAGCGAAAGTTAGCTCGGTTGGAGAGGCAGCGTGGTCAGATGTTAGTTCTAATGCGTGCCCGTCAGAAAAATTGAAGTCGCAGTTCGTAATGGCCTCAATGTCGTCGCAAGTGATATAAGCAACACCATCGCCAGTGTTGGCGTTTTGCACGGTGATGCCATCAAGATCAGCACCATTCTGAATCAAAGAGTTGCCATCATCCAAAGTGGTTCCAGTCAAATTCGAGGACGTTTGAAGAGTAATGGTTCCAGAACCAGCAAACAAAGAGTCATTGTCGTCAAAAGCAGGCTCATCGGTTCCATTAACGATCAAATTCCAACGAGAGTTTGCGTTTCCACTTGGGTCTTCTGCACGAATAATATTTTGAATCAAATCAACATTCGTTGCCGTTCCTCTAATGTTAATTTGATAAAAGCCAGCAGCGACATTTTCATCAGCGAACAAAACAACAGCAGCCGTGTCGTTAAATACAGATGTAGCATTGCCTGAAGCGGGGCCTAGGAAAATACCTCCCTTAACAACAAACCCACCAGCAGCAGAAGCTACCCATCCATACACCGCACTGCCTTCATCGGCAGCCCTAATCGTTTCCCAAGTATTCGGCGTAGTAACTGATCCGGCATCTGCTCTTAGTCCTGTTCCGACTGTAATTTGGTCAATGATGCAATTTTGGAAATTACCTGAAACCATCGTTGTTGTTGTAAAGCCGCCACCTATAGCGGCGACAGCAGTTAATTGGGCGGGGTTTCCTGTTGTACTCCAAGTGCCGCCAATGGCGGTAAAATTAGCAGAGGGATCAATTACACGGGCAACCCAACCACCGGAATATCCTGCAGGTGGAGCGAACGCCCAATATCCATTATCCGTCGTTGTTGAATCTTCCACATAAATACGCATACCTGTTGTTGCATTAAGTGGCATCAATCCATCAAACCATAGAATAATGTGCCAACCTGCCTCTGTGCCGGTTGCAGAAAAATCATAAGGAGCCGCTGCCCCTAGTGTAGTTGCATCGAATGTATTAGTAGTTTGAGAAACTTTTAATCCAACCGAATCAGAACCTTGAATAAAAATGTCACCATTATTTGATCCAGTACCAAACTGTGCGTCATCATCACAATCGTTCGCAACCTCCCCAGCAGATAAAGTAATAGCCATTATTTCTCCTTAGTCAATTCCTCCCATCGCCGTAACAATACCGCTGATGCGGTATGAACAGGGTGCAATCCTCCAAGACCATCTTGAGGTAAATAAACGTATTGTCCCGGTAGATTGTTAGGTAGGCCCGATCCTCGACCAAAAACATACCAATCAACTTTAGAGTGATCTACTTCCGATAAAGGAATGGCACTTTCGGGACAACTCCACTCGCATTGCAATATTATCAAGTTGCTTTTATCTTTTGCCCAATCACGGAAATCATCTAAATTGCTTCCTGCGATTTCAAAATCAAAATCCTGGTCAAAAAAAAGCGGCAACGGCGTTTCGTTGAAGCACCTTGCCTGATTGATCCCTCCCGATTTAATGGCATATCGCCACGCATCTAGGTCAATGGGGCGACACGAAAAAACATCCTTGTCTTGGCTCTGGAACCAAAATACTACACCTGCCATCTTTACCTTCTTTTGATGTTTAATTAAATTCAAATGTGGTCGAGTAGAGAGAGGCTTAGGCATTAACGCTGGAAATAATTTTGCCACTCTCAAAACCGCTTTGTCTTGCGGAAAATCGGCCACCAAGTTTCCCACTGCTTTATATATGCTTTGAAAGTATTTAGTTCCGTAGTCGTTGTCGGGAGTTTTGTGTCCTAAGAAGCCCCATATTTCTTCAAAGTGCATTCGCTGGTCCAACAACTCGCATAACGCTAAATCCCGCCAGTGTAGCTCGGTGAGCCGATCTTCTATGTTGGGATCAATTCTCAAGGCCCACTTCTTCATGCGCCTAGCATGGTCTGCACGAGTAGAGTTTTTTATCGACTCTGTACCCAGGAATTGGGACAAATCTCTAAGATGATGCAATTTGATGTGTGAGTCTGGACAGTGCTGGTAGCACTTCTCTAGGAAAAAGGTTTGAGGCAATAGATGCTGATCCAAGAAGACCCAGTGTAAGATGAACTTCATCACATGGTCGGGATACTTTTTTTCCCGACCCTTTGACAAGTTATAATAAGCAGTTGAAAGGCCAGACCAAAACCGCTCTATTGGACATCGTATGAAGGTGGCGAACTCGTAATGCTGATTACGAGGCATTCGAGATAGATTCCAATGCTTTTCTCCCCTAAAATGTCCACTTATTGTCGTTGTGCCATTCTTGGGCATAGGCAAGATGAAACTGTCTTTGTTTTGAAACACAACATCAAAGAGCTTTATGCCATGATCTGTTATCTGATAATCTTTCATACATGATGGTATTTATAAAAACAACGCTCTTTTAGTGAATTATCGCACAAAAAAAGCCCGCCTATGGCGGGCTTTTTTTGTGCCACTCATGTTTTGCACCCAGGCCGGATGCCTTAAAGAAAGATGCACAGGGGGCAGGCATGACGGACAGAGCGTGCCTACCCGCAGGGCACTGCCAGGCGGTGACGGATACCGTGCCTACCTACTTCCCGGTTGGCAAAGCCACACGGTCACGTCCCCTGTGCATCTGTTTCAGTAAAAGCCACTCCTGCCCCAGCCAAGGCACCAGTTAAATGACCATCCCAGGAAATTGCCAAGCTGTGTCCTGGTAACATTCCACTGATAATGCTGCCATAATTCATGGCAAATAGCAATAGGGTGATTACAAATAGACCAATCTTTCCATTTCTGAGACTAGAGAAGAAGCAGTAAGCAAACAGACCGTAGATGAGTCCACTTGCTCCTATATGTTTTGCGGCTTCATATGTTCCATTCCCCATTGGTGCCATTGATCTGCCAAATAGCCATAAAAGCGCCCCAGCAATCACAGTTATTACAATTATAACTTGATCTACTTTTCTTTCTTCATAAGTCCAATAAAGAAAGGTAAGTAATATGACCAAGGGAACAGTATTGCTCGCCAAATGCCAAAAGCTGGCATGTAAAAAAGGCATCGTAACAATGCCCAACAATCCAGTGAAAGTTCGGGGGATTAGTCCAAATCGGTTAAGATCAAATGGGAGAAATAAGTTAGTAAAGAAAACGGCCCATAAGATAAGGGTGAATAAAATTGCCTTTGTCATTGTTTATTCCAGCGCGGACAGGGGGACTCGAACCCTCCAACCTAGCGTTGTAGAGACGCTTGCTCTTCCAGTTGAGCTATGTCCGCTCGTGATATATTAGGTCACATTCTATCGCTGATAGTTCACACGTATCCAAATTTGTGGAAGAGCCATTCATGGTAGCTCCGATAGACTTGCCAGTGTATTGATCTTGAAATTTCTTGGCTTGAAGTTTGGTATAAGTTGCAGGCAGTGCTTCCAGGCGTCCCCGGTTAAAAAATAACTCTGAAGCAAAGTCTTGCACGATCCAAACGGTAGCCAGTTTTTGCGACATCAATTACCTCCATTTCCTGAAAGATGGATTTTTAAATCTGGTTCTTCATCTTCTCTCCTAAGTTCCGCAGCTTCTTCTTTTGAAAGAAAGGGAGGTGTCCTTTTAGCTCTTTTTTTTGTCAACGTGTATCCTAATTTTTCTGCGGCCTCTCTCAGAAGATCAACTTGGTCTTCAGGCTTACGATGGACTCCACCATTGCAAGATACAGCTAAGATTGTGACGTGATTTCCACCCACGGCAATAAGGCCCGTTACATTGGCGTGTTCGTTCCAAACAGCCGTTGCTCCATTTACGTGCCATCCAACGCCAAATTCGCAAGGCAAGGGGCCTTCTCCTCCATTGAGAGCGTGCCATGCTTGTTTCCAAAACTCTTCGGGATTTTTCTTAATTGACCCCACACAATCATTGTTGACAAAGATTACACTATTAAATCCCATGATTTAATCCCTCCAATCACGGTAAACGGTAAAAAGATGTTCTAAGAGGTTCGCTATTATACTTAGACGACGTAGATACTAGCCTCGCAAGCGTCCCTAATTTCAGTCCTGTCTTAACTGGTTTTTGCCAACTTATTTTCGTAATAAAACTCGGATCTTTTCTGGTGTTTTCTTTCCATATATCTAAATTTCCTACTTGGGGCGGTCTTGGGTGCTGCGTGTGTGGTGTATGGCCAGTAAAAGATGTAGACCAAAATGCAGTGACAACTTCCTTTATTCGATCAGTGATTGATTCGGCTTTACATTCGTCGGGCATCATGCAAAGGCCCATGCTGATTGGATCTTTATAAATATTAGACAACGGGAGACGATAAACATGGTCGTTAATTGATGTAATTGGTTCATTGGTAACCGCCATGGCTGCCCGGTCGTATTTGCGGCCCACGAACCTAATTACAAAAACTAAATATGGAAATGAAAGGCGAATTGTGTTTTTGGAGCCAACAGCATGACCTGAACCCTGTCCCATGCCAGTCCAACTTTGGCTAATTAAAGTGCGAACTTGAGGTTCATATTGAAGACAAAAAATAAAGTTTTCATCATCAAATTTCTTCGCATATTTCAGCGCAGGCAATCCTCCTATCTCTTTTAATTCTATTTTCATTGTTGTTCTACCGCGCAAGTGATTATCTCTGGCACAAAACAAGTAATATCCTCTTCGGAACAATCGTGATCATCTGGTAATGACATCTTAATAGCATGTTTGATTAAATTTGTGTTTCGTATTGGCGCGTCTTTTCCCCATTTTTCAAACAGTGGCATAAATGTGCTGGTGTCCACCATTAGCAAATACTCTTCTTCGCCAATGTCTTCTCTAAATGCCTTTAGTCTGTCGCCGAATGAAGCTAAGTTTCTAACTAACTTAGGTTCGCATTTTATTAGCTCGGCTTTAAACTTATCTTGCAAAATGAGTTTGCCAACTTTCATTGCAGATAATTGCGCCATCACTTCCTCAAATTCCTTCATCATTTGGCTTTTCCCCCCCAAGTGGAAGCTCTGCTTCTTGGTGCAAAGCCCATTTATCAACCTTGATTTGCATCCGTCTTGCTATGTCTGCGGAATTACCGCCTCTTGCAAAATACAGGCAAATGCCCATGATTGCAATATCAATGGCTTCACCTTGTGACCCATCTGTATCGGGTTCTTTGTGGGTGTTTCCAAAGATTCCTTCCTCAATTTTTATTTCACGACTAAATTCGCCTAGCTCTTCCATTGCAGAAAGGGTTAGATCAGAAATTGATTTGTGTCTCAAATCAATTTCTGTGCGTGCCTCTATTAGTGACATGACAGCTTCAAGGTCTTGATTCATTTGTTCCTTACGCTGGACAATATGGTCTAGTCGTTTCTGTTCCTCTCTCCTGGCGGCCTGTTCCTCTCTCCTGGCGGCTTTAATGGTTCGTATGGTCGTCCCAGCTAAACACTGTCGCAATGATTGCAAACCATTAGGATTAGGCATTCCCTCGTCATCTGGCCCGAAGGCTTTGCGAACCGCGTCCTCAACGTCTGGTTGTTCAAAAAATAAGGACACCAGTATTTCATCAACCGCGTCAAAAGCACTGTGGTTGTCATAGTCATCTAAGCCCTCTTGTGTCGGTAATCTACGGGTTTGTTTGGTTTGCGTCATTGTATCCACTCCTCTGGTCGGGTGGCAGCTAAAGCTTCTTGATATGATCCGTCGAGCAACTTGTCGCGTCCCACCAAACAAACTGAGATTGCTCGCCGTACATCAAAACAATTTTCGTCGCCACAAACATAACTAACGGCTTTTTCCGCCCATTCTTCGTTGCCGTTATTGGGATATTTTTCACGAATTTCTCGTTTGAGAATTCGCGATATTGTTTTTTCAGATGGTACAGGAAAATTGATTTGATTTGGAAATCGAGATGCAAGTGCGCCAGCCTGGGATTCTTTTAGCCTTTGTAAATCATTAACAGTCGCAATGCACAATAGCCGTACTTCACGACGTTGATGACCGATACGCGCGTTCATCTTGTTTATTTCAGCACGATCATCCAAAAGGCCCAAAAGGAATTTTAAAATGCCAGTGCTCTCAAATTTTTCCAATTCTTCAATCACCATGATCGGTGGTATAAACGCACTTTCAAGCAACTTTTTCTCAATTCCAGCTTTAGTAGTTGATGTGGCATCCAAACGGAAATATGCGACATCTTCTTCGCCAAGAGATTGCACAGCCGTTTCTGCAACAGTGGTTTTGCCACATGATGGCGGACCTAGCAAAAGACAGTGCCCGCGCACGTTGTAGTTTGTGTCAACGGCTGTATCAATGGAAGCAGTGAGAAGTTCAATTTGGTGAGGCAAATCGTAAATTCGATCAAAGACGCCATCCCAACTAGGCTTGAGTTTATAAAACTCTTTTGTCTCGACGTGTTTTACGTCGTGCTTTCCTTTGCCAGCTTTTATTTCAGGTTTGCCGTCAGGATGATCCTGCGGCTCCGCTTCATCATCCGCTTCGGGATTGAAGCTGAGTCGCCAAGGGTTTCCTTGCCATTTGGTGCCGGTTGCAGCCTTTGTCAAGAATTCGACAATTGTGGTGAATTGGTCGGCAACCGTATGTTTGTCGGTTCGTCCACGAGTTTTCACAAAAGATAGGTCGTATCTGAATCGCCATCCATTTTCTACATTACTTGGCTGGTGCTTTGTGACCTTTATTTCCCAGCCTTGACTTGTTCCTCGGCTACCCGCCAATGCTCGTTTTTTAAAGTAAATCATCGCATTGTCGTGCGAACGAACCGTTTTTTTTGGATTGATTCGTTCTAACCTGATTGTATCGGGATGCTTAAATCGTTGCAAAGGAGTCTCCTGAAAGGGGTTTAGACCATTGAACACGCCTATTATACTTGGTCCAGCCCCAGACGTAAACTCTTTTAATCCAAAAAAATGAGCGGTTTTAGGGCATCATTTCCTAAAATCGCTCGCTCTTGGAGGTATATGCAGCACAGTGCCTCTATTCCAAGTCTATTTCCAGTCCATCAAGAGGTTCTTCCGTCAGGAGAACGTCGTTCTGCTTGGTGGGAGGAGCTTGTTCATTTAGCGACAATTTGTCTTGTGGAGCCACGTATTCAACTTGGCCTTCATGGGTGAATTTGGCCGGTTGATCTAGCAATAATTGATTGTTAGCCTCGGTTTCTTCATTCAACTTCTTTTTCTTAGCCTCGGTTTCTTCATTCAACTTCTTTTTCATATCTTCCTCTTCAGCCGAAATCAGCGTTTTAATAAGTCTTAATTCATTGGTTCTGACCATTTGCATGTAATAATCATCCCCTTGAAATTGTTGTCTTGCGAGCACAGCCCTCATTCCGCTGGTTGTTGGTCTTGGCAGAATCAAATCGCCATCACTGTTATTCTCGTAAATGAATAATCCTTTGCCTGCAAATACCTGCTTCATTCTTTTTTTACGATACTCTCTTGCTTCGTATCTATTTAATCTCATTAAAATCTCCTTGCTTTCGCTACCTTATTAAATATATAATAGTATAGTAGTCGTTCATTTTAGGAGAATTCATATGAGCAATAAAAATAAATACCCACCAAAATGGTCTGAAGTGTATCCGCAAGGAACGGAAGAGGGCGATGAAGAACAACTATTTTTTAAATCATTAGTCAGAAGTGAAGAATGGACCTGGAGAAGCACTGCACATATTGCTAAAGAGGCAAAATTAGATTTTGTGCGAGTTGAGGAAATTGCTTTAAAATATCTTAAAAAAGGCATGGTGTTTCAACATCCTGATAATGTTGATCAATGGGGGTATTGGGAGTTAAATTTAGATTACTTGCCTAAAAAAGAGTCGTCTATTTCTGGAAAAGATCAAAAAATGCGTATAGATAAAGTTCTTGGATGTCTTCCGCCGCCCCATGCCAACGCTAAGATTATATCTAAGAAAAAAGCAGCCACGCTTCAAGATAAGTTGATGTAAATAAATTTTATTATGGATATAAGGCCGATCCTGCAAGCGTACATCAAGGTTAATTTAATCTGCTCGTGAAGAACATTTTTGTTCTCGACCTTTGGAAACAGAGTTAGAGCGGATCGTTTGCTATGACAATGAATCTGTTAAATGATGCTTGTTTTACAACAATTAAACAAGAGAGTTGAAGCAGTCTTGTCGTTTTTGGTCAAGAGCTAAGATTGTGACGTGATTTCCACCCACGGCAAGCGTTGTTAAGTAACCACAAAAACCACTGGCAAAAGCGGCGGATTAAAAAAAGATTTATTTAAAACAAAAAAAAGCCCGCATTTGCGGGCTTTTTTTTGTTGCCGTAGCAATTAACTTGGTGTTTTAGGACTAGGAACTCGTTTTGGCTGTTGCTCTAAATCAAGGTCGGTTGTGGACTTAATTGGATTAAAATACTTGTGCGGATAATGTGCCCGTACATACGCATCGGGATAATTATAGGTTATTCCAGTACGTTTAGTATTCTCTCCGGTTGTATCTTCGGCCTTATCAGCATCAACCATTATCGGAAGTTCCTTTTTGTTTTCTTCGCACCAATTCAAAAAGTTTTTCATAGGAAATCCTCACAATGTATTATTAAAAAGCGCTTTAACTTATATACACTCAGTCAACCGATTTTGCTTTAAAATATGACTTGACAGGCCAATGTAACATCTGTAGAATAGGGGGATTGAGAACAACTTGTCTTTTGGCAGGTTGTTGATTTGTAGGACGTTCCTAAAGAACGGTTGAAACTATATTTTTGCAATAAGCAGAAAGGAATGCTTTAGTATGTCAAGTTTACAGTTGAAGATTACTTCTTCGAGTAAGGATGGAGCGGAAACTTTCCAAGGTACGGTAACGATACCTGGTCTCAAACCAACTAAAATAGCCCGTAAGTCGGATGGTTGCAGTTGGTTCAACACGAGTTCTGCTGTTCGTACTTGCGCACGCAGCCTGGCTACATCGCTTGGATTCGCCAGTGTTGATGTAAATGTACCAGCAAAAAAGGCTGCTAAGAAAAGCGCCAAAAAGTAGAAAAGGGCTTTTCCAGCATCTAACGCCCGCCTAACGGCGGGCGTTTTTTTTTATAAATAAATCTATATAAGGCGTGAATACTCTCAATAAAATAGTTCGTGGCGTAGGCTTTAAAAAGAAAGGAATTACAACACAAGTTAAAAGGTCTTGTGGCGGCTGTGGTTCTAAAAAAGCGTTAAGAGTATTAACAAAACCAAATCGAACAAAGATGTTATAAGGAGAATTATGGGGTGTGGATGTGGCGGCGGCGGACGCAACGCCGCTTTTAACAGACAAAGAAGAGCCGCCATAGGGGGGCCAGCTTCGGCACGATTGCGAACTACAACGAAGAGCGGTGCTGCGGCGGCTATTTCTGCGCAATCAGTTTCCGCACTTGCCATAGACCCAAACACAAAATCGCAAAGCGGAGACGATAGACGTCGTATTGAAAAATTGCGTCGTCAAGCAATTATGAGATCACTTGGCAGATGATTTTGATAATTTTTTAGCAATATCAACTTCTTTTATAGCAATATCAACCTTTGGTGTTCTATTTGGCATGAGCCAGTGTTTACTCTCAACTGGTTGATTTATCTTCGGTTCTTGCAATTCTAGTCTTAATGCTATATTTTCATTGTGCCAGATAATTTTAAGTGTTTTTGCGATATATCCAAATTCATCGCTTTGTCGCCAATCTATAACCTCGGAAGTGGATATGGGCTTACCAGTCATTTCATCTACGACATAACTTGCCACCACAACCTTTTTCTTAGGGTCTAATAGTGTTATTCTAAGAACCTTTTGTTCCCTGGCACCTATATCTTTTTTAGTAATTTTCCAGAATTCCTTATATTTTTCTATTTCTACATTTTCTGTGTCTAATACTCCGGTCATAGACTCCATCATCCAGATAGGATTGAAAGCGGTTTTCAGTCTGGTGTTATGAGCGTTTTCATGTGTGGCCCAATATAATGCTGATGGTTTCATACGACGAGACCAAAACCAAAATTCTTCATCATTTGAACCCATATCAAATTCATTTGAGCCACTCCAACGCCGGTTTATTAAAAACCTGAATCTTTTGGGTTTTTCCATAGCTATAAATCCACGAAGACTTATAGCAATTTGTGCTTGCACGGTTACTTTTATATTACACTCCATGGTATTGATTCTTGCAACCATTTCTTTCATAGCGCGAATATCCGCCATTGCCGGATGTTCTGGCGTGGCGGGCGGATGATTTAATGGAGAAACCAATATACTTGGATTGCTAACGTAAACAGTGTTACGATCTACTTGTTCTATGACAAAGAAAGATGCAATTATAACGCCTATAATTAGCGAAACAGTGCCTAAAATTATTATAAAACGCATCTAAATTTACCTTATAAGTGTTTTGTAAAAAACGTTTCGTGACTAAGACGATAGTTAATGCTAGCTACAACAAAACCCTTATTAGCCAACCTTCGTGCTAGACAACTTCGTTTGTCGCCAGTACAACCTCCCATATTAAAGTCATATATATTTAGACATGATATCATGGTTCTCAGTATATTGCTATACACAAGTTAAAAACAATAATTAAAAAGAAAATCTTCTGGCTATATAAAGAACACGGCTTTCAATTAGGAGTTAGACCTATGTTATCATATAATGAGTGGGAGAAATTAAACGAAAATTTCGATTTTACCTTGGGCCTAGTTTCCCCACCTTCGCTCGGCGTAATTGGCAGTCTAGGTGTAGATTTAGAGGGCAATGATATCGTCGAAAAAAAGATGAATAAGTGTAAAAAAATGCACGGTGAGGAGGAGGAAGATGCGGGCGATGAATTAGTAAAGGCTGCCGCTCCTAAAGATAAAGACGTTGATGTTGATGACGACGACAACGACGACGATGATTCCGATGATTCCGATGATTCCGAGACGGATGATTCTGAATCCGATGACTCCGATTGTGACGACGATTCTTGCGGTGGTGACAAAAAACCACCCTTTATGTCCAAAAAAGGCTCTAAGAAAAAGAGTAAAAAGAAAAGTTCAAAGAGGATGAAAAAAGAAGAAACTGAAGAAGACGTAGACGCCAAATTCTGGGCTAGTATTAAATCACAAATGGGCGGCAATAGCGTGCCCAATAAAAATTGGGATGGAATGCCCATTGAATGGGATGGATCGCCCATTGAAGAAGAAGCCCTTATTGCTCCACCCAAAGTTGAAACCGAAACTTCTGAACCCGGCCCTGGGGAGCCTGGCTTCGCGCCTGCAACCCGTATTGGTTTCGGCTCAGTTCCTTCATTCGAGGAATGGAAGACATTAAATTTTGGATCAGATGAATAAACCCTTTAGCGAACTTAGGGAAGAGAAGCCTGTTTGAATTAGTCAAGCAGGCTTCTCTATTTTTAAAACATCAATTCTAATCAGCGACTCTTGGTGATCTGAAACCAGGATCGAACAAACCATTGTCCGCATAAGTTTGAATACCCCTCTTTATATCATATTGTGGCTCAAAGCCAATAACCTTTTTGGCCCATTTCATACAGCATTCAGTGTGGGTTTGATAGACGTCTTCATTTGGGTTGTCAATGTACCAAATGGGAGATGAAGGGAAGTGGCAGTCTAAGCGACGGTGGTGAGTATTCCTCTTAATTTCTCGTACCAAATCATTAAATGATGTGGCTTCTCCCGACCCACAGTTAAACACGTAATTGCCTTTGCCCTTATATGCAAGGGCTTTCATGTTGGCTTCCACAACATCATCAACAAAAATCCAATCCCTCTTTTGCTTGCCCGATTTAAATAAGGGAATTGGATTTTTTTTGCTGATTTGCGACCCTATTTGACGAATCATGGAGGCACGTTTGCCTTTATGATTTTCACCCGGTCCATATACATTGCAATATCTAAAACCAATTATTTTTGTATCCGTATTTTTTGTATCCCATACTAAATTTCTTCCAGAAGGAGTTCGAGTAAAAGTTTCCATACTAATTTCAAATCGTAATTTGGATTGTCCATAAGGGTTCAATGGATTTGGCTTTGTCAAACTTTCATTATAAGGTGCTTGACTATCTCCGTAAACCGCTGTAGATGATGCGTAAATAAATGTCCTGCACCCTAAACGATAAAGATTTTCAAATAAATCGTATGGAGCATAGACATTTGCGCGAAACATCATTCTTTCATCCATCAGTAGCGTGTCGTTAATAGCGGCCTGATGAAAAATTGCCTCAACTCCTACAAGCATATCCTGATCAATTCCGTCTAAATGAACTGGACAATGTTGGGTGCCATGCGGCTTATTTCCAGCTAATGATCCGGTAATTAAAACCTCGTGTCCTTCATCAACCAAACGATTCGCAATGTTGCTGCCGATAAAACCTGTGCCGCCGGTAATTAAAATTTTCACAAATTCACCTCATATTGCTTTTATTATAGTTTCTCACTTGACCAATGATAAAACCAATACTAAAATAAAAGTATATTGTTATTCAATTTATAGGAAATATTCATGTATTCTAATGTATGGCTTCGCAAAATACGCGAAACATCACTTATCCAAATTATTGAATGGGCACAACGTAGTAAAATATTGATTGAAGATTTAACTGAAAAAAATATTAAAGAAGCACTCAGGGAAAAGGATGATTGATTATTTTAAAACTTATACAACATGGGGTTTGCAAGTAATTCCAATTTATCCAGGCTCTAAAATTCCTATCGGAAGACAATGGAATGATCATTGGAGTCTTAAATCTGTTCAGCAAATCTTTAATTCAAGATCAGATGTAAATATAGGAATTCTTCTGGGACTAATGATAGACGTAGAAGGAGACACGCCTGAAGCAAATACACATTTAGATGATATTTTAAAAAACCACCCTCATCCAATATGGCAAAGCGCTCGTTCGCGACATCATCTATTTCTCTCACCGGATCGTAAATTTCAATATAAATCCTTTAATGGCATTGAGTTCAGAGGTAGCCGCCATCAATCAATTCTACCACCCAGTTATCATTCGACTGGATTGCAGTATGAATGGGTTTGCCAGGAATTCCCGGTTCCTGCAATGCCTAAATGCCTTGTTAAAATGCTGGGACTGCCTAAATTACAACAGTTTGCAAAACCGTGGTGTTCAATTTGTAGCAATAAATTTAAAGTAAATTTTAGGCGATTTAAGAGAGAATTAGCAGCATTCAAGTCATTGAATTTGGTGTGGTCTTGCCGGAAATGTCGTCAAGTGGATATTCGCAAACTCTGTCGGGGCGTTAAAAATTCCATTCTTTTAACATAAATTGGTCAACTTTGCTTATTAGGAGGCAGTTTATCTTTTCCGGTATAAGCGCACATCTCCTTCTTGCAGCCCGCTTCTTGTGCGTAACGGTTCATAAGCTGTTCTTTGGGATATTCTGCCATAGCTTGTGTAACGAGCTTACAGGGGCTTACAAGCTTGCTGGTGCGATTAAAACAATCCCTAAAATTATTCAGTACCTCGAACTCCGGGTCTGCGCCAAATGAAACATAAATATCTTCAATTCAAGACTACATAAATTATGAAAACATTTGATCAATGGCTAGAACAACGAGATGCCAAAGTTCATTCTGAATCTTTCGGAGCAATAAAAAGAGGATTGAGTTATCTTAAAGATCCTAATAGATTCAAACGTGGTTTAAGATTGATACTAACAACTAGTCCAGGAATGACTATGGATGATCTTCGTGAAATGGATAAAGAAATGCTTGACCAATGGATTGATACAGCATTAAAAGGTGAAAAAGTAAGACGTTCTATAACAAAAAGACTATCTGGATGGCCTGATAATCGAATGAACACACAAGACCGTCGTGCTTTCAAAACACAAGTCGATACTGATATGGATATGCTACAAAGACAAATCGACGCGGAGGAGTAGGACGCGGAAGGCAATTGACAAATATCTTTAATTCAAGACTACATAGTTGTATGGCAGAGTTTAGAGAATTTATAGAAACTCCACCAGAGCGAATAATTACTGATTTTGATGTTTTGAGATCGTATTTTACTGGAACCAAAGTATCAGAAATATCCAATTTCAGCAAAAAATCGTCTGGTGAGATTTATCGCATTTTAAAAAATCATGGCGTATCTCCAAATCGTTTAAAAGCGAATCATCAATACGTTATGAATTTTTCTGACGCAGGATTAACCATCCCTCAAATTGCTGAATTAACCGGATATACACAACGCAATGTGCGATACATTTTGTCAAATAAACTACCACTAAATGATTAAAGCGAGGTGAATTTATGCCTGCCGGTATATTTGATGCCTCCAAAGTGTCTTTTGTGTATTCAGGAGGTGGTAGTAATATTTTTCCAGAAAAATCATTGGGAGGATCGCCTTCTGCGTTCCCAATACAATTAGGCTTAAACAATTTATTTGATGATTCGTTTTCTAGTGGAATATTAAGGCAAAATGATTACTGCTGTTTTTATGTGTTCAATGACAACGATAGCACATATAGAGATGCCGTAATATGGGTAGAGTCCCAAACAGATGGTGGTGCCGATATTCAATTGGGACTTAGGACTGCTGTTGAAAAGCAAAAAATTATCATTGAAGCAATTGCAGTGACAGGCGGCAGCTTAACAATGGATGTAGGAGGCTGTGAATTTACATTTTCTTATAGTTCAGATATAACTGTCTGGGCGTCTAATTTAAAAAGTGCCTTAATTACATCTTGTTCCTTGACTAATGCCGATGTCGTGGGAAGCACTTTTGATTCAGGCCCTACTGAATTGTTTATATTTGAGATAACCTTTGATACCACCAATAGTGCTTATGATTTAATTGAATTTGTTAGCTCTACCTTAACGGGTAGCGGGATCTTAACGCCAGCCATTCAAAGAATAGTCGCCGGTGGACCCATTAACGAAATTGCCGCTGCAATTGGTAATAAAAATACAATCCCCGCAGGCGTTTCGTTTGGCCTGACAAACAGAAGTATGCCAACAAGTGTTGGAACATTAAAATCTAACGAGGGATTTCCGGTATGGGTTAAGCGAACTATACCTACTGATGCTGTAAAAACTACACCTGACGGTTTTATTTTTAAAATTGGGGGCATAGGAGTAATAAATATTTGACTTAAAAACAGGATATATTACAATGAAGAAACTAATTGTCGCGACAATGCTTTTGACTCCATCTTGGGCCTTCGCAGATCCCCCCATTCCGCCCGTAGAATTAGTAGAGCCGATAGATGCTCCGTCAATAAAAGAACCTAGCAAGAAACAGAAAAGCTTTGATTATTATTGCAAGTTAAGCGATGAGTTTACCCATAAAAGGCATTACCAACATTTGGTTTTTAAAGATAGACAAACAAAAAAAGTTAAAAAGTTTTCTGAATTAGCCAAAGAGAAACAGCTTTATTATATGTTTTTTATGGGTGAGAAATTAGCCTTATATTTAGAAATGGTATATGACAGTTGGACTAATGATTTTAAAACTCTGAAAAATGACTTAAAAACTCTGAAGAAAAAACCAGATGAAAATATAGCAAAAATCAAAGAATTAGAGGCGGAAATTGCCGAAGTTAATCCCCTAATAAAGGAACTTATTGCCCTTCGTATAAAGACTGCCACTAGATTTGAAAACTTTATTAGAAAAGCAATTGATGATCTTAAACTCAAAAATAGAAGTGCATTGTCTGTTCTTAGTAATACTCCTAAAATATCTTCCAATAGGGTTTCAAGCGACCTGGCTCCGCTTCCAACAACTGATTATGCTAGCGAGGAAGAATTAAATACATATTTAAATAGCGTAAAGAGCTATCACAATAATCATAAATTGGTTAAAAGAAAATAATGGAAATGCCTGTCTGCCCACTTACAGGAGAGCCGTGTGTTGCGCCTAAGTATAACACGGTGACAGATATTGCTAAAGATGGTGTTGTCAAAAGTGTGAAGCTTTGCAATAAATGCTTGTTGGATTATGTGAACAACAATAATAAAGTTCAAAAGATTAAAAAGAAACAATCTTCTTCGGGTTTGGCAAAAGAAGTCTTTGATTTCCTTGATGGTTTGGTTAAAATGCAAGGGAAGAAAAAGCAAACGGGCAAAAAGGAGATAAAAGAAAAACCTCCTTGTCCTTCATGTGGCATATCTATGGCCGAAATCACTAAGCATAAAAGGCTGGGATGTCCCGATTGTTACGATCATTATGCTCAGGAGTTAGATGGTGTACTTAAAAATGCACATGATGAGCATACTGTTCATGTTGGAAAAACGCCTAAAATACATACAAATTTTTTAAAACCAGAGGATATTTTAATTCGCTTAAAAAGAAAGATGGAGGCAGCCGTGGCAAAAGAAGACTACGAAACAGCCGCCATCCTTCGTGACGAAATAACGAGAGCCGAAGATGCCAAAATGCAGAAACAATTGGAGAAGGAAAAAGAAAAACGCAAAGAAGAACCCGGAACTGAAAAGGCGTAGGCACTATTTTGACTTTAGAAGAATAAGACTTCCTCTTATTAGACGGATTTATCCGGTTGAAACTTTAGCTGAGCGGCTAGTTACTGTTCAACCTATGCAACCTATGCGCGCAGACGCTGCTTTACTTTTTTATCTGCGATACAGATATTCAGAGAATAAGGGACTCAAGCGGAGTTATGGGCGTTTAATACAAGCCAATTTAGATTCTTGGAAAGAAGGCGTACAAAAGCGGGCATCCATGCTCTGTACTAGCAATCCTTGCTTTGAGATTGAGCTTTATGATTATTAAGTTGATTTTATCAATCAATCATTTGTTTAACCACTCAATGAATGTTCTTGGATCAATAATTCCAAACCCTTGGAAGAATTTTTTGCCTGCATAATTTTCATTCGTTGTTGGTGTCGTATGTTTTTTGAATATATTGCGTAAATCTTGAACTGAGTTTATAGCTGGTGCATTAGCGTGATTTCGCGCGTAAGATATTACTAGAGCAGCTACCCCCACTGCAAATGGACATGCCATGGACGTTCCACTAAGTGTTGCATACCAATTGTCAGGTACAGTGCTCAATATTTTTCCGCCCGGTGCCATAAAATCTAAATTCTGACCTGTGTTGCTAAAACCAGATCGTTGGAAGTTTTCATCAATTGATCCAATGGCAATTGTTTCGGGATAGCGAGCAGGATAAAAAATATGTTTTGTATTGCCTGCATTCCCTGCTGCTACAAAAATAGGTATATTATGTTTAGCGGCTAGTTGTATAGCTTTTCTAAGTTGTTGCGCCTTATTGGGCGAGCCAAGAGACATGGCAATTATGTCTGCCTTGTGTTGAATTGCCCATTTAATGCCCGCTGCAACGTCCAATAAATTGCCGTTTCCCCTTTTATCTAACACTTTTACGGGCATTACTTTGGCCTTTGGGGCTATGCCTATAATACCCAAACCATTCTTTTCAGCACAAATAGTTCCTGTGCAATGAGTTCCATGTCTGTTATCATCCCACGGGTCTTTCTTTTTGTTGACTATATTTATGCCTGTCAATAAATTGCCTTTAAGGTCTGGGTGGTCTAAATCGCAGCCCGTATCCAGTACGGCAATTTTAATGCCTTCCCCTTGTGTGTGTTCCCAAGATGCAGGCAAACCGAATGCCGTGACATTCCATCCCGGTCTGTCTCCCGCTTCCTGCATACTCAAAGTTTCCTCAATTTTATAGGGAAAGAGCTTGCATTTTTGTTCATTGGTATCAGTCATTTTTTTGTTTTGCCTTTAGAGGCTTTGAATTGATTTATATTACCATTTATAACAAACGCACCATTGTTGTATTTCTCCACAATCCAGTCTATTGCATAGGAAATAACGACATTTATGATGAAATTTTTGATGGCCGGACTAAAAGGCTTTAGCCAGATGGGTATAGCCTCTCTTATTATCAAGTCGTAAAGACGGCTTATAGCATCCATTACGGTTGCTTTCTTATCGGGGCCACTTTCAATTAGGCTTTCCGCCAGTTTGATAAGCTCATCTATGCCATTCAAGAGAAAGGCTGTTATTTTTACAAAGCCAATTTTAGCTTTGCTCCAAACTCTCCACCAAGGAGTAGGGGGATTTTCTTCAAGCCATTTTTCCAGCAGGCCATTAAGAAACTCTTCCATTTGGTCAATAATCTTAACTTCCCCTACGGGATTTGTCGTTATTTTAAACATCACACACCTTAAAACATAAGTAGTTCTTGTGAAATTATATATAATTATGATAATGGTTTTCTCTTATGATTGCATGAATGTAGCAATAATACCAGCGCGTGGGGGTTCTAAGGGATTGCCACAAAAGAATGTTATGTCGCTTAATGGTTTGCCGTTAATTTGCCATTCCATTAAGGCAGCCCTTGCGGCAATGACAGTAGATAAAGTAATTGTTTCTACCGATTGTCCCAAAATAAAAGAAATTGCCGAAGCTTTTGGAGCAATAGTTGTGACGCGCCCCCCAGAGATTAGCGGGGATAAAGCAAGTTCCGAAGAAGCTCTTTTGCATGTACTTCGCCAAAACAAATGGAAAGATGGTGATTTAACGATCTTTCTACAATGCACTTCTCCGCTCACCACATCAGCGGATATAGACGGCACCGTAAATGTTTTGCGCTCAAGCGAAGCGGATTCTGCATTGGCTGTTACTCATTTTCATCGTTTTCTTTGGGACGGGCATGGAACTGGAATTAACCACAATGCAAATTGCAACAGGCAATTGCGACAAGATATTCCTTCGCAATATCTTGAAACAGGGGCGGTTTATGTGATGAAAACCACTGGGTTCCTACAGCACAAACATAGATTTTTTGGCAAAATAGCTTTTTATGTCATGCCTCAATATCAGGCTTTGGAAATAGACACTTCTTTTGACTTTGAAATGGCTGAATTTTTAATGAGTAAATATGGCAATTAAAATTATTGCAGAAATCGGGATCAATCATAATGGCGATTTAAACATCGTAAAGTCCCTAATAGATATAGCCGTTGTTTCTGGCTGTGATTACGTCAAATTTCAAAAACGCACGCCAGACCTGTGTGTGCCAGAAGAGCAGAAAAATAAGCCCAAGGAAACTCCTTGGGGCAGAATGACTTATCTTGAGTATAAGCACAAGATTGAGTTTGGGTACGATGAATATAGTGATATTCGGCACTACTGCAGACTCAAAAACATTGAACTTTTTGCATCTGTGTGGGACATTCCTTCGGCTGACTTTATGTATGCCTTTTCAACTATTGCCAAGATCCCCTCTGCGCTAATTACAGACTTAGATTTGTGCAAGTATGCAAGAGATAAATTCGAGATACTTATGATTTCTACGGGCATGAGCACAGAAGAAGAAATAGAGAAATGTGTTGAGGCATGTAATCCTGATGTCATTTTTCATACCAACTCTACTTATCCCTGTCCAGAAAATGAATTGAATTTGAATTATATTAAACATCTAAAAAATAAATACCCCCACGCAGCCATAGGATATAGTGGTCACGAATTTGGCCTTATAACTACAATGGCAACCGTACCTATGGGCGTGACATATATAGAGAGGCATGTTACTTTGGATAGAACGATGTGGGGTAGCGATCAGATGGCATCTGTAGAACCATCAGGAGTGTTTAAGTTAGTGCGTGGCATTAGAAATATTGAAAAAGCAATGGGCACATCCTCTGATCGCGTTCCTTATCCTGGCGAATTAAAAAAAAGAAAAATCTTGCGAGGAGATTGATGGCAGATCGTCGCAGTAATCAAATTCAAACCATTGAACCTCTATTCAAAAAACATGAAGGTGAAGATATTTATGTACTGGGTTCTGGACCGACCTTGGGATTCATTGATTCTTCTTTTTTTAACAACAAGATCATAGTGGCAGTTAATCATACCCTTCATTATGTCACCAAATCTAAAGTCCTTTATGTAATATCTAAAGAACCAAGTGAGGTCATGCAGAGAATAGCTAAGAAAAGAGGAGCGTTGTTGGTGTGTACTCTTAAAAAATGTGGTCTCACACAGGATTTTAATGAAATCTCACATCCTTTTAGAACCTATATATTTGACCCCAAACAAATCTCAGATATCAAGGCAGGAGATTTTGTTGAAAGTGAGACTTTGATATACTCTGATTCCACTATTTTATCAGGAATTCATTTGGCAGTTTTTTTGGGTGCTAAAAATGTAATATTAGTTGGACATGATTGCGGCACTATTGATGAAAAAATTCATGTGCCTAATTATGATAAAACAACATCGCAAACGCCAGAAGATAAGTATTCGCATTGGATGATAAGAAGGGCTATTGAAAAACAGACCATTGAATTCAAAGAGTTTGTTAAAACTAAGTGGGGGGTTAATATTTACTCTCTAAATCCATTTATCAATTATAATTTAGAAGGACATACTTTTGAGTCCTTTTAAGAGCCGTTCAACATCTTCTCAACTTCTTTCCAAAAAATATCAACGGTCATATTTTTTTCGCAAGGAACTCCTCCTACCTCACAGTGACTAGTCCCAATGCAGGGAAGCGGTTTGCAGTGGTGACAAGCAATACATGGAAGGTCAAGTTTCACTGCCTTCATATTATCTAAGATTAAACGGTAATTTGGATTGATGCTGCCAAAGAAGACTACACCTGGTTTATTAAATGCTTGTGCCATCCACATTGGAAAAGAATCAATTCCAACATAGGCTCGTGAATTTTTTATGATTTCAGCTAATTGGTAGATGCTGGTTCTTCCCCTCAAATCAACACTTGCACTCCTTAGAAAATTGTCTTGATGTATTCCTACAGACACTACGGGAAAACCTGTTGATTTAATTCGCTCAGCTATTTCATTAAATTTATGCTCTTCCCAATTCCTGCCAACCCATGCCGTCCTGCCTGGAAACATGACAACATAATTTCTAGGCAATCTAAAGTTATGAGACTCTGTATGAATGTGTAACTTGCAGTCTTTTAGTTTGACACTAGCAGCCACAGCAAAAGATTCTAGTATGTGCCGATTAGGATAATTTTCATAAGCATAATTCAGATCATATACAAGTTCGTATCTCTTTTTAAGTTCAGCAATTGCTAACGGTGTGTGCTCATAAGTAACTGGGATGATTCTGTCAATATAAGGATTTTGATGAACCGCTCCATAACAAGCTGTTTCAAATGTAATTTTGGCACTCGGATGTCTTTTCTTGAGCGCTGCCGTAACAGATGCCGCAACCATGGTATCCCCATGCGCAGATGTTCTTCTAATATAAATGGAATTTATCGTAGGTGGTTTATGTCGTGGTGAATTTACAAACTTATCAATACGCCCATTATAGACCCAACGATTATAAAAAAACCACTTATTGTAAATCATGTATGGATGACCAGCAGCGCCAGAGTGTGCTCCTGAATGATAAATTCTTGAATCTGGTTCATAATATATTTTATATCCCTTGTCTCTTATGCGAAGACATATATCAGAATCTTCCCAATAGCCTATTCTAATTGCAAGTTCAAACCCATTGACTTCTTTGAAAACATCTCTTCTTATGCCAAAGCAAGCGCCAGTTACCATTTCTCGTTCCCCAGCTTGGGTTATTTGCTCTGGAGCACTTTTAAGAGGAATAGGATTTTGTAGAACATGGCGATTAAAGGAATGTCTTCCTATGTGTTCAAAAGTGCCCTTTGTCCATATCCACTCGGAACCCGCAGAGTCAATAGTTAAAATGCCACCGACTACTTTTAGGTGCATATTGCCAACAATGCCAATTTTTTTATCAGTTTCAAATCGCTTTATGATTGGAGCTATCCAATTAGGAGTCATAACCGTATCTGCATTTAGAAAGATTAGATATTTACCCGACGCATGTTCAGCACCAATGTTACAGGCTCGTGCATAACCACCATTCACTCTATTGACTACTATTTTGCCAACTGGGCCTTTTAACTCATGCCTTCGTTTGGCCCACTCTTGTAAGATTTGATTTTGCGATGCTTGTGGACAAGCGTCTGAAACATAAATTATCTCTGTAGAGATTCCGTAATCATTTATGTCCCAACTTCTAATTTGTTCCCCTATTTTTTCTGCACTTCTGAAGAGTGGAACAATAACAGACACCGTGACCTCTTTGTCTGAATTGAACCAACCAGGGGTGGGATGGATATATGTACCAAGATCAGTTAAGGGGGGCGGAATAGTCCCTACAGTGTATCTTTCAGTATTTACGACTACAGAGGTTGGCCTTCTTCCCCTTTTCTTTCCGCCCATAATTTTGCGACGAGATATTATCTCTAAGGAACTAACCTTGCTGACTTGCCCCGAATTTCGCTGTACCGCTTCTTTCCTGCGTTTTTCTAAGGCTTTTTTCCTGTTAATCTCCTCTCTGAAAATGCCCTGTTTGACCCTTTTCATGTATTGTCCTTACTAAGACACTTGGCCTGATTGACTGGCTGCACCAGGCGCGTTTCCGAAAGGCGTACCTTGTCCTAATTTATTGCCCGAAACTGAATTGCCTTGTCCTGCCTCATTTCCAAACACAATTTTAAGCATTGCTGCAATTAGTTCTTTCGCTAATTCATTCTTGTCCCCGTTATACTGTTGAGAAAGTTGAGGAATCAATGTGACAAGAGGTTGTGTTGTTAATTTATTTATTAGGCCAGGATCAACCATGACTCGATCCTGTCCAAATATCTGCTTTAATTTATCCCAATGTGCATCCGGTTGGGCATCTGCTTGCGGTTGCTGCGAAGGAGGAGGACTCTCATTATTGGTGGCATCAGCGTCAGCGTCATCTTCGTTAATTTTTTTCCACTGATGAATAGAAGTCATTCCTGTAGGTAATTCTGCATTTTCTTTTACAGCCGTGTCATTAGACAAGCCGCATTTGTAATACCATTTTTTCAAATTGATCATTTTGGTTCTTCGCCTTGCCCTGTTGGCACTAATTCTTGTTTCGTTTGTCCTGCATCGTCTGGTTCTCGGTGATCTAATTCTTTAACCTTAGACAATGCTTCTTCGACTTTCTGTCCCCATTGCCCTACCTGATCTGGTCTAACACCCAACAAGGCAGCTAAACCATCTAAGTTATTAGCAATACGAATAAAGTCTTGCCAAAAACTTTCATCTTCTTTTAAGTTTATCCCTGCGCGTATAACATCAAGGGCCTTGGGATCTACGTCTGTAACGGTACTGGTGTCTACTTCTGTTCCCATTAAAGACGTATCATCAGCCTCTTGTGCGCCATCTCGCTGATATTCAAAATCAGAAGAGGCTAGTTTTTCATAGAGTTTTTGGAACGAACTCATTTATAATCCTTAGCTATCTTCAGACACAATCCAGAGTGGACTGCTAGTAGCATCGCCTACCACACCATTGGTGTAAGTATCTTTGAGATACCGTGCTTGCTCCCCCTTAACCTGAAATTGATCACCGTGTCGTACTCCATCTATGCCAGAAGGACTGGCACCAATATTATTCAACAGTTTGTTGGGAATCCAAAGACTGCGTGAATCCCTACGAACGGCCTTTAGGATTTGTGCATTATCCTGATCAGTTTGAGAATGATCGGGATGATATATGTGAGGATTAACCAGATTTGTCTTTGGTCCAAACTCTTCTGTTAAATTAAGTTCCAGATTTACACCAAATGTAATAACGGGATGTGTTGGCAAGCTATCTGAAGTTGCTTCTAAAGGTTGTAAACTCATTTAAATCACTCCTTTTAAGGTCTACTATATACTATTTAGTTCCTTTGCGCATTTTCTTTTTCATCATTCCAAATAGCCTGTCGGCATCAAAATTGTCGCTACTGCCCTGACATGCCTCATCATCATCATTAGTGACATATTTGCTTCTAGCTCCCCGCTGGGCATATCGCTTATCATTCTGAAACATCTTTCCATCAGTTGGTCCAGCTACTTCAATTTTAATAAGCCACTTTGAGAATTCCATCTTGTATTTATGTTTGGGCTGCTTAAATAGGACGTGGAATTATCATAAACATGGATGGATGGCAAAAGAAATATACCAAATGGGGAACCCCCGTATCAGTCTTATTCAAAGACGGCAAACCTGTATATGCCCGCAATACGCTTAGTCAGGTTGATCTTAAATATATAAAGCTAGAAATTAAGCCAAATACATTCGGTCTTTGTGCTCTTCGTCTTAGACTGAGACGCATGACAGGCTATTTTTTTTCGTTTACACCGCCACTCTGAAAAAAGCCTTCTATAAAGCGGTGAAGGGTATCCACTAATTATAACATTTCCCTTAAACTGCTTTAATATACCAGCTAATTCTATATGCTGGTCTGCGTCAAGTTCATCTTCTTCGTAAACATTAGGCACAGTTCGGGTACTATCAAGATAAGGAGGATCGCAATAAATGAGTGTGTTTGGATCGTTGAATGCTTTGATTACGTCAAAAGCGTTTTTATTAAAAATATAAACGCCCTTCAATCGCTCTGATATTAACGGCAATTGTTTTATTATGGTTTCCCAAGCATTAACGTCACCTGGCTGTCCCCCTCTAGTTCTATTGGACCAAGCGAAGGCTTTTTTAAGACCTCCACGACTCATTCTTCTAAGCATGAATTCTGTCGTTGCATGGTCCATATAGTCCTTATATTCTTTATTATTAGAGCATTTTAAAGCACGTTTAAATGTCCTTTCAGTGTATTTAACTTTTTTGATTCGGCCAATAAAGTCTTTTGGTTCATCTCTTAGAACTCTCATAATTTGAATAATTCCTAAATTCACATCATTTATTGCCTCTTCCATAGACTTATTTTTATTTAAAAAGACACTTGCAGCACCACTGAATGGCTCCAAATATGTCATTTCCTCATAACCAACCGGAAAATGCTCAATAATCCAACTTGATAGGTAATATTTACCTCCGTGAATTTTAACTGGTGGTCGGAGTTTCTTTTGCATGAATTACTCGTTCGCAACCTTCGCATATGAAGTTAAAGGGGCCGTATCCCTTCTTACTGCCGGGCCAAAACCAAGTGTCAATCTGCTGGTAAGCCTCACCTTTGTTGCATTCTGTACAAACACATTTGATTTTTCCTACCTTGCCGTTTAAATAAAAATAACAATCTTCTTCGCATTTCATTTAACAGTCCCCTAAGATAAATATAAAATAGTATGAATAAGATAAAATATATCAGAATAGCAGTTTTAACAGCCCTAATTGGCATGTTGGTTTATTCTCTTATCCCCAATCAGAGTGCGTCATATCCGCCCTCAATGTCCCTTGAAAATGACTTTAAATATAAAAAGCAACCCGACCAGATTAGCTGCGGCCCAACGTCAGTAGCCATGCTCCTTCAGTATTATGGGAAGCCCACATCTATTAAGGATGTTAAAATTGTTTCTAAAAATACATGGTTTAAATATGGGAAAGATGGAAAAGAATTTGGAATGACAACTCCTGAAAACTTATTACTAGCTATGAATC
>SMVB01308464.1_pt1 | contig 43750 bp, 42 predicted proteins | sample 2456461 | NCBI WGS metagenome assembly SMVB01 (sample SAMN11095934, study PRJNA526329) | marine sediment metagenome | biome: Marine sediment; feature: Surficial sediment; material: Deep marine sediment; isolation source: Hadal surficial sediment | place: Pacific Ocean | collected 2014-05 | depth...
CAATCTCTCTCGTCGCTACAGCAAGGCCCGATTGGAAAGAGCCTGTGAACGCGCACTGGCGATCCGCTCGATCAATTACCAGAGCATTGCCTCCATCCTCAAGCAGGGGCTGGATCTGCAAACGCTGGAGGGTGACGAACACCTGCAAGACGATTTACCGCTGCACGGCAATGTCCGCGGCGCCCACTACTACCACTGAAATCAGGAGACTACCCATGTTGTTACAACAAACCCGTGAACACCTTCACACCCTGCGACTCACCGGCATACTACAAGCACTGGAGGAGCAACTCGAACGACCTGCCATGGCTGAATTGAGCTTTGAGGAGCGCCTGGCGCTACTAGTGGATCGTGAGGTTCTCTATCGGGAGAATCGCCGACTTACGCGTTTACTCAAGGCCGCCAAACTGCGTGTGAGTGCCTGTGTGGAGGATATCGACTACCGTCACCCCAGGGGGCTGGATAAATCACGCATGGCATCGCTCATCGGCCTGGACTGGATACGGCAGTCACTCAACCTGTGTGTTACCGGGCCGACCGGCTGCGGGAAAACCTGGTTAGCCTGCGCGCTTGGGAACGAAGCCTGTCGGCGCGGGTTCTCCGTGCGTTACCTGCGCCTGCCACGGTTGTTCGAAATGCTGCGCATTGCTCACGGTGACGGTTCCTACTCTAAGCTGATGAACCAGCTGCTCAAGGCTGATTTGTTGGTATTGGATGACTGGGGAATCCAGAAAGTCAGCGCCGCCCAGCGCGCCGATTTAATGGAAGTGATTGAGGACCGGCACGGTCGACGCTCAACCCTAATTGCCAGTCAGCTACCCACTGACCACTGGCACGAGTATATCGGTGAAGCAACGATTGCAGATGCCATTCTGGATCGGCTACTGCACGGCGCTCACCGGCTGAACTTCACCGGTGAATCGATGCGAAAAATCAGTGGCGATTTGACTGATCGTGACCGGTCAGTGTAAAAGAGAACCCGCCAGCGAGCATCGGTGTGCAAATCGGTCACGATGCCCGGAATGGGCGGTCACGTTCAGCGGAATACGCAGCAGGAAAGCGTAGCAGCTAATCTAGTGCTGAAGCCCGCCACTGAGTGGGCTTTTTAATGTCCCTTACTAGGACAAAGCGGCCTCTCGCTAATTCTGGACAAGATGAAATCCTCGACCTCTTGCAGGGTCCGGTGTTGGCACATAGCTGCCTGATTCAACTCCAATATTCCTGTACTGTGAACGGCCGGTTGTAGGTCACAGCAGACCCAGGGTTTTCCAGGTGTCTACCCATTAACCTCAAAACCAGGCTAGGTCGGCTATACTCCGAAAGGAGACTTTCGGGGACTGCCACGTTGAAGGGCAGGATCTCACTGCAGTCATTCAAGTTTTTTACATAAAGGGATTGAGTGAGCAGGCGTTGACTAGGGTACTATCGAGCCCTGAGCGGATAGAGTAGCTGTAGAGCAACGATACCACCATGAAGGAAGTAGTCATTTCATTGGCGAAAATGTCGGATTCAAAGGAGATTTCGTTGCTTTCGAAAGAACTTATTGAGTATGGGCTAAAGTGGCGTTACACGGATAATCGAATTAAAAAGCTGATCACGCATGCATCAAAGAATGTAGCCGTCGCAAAAACGACCAGCGCGTTGGCAGGCTTCGGCATAATGACTTATCGCGAAGACGGCTCGAATTTGGATCTGCTTGCGGTAAAAACTGAGTTTCAAGGTAAGGGGGTTGCTAAAGAACTGGTTAACTGGCTCGAGGCAGTCGCTTTGACGGCAGGTATTCAACGGGTTTATGTTCAAGCGAGAGAAACCAACACTCATGGTGTGGAGTTCTACAGCAGGTTGGGCTACCAACAATTTGCAAAGGAGCAACGATTTTACGGAGTAGAATCGCAAATAAGAATGGTCAAGAACCTGCGCTAACCGCAGTGTTGTATATCGAAGCGCTCAACTACACATATTCCGTGCGCCGTATTTGTTGCGTCGATCGATTGAATCCACAACTCATAGCGGAATATTTGCTTTGTTTGCTATGGTGGCTGCTTTGGTAGTAAAGCGGAAGTTGAAGGAATCAATGCGGACCACCACTAAGTGAAAAAACTCTATTTCACCATGGCTCTGCAACTAGATCACGCAAGACAATCCGCGCACAACACCCCGTTTATTTTATCTATTCTTTCCCCATTGTTTCATAAATGGGTGGAGCTAAACGGGGTCAATCGGGAAGCGTAATTATCGCACCACTTACAACGCTTGCACCGTTGACACCCAGTAAGCCGTCCCAGTCAGAAAACTCAAGCGCCTTGAAGTCATCGTCTACCAGGACGTAGACACCTGTGGCAAGGCGGAAAGTAGCCTCTGCATCATCAAAGTGATCGACTTCAAGTGCCGCATAGTGCCCCGTTCCATCATTCAACCAGGCGATAATTCCGTTGTTGGCTGGATCATAGAACTGTGGAACAATGTCGATGGTGCCGTCACCGTTAAAGTCAAAGAGCCGATAGCCAACCTGCCATCCTTGATCCAAAGAATAAGCTGAATCTCCCATCCGCCGACGAGTCTGATCGCTAAAAGTCCGATTGCCTTCATTGATAAGTAGTTGAATGCCCCGGAGTGGGTACGTGCCAACGATTCCAGTGTCGTATGCACCGAGAATCAGGTCCTCCAGGCCGTCCCCATTCAAATCCGTAACGAGTGTGACAATGACTTCTGTCGCACCCCACACGGTATGACTTTCGGGAGCGCTAAGAAGGGTCACAGCATCGTCGACGAAAACCCCATCCTCGCTACCCCAATATACCCGGGATTCACCGCTACCTCTTGCACTCGCACCTACAATAAAATCCGTGAAACCATCTCCGTCAAGATCCGCAAGGTCCACCGCCCAAGGCCACAAAGTATAGTCGTCTAAAATTTGCTGGGGAACTGGCTCAGTGGTCCGAATAAAATTCGCAGCACCATCATTGATGAGGAAATAGGGCGTTACTATGCCACCGCCACCGCCACCATTATTGGCCACACAAATATCAATATCGCCATCCCCATCCAGGTCTCCAACGGCTGCATTGTGTGTAAATCCTGAGGGATCGGGCGGCAAGCGCTCGGTCACATCTACAAACCCCTCGGGGGTCTGCAGCAATAATTGGTTCTGAAAGCCTGGAAACGAGCCGGCATCCCAGCCGTGATCCGCGATGAACACATCAAGCATGCCATTGTTGTCAAAATCTGCCGTTAGATATTCGCGCGGATGTGCGCTAAACGGCCTGTCTCCGGCCGCAGGGGTAAAGGTGTAGTCGCCATTATTGAGCAGTATTACGCCGTAGCGGCCTCCCTCAAATTCCTCCCAAGGTCCGGTTCCGGATAAGACGATGACGTCGTCATCGCCGTCGCCATCAAGGTCCACCGCGTGGTAATCCCATATGGGGTCATTTTCAACATCTCCGCTCCACAGGCCAAATTCAGCTTGTATCTCCCCGGGGCTGAGCAACTCGGGTAATGGGAAGTCTTGGGCCTCCTCCAGATTGATCCTAGCGATGGCCGCTTCTACCGATTGGTAATCCTCATCGATGCCACTAATTAGTACCAGCAGTGCATCTGACTCCAGGCTAGCTACAGATCCATTTTCTATGTTTTCAACATAATACTTGGAGAACGTGAGCCGGTTATCAACGATATTAACGTCCTCACCCTGTACTCCGTCCAATATCACCAGTGATATCTTCTGCAGGTTCCAGTCACCCGCGTCTAGTTTGTCGACATAAAACGCCAAACCGCCTTCGTCAGGTTCCCGCCCAAACAGTTGATCATAAAGGTTGGTGACCAATTGTGAGTTGGAGAGACTGCCATAGCGATCTTGATATTCTTGAGACTCACCGAAAGCATCAATGATAGTGCTGAGGTCACCACCTTCGTCCTCTAGCCGGCCGGCCCAATAGGCCAGCCCATCGGGGTCTGCAGGTCGCCCATAATAGGCGAGATAAGCCTGTAGCACGCGCTCTTCATGTGGGCTAAATTCCCTGTCTTGAGAATTGGCGTTCGCAGAGAGGAGAAAAAAGAGGATTATTATCAGCCGGGAGAATATGGCGGTGTTTTTCAAAGCAAACTCCTTACAAGGGGTTACCTTATCTTAGCAAGCATTTTTTTGGGGGGGGAGACAATACTCTTCTAAGTCATGATTCTCGGTGAGTACTATTTTTCAGATTGCGATTAGTTGTCGTAGTGAAAAACACGGCCAGTCAACTCGTTGAATGAGTGCCTCTGATTCTTCCAGCGTTTCAAGAAAGAAGGCCTGGAACACGTCCATATAGGAACCACTTACATATCGATTATGAGTATTAAGGATAGCAGTCAATCCCAGCGGTATGTCTCACTTCTGGTCGGTTTCGTTGCGCCAATGGAAGACGACGCACGGGGAGGGGATGCAGCAAGGCTATCCCGAGCTAAGGCCGTTGCTTTTAGTGTTTTTACCTATCCGGTCCACTATCCCGACCACTGCTCAGAACACGCTATAGATGGGCCTATAATGGCCTTCTAAGCCATAGATTTGGGATGATCCGCTGCATTGACGGTTGCAAGTAAGAACTTGTACAGACGGAGTTCTCAGTAGGTGCGATGCCAAACATTCGTAATATAGTTATCGGGGACAATGCGGGGACAGTAGGCCAATATATCCCAATAGTGCGGATTCGACTGCAACTCCGTGTAGACCGTCCCGTGTGCGGGCCCAGTCGTTCCGGTTCCAGCCTCCATATTTCCTATTGCAACCGGGTCCACTGCAGCTGTTCAAGGTCCAGTGCCCACAGATCGTTGAGTGCATCGCGACCACCGAAATCTCTCCAACCTCCAAACAGGTAGCCTTTGCGCGCTACCGGGTCGAACGCCAGGGTGCCGCGCCAACGCGATGGCGGCGCTTCTGCAAAGCTGAGTTTTTCCCAGGTTTTTGTCGCCAGGTTAAGTCGAAAAATGTCGTTGAGCAGAATTAAACCTGCACGGCTATCAGCGCCACTGGCCATAAACAGGCTGCCGCCCGCTTCGTCCCAAAAGTGGATCGGATCTTCGCGGCCGATGGGTATATCACCCTGGGTTGCCACTTCGCTCCACCGCTCGGATTGCACATCAAAGCGCCACAGGCTATTGGGAAGGGTGTTGAATTCCTTGCCACCCCACAAAAAAACCGCATCCTCGGCTGAATCATAAAATGCAATTGCCCCGGAGCGCTTGCCCGGGCCGGTAATATTGAGCCGGCGCCACTGACGGGATTGTGGATTGTATAAATGGGTATCATCAAAAAAGTCGGAAGAGCGGCCGCCACCACCCTGAATGCCGCCGTATACGAGCATTTCTCCGCTGGATTCAATGAAGGCACTGGTATGCAGGCAGCGGCGCGCGGGTACGCTGCCGGCGTCATTGATTTCATGCCAGCGGCCCGTGTCCAGGTCGTATTGCCAGAGGTCGTTGAAACGGCCAATATTTGAGAAACCACCAAACAAAAGCATGTTGGCGTTTTTGTTGTCTGCGATAAAGGTGTGGTGACAACGGGGCAGGGGTGTCACCGGTAATAGGGGACATCCCGCCGAAAAATACTGCTCTGTTTTGTTCGCCTATCCAGACCGCGGGAGCGCCTCCTCTAACGGCGGGTGCGGGGCCCGTGAGAAGTGCGTTTTCCCGCTCAAATACGGCCGTGATTTTGGTAGCCGAGGTGTCTACACCGATCTGGTCAAACAGTGCCACTGCCGCTGAGGGTGCTTCAAATCTGCAGTTGTCGCCCTCAGACAGATGACCACAGGCGCCTTCCCAACGTACAAATTTCCAGCCCGGTCTCGGCACGGGTGTGTAATTTACCAGGTAGTCATTATCGACCACCTCGTTGTCCAGGCAGGCTGGATCGCCGGCCTGAAATTGCTCCAGCGTACAACCGAAGCCCGTCCCGTTCGCATCTACAATGTCACCTTCACCAACAATCGCCAGCGGGTGTTTGCAGGCCTGCAATAACAATAGCAGCACGATAGAAGCAAGGTAGTGTTGGGACATTATCAACGGGTTCCAACGGGCCTGCTACTTTAGTACCTTGCAAGCGCAACTGGTTCCCCTGTTTTTTGAAGTACCCACTGGTTCCAATTCGCCCAGGTTGCACCCCAGCCCCATAGCGCGAGCCGAGCAAGTGATCATGGATATTCCCTCAGAGTGGGTTCTGATGGAGGGGGATGCACTGTGGGTATGTGGCACGGTCGATGCTTTCGACCGCTTTTACGAGGAGTTTACCGAGTCCGCTGCTTAGCCGGTCCGCGCTTATCTCAGGCCTGCAGGTTCTGTACCGGCAGATACTCGCGGGTAAGCTCTGTCGATACCTCCCACAAGCGAGCCGCCATGGCATCGTCGGTGAGCGCATTGGTGCCTTCAGCGGGATTACAGTCAACAAAGTAATAACCGCGCACGCCAACCAGTGCCGGGTTGGTGGCCACATAGGTTTGTGTGGCAGCGCCTTCCTCGACCGTTTTTGTGAACAGGGGGCCTATGGTTTTGGCTAAAAACTGCATGAAGCCGCTCATGTTGCGAATAGCATTGGTTACAATCACGCCCGGGTGTAAGGAGTTGGCGGTGGCGGTAGTGCCGGATGTGCGCCGGGCCAGTTCACGTGCGCACAGGGCGTTGGCCAGCTTGGAATGTCCGTAGGCAGCGCCAGCATCGTAGTCAGTGTTCTCCCAGGCCAGGTCATCAAACAGGATGCCGCTATCGGGTGCGCTCTTATGCGCTTCGCTGCTGACAAACACAAAGCGGCCCTGGTTGGCGGCCATTACCTCGTCCATTAACTGGTTAACCAGGATAAAATGGCCCAGGTGATTCACCACGAAATGTTTCTCCAGACCGTCCACCAGTGTGCGCTCGGCGATGCTGACAATGCCGGCATTGCAGATCAGCCCATCGATAGGAATTCCCATAGCGCGTATGCGCTGGGCGCAGGCGACAATGCCGGGAAAGTCCGTTAACTCCAATTGCTCGGGCGTGGTTTTCCCGGTTACCGATGCACAGGCTTTTTTGGCCTTTTCCAGGGTGCGGGCGGTAGCGATGACATGGGCGCCGCGCAGTGCTAATACCCGCATGGTCTCCAGGCCCAAGCCAGAGTTGGCGCCGGTGACCAGGTAGGTTTTACCGGTCAGGTCGAGGGCTTCTGTGACCAGCTCCGCCGTGGCGCTGGCATCAAAATCGCTGATCGGTGCCGCGACACTAATGATCTGTGCCCACAGTCGGCCGGGCAGGGCCGCCAGCGTACCGAACATGCCCAGGCTTTGTACAAAGCGTCTGCGATTGAAAAGAGACATTGTGGGTTCCTCAGCCAATGAAGGACTGTACAAAAATTAGCAGGATAATGGTCGGGCAGACAAAGCGCACGTACCAGGGCCATACACGCCAGAACAGGCCATTCTCTGCATCGGGTTCGCTCTTGCGCAGTTCCTGCAAAATGCTGTCGCGATGCCAGATCCAGCCGGCAAACACGCAGAACATGATACCCAGCAAGGGTTGTGCATAGCGGGTGGTGCCAGCGACCACCAGTCCAAATAGACTGTCAAAATTTAACAGTATTACCGTGCTGGCCAAGGCGATAATTCCACCCGCCAGGAACACTGCGCGCTTGCGGCTCATACCGTGGTTTTCGATAGCGTAGGATACCGGCACCTCCAGCATAGAGATTGAGGAGGTGAGCGCCGCAATGGTCATCAGCGCAAAAAACATCAGGCTGACTAAAATGCCCATACCGCCCATCGTCTCGAACAGGGCGGGCAGCACCGTGAAGATCAGCGTGTCTTCATTGAGCAGGCTGCCGTCAGCGGCAAAAATCTCCACGCCGTTGTGCTGGGCCACATACATGGCTGGCAATATGAGAAAACCGGCCGCCACGGCAATGAGAATATCGACCAGGGTAACCCAACCACCCAGCACGGGTAAGTTGCCTTCATCGGGGATGTAGGAGCCGTAAATCAGCATGGTGCCCGCGCCCAGTGACAGTGAAAAGAAGGCCGCGCCCAGGGCCTTGACCACTAGCTGTGGGTCCATCACGGCTTTAAAATCGGGTATCAGGTAGATCCTGAGACCTTCCATCGCGCCATCCAGGGTCAGCACATACAGCACCAGAAGAATCAGGGTGACGATCAGCACCGGCATCAAACGACTGGACCAGCGCTCGATACCATCGTGCACACCCTCGGAAATGATACCGATAGTGAGCAGCATAAAGATCAGCATTGAGCCAATGTTGCGCACCGGGCCAAACTCTACAAACCAGTTAGCCAGTTCGGTGAGACCGACAATTTCTGCCAGCGAGCCACATAAGTAGGTGATCATCCAGCCGGCCACGATGGCATAAAAGCTCAGAATGAAAGAGACTGCAACAATGCCCGCCAGCCCGACCGCGGTGCCAACCTTATAGCTTTTGGGACCATTGGAGATTAGCCGTAGTGCCTGTACCGCGTTGGCGTGGGCGTGCCTGCCTATGATCAACTCGGCCATGAGCGCCGGGTAGGCCAGTACAAAGGCGAGCACCAGGTAGACCAGCAAAAAGGCACCGCCGCCGTTACTGGCTGCCTGTGTGGGGAAGCCCCAAATATTACCGAGCCCCACGGCACTGCCAGCGGCAGCCATGATAAACCCGAAACGTGAACTGAATTCCCCTCTGGAAGTGGCCATAGTTTATTATCCAATTGTTATTTTTTGGCAGTTTACCAGTATTTTTGTGATCTGTTTCACGATGTTCGGACACTCTATGGGGCATTATGCTCTCGATATCGTAATATGTGCGCCGAATACATTGAGAAATGGTGGGTTAACAGGTGAGTAGTCAGTATCAAAATGACGGCAGAATTTTTCGGCGTGGCTTATCGGCCATGGCGGCGATGGCTGTTATTTGCTACGTAGCGGCCTTTGTGCAGTCTGACCGGGGTACGGTTCACTACAATCGCTATGTTCAGGCCTATACCGCCTGCTACCAGCACATGCTTGAAGCGGGTGCGACACAAGCGGATTGCCGCATGGTGCCAGAAGTTCGCACGCACCTGGCGGCGCACCGGGAAGCATTTGCCGTCGGCGAGCCATTTCTCAACCTGGCGCTGTCGCTGACCTTCGTGATGTTTCTGTCACCGCTAATCCGCAGACTGGTGTTCTGGTTGATAGAATTGATTCCCAGTGGCGACGGCAATGGCTCCGCTGCCGGAGATACTCCCTAAACTTCTTCTACTCGGTGCAGCAGAAAGTACCTCGTGATATGATGCCGCCGGTTTTACTCCTGCACATGCCCGGGTGGTGAAATTGGTAGACACAGGAGACTTAAAATCTCCCGGCTTAACAGCTGTACCGGTTCGATTCCGGTCTCGGGCACCAGTAAATACGTGGCTTATTGACTATGGTTCAGGTTTTGATTTGAACAAATATTCTATACTAGACGCCTAGTAGACAAGTTCGAAAGCAGCGCATTCGCGATGCGAAGTCAGCGATGCTGAGCCGCACAAATCAGTTCGAAAGTGCTTTGGATGATGTAAAGAAAACCCAGGTAGGATGCCAACTGGAGACTGTAACAAAATCTGTGTAACTGCCTGTCATTAAACCCAATCATTGAAAGTAATCAATCAGTATTATTACTAATCCTTGCTGTACCAGGTTGCCGGACCTTTGCCATGGCGCTGAATGCGACCTGCTTTCACCAGCTCCCGCAATCGTACTTTCAGGGTGTTCTGATTGGCAGCTGTTAATTGAACGATTTCCGAGATCGTTAAACGCTCATGCTCGTCAAATAATTTCAGCACCTTGACGGACAGCGTGGGTAAATCAACATCATTGTTTGATTTGCCCTGCTCGACCTTAAATTCAAGATTATTTTTCTGCTTTTTTAAAGCCCGCAGGAAAAACCGCAACCATGGCTCCCAATCCAGTGAGTCTGCTTTCAGTGTTGTCTGGGTGCGTCTCAAGGCCTTGTAGTAGAGCTCTTTATTCTCTTCAACAATATGCTCCAGGGAGGCGTAGGGTACATAGTCATAGCCAGCACGCAATAACATGAGCATGACCAGAATACGGGATAACCTGCCGTTACCATCCTGAAAAGGATGAATTGCCAGAAACACAACGTTAAATACCGCAATGATGAGCAACGGATGCATGGCCTCTTCATCTATGGCCTTGCGCGTCCAGCTCACCAGTTCTTCCATTTCTCGTGGGGTATCAAAAGGCGTCGTCGTTTCAAAGATGACACCGATTTCCTGACCTGTTTCATCGGTTGCCACCACCCGATTAGAAAGTGTCTTGTATGATCCACGATGGTGTTCATCCCTGGTGCTGTGCTTTAGCAAGGTTTGATGCAACTGGCGGATATGGTTTTCTGTGATGTGTAAATCTTCATGCGCCTGGAACACCAGATCCATCGCTTCGGCATAGCCAGCTACTTCTTGCTCGTCACGTGTCTTAAAGGACGTGGTTTTCAGGTTGGAGAGTAAGGTTTCGACCTGAGCATCACTGAGCTTTGCGCCCTCAATGCGGGTCGAGGAGCCGATACTTTCGATAGTAGCCACTTTGCGAAGTTGCTTGAGCCGCTCAGGCGACAGGGTCTTGAGCAGCTCCCACCTCCCCTTGAACTCATCCAGCTCTGTGATAAGTTTCAACAGTTCCTGGTTCACTGTGATTTTCGGCTCTAGCATCGCATACTCATATCCGATTCCATACCCGAATATACCCGATAATATCCGATTCGCCCAGTTAAAGCTGACCTCAACAGGATTCGAAGCAACAGCCCCAGGGCGGTACACTTTGCTAAGTTAAGGCTGTGCTTGAAAAAGCCACGCATGCTCAGCTCAGAATCCTGGAAAAAGCTGGTCGAAAGCTTGAACCTGCTGCCTGACTCTCACGATCTCCTGCATGTACTAAACTCAAACGGTAAATAATCGGAGATAGTTGTAATGGCTATCAAACGCGAATATAGCAGTGATCTTGAGTACCAGGGCGCCAGTCGCCATATCCTGGTTTTCCTCGACGGCACCTGGAATGACGAAAACGGCAAAGACGGTGATGGCGTTGTTACCAATATTTACAAATTGTTCTCTTCAATGTCCGGCAACCTGGACGACAGTGATGTGCCTTTTAAAAGAGAAACACCAAAGCAAATCGCGCTGTACTTTCGCGGTGTCGGTAACGATGAAGACCATAGTGCCGTGGGCACCTTCTACGAAGGAGTTTTTGGGGCAGGTGAGAAACGCATTCGGGACAATGCCTACTCGGAGGTTGTGAGGCACTATCGCAAGGGCGACAAGATCAGTATTTTTGGATTCAGCCGTGGCGCCGCGTGTGCGCGTTTACTGGCCTCAAAGATTCAAAAATATGGTATCAAGCACACCATCGAAGTGCGTGGTAAAGAGAGGGGCGGTGAATTTTACTTTCTCAGCTACAAACACAAAAATGAAGAGAACCTGAAAGTGGATATTGAGTTCCTGGGAATCTTTGACACTGTGGGCGCTTTTGGCATACCGATTAATTTGCCGGGGCTGCCATTTCAGAAAATCAACCTGTTTAGAAATTTAAAGGTGGCCGCGAATGTGAAACAGACCGTGCACTGTGTAGCCATTGACGAAAGCCGCGAGGCCTTTATCCCAACCCTGTGCAATTTGTCAGATAAGGTTGACGAGGTCTGGTTTGCTGGTGTTCATGCGGATGTCGGCGGTGGGTATCGTTTTGCCGAGTTGGGCAAAATCACCCTCAGTTATATGGTTTCCAGATTGAACCAGCATTTTCTGTCTGCTCCAATCAAATACCGTGCTGCCGCACTTAAGAGCCATACCAGGTACTCGGTCGAAAATGATCAGATACGTATGCACTACCACGGAGATGGAGTGAAGAAGGAGCCTCGCCATATTTACGTTTCTTCAAAAGGTAAAGTATCCTCTCAACCACCAAAAATTCATCATACGGTGCTCAAATTGATGGGCGCCAGCGATGTTCGCTGCGCGGAGGCATTCGCGAGCTTTACCTCCATCCTGCCAGTTATCTATGGTCCCAAAAACCTTAAGGATCTGGGATCAACTATGGAGGTGGTAGAGGATGGCTAGCCAGTAATCCGCGTGCCCGCCACATAGACGGTGCGTGGTTTCCCACGTATATTCCTATTGTTAGTTACCCAAAAACAAAAACAGTCGGAGTTGTACCGATGCAGAACATTTTCACGGTTTTGTTGCTGGTGCTCGTGGTATTGCACGTGCCGCAGTCTGTCGCACTTGGAGCAGACAGCGCCGCAGAGATCAATATTTCACTGATCGACAGCGCCGTTAAACAAGCTGAGGCCAATACCGAGCTTACCGACGAACAGCACAGCCAGCTGCTCGACTCCTACCGTCGCACCCAGAGCTTTATCAAGTCTGCGCAATCTGCGCGCACCAATGCCGAAATTTTTAAGCAGGCCAGGGAAACCGCTGCTGCAGAAGCGACAGACATACAGAAAAACCTGGAGGAGGCACTGGCTGCCGGCGAGAAAACCGCCGAGGAACCCGATGGCAAGCTAGGCCTGGACCAGGTGGAACAGCTAATACAGCGCTACAAGGCCGAATTGGCAGCTGAGGATGGCAAGGCCTCAGACCTCGCCAGTCGGCAGGAGTCTGAAACGGGACGGCCCACGGCGGTGCGTACCGCCCTGGCCGAGAATAAGGGCAAGCTGACAGATGTGACCGCTCAGCAAAAGTTGCCATTGGGCGAGGCTGATAGACCTGTTTTCATCACTGCGCGGGGCTGGTTGTTAACCTCACAGGCTGATTCCCTGCGTGCCGCCAGCCACATGTTGGAAGAAGAACTGCTCAGTCAGCCCATGCGCCTGGAGCTTATGGTGGCGCAGAAAGACCGCGCCCGTTATGAAATTTCCCGGCTGCAGGAAACCATCAAGGTGTATGAGTTACACGCTGTGAAATTGCGTCAGAGCGTGGCGGCGGCGGCACAGGTAGAGGTGGAATCTGCGCAGGCCGAGGCTGAGGGCAAGGACCCACTGATTGTTGATCTGGCCCAGAGAAACACAGACCTCAGTGCCGGCATCACGCAGCGAACCACAGAACTGGAGGGCATTAAGTCCCGGGAAGCCCAGGCCAATGAAGAAGCCCAAACGCTGGAGCGAGACCTGGAGGCCATGCAGCGCAAGCTGGATGTATTGGGTATGAGCCAGGCCCTGGGCCGAGTACTGCGAGAGCAGCAATTGCGGTTGCCACGGCAAACCTTCTCGCGCGCTGATATTGCCGGGCGCGACAGGCTGATCTCTGCGTCCAGCTTGCGCCAATTTGAATATGAGGACGCGAGGCGCGATTTGCGTAGCCTCAAAGTATTTGTGAACAAGCTACTCGATGGTGTCGCCCCGGAGGAAGCCGACGAGTTACGAGATGATTTAACTGACCTGGCGCGCACTCGACGCGACCTTGTTGGTAAAGCCCTCGATGTAGAGGCAACCTACCTGCGCGCCCTCGGAGACCTGGATTTCGCCGGTCGGCGACAATTAAAGGCTGTTGAAGCCTATCGAGAGTTTATTTCAGAACGCCTGTTGTGGATCAGGACCGCGGCACCGCTTTCATTGGCAACATTCAAACCGATACCTGGTGAGCTGGCCGACTTGTTGGCACCCACGCAATGGCTCGCCGTGGTCCCCACGATATTTGAACACCTGTTGGACTCGCCAATTTATCCTTTTTTGTTGCTGCTGGTCGTGGTGTTGCTGCGCTACCGGCGCAAGTTGTTCCAGCTTCTGAAAGATACCGGCGACAGTGTCGGCAGTGTTGATAAGGACAGCTTTTTATTCAGCTTCAAGGCCCTGGGATGGACGGTTCTATTGTCCCTGGCGTTCCCATTGCTGGTGTACACCCTGGGGCTACCGTTAGTGGAAAATTTTGATGAAAATACCTTCGAATATTCAATAGGTTTTGCGTTAACCCGGATCAGCTTCTATTACCTTGGCCTGGAATTCGTGCGCTGCCTGATGTGCTCCAATGGATTAACCATTCGGCATTTTCTGTGGGGCAGGGCGACTGTCGCCGCAGTGGAAAGGCGCTTGCGTGATCTTACCCTGGTGCTTGTGCCCACTGTATTCCTGGCTGTAATCAGTACCTCCCTGCAACGCGGTGAAGGCCAGAGCACCCTGGCCAGCTTCCTGTTGATCGCGACCCTGCTGGCCATCAGTCGATTTTATGCTGGCTTTCCCAACATCCTGGAGGGTCAACTGGATCAGTTGTTAAGACAGGAAGCCAATTCCAGGCGTTCCTTCATGGGAGCACTGGTACGGTACTTTCTTGTTGTTGTACCCCTGTTGCTGGTTGCCTGCATATTGCTGGGCTATTCCCATACGGCCATCAAGTTCCTGCAGCTCTTGCTGATGACCAATGCACTGTTTGCAGTGCTGTTGTTACTGCATGAGTTCGGCGTGCGCTGGCTGCGAATTGTGCGTCGGCGCTTGATCAAGGCCGAACGCGAAGCCGCTATCACCGCTGCCGCTGAGCGAGCAGAGCACCCGGACCCAGGTAGAGAAATTATCGGCGAAGTTTTTGATGAGCCTGATCCGGAGGCGCTGGACGACGAGGGCCGCAAGCTACTCAGCGTGATGTTGGTAGTGGCCGCCGTGTTTGGCATATGGGGAGTATGGGCAGAGGTGCTGCCTGCACTGGGCATTCTCGATTCGGTGTCGCTATGGCACAGCACAGACGTTGTAGACGGCGTAGAGACAAAGGTGGCGGTGACCCTGGCTGACCTGGGTGTGGCCATCCTGGTGGGCGTTGCTGGCTATGTGGCCACCATGCGTATTCCGGCATTGCTGGAGATCGTGCTGCGTCAGAAAATGGATATTTCTGCGGGTACGGTGTACGCCAGCATTACCCTGTTTCGGTACGCGTTGACAACTGTGGTGGTGGCTACAGTGCTCAGCTATCTGGGCGCTGCCTGGGGGCAAATCCAATGGGCGGTTGCCGCCCTGAGTGTCGGTATCGGTTTTGGTTTACAAGAAATTGTTGCCAACTTTATCTGCGGTCTTATTCTGCTGTTTGAACAACCTATACGGGTGGGAGATACGGTTACGGTGGGCGAAACCTCCGGCATTGTTACCCGCATCCAGATGCGGGCTACTACCATTCGTGATTGGGATCGCCGTGAACTGCTGGTGCCGAACAAGGAATTTATCACCGGCAGGCTGTTGAACTGGTCGCTGTCCGACAGGCTGTCGCGGGTAGTGATCGAAGTGGGTGTTGCCTATGGCACTAATCTACGAATGGCGATGGACCTGGCTCTGCAGGCAGCCCACGAGCACCCTGATATTCTCGACGATCCTGAGTCTTTTGTTACTTTCGATGAGTTTGGCGATAACTCGCTGATCTTGCGATTGCGTGCCTACATGTCGGATATGGACAGGCGCCTGACTTGCGCCAGCGAGCTGCGTATGGCCATTGATAAAAAATACAACGAGGCAGGTATCGTGGTCGCCTTCCCGCAGCGCGACGTGCACCTGGATACCAGCGTGCCGCTGGATGTACATATTCGAAACCTAACGACCGGATCTGACACCAAGTAGTCGCATTACAGCTGGCGCAAGGATAACGGCCAGCAGGGTGGCGAACAATATGTCCGGACTTACGCCGCGCAGTAGCAGTTGCTCGGCTGGCAGGTTAATAGCCACGGTGAGACCGGCTACTATCACGATAAAAAAGAGGTGTCGATGGGCGATCAGGCCGGCGATGGCAATGGCGATAAGTGCGATTAGCAAGTAATTGCGATCAATATTGAATTGTTCGAGCAAATGCTGGCCGATGTTTGCCCCAATAGACAGCATAATTATGAGGAACGAAGCGATGTACCGGGCTTGGTTCATTATTGATTCTCGATGCAATTTTTAGCAATTACTTGCACTTTAGTAGCTAACTTACTGTTTGGCCAATATTTATAGGCTAGTATTGCTTTTTTGAACTTAGCTGGAGTGGATAGAACCTTGGACAAAGATGCGCTGTTAACCATGCTGGATATGCAGAACCGTATGAACACTCGTGTTCATGAAAAATGGATTGACCAGCACTTCGAATGGTACCGGGCGGTCTGGATCGAATGTGGTGAGCTGATGGATCATTTTGGCTATAAATGGTGGAAAAAACAGCAGCCAGACCTGGATCAGGTCCAGCTGGAAGCGATCGACATCTGGCATTTTGGCATGAGCGCGCTGTTCACCGAAGACGGAGATCTGGAATCGGTAGCGGAAACTATCCTGGCGCAGCTGCTAGAGCACCAACCCACGGGTGCGGGAGTGCGCGAGGCCACCGAAGCCCTGGCACTGCACTCATTGGAAACCCACAGTTTTTGCGCCGGTCGTTTTACCGATTTGATGATTGCTGCGGAGCTGGATTTCGACGCGCTCTATCGTGCCTACGTGGGCAAGAATGTACTGAACTTCTTCCGCCAGGATTACGGCTACAAAGATGGCAGTTACGTAAAAAACTGGGCCGGTAGAGAGGATAACGAACACCTGGTCGAATTGGTGGCGGAACTGGATAGCCACGATGCCCAGTTCGCCGACATACTCTACCGGGCACTGGAACAGCGTTACGCCGATGTGCTGAAACAAGCGCAGGGATAAGTTCACCATTCATGGCAGACGAAGCTGACAAAATTTCGACCACGGCGCTGGCGCGCAAGCTGGGTATTCCTACCCAGCAGTTGTTCGCCACCCTGCGAGATTACGGCTGGATACAACGTCATGAAGACACCTGGCTGCTGACCGGCAAGGGCGAGTTTGAGGGTGGGGATTACGTTGAGAGTCGCCGCTACGGGCGCTATATCGTTTGGCCCGCAAGTCTTGAGAACCACCAGTTGTTGAGCGCCATTGAATCGAATCAACGCATCACAGCTGCGGGTATGCGTCGCTACTTTCCCAAGCTACACCCACGACAACTCAATCGGGCGTTGGCCGAGCTGGGTTTGCAGGTGCACAGTGTGCTGGGCTGGGAGCTAACCGAGCAGGGCCGCAAGCTGGGCGGATTGCAAGAGGAGAGTGACAACAGCGGCGCCTTCTACGTCACCTGGCCGCATGAAATTGTCGATCATCCGGTAATTCACCGGGAGCTGATGGAACAATCGGACAGTGGCGAACCCGTCCCCCGCACCGACCAGCTGGAAAATGATTTGTTTACCAACATTGGTGGCACGCAGCTGGTCGGTATTGATGGACACGCACTGGAGACGATACTGGAATTACAGGTTTGTAACTGGTTGTACCTCGCCCAGCTGGCTCATGCCCACCAGCGTGCACTGCCAGTAGAAGAAGTTTTGTACGCCGATTTTTACCTGCCGGCGGCACGGGTTTATGTGGAGTGCTGGCAGGAGGAAGAACCGGCGGAGCGGCTCAGCCTGAAACTCAAAAAGCAGGATGTCTACAGCGATATGGGCTTGCGGGTAGTCGACATTAAAGAGCGTGACGGCGACAGACTGGATGAAGTTTTGGGTCGTCCCCTCATGGAATTTGGAATTCGGGTGTAGTTTTAATCCCGGCGCCGAACCAGAAAGACGCCGCACTCCATGTGATCCGTATAAGGAAACTGGTCAAACAGCGCCAGTGATTTTATAACATGGGTTTTACACATGGATGCCAGGTTTTTCACCTGGGTTTGTGGATTACAGGAGATATAAATAATATGGTCGAATTCGCACACCAGTTGCGTGGTAGCGTCGTCCAGGCCGGCCCGTGGAGGGTCAACAAAGACCGTGCTAAAACGGTAGTCCTGCAGGGGCTTTGACAAAGCAGCCAGGCGCCGGAACTCTCTTTTTCCGGCCAGTGCTTCGCTGACTTCTGCGGCGGAGAGTCGTGCCAGTTCCAGGTTGTCTACCTGGTTGATATCCCGATTGTGCAATGCCGCCCGGATAGAACTTTTTGATACCTCGGTGGCCAGTACTGAATTAAAGTACCTGGCCAAAGGCAGGGTAAAGTTGCCATTGCCGCAATACAGCTCCAGTAAATCACCGGGCAGTCCCTGGGCGTGGCGGCAGGCCCACTCAATCATCTTGCAATTGACCTGCGCGTTGGGCTGGGTGAAACCCTGCTCGTACTGGCGGTAGCGGAAGGTGGCGTCACCAAGCGGTAATACCTCCTCCACATAGTCATTAGAAAGGGTGATCTTTTGCTTGCGGGAGCGGCCCACCACACGTGCATTCAGGGTGACTTCCAGTAGTAGGGCAGCGTGCTGCCATTGCTCGTCCAGTGGGCGATGGTAGATCAGTGTAATTAGCAATTCACCACTGAGCGTGGACAAAAATTCTACCTGGAACAGTTGTTTCCGCAGGCAGGTGTTGGCCAGCAATTCATTGCGCAGGGCGGGCATGGCAAACTGAATGGCCTGGCTGGCGATAGGAAAACTGTCAATTCGATACGGTGTTTTGGGATCGCCAGGTTTGAACATGGCGTAGAACAGGTCGTCGCCCTTATGCCAGATACGAAATTCAGCACGCATGCGATAGCCCAACTCCTGCGAGGCAACTACTTCAGCGACGGGCGCTGCCAGCGGCTGGTAGAGAGCTTCGACCCGCGCCGCTTTTTCGGCCAATAACAGCTGGTACTGATCCGCATTGATGTTGCTCAGAGGCATGAGGGTAAGCTGCTCCTGTCCCGTTGCCGCCACCAGCGCTGCGCGAGCCGACCGGCTTGATCGATATTTGCGGCGCGCTGCAAAAGTAACAGAATGCTGGCGGTGGTCTGCAGCACGGCGAGTGTGCCGTAACTGTCGTCCCGCTCGCCGCGCCACAGTGCCAGCAGCGCCTGGGCTGAAAGGTCAGTTTGCGGCGCGGGCTTGGTGTCCAGACAACGTGGCCAGTCAAGTTGTTGCAGCGTGCCTTGTCGTAGCAGTGTGCAGCGGGTATTGGCATGGGGTTTGATTTCAACTTCACCGCCTTCACCCTTGAAGACCAGTGAGTGTGGCTGGCCCAGCAGCTGATCTGCGCGGGCGTGTAGATCAGCGTAGGCCGGGTGAAATACACTTTGAACACTGTATGGCGCCAGCACGGGGTTGAGTAGCCGCACCAGGGTGTTAACCGGTGATCGCAGGCCCAGCAGGTGCTTCAGTTGAATGATGTTGTGCAGTGGCAGACAGAAGTTTCGCAAGGGCAGGTAAGCGAAATTCACGGCATCAATATTTTGCAGGGCTTGAGCCAGGTTGTCGGCCGCCTTGATGCCCAGCTGATTCAGGCAGGCTTCGGAATAGACACGCCCGGCGGTGTGGCCATCGCTGCCGTGCATAAGAATACGCACGCCGTTGGCGGCCAGCAGCAGGGCGCTCAATAAATACCAGGGTTGCTGGGTTTTTTTGCCGGCGTAGCTGGGCCAGTCCAGGTCAATCGGGGATTCCGTCGGCTGGGTATTCATGGTGTCACGGCAGGCGCTGACGAAACCGGCAAGTTCGTCCGGTGTTTCTTCCTTGACGCGCAACAGCATGAGAAAGGCCCCCAGTTGTAACGGCTCCACCCGATCTTCAAGAATCATGCTGAAGGCGCTGTGAGCTTCTTCCCGGGACAGCGAGCGGCTGCCTGATTTGCCCTTGCCGAGAATGCGCACGTAGCGCGCGAAGGCATGCTCAGCGGGAGTCACAGGCAATTGTCCGGTTTGGGCAGGCCGGCAATTTTACTGCCGATTTTGGCCGGGCTGCCGGGGAATAATGACAGCAGGTAAATACTGCGGCCCTTGTCGGCACCCAGTTCCTGTTTGGTGAATTTGACCAGCGCACGATTGGCGGGGGACGCTTCAAAGCGCTGATAGAATTCGCGCAGCAACTCGATTATTTCCCAGTGTGCGGCGCTTAGCGTAATCCCTTCTGTCGCGGCGATCTGCTCTGCCACGGTAGGCGTCCAGTCGCTCAGCTCGCAGATAAAGCCCTCTTTGTCGAACACGATCAGTACCAGCTCTGGACCGCGTGGCAGTCGACACTGAGACGCACAAAACCGCTGTAGTCCACCAACTCGATGGAGGGCTCTAATAAATCCTGCAAGCCCCTGGCGGCTACATCCTCAATCAAAGCGTAGCATCGTATATCGGTGGCGCTGGCCAGCTGTGCTGCTGCCGCTGTACCGGCCCTGGCGGCATATACCCCATCCTGCAGCAACAGGATATGACTGCCGGGCAGGGCGCTGCGCAGAGCGCTGGTCAGTGCGCTGCTGTTGTCGGGGCTTTTGCTGACCGTATGCAATAGCATCTAGAAGCCCAGTACCTGGTCAAAGCTATCAAGAAAGGCGGGCAACTGCTGTGCCGTGAGCAATTCAATAGTGCCATCGAGCTGTTCGGGCCGTAGCTGCCGTTGTGCCAGCGACTCCGCGTCGACATGGAATGTTTCCAGGTCGTACAAAGGCATGGAGCGCAGGGTACTCAGCATGTTCTTGGCGGCCAGTTGGGCCGGTTCCTGACCGGGCAATAACTGCCAGACACCGTCGTCCATAAACAGCAGCTGTATGTCTTGTTCAAAGGCGGCTGCCGCCAGGGCTACATCCAGGCTGGCGCGTGCCAATGGATCGCCATAGGGCGCGCGGCGCAGTACCAGTAAAAGCCTTTTTTTGGAACTACTCATATTAATTACCAAAGGTCAGCAAACGATCGCTGGCGGCACTGGCATCGATGAGTTGGCCCAGGCCCGACAGGGTAAAGGCGGGGTGTATGCTGGCGGCAGCGCGCTCGTGGCGGTCTGCTTCTGTTTGGTCCAGCAGGCCACGTTTTACGGCCGATGCAATGCACAGCACCAGCTCGGTATTTTGTTCAGCCGCCAGGTCTGCCCAGCGCTGCACGCGGTCGATTTCACCCTGTGGGGTCACTGACAGCTTATTGCCCTGGTAAATACCATCGTGGTAGAAAAATACCCGGTATAGCTCATGGCCGCCATCGAGCACCGCGCGGGCAAATTGCCAGGCGCTGTCGCCACTCTGAGCGGAATTGGGAGAGCCGAGTACCAACAGGGAAAATTTCATGATTCAGAAACAAAAAGCCCCGGCGTTGCCGGGGCCTTTAAATCCGTCTGGTGTCGCTTAGTCACGGCCACTCAGAGCGGAAATTAGGTGCAGCAGGTGAATAAACAGATTGTAGATATCCAGGTACAGAGAAACCGTGGCGCGAATGTAGTTGGTCTCGCCGCCGTTGATGATACGGCTGGTATCAAACAGGATAAGCCCGGACATGATCATTACCACCGCAGCTGAAATGGTCAGCGACAGGGCAGGAATGTGCAGGAAGATGTTGGCGATAGATGCCGCCACAGCGACTAGCAGTCCGACTACCAGGAAACCACCCATATAGGAGAAATCCTTGCGGGTTGTAAGGGCGTAGCCAGACAGACCGAAGAATACGATCGCGGTACCGCCCAGCGCCTGCATTACCATGGCAGGGCCGTTAGCCATGGCCATGTAGTAATTGAGCATGGGGCCCAGCGAGGCACCCATCACACCGGTGAACGCAAATATAGCAATAATGCCTTTGCTGCTATCGGCGGTGCGGTGGACCACAAACAATAGACCAAAACCGACCAGCATCATGATCAGGCCCACACCGTGGCTCAAATTCATGGCCATGGCCGCGCCGGCGGTGAGGGCGCTAAATACCAATGTCATGCTCAATAACATGTAAGTGTTCTTGAGTACCCGGTTGGTGGACAGTACAGAATCCATACCCATTGACTGGGCGGAATACAGGCTTTTCTCTTGCATTTTAAAACTCCAAAGGGGCGCATCAGCGCGCTGTCAGTTCTTAGACAGATAATAAGGCCGAATTATCCAAAATCAAGAGATATCAATAACTTAAATTTTGAGACTTGGGAGCTGAGTTCGCAACTCAGTTGGAGAATATGGCGGTGGGCTAAGGATTTGAACCTTAGGAGGGGATAAACCCTCAACGGTTTTCAAGACCGCCGCTTTCGACCACTCAGCCAGCCCACCGGGAAAAGGTTGCCTGCGCGCCAGGGCGCGGCAGGCGAGGATTATACCTAGCTCTTTTGTGCTTTCAAGAACTCTATTGCTCAGCTGTCTCCGATTGAGCCGGCTTTTCAGCCTTAGCTGCCAAAGGGCCACGCGGATCGTTGGCCGAACGGGGTGGTTTGGCCTGCTTTTGTACAACAGACGGTGCCACATCGGAGCCAAACAGAATCGGATGGCCAGTTTCAATGCTCACTTCCTCGGCCGACCTGGGAGCGATACGGGGGTCATTGTTGGCGCGACCAGATTCGTGCATGCCAGCGGTGGAATCAGCCTCTACGACTTCCTGCTCAACTTCTGCTGTTGCTACCGGCTCGGCAACGGCCTCTGCAACAGGTTCGGCGGCGGGCGCGGCTTGCGCTTCAACCGTTTCAGTAATCTCGGGAATTGATTCCTGTTCTGCAACCACAGGAGCTTCTGCTGTTGCCTCAACGGGTTGCTCAATATCTGTTTCAAGTACAGGTGCTGATTCAACGGCGGACTCGGCAGTTACGGTCTCGCCAGCTGCTTCTACAACTGTTTCTACGACGGCCTCTGCAGCAATCTCTACTGTGGTCTCTACGGTTTCAGTAGTGACTGCTTCGCCAGTTTGCTCTTCTGCAGGTCGATTGCCGCGACGACGGCGACGGGGCTTGCCTTCACTGCGTTGATCAGAAGGGCGCTTGCGCGGCTGATTGCCGCCTTGCTCAGTACCTGTTGCCGCTATTTCTTCTTCACGTGCAGATGCCTCATCATTCTGACGGCCATCTTCATGCTGACGTCCATCTTCACGCTGACGGCTCTCATCCCGCTGCCGGCCCTGGCCCCCACGACGGCGGCCGCGACCTGAACGGTTTTCATCTTGCTTGTCGTTCTCTTCCTGTGTGCTGCTGTCATCGCGTTGGGCGGCATCGCTGTGTTGGCCGTCGCGGTTTTGACCGCCGCGACGACGGTTGCGATTGCGGTTGCGGTTCTCGCCACGTGAGCGTTGCTGACCCTGCTTGTCGCGGCCTTGCTTCTTCTCGCGTTTCTCTGGTTGTGGTTCTTCCTCTTCATGGCCAAACAGTGCGTTAGCCAGGCGGCTAAGCAAACCAGGTTTCTTGGCCGGGGCGGATTTCTTGGCTTCGTCTGCGGACTTTTTGGCGGGCTGGTCGGCCGGCTTTTCAGTCGGCATAGGTGCGGGTGTCTGTGGAGCAATTCCCGTTACGGCCGCAGCTTGATGGGGAACTTCAACCAGTTCGTCTGCTGAAATTACTTCCTCGTCCGGCGTAATATCTATTTCGAAGGAAAGATCCCTACGTTCGATGACTTCGTCATCACGCAGGCGCTCCACTTCAAAATGCGGTGTTTCCATGCTCGGATTGGGAATGACCACCACCCGTACCTTGGTCAATTCTTCAATATCAGTCAGGCCGGAGCGCTTCTCATTGAGCAGGTAAGTAGCTACCGGCACGGGTACGATGGCGCGTACTTCGGCTGAACGATCTTTGATGGCTTCCTCTTCCAATAAACGCAGAATGGATAATGCCAGTGACTTGGTGTCGCGAATGGTGCCTTGACCGCTACAGCGAGGACATACAATCGCACTGGTTTCTCCCAGCGAGGGGCGCAGACGCTGGCGTGACATCTCCAGCAGGCCAAAACGCGAAATACGTCCTACCTGTACTCGTGCCCGGTCTATTTTGAGTGCATCGCGGATGCGGTTTTCTACCGCGCGCTGGTTGCGTGCCGCCAGCATATCGATAAAGTCGATAACAATCAGGCCGCCCATGTCTCGCAAGCGTAACTGCCTGGCAATTTCATCGGCTGCTTCCAGGTTGGTCTGGGTTGCGGTTTCCTCGATGTCGCTGCCACGGGTGGCGCGAGCCGAGTTGATATCGATAGACACCAGTGCCTCGGTAGGGTCAATTACAATGGATCCACCCGAGGGCAGCCTCACTTCCCGCTGGAATGCTGTTTCAATCTGGCTCTCTATTTGAAAGCGATTGAACATGGGCACGGAATCTTCGTAGAGACGGATGCGGCTCTTGAACTGGGGCATGATATGGGTGACGAAATCCAGCGCATGCTGGTAAGCGTCAGGTGAATCGATTAATACCTGGTCGATATCCTCACGCAGGTAATCGCGAATGGCGCGAATTATGACGTTGCTCTCCTGCAGCAGCAGTGAGGGTGCTTTTTCCTCTTCTCCTGCTTTTACTACCGCTTCCCATAGCTGGGTCAGGTAGTCCAGGTCCCACTGTAATTCTTCCGTGCTGCGGCCAATACCGGCGGTGCGGACAATAACGCCCATACTGTTGGGTATTTCCAGGTTGTTCATGGCTTCGCGCAGTTCACTGCGATCTTCACCTTCAATGCGCCTGGAAATACCGCCGGCGCGTGGGTTGTTGGGCATAAGCACCATGTACCTGCCAGCCAGGCTGATAAAGGTAGTCAGGGCCGCACCCTTGTTGCCGCGCTCTTCCTTATCTACCTGCACAATGACTTCAGTGCCTTCCTTAACCAGCTCCCTGATCTTGGGCCGGCCTTCGCCGCTGTGTTTCTTGCTGAAGTATTCGTGGGCGATTTCCTTCATCGGCAGGAAGCCGTGCCGATCTGCACCAAACTCCACAAAAGCCGCTTCCAGGCTGGGTTCAACCCGGGTGATCTTGCCTTTGTAAATATTGGATTTTTTCTGAACCCGGGTACGGTTCTCAATGTCGAGATCGTACATTTTTTGCCCATCTACCAGGGCGACGCGCAACTCTTCAGGTTGAGTTGCATTGATTAGCATTTTTTTCATGTGTACCACACTCTATGTGGCACAGCGGAGACCGCGGTAGTCGAGTAGCCAGCTATTTGTTCTATCACTGTGATAGAAAGGGCAGTGGCTGTGCGGGACTCACTGTTGAGTCCTGTACTATATCGTCAAATTACAAGGCGGCGCGTAGAGCTCTGCCTCTGTCATCCAGTCGTCGGGCCGGGCCCGCAACTCAATGGTGATATCTGCTTTTAATCTCACTACCGCCAGCACCTGCTGTGCGGTTCATTCATGTGCCGAGAAATTTAATAGTTGTCGGCACTCGCAAAAACGTATTATGTTGTGCCCCATGGCCATGGTTGTAGGATGGCCAGCAGACCTGCTGTCAGGACCTGCAGAGTCCGTGTGCTGGGACTCTCACTCTGGCTTACCGCCAGGGCACGGTGACGGACTATATCAGCTATTACTAAGTCCTTCAATTGCAAAGAAATTATGAATCCAGTTAGGTTTATTGAAGTTTCTGAAGAGTTTGCCGGCCAGCGGCTGGACAACTTTTTACAGCGTGAATTAAAGGGTGTTCCCAAAACCCGGCTCTACCGCGCCCTGAGAAAAGGTGAGATTCGCGTCAACAAGGGGCGGGTGAAAGCACACTACCGTGTACAAAGCGGTGATAGTGTGCGTATACCGCCGTTGCGGATTGCCGAACGGGAGCAGTTAAGCCATGTGCCCCAGCGCTGGGCGCGCTTGCTGGACGATGGCCTGGTCTACGAAGACAAGAACCTGTGGGTGCTTAATAAACCCTCCGGCCTGGCGGTACATGGTGGCAGCGGGCTCAGTTTCGGGCTGATCGAGTGCCTGCGTTTGTTGCGCAGCGAGGAGCGCTACCTGGAACTGGTGCATCGTTTAGACCGTGACACCTCGGGATGCATCATGATTGCCCGTCGAACTTCGGCGCTCAAGGATTTACACCGGCAGCTGCGGGAAGATCGCATCAACAAACGCTACCTGGCCCTGGTAGAGGGTCGCTGGTCGTCCAAACGCAGCTTTGTTGAAGCACCCCTGCAAAAGAACACCGTTAAATCTGGCGAGCGGATTGTGCGCGTCGATAGCGCTGGCAAACCCTCGCGAACGGAGTTTCGAGTGCTACAGCGCTTTGCCAACGCCACCCTGCTCGAAGCCCGGCCTATCACGGGTCGCACCCACCAGATAAGGGTACACGCCCAGCATGCGGGCCATCCGCTGCTGGGGGACGAAAAATACGGCCGCCGCGAGGCCAACCAGGCAGCGAAAGCACAAGGATTGAACCGTTTGTTCCTGCACGCGGCAGAGCTGGGTTTCACCGACATGGATGGGCAGCGCCAGCATGTCAAGGCGCCGCTTGAGCTTAGTTTGAGTAAGTTCCTTGAAAAATTAGCTGAGTAACTGAATTTCAATTAAAAACGGTCGAATGAATTCGACCCTACACCAGTCTCAGCCCCTACCGTAGGGTTGAATTCATACGACCAACGTTATTATTCGGGCGACGTTAGTGGATACACACCCAGTTGCCGCAGGATACCGCTGAGGGCTATTAACGGCAGGCCCTCCAGCGCGGTAGGGTCATCGCCCACCAGTTTCTCGAACAAACTGATGCCCAACCCTTCACATTTGAAGCTGCCGGCGCAATCAAAGGGCTGCTCCAGTTGCAGGTAGCGATCTATTTCCGCTGTGTCTAGTTCTCGAAAATGAACGCGGGTTTCCTGCATCGCCTCATAGCTGCTGCCATCCGGGCCGATAACGCACAGCGCGGTGTAAAAGCGCACGATCTGTCCGCTACTGGCCAACAACTGCTGGCGGGCGGTGTCGGCATCGCCGGGCTTGCCCAGTAATTGATGGCCCAGGCTGGCAACCTGGTCACTGCCGATGACTATCACGTTTGCTGTGGTATTGGCCACGTGTTCAGCTTTGGCCTGTGCCAGACGTTGCGCCAGGCTCTTGGGTTCTTCACCTGGCAGTGGCTTTTCATCAACCCCTGGCGAGACAGTAGTGAAGGGGATTTGCAGGCGCTGCAGCAACGATTGTCGGTAGGGTGAACTGGATGCCAGGATCAATCTCATATTCAAGCCATGGATGTTATAGAAGCTGCTGTATTTTAAAGATTTTTTTGACAATAGACGAATCCGCCCCTATGATTGCGCGCCTATGTTGACTGAGCCCCTTCCGGCCACACTGGATGTTCGAAAAGCGGCGGCTCGAGGGGTCATCGTCAGGGGTGTTCTGGTGCTCTCTGAAATGGGCCGATTGCAGGAAGTTTTAGCTTCATCAGACGGCGTTGTAGAGGCGGAAATAGCCTTTGCAAAAGACGAGGAGAATCGCAGTATTGCGACTGTCAGCGTCGAGGCGGAAGTTGAAGTGAGCTGCCAGCGTTGCCTGGAAAGAATGCCCTTAACGATACAGTCAGAAAATCGGCTGGCCATTGTGGGCGATCTGGAACAGGCCAGTCAGCTACCATCGCGGTATGAACCGTGGGTGGTGGAAACAGAACCAGGTGATTTGTGGGCCTTGGTAGAGGATGAACTCATATTGAGTCTTCCTATTATCAGTCTCCATGAGTCAGAAGAATGTAACGAACTATTGAAGGATTATCGCCGGCCGCCATCCCTGCCAGAGGAACAGGCAGCAGATAACCCTTTTAGGGTGCTGGAGCAACTTAAGCCCGGCAACAAGTAAGCAGGAGTTAGTACCATGGCAGTTCAAAAGAGTAAAAAGACGCGGTCCCGCCGCGGCATGCGTCGTTCACATGACGCGCTTTCCGGCCCCACCCTGTCTGTAGATCAGACCACCGGTGAAACCCATCGTCGCCATCATGTAACTGCGGATGGTTTCTATCGTGGTAACAAGGTTGTTGATCGCGGCAACGACGATTAATTGAGCATAGTTTGGACTTGCCGGTCCATCTTGCTGTAGACACAATGAGCGGAGACCACGGTCTCCGTATAGCTGTACCCGCATCTCTGCAGGCCTTGCAGGATGATCCCCAGATCCACTTACACCTGGTTGGTGACGCCAGCTCTCTGGAGCAAGCGCTGGCGCGCTATCCCGATGCTGATTTGTCCCGATTAGATATTGTACCCGCCCAGTCGGTCATAGCCATGGATGCCAAGCCCGCCGATGCGCTGCGCGGTGGCAATGACAGTTCCATGCATGTAGCCCTGGATTTACTGGCGCAAGGGCGCGTTAGCGCTGTGGTAAGTGCGGGTAATACCGGGGCGTTGATGGCGCTGAGCCGTCGTTCAATCAATATGTTGCACGGACTCAGTCGTCCGGCCTTCTGCTCGGCGCTGCCGGTGCGCGAAGGCGCGTGTTACATGCTGGACCTGGGTGCCAACGTAGATTGTAATGCCGATAACCTGCACGAATTTGCCCTCATGGGCACGGCCCTGGTGACGGCACTGGGTCACGCTGACCATCCGCGAGTGATGCTGTTAAGTAACGGTACAGAATCAAACAAGGGCAACGCGGTTATCAAGGCGGCGGGCGAGAAGCTGGCCAGCGATGATCGCATCAATTTTTGTGGCTTCATGGAAGGCAACGCTATTCACAGTGGTGATGCTGACCTGCTGGTCTGCGACGGCCTGTTGGGAAATGTGGCGCTCAAGGTTGCTGAAGGTACGGCACAGTTGGCATCGACTATGATAGTTCAAGAGTATGCCAAACACTGGTGGTCCAGGTTGCTGGCAGTATTGTCAGCGCCGCTGCTGAAAAACCTGCGCCGCTCGCTGAGCGCCGACCTGCACGGCGGTGCTTTTTTGTTGGGCCTGCAGGGCGTGGTGGTAAAGAGCCATGGTGGCTCCAGCGAGGCGGGCTTTACAGCGGCCATCGGCCAGGCCGCGCTGTGTGTAGAGCATGACATGGTGGCGCGATTGACCAGGCATATGAATGCACAAAACCAGATCCACAGCTAGAGTGTGTAGAGGGGCAGGAAGAACATGTTGAGTGAAAATACGGCGTTTCTATTTCCCGGCCAGGGTTCACAGGCGATCGGCATGCTGGCCGCTGCGTCGCAAGACTACGCCTCGGTTGGACAGACCTTTAGTGAGGCCTCGGATGTACTGGGTTACGACATGTGGGACCTGGTGCAACAGGGGGAGCAAGAACAACTTAACCTCACTGAGACAACCCAGCCGGTATTGTTAACTGCCAGCGTGGCTTTGTGGCGCAGTTGGCGTGCGGCCGGTGGAGCCATACCCAAGCTCATGGCCGGACACAGCCTGGGCGAATTTTCCGCGCTGGTGTGTGCCGGTGCGATTAGTTTTCCGGACGCAGTGCGACTGGTGCAGCAGCGCGGTGCTTTTATGCAGAGCGCCGTACCCGTAGGTGAGGGGGCGATGGCTGCCATTATTGGTCTCGAAGACGCCGCTATTAATGAAGCCTGCACGCGGGCTGCCACTGAGAGTGGCGCCGTGGTTGCCGCAGTCAACTACAATTCCCCCGGCCAGGTGGTTATTGCCGGCAAGACCCATGCGGTAGATCTTGCTATCGAATACTGTAAGGCAGCAGGTGCCAGGCGCGCCTTGCCGCTACCGGTGAGTGCGCCTTTCCATACGGTGTTGATGCAACCCGCCGGCGAAAAATTGCAGGCAGCGCTGGCCGGCATCCATGTTTCTGCACCCGAGATCCCGGTGGTCCACAACGTTCACGCACAAACAGAGTCTGACCCTGTGAAAATACGCCAGCTACTGGTACAGCAGCTATACAGTCCGGTGCAGTGGACGTCCTGTATCGGTGCTATCAGCGGGGCCGGCGTGTCTCGATTGGTAGAGTGTGGCCCGGGCAAGGTATTGAGCGGGCTCAACCGCCGCATCGACAAGAGCCTGGAAAGTTTTACAATTGAGCAGCCGGCGGACATGAACAGTACGCTGCAAGCGATCAGCCAGGGAGCATAATAATGGAAACGAAAATAGCACTGGTAACAGGTGCCAGTCGTGGCATAGGGCGTGCAATTGCCGAGCGACTGGCAGCTGACGGCCTGACGGTGGTGGGCACGGCAACCAGCCAGGCTGGCGCCGACAGCATTGCTGCCTACCTCTCCGAATCTGGTAATGCCGGCACCGGCATGGTCTTGCGGGTTGAAAACCAGGACAGTGTCAGCGAACTGCTGGCAGCTATTAAAGAACAATTTGGTGCGCCCACTGTACTGGTTAACAACGCTGGCATCACCCGCGACAATATTCTTATGCGCATGAAAGAAGATGAGTGGTCAGATGTAATCAATACCAACCTGACCGCCTTGTACAGAGTCTGTAAGGCCTGCGCGCGCGGCATGACGAAGGCCCGGTGGGGGCGCATTATCAATATCACCTCGGTGGTGGGTTGCATGGGCAACGCCGGACAGAGTAATTACGCGGCCAGCAAAGCGGGCGCAGAAGGTTTTAGCCGAGCCCTGGCGAGAGAGCTGGGTTCGCGAAATATTACCGTCAACTGTGTTGCTCCAGGCTTCATTGATACCGATATGACCCGCGCATTACCTGCGGAGCAGCGCGAGCAATTACAACAACAAATACCCCTGGGGCGGCTGGGTGAATCTACAGAAATAGCGGCCCTGGTCGGTTTTCTGGTCAGTGACTCCGGCGCCTACATTACCGGTGAAACAGTACACGTTAACGGCGGCATGTACATGTCCTGATAGACGGAGTAAAATGCGGCGTTTGCAGCATAGCAGTCACAACTATTTTATTAACAGGAGCACGAAAAGACCATGAGCAGCATTGAAGAGCGCGTTAAGAAGATTGTAGCAGAGCAACTTGGCGTGAAAGAAGACGAAGTGGAAATCTCGCATTCTTTTGTAGAAGACCTGGGCGCCGATTCTCTTGATACTGTCGAGTTGGTTATGGCTTTGGAAGAGGAATTCGAAACTGAAATTCCCGACGAAGAAGCCGAAAAGATCACTACTGTTCAACTGGCTGTCACGTACATTAGCGAAAATCTTTCCTGATTTTCACCCGCTGTAGTCATTGAAAGCCGTTTCTATTGTCGAAATAGAGCGGCTTTTGTGCTGTAGGGCTCAGTAAAGTTAACAATGAGGACATCGTGGTGTCGCGCAGACGAGTGGTAGTGACGGGCATGGGAATGATTAGCCCGGTGGGTAACACCGTGGATGAAACCTGGGCCAATATTCTGCGCGGAAAGAGCGGAGCTGCCACTATCGAGAGTTTCGATGTGTCTGCTTTTAGCACGCAGTTCAGTGCCAGCGTAAAGAATTTTGATGCCTCGCCCTACCTGGCGCCCAAAGAATCACGCAAGATGGACGTCTTTGTGCAATTTGGCATGGTTGCTGGCATACAGGCCGTGCAAGATTCCGGCCTGGAGGTTACCGAGGAGACGGCCCACAGGATAGGTACTTCTATAGGATCTGGCATTGGTGGTATTGGCCAGATTGAAAAGAACACCGAGATTATCCGTACCTCGGGCCCGCGCAGGATCTCACCATTTTTTGTGCCCGGCTCCATCATTAACATGATTGCTGGCAATCTCTCTATCAAATTCGGGTTTCAGGGCCCTAACCTGGCCATAGTCACAGCCTGTACATCCGGCACCCACAATATAGGTATGGCTGCGCGATTGATCGAACGTGGCGATGTAGACGCGATGGTGGTCGGTGGCGCTGAGATGGCCACCACTCCGGTAGGCCTGGGCGGATTCGCCGCGGCGCGTGCACTGTCTACCCGCAATGACGACCCTGAGGCGGCCAGTCGACCCTGGGACAGGGACCGGGATGGCTTTGTGCTGGGTGATGGCGCTGGCGTCATCGTGGTAGAAGAATATGAATTCGCCAAGGCCCGGCGCGCGCATATTTATGCAGAGCTGATTGGCTTCGGCATGAGCGGTGACGCCTATCATATGACATCACCACCAGAAGATGGTCGCGGCGCCCAGTTGGCAATGCGCCAGGCCATCGAAGATGCTGGCATCGACGGATCGCAAATCGACTATATCAATGCCCACGGCACCGCTACTATGGCTGGCGACATGGCTGAAACGCGGGCGCTGAAGGCCGTGCTGGGCGCTGCCGCTGCCGATGTTGCGATCAGCTCCACCAAGTCCATGATCGGCCACCTGCTGGGTGCTGCCGGTGCGGTTGAAGCAATCTTTTCAATCCTGGCATTACGTGACCAGGTGGCCCCGCCGACCATAAACCTGGACAACCCGGACGAAGGCTGCGACCTCAATTACGTGCCGCATACGGCGCAGGAGATGAAAATCGACTACGTGCTTTCGAATTCCTTCGGCTTTGGCGGCACTAACGGCAGTTTGCTGTTCAAGAGGATGGGCTGACCGACGCCACCATGTCGCTGCCCGTACACTGGTTTAACCTGCAGTTGGGAGCTTCACCCGGTTGCCTGGACCGTGCTTATCGTTATGGCGATAGCCTGTTTGAAACTCTGCGCTATCACCGGGGCAGCTATCACTTACTGGAATACCATCTGCAGCGCATGTGCCTGGGCAGTGAGATGCTTGGCATCGACTATCCGCAGCAGCGTTTGCGAGAACAGCTTCGTGTGGGTGCTGGCTACCTGGCCGAACATGCGGTCGAGCAGGCCTGTGCACGGTTAGTGCTGAGTCGGGGTGGTGACAGCGCTGGCTATACACCTACCGGGGTTGCCGGCAATATCTCACTGACACTTACCGACATTTCGCTGCAATGGGGTGAGCAAGCTGCTCCCGCCGCGGTGATTTGCTGCGAGCTCACCCTGGCGGCACAACCGCAACTGGCGGGATTGAAACATGGCAACAGGCTCGAACAGGTACTGGCGGCGCGGGAGGTCAACGAGAGCGGAGCTGATGAAGGGCTATTGCTAAATGCCAACGGTGAACTGATCTCAGCGGTATCAGCCAATGTATTCGCCGTCTTCGACGACACGTTGTTAACACCACCGATTATCGACTGCGGGGTAGCTGGAACCGTGCGGCGCTTGATCCTGGAGGAGTTGGCTCCAGCGGCGGGAATCGAAGTTGCTGAAGAAGTCCTGCCCTGGGCCGATCTGCAACAGGCATCCGAAATGTTCCTGTGCAACGCGCTGACAGGAATTAGGGCAGTGGCGAGCTATCCGGGACATCACTTTACCTGCACGGCGTTGGGCGATAACCTGAGACAAGAATTTTTTGCCTGGTCAGATCAGTCAGCATCATGAAAAAGCTCGTCATCCTGTGTTGTTGTTTGTTGGTGGCGCTTGCTGTTACCGCCATGTCCCTGTGGCAGTGGTGGCACAATCCCTTCGATTCCCAGCGCAGTGCCGTGGTGTGGGTTGGAGAGGGCAGTTCGCTGGCCAGCGTAGCCGATGAATTGGCCCGGCGCGGCGTATTGCACCGTCCGCAACTGTGGCGCGCGATAGCCCGTTTGCAGGGGCTGGATGGAAAGATTAAACGCGGTGAGTACGAATTCAGTGCCACAATGAGCCCCGCCGACCTGCTCGCCAGGCTGGTGGCAGGCACCGTGCGCCATTACAGCGTGACGCTGCCCGAGGGAATAACCCTGGCAAGTGCGCTGCAAATCTTACAGCAGCAGCCCGCGGTAAATGTCGTGCTCGATGGAGTTTCAGACCCCCGCCTGACTGGCATCCTGGAGCCGGGACAAATGGCAGAAGGCTTATTTTTTCCAGACACCTACAGCTATATTCGTGGCGACTCTGATCTCGACATTCTTAAACGCGCCCACCAGCGTATGCAGAAGGTGTTAGCGGAAAGTTGGCTGTTGAGAGCCGAGGAGCTGCCCTATAGCAAACCCTACGAGGCCTTGATCATGGCATCGGTGGTGGAGCGTGAAACCGGTGTAGCCGAAGAGCGACGGCGCATCGCCGGTGTGTTCGCGCGTCGTTTGCAAAAACGGATGCGCCTGCAGACAGATCCGACCGTTATTTACGGCCTGGGTCCGCAGTTCGATGGCAACCTGCGGCGGCGCCACCTGGCGGACAAGAGCAATCCCTATAACACCTATCAACACCGGCAGCTGCCACCTACCCCCATTGCTCTGCCGGGGCGCGAGGCCATAGAGGCCGCACTTCATCCGCTGCCGGGTAGTGAACTGTATTTTGTTGCCCGGGGTGACGGCAGTCACCAATTCTCGGATACTCTGGAGCAACACCTGCAGGCTGTGCGGCAGTACCAGTTGCAACGTCGCAAGGACTACCGCTCCAGTCCTCCCAAATTATCAACAGAAGGCGATCCATGAGCCAACGAGGCATATTTCTGAGTGTTGAAGGTGGTGAGGGCGTGGGTAAGTCCACCAATATTCACTACCTGGAGGCCTGGTTGAAAGAGCGGGGCATCACCTGCCTACTTACCCGCGAACCCGGTGGTACGCCGCTGGCTGAAGCCGTGCGCCAGTTGCTGTTGGAGCACCGGGAGGAAGCGATGTCGGTGACCACAGAATTGCTGTTGATCTTTGCGGCCCGGGCCCAGCATATAGAGCAGGTCATTGAGCCGGCACTGGCGCGTGGGGACTGGGTGATTTGCGATCGCTTTACCGATGCCACCTATGCCTACCAGGGCGGCGGACGCAATATGTCCAGTGCTGGGATTGCCCAGTTGGAGACCCTGGTGCAGGGAGATTTACGCCCTGATATAACACTGCTACTGGATGCGCCGGTAGAAGTGGGCATGGCCCGTGCCGGGCAACGCGGCGAGCTGGATCGATTTGAACAGGAGGAGTTGGCGTTTTTCCAGCGCGTGCGCAACTGTTACCTGGCGCGTGCAGCGGCGGAGCCAGGCCGCTTTCGGGTTATTGATTGCGATAGGCCGCTGGCGCAGATAGAAGAGGATTTGATCACCATAATGACTAAGCTGGCAGAAGACTGTGGACGCTGACAGTCACTGGCCGCGTGCCCCCTTACCCTGGCAAACCGAGACCTGGCAGCGCCTGGTGTCGCTGCTGCATGCAGATACCTTTCCCCACTCCATACTGGCCGCCGGGCCGCACAATATAGGCAAACAGCATTTTCTGTCGGCCTTGGCCGGACTGTTGCTGTGCGAAGACTCCAGTGCCGGTACCGCCTGTGGCAAATGTCGCAACTGCCATCTGCTGGATGTGGCTACGCACCCGGATATCATGCTTGTCTCACCCGAAGAAGATAGCCGTGTTATCAAGATTGACCAGATCCGTAGCGTGTTGGACTTCGCGTCCATGACGCCGGGCATTAGCCAGCGTAAGGTCATTCTCATAGGCCCGGCCGAGGCTATGAATATCAATGCGGCCAATGCCTTGTTGAAATGCCTGGAAGAGCCCACTGAAAGCACCCTGTTGATGTTGTTCAGCCATCGGGCATCGACTTTACCGGCGACACTGAGATCCCGCTGCCAGACCCTCGCTATGGGGCTGCCCTCGCATGGTCAGAGTATGGAGTGGCTTGAGCAGGTGACCGGGTCTGCGCAGATCAGTGAACAGTTGCTGGAGGTAAGCAACCAGCGGCCGCTGTTGGCCAAGCGCTATTTTTTGCAGGATAAACTCGGCCAGCAACTGGCATTGCACCGTGGGGTAGATGAGTTGTTACAGGGCGGTATTTCCGCGCTGGAGTTCCCGTCGGTGGTCGCGGACCTTGAGTTGGTCGATGTGTTGGCGTTGATGCAATCTCGCTTGGAGCTGTTGCTGCGAAACCGTGTGCTGGAGGGCAATGGCCCCCCAACGCGTCCCGGTTTTGTATTGCGGGATGAACTGGCCAGGTTACAGCAGGCCGTCGCCAGTGGTGCCAACCCGAACCGGCAACTCACCATTGAAGACTGTGCCGCAAGGTTGGCAAGGGCAGTGGGCGATGGGGCTACATAGTGCTAGTATTGCTGCGACTAATCAGGAGATCAGCACATTGAGTGAGCAGGGTGGGCGCAACGGAATATTGTCACTGACCATCAAGGACAAGGCTGTGCTGTACTCGGCCTACATGCCTTTTTTGCAGCACGGTGGCTTGTTTGTCCCAACCAATAAGACCTACAAAATCGGTGACGAGGTCTTCATGTTGCTCAACCTGATGGATGAGCCCGACAAGATCCCCATTGCCGGCAAAGTGGTGTGGATTACACCCAAGGGTGCCCAGGGCAACCGTACGGCGGGCATTGGCGTGCAATTCAGCGAAGAAGATGCCATCGCCAACTCCAAAATTGAAAATCACCTGGCGGGTTCACTGGATTCGGATCGACCGACCCATACCATGTGAATGATTGCTGCGAGCATTCGCTCGTAATTCATTGATTATATGAAGTTTTATCCGATAAATGGCAAAAAAATGGGCTCCCAAAAGGGAGCCCAATAAGACCATTAGGAGTGAAACATAAAGGAATTGCTTCCCTGATTGGAACACTGCCAGTGTTCCAGCGAGCACCTGGTAAAACTAGGGGATAGGTACTCACCCTCTTAGTATTACTCAAAATTGGTAATTTTCCACATTTTTTATGCCTTTTTTTAAATTATTTTGAAATAAGCACATACAGTTTAATTCCATAAAGAGGAATAGTGGGTGTCCGAACCTTACCTGAGCGGCATTGTAGAAGGGTTTTACGGGCGACAGTGGAGCTGGTCGTCGCGCCGGAACTATGCTGACTTTTTGCAGCAACAACGGCTGAATACCTATCTGTATTGCCCCAAGGGGGACAGTTACCTGCGCAAGGCATGGCGCGAACATTGGCCCGCGCCCATCGCTGCCGAGCTGCACACCACAGCCAGGCACTTCCGCGACCGCAAGCTGAACTGGGGCGTGGGATTGTCACCCTACGCTCTGTACCGAAACTATACAGCGCCAGAAAAGACCGCGCTGCGCGAAAAGATCGCCCGCATAGACGACCTGGGTGGCAACCTGTTGGCGGTGTTGTTTGACGATATGCCGGGAGATTGCCCCGACCTGGCCATGCGTCAGGCCGAGATCGTCGTGGATGTCGTGGCCTGGACGGCCGCGCAACAGGTGCTGGTCTGTCCTACCTACTACAGCTATGACCCGGTATTGGAGCGTTATTTTGGTGCGCGTCCAGAGCACTACTGGCAGGATCTTGGCGCTGCTTTGCCGGCGGGGGTAGATATTTTCTGGACCGGTAACCAGGTATGTTCCGAAACCATTAACTGTGCAGATATCACGTCTATAGCCAAGCAGTTGGGGCGCGCGCCCGTGCTGTGGGATAACTACCCGGTCAATGATGGCGAGAAGGCGGCGGGATTCCTGCATATGCAGCCCTTGCCTGGCAGGGAGCCATTGCTGGGGCAACAGCTGGCTGGTCACTTGTGCAACCCCATGAACCAGGCCAGCCTTTCCCGCTACCCGCTGTCGGGACTGGGCCGGATGCAGGGCGCCCCGGCGCAGAGTCTTGAAGAGACTTACGGCAGTGAGCTGGGACAATGCCTGGCTGAGGATATGGCTGTTTTTGAGCAGCGCGGCCTGGCCGCCATGGACGACGATGAGCGGGCCAGACTGACGGACCGCTACTCAAAATTCGAACATGAAGCGGCGCTGGAGGTAGTGAATTGGCTGGCCGGAGAATACCGCTTTGATCCCGCCTGTCTGACCGGTTAATAAGGCGCCGAACATGCCTTGCCTGAGCGGTATCTTTGTGGCAGAATCCCCGCCCTTATGGCACCCTCGCCAAAGCTGTAGTCACAGTCTTTAATTCCCTATTTATCAGATGGTTAGGGAGTTCTATTCATGCGATTTACAGCGCTGAAACAGGCGGTCGTGTCGAGATATATGCGAAAGTGGCGGAATTGGTAGACGCGCTGGATTTAGGTTCCTGTGTCGTAAGACGTGAGAGTTCGAGTCTCTCCTTTCGCACCAGTTATAGGTACTGAGGATTATTCATGCAGGTTTTTATTGAGACGACTTCGGGTCTGGAACGTCGCTTGACGGTCGGTGTTCCCGCTGAGCGAATAGAAAATGAAGTAAACGATCGCCTCCGCAAGGCAGCCAAAACTGTGCGTCTGGACGGGTTTCGGCCCGGTAAGGTACCCATGCGCGTGGTCAAACAGCGCTTTGGTGCCGGCGTGCGCCAGGAAGTGCTGGGCGAGGTGATGAGCCAGTCGTTTTATGAGGCTGTCACACAGGAGAACCTGAAGCCTGCCGGACAGCCCAGTATCGAGCCGAAAAGCATGGAAGAGGGCAAGGACCTCGAGTTCGTCGCCACCTTTGAGGTTTATCCGGAGATCGAGCTGGCGGATATGAGCGGTATCGAGATATCCAAACCCACCGCAGATGTCAGCGATGAAGATGTAGATAACATGATCGAGGTGTTCCGCAAGCAGCAGGGCAGCTGGGCAGCAGCAGAGCGGGCCGCTGCTGAGGGTGACAAGGTCAATATAGATTATGCGGGCACCAAAGACGGGGCAGCATTTGACGGTGGCAGCGCCGAGGGCAGCGACCTGGAACTGGGCTCAGGCCGCATGATTGCAGGCTTTGAGGACGGCATTGTGGGAATGAGTGCTGGCGAAGAGAAAACCCTGCAGCTGAGCTTCCCTGAGGAATACCACAACGAAGACCTCAAGGGCGCTGCCGTCGAGTTCAAGATCACCTTGCACACAGTTAACGAGCAGGTGTTGGCTCCCATGGACGAGGAACTGTTCAAGCAGTACGGCGTCGAAGCAGGTGGTGAGGAACAATTTCGGCAGGAAATTGCCGATAATATGAAACGTGAGCTGGCCAATGCCGTTAAAAACAAGGTCAAGCAGCAGGTCATGGATGCGGTTATTGAAGCGCATCAGTCACAGGATGTGCCCAAGGCACTGATTGCCCAGGAGATAGACAAGATGCGCAAGCAAATGTTCCAGCAGTTCGGTGGTGCCGGTGCGCAGGACCTGGATATGGAAAGCTTGCTGCCCGCCGAGATGTTTCAGGAGCAGGCCCAGCGACGCGTCAAGCTGAGCCTGGTGCTCAGCGAACTGGTCGCAAAAGCTGAACTGAAGGCCGACGACGATAAAGTGCGCGCCGCTATCGAAGAAATAGCCTCCACGTACCAGGAGCCTGAACAGGTCGTGCAGTGGTACTACTCCAACCAGGAGCAGCTGGCGGGGGTTGAGTCCATGGTGCTGGAAGATCAGATTGTCGAAAATCTTCTGGACAATGCCAAGGTAACAGAAGAGGCTTGTTCCTATCAGGACGCCCTAGCGCAGGCACAGGAGAATCAACAGGCATGACCCAGCACAATGGTGGACAGAATAATCAGGTGATAACCAATCAAGGCCTGGTGCCCATGGTTGTGGAGCAAACCGCCCGCGGTGAGCGCTCCTACGATATTTACTCGCGGTTACTGAAAGAGCGGGTTATTTTCGTGGTAGGCAACATTGAAGACCACATGGCCAACCTGATTGTGGCTCAATTGCTGTTTTTGGAGTCTGAGAATCCGGACAAGGATATCCATCTCTATATCAACAGCCCCGGCGGCTCAGTAACTGCCGGCATGGCGATTTATGACACCATGCAGTTCATCAAGCCCGATGTCAGTACTGTGTGTATCGGCCAGGCGGCCAGCATGGGAGCTTTCCTGCTGACCGGTGGTGCCAAGGGCAAGCGTTACTGCCTGCCCAATGCCCGTACCATGATTCACCAGCCCTCCGGCGGCGCCCAGGGCCAGGCCACGGATATTGATATCCAGGCCAGGGAAATCCTCCTCATCCGGGAACGGCTCAATCAACTGATGGCCGAGCATACCGGCCAGGACCTGGAAACCATACGGGCGGACACCGAGCGCGACAACTTCATGGATGCCCAGCAGAGCAAGGAATACGGCTTGGTGGACGAAGTGATGGGTGCACGAGAGGACTGATGCGGTCAAGTTGACAGGCCGATTAGCCCGCCAGTGAGTAAAACATTGTAGCAGGCTTTGGTGGGTAGTACAGGACTTGCAAAGTTCGTCAAAAATCAGCATCTTATGACACATACTCACATAGCTGAATTAGCAGGAAACAGGTAGTTTTAAATGGCCGACGAAACAACGAACTCGGGAGATGACAGCGGTAAGCTGCTGTATTGCTCGTTCTGCGGAAAGAGCCAGCACGAGGTTCGTAAACTGATTGCTGGTCCGTCCGTGTTCATTTGCGATGAATGTGTAGATCTGTGTAACGACATCATCCGTGAAGAAGTGCAGGAATCAGAGGATGAGAGCAATCATGATCGGCTGCCCGTGCCCCACGAAATCAAGGCCATTCTCGATGAGTACGTTATTGGCCAGGATCGCGCCAAGAAAGTTCTCGCGGTTGCCGTTTATAATCACTACAAGCGTTTGCGACATGAAGAGAGCGGCAAAGGTGATGTAGAGCTTGGTAAGAGCAACATACTGCTGGTGGGGCCCACCGGCAGCGGCAAGACGCTGCTGGCCGAGACCCTGGCCAGGTTGCTGGATGTGCCCTTCACCATAGCCGATGCAACCACGCTGACCGAGGCGGGTTACGTGGGCGAGGATGTTGAGAACATCATCCAGAAACTGCTGCAAAAATGCGATTACGACGTCGAAAAGGCGCAAGTTGGTATTGTCTATATCGACGAGATCGACAAGATTTCCCGCAAGTCAGACAATCCGTCTATCACCCGCGACGTGTCCGGTGAAGGCGTGCAGCAGGCGCTGCTGAAACTGATCGAGGGCACTATTGCTTCGGTTCCGCCGCAGGGTGGCCGCAAGCATCCCCAGCAGGAATTCCTGCAGGTAGACACCTCCAATATCCTGTTTATCTGTGGCGGCGCGTTTTCTGGCCTGGAGAAGGTAATTCTCGAGCGCTCTGAAAAAGGCGGCATTGGTTTTGGCGCTGAAGTGAAGAGTAAGGACAACGCCAAGAATATTGGCGAGATTCTCAACGATCTGGAACCGGAAGACCTGGTTCGCTATGGCCTGATTCCCGAGTTTGTCGGGCGTCTGCCGGTGATAGCGACACTCGAGGAACTGGATGTGGAAGCCCTGATGCGGATCCTCACCGAGCCCAAAAATTCTCTCACCAAGCAGTACTCCAAGTTGCTGGAAATGGAAGGCGTTGAAATAGATTTCCGTGAAGACGGATTGGTCGCAATAGCCGAGCGCGCCATGGAACGCAAAACTGGCGCACGGGGCCTGCGCTCCATCCTTGAATCGGTGCTACTGGACAGCATGTACAACATTCCTTCCACGGATGATGTCACCAAGGTGGTGATCGACGAATCGGTGATTCGCGGCGATTCGGAGCCCCTGCTGGTGTACCAGAGCAGCGAACCGGTCAAGGTAGCGGAGGAATAACACCGGCGGCACGATCAGTGATACAGCGTGCGCTCCTTGCAGCGCACTGTTCTTGTAAATATCGGCGATAAGCTTGTAAATCTGCATTACTACCCCCATATCACATCCAAGTGATACCCAAGGGAGATCTATATGGCTTCGGCCTCAGTTGTAAAGCTACCTCTACTACCATTGCGCGATGTTGTGGTGTACCCACACATGGTGCTGCCGCTGTTTGTAGGGCGTGAGAAGTCCATAGAAGCGCTGGAAGACGCCATGGCCAACGACAAGCAGGTGTTGCTGGTAGCACAGCGCAACGCCGCTGAAGACGACCCAGGCGTCGATGATGTCTACCAGGTGGGCACTGTGTCCAGTATCCTGCAGTTGCTTAAATTGCCTGATGGGACCATCAAGGTGCTGGTAGAGGGTGGCTATCGAGCCAGTATCGACAGTGTTGATGATGCCGATGAGTTTGCGGTTGCCGAAGTACGCGAGATTGAGAGCGAAGAACTACCCGCCGACGAGGCAGAAGTGCTGCTGCGCTCGACTATTTCCCAATTTGAAAAATATGTGAACCTGAGCAAAAAGGTTCCCAGTGAGGTGCTTACCTCGCTATCTGGCATCGAAGAGCCGGGCCGCCTGGCGGACACCATCGCCGCTCACATGAACGTCGACCTGGACCAGAAACAGACAATTCTTGAAATTGCCGGGATTCGTGAACGCCTGGAGCACCTGATGGGCCTGATGGAGGGTGAAATAGACCTGTTTCAGGTTGAAAAGCGCATCCGTGGCCGTGTCAAAAAGCAGATGGAGAAAAGCCAGCGCGAGTACTATCTCAACGAGCAGATGAAGGCTATTCAGAAAGAGCTGGGGGAACTGGACGAAGCTCCCAATGAGATCGAAGACCTGCAGGCCAAAATTGTCGAAGCGAAAATGCCTAAAGAGGCCGAGGACAAGGTCAACGCCGAGCTCAACAAGCTGAAAATGATGTCACCAATGTCTGCAGAGGCGTCGGTGGTGCGCAGCTACATCGACTGGATGTTGAACGTACCCTGGTCCAAGCGCAGCAAGGTAAAGCACGACCTGAAACGTGCTGGCGACATACTCGACAAGGATCACTATGGTCTGGACGAGGTCAAGGAGCGAATTCTCGAGTACCTGGCGGTGCAGAAGCGCGTGCGCAAGATCAAGGGCCCTGTGTTGTGCCTGGTAGGGCCTCCAGGGGTCGGCAAGACATCGCTGGGCGAGTCTATTGCCCGTGCTACTAATCGCAAATTTGTGCGCATGGCGCTGGGTGGGGTGCGTGACGAGGCTGAGATTCGTGGCCACAGGCGTACCTATATCGGCTCCATGCCTGGCAAATTACTGCAAAAAATGGCCAAGGCGGGCGTGCGCAATCCGCTGTTCCTGCTGGATGAAATCGACAAAATGGGCACGGATCTTCGCGGTGATCCGGCCTCGGCCATGCTGGAAGTGCTTGATCCCGAGCAAAACCATGCCTTTAACGATCACTACCTGGAGGTCGATTACGACCTGTCGGATGTCATGTTTGTGTGTACATCCAACACCATGAATATCCCCAGTCCACTGCTGGACCGGATGGAAGTTATCCGTATTCCCGGCTACACCGAGGATGAAAAACGCAATATTGCGGAGCGCTACCTGGTTCCCAAGCAAATCAAGCTCAATGGCCTCAAGGCGGATGAAATCACGATGTCCAGGGAGGCCATCACAGATATCATTCGCTACTACACGCGGGAAGCCGGCGTGCGTGGGCTGGAGCGGGAAATCGCCAAGGTCTGCCGCAAGATGGTCAAGGCCTTTGCATTGGCTGAGTACACAGCCCCCATGACGATTGACTCGGACATGCTGGCTGAACTGGCCGGGGTGCGCAAATTCAGTTATGGATCTGCAGAGAAAGAAAACAAGATTGGCCAGGTTACTGGCCTGGCCTGGACCAGTGCCGGTGGTGAACTACTAACCATTGAGGCGGTGGCGCTGGCGGGTAAAGGGCGACAGGTTATGACCGGTTCCCTGGGCGATGTTATGCAGGAGTCCATCCAGGCGGCAACCACGGTGGTGCGCAGTCGCTCTCAGATACTTGGTATTCCCGCCAGTTATCACGAGACACACGATCTGCACATCCATGTACCCGAAGGTGCCACGCCCAAAGATGGGCCCAGTGCCGGTGTCGCCATGTGTACGGCCCTGGTATCGGTGCTTACCAGTATTCCCATACGGTCCGAAGTTGCCATGACCGGTGAAATTACCCTGCGTGGAGAAGTGTTGCCAATTGGCGGCCTCAAGGAAAAATTGCTGGCAGCACATCGTGGCGGTATCACCACCGTGATCATACCGAAGGAAAATGAGCGCGAGTTGCAGGAAATTCCCGACAATATCAAGGCAGAATTGAACATCAGACCGGTCAAGTGGATCGATGAGGTTTTGGATATTGCACTGGAGACTATGCCGAAGCCTATGTCCGATGAAGAGTACATGGCAGAGCCAATTGCGAGCTCAAAAGGGGAATCAGGGGAAAAAAACCGCATTAATACACATTAATGCGTATTAATCGTGGTTATCCGGGCTGTTTCTTATTGACCGGATTCCAAAATGTATTATACAGTCGAGGGCCTGAATACCCGGGTATTTGGGTCATAAAAACAACTTTACGCATTACTATGAAAAGGGGACAAGTGTGAATAAAACTGAATTGATAGATGCTATTGCGGCTTCTGCCGATATACCCAAGGCTGCTGCTGGGCGTGCTTTGGATGCGGTGGTTGAATCCATCACTGGCGCATTGAAAGGAGGCGACTCAGTTGCGCTGGTTGGATTTGGTACATTTGCGGTTAAAGATCGTGCCGCACGTACGGGTCGTAA
>SMVB01095396.1_pt1 | contig 43717 bp, 44 predicted proteins | sample 2456461 | NCBI WGS metagenome assembly SMVB01 (sample SAMN11095934, study PRJNA526329) | marine sediment metagenome | biome: Marine sediment; feature: Surficial sediment; material: Deep marine sediment; isolation source: Hadal surficial sediment | place: Pacific Ocean | collected 2014-05 | depth...
AGCATGGCGGCGGAGTTTGCCTTTCCGCTCCCTGATCTCAAGCGGGAGCTCCCCCTGTGACCGCGGCGAGGAGGGCGGGTAAGTCCCTGATTTCAAACGCCGACGGCGGGACAGGCATCGGGCCCGTCTGGAGTCCGAACGGAGACGAGCTTTTCTACCGCAGCGGTGCCAAGATGATGGCTGTGGATATCGACCTCGGCGAGCAACTCATGCTTGGAACCCCGAAGGTCCTTTTCGAGCAGGGTTCCGACTTCGTGAAAGCTTACGATGTAGCGGACGACGGACGTTTCGTGATGGTCCAAGAACGCGAGCGCAATCCTCCGCCAGATCACCTGATCCTCGTCCAACACTTCGCCGAAGAACTGAAGCGGCTCGTCCCCACGGACATGTCCTGCCCGGCCGCGAGCCCCAGGGTTTGGGCTCAGGAGTGCTCTGCCAGGAGCTCGGCGTAGGTCTTGATGTCGCCGCCGTTCTCTTTCTGGAACTTCTGTGCGGCTTCTCTGGATGAAAAGGCGATTAGACTTGGAAGGCAGCGATCCCACGTGACCTCGTACTGTCCGCCGGAGCGATCCTCCCGCACGCTCGCGTGGCTACAGAAGTGCACGGGACTGCCTTCCACAAAATAGGCGACGGCAGCGTCGATGTGCTGTCTCGTATAGAAATCCGTCACCTCCGTCGCCACGACATCGTCTCTGCCCTCCTGAAACCGGAGACCGCACCGGGGACAGCAAACTTCCATCGAGGCGCCGTTTTCGAGATGAATGCGATAGAACGTCTCCTGGTGCATCGAACGGTAGCAGACGTCGCACGTATCAGGCGCGTCCCACTGATCGTAAAGGACGGCGCCAACCGCCGCCACGAGAGCCAACGCTGCCAGGGACTGCAAGATTCGCTTCGCCATGTTTGTCACCTCTTTTACGAAAGAACAACCCTGGGCACGCGCATCGTAACGCAAGTCTCCTCAGCTCGCGACTTCGCCCTCTTCCAACTCTTTCGCCGGCAGGCGCCACCCTTTCCAGATGTAGTAGATGGCTGGGTAGACGAGGAGAACCACGATGACCGACGTCACCATACCCCCGACCATCGGGGTCGCAATCCGCTTCATCACATCTGAACCGGAGCCGTGGCTCCACAATATCGGAAGGAGGCCCGCCATGGTCGCGATGGCCGTCATGAGCTTGGGTCGGACGCGGGTCACCGCTCCGTAATACACCGCGTCCACGAGGTCCTGCTTGTGGCGCATCACACCGTTTCTTACAGCATCGTTGTACGCGACTTGGAGGTAGAGGAGCATGACGACGCCGGTCTCCGCGCTGACACCGGCGAGGGCGATGATCCCGACCCAGACCGCGACGCTCAGGTTGTAGTCCAAGAAGTACATCAGCCAGAACGCGCCGATGAGAGCGAACGGCACCGCCAGAAGAACGACGAGGGTCTCGAAGATGGACCTCGTGTTCGTATAGATGATCACGAAGATGATCATGAGCGTCAGAGGGATGACCCGTTTGAGGCGCGCCTCCGCACGCACCATGTACTCGTACTGCCCGCTCCAGCCTATGCTGTAGCCTTCCGGGATGTCCACGTTCTCCGCGACCGCCTGCTGGGCCATTTTCACGTAGGTACCGACATCGATACCGGTGATATCCACATAGATCCACGCGTTCGGGCGCGAGTTCTCACTCTTGATCGCAGGAGGTCCCTTGGTGATGGTGAGCTCCGTCAATTGGCCGAGCGGGATGTGTTGTCCCGTCGGTGTAGGGACGAGAATGTTCTTCAGTGCCGGCAAGTTATGGCGGAGCTCGCGCTTGTAGCGCAGATTGACCGGATAGCGCTCGAGCCCTTCCACGGTGGTCGTGATGTTCATCCCGCCGATCGCCGACTGTATGACATCCTGTACGTCACCCACCGTCAGCCCGTAACGCGCGATCTCGTCGCGCCGGATGTTGAAGTTCAAGTAGTTCCCGCCCATGACGCGCTCGGCGTAGACCGAGAGCGTTCCCGGTACGCGGCTTATCACCGACTCGATTTCCTTGCCGATATCCTGCAGTCGCGTGAGATCGGGTCCCGCCACCTTGATCCCAACCGGTGTCTTGATCCCGGTGGACAGCATGTCGATCCGTGTCTTGATGGGCATGGTCCAAGCGTTGGTCAGCCCGGGGAACTGAAGGGCTTGGTTCATCTCGTCGGTGAGCTTTTCGACCGTCATTCCCGGACGCCACTCGGATTCCGGCTTCAAGGTAATGGTGGTCTCGATCATGGATAACGGCGCGGGGTCCGTGGCGGTCTCCGCGCGCCCGACCTTACCGAAGACTTGCTGGACTTCGGGAAACTGGGCGATGATCTTGTCCGTCTGTTGAAGGAGCTCCCTCGCCTTCGTGATGGAGATGCCCGGGAAAGTCGTGGGCATGTAGAGCAGATCGCCTTCCCACAACGGCGGCATGAACTCGGAGCCCAGCCGGCGCAGGGGTACGATCATGCTGGCCATGAGAAGCGTGGCCACGAGAAGCACGGACCATTTGAAGCGCAGAACGAAGTGCAGGATCGGATCGTAGACGTAAATCAGAAAACGGCTGATCGGGTTCTCGTGCTCGCTTCGAATCCTGCCGCGGATCCAATAACCCATGAGCACCGGGACGAGAGTGACGGAAAGGATGGACGCCGCCGCCATCGAGTAGGTCTTGGTAAAAGCGAGCGGCTTGAAAAGCCTTCCTTCCTGAGCCTCCAGGGTGAAGACGGGGACGAAGGAGACGGTGATCACGAGAAGAGCGTAAAAGAGCGTGGGCCCCACTTCTTTCGCGGCGTTCGCAATGATCTCCCAATGCTCCTTCTTTCCCTTGTCGCGCTCGAGATGCTTGTGCGCGTTCTCGATCATGACGAGCGCGGCATCCACCATGGCGCCGATCGCGATCGCGATCCCTCCGAGCGACATGATGTTGGCATTGAGACCCTGCTGGCGCATGACGATAAACGCCATCAAGATGGCGATCGGAAGCGTCAGGATGGCGACGAGCGCGGAGCGGACGTGAAAGAGAAAGACGATGCAGACGAGCGCGACGACGAGACCTTCCTCGAGGAGCTTTTGTGCGAGGTACTTGACGGATCTCTCGATTAGCCCCGATCGATCGTAGACGGTCACGATCTCGACGTCGTCGGGCAGGCCCGCTTTGAGCTCCTCGAGCTTGGCCTTCACATCCTGGATGACCTCGTAGGCATTGGCGCCGTGCCGGACGATGATGATGCCGCCGACAACCTCTCCTTCGCCGTTCAGCTCGGCGAGGCCCCGGCGCATCTCGGGCCCTCGTTGCACGGTGCCCACATCCCTCAAGAGAATGGGTGTACCGGTCTTGTCCACTCCGAGCGCGATGCCCTTGATGTCGTCGACGTTCCGGATATAGCCCTCGCCCCGGATCATGAACTCGGTCTCCGACATTTCCAGGACGCGACCTCCTACGTCGTTGTTACTTCTTTGGATCGCCCTTCGAATCTTGGAAATAGAAATGTCGTAGGCCCGGAGCTTGTTGGGGTCGACGGTAACCTGGTATTGCTTGACGAAGCCGCCAATGCTCGCCACTTCGGAGACGCCCTGAACGGCGGTGAGCTCGTACTTCAAGAACCAGTCCTGAATGCTGCGCAAATCCCCCAGGCTTCGTTCCTTGGACTTCAGGGCGTACATGAAGGCCCAGCCCACGCCGGTCGCGTCGGGCCCGAGAGTAGGGCTGACTCCTTGTGGAAGGGATCCGCTCACGTAGTTCATGTACTCGAGCACGCGGCTCCTCGCCCAGTACATGTCTGTTCCGTCTTCGAAGATGATGTAGACGAACGAGAGCCCGAAAAAGGAGTATCCGCGCACAACTTTCGCAAAAGGGACAGAGAGCATTCGTGTCGTGATGGGATAGGTGATCTGATCCTCGACGACCTGCGGCGCCTGCCCTGGATATTCCGTGAAGACGATCACCTGTACGTCGGAGAGATCCGGTATAGCATCGAGCGGCGTGTTTCGGACGGCGGCAAGTCCCATGAGAGACACGAACGCCGAGCCCAGGATGACCGTGAACTTGTTCGCGATGGACCAGTCGATGATCTTCTCTAACATTCGGACCTAGACCCTTATCGGCCGCTTTCCGATATCATCTTGCGGATGGCTTCCTGCAGGTTGCTCTCCGAGGCGATGAGAAATTGCGCCGAGACGACCACGACATCCCCGTCCTCGAGCCCGTCCCTGACTTCCCACAGGCCACTTCCGTTGACGCCCAGCGTCACTTCGGCGACTCGAAATCTGCCGTTGCCCAGATCTAGAACGATGACGTTCCGCTCGCCGCTATGGATGACGGCTTCTTCCGGTACAGCGAGAACGTTTCGCGCCGCCGGCACGTCGAAGGTCACGTTGGCGTACATCCCGGCGCGGAGCCGCTGGCCTGGATTTTGAAGCTCGATGGACACCTTCATCGTGCGCGTCTTTTCGTTGAAGAAAGGGTAGAGGTAGCGGACCCGGCCCACATATTGCCTCCCTGGCTCGTAAGGAAGCTCTACCTCGGCTCGTTGTCCAAGCTTCATCCAAGGGACCTGATTCTCGAAGATCTCCACCACCAGCCAGATCGTCGACAGGTCCGCGATCTTATAGAGGTTCATCCCGGCCTTGACGAACATCCCCTCGAGGGCCTGGTCCATCTTCTCGACAACGATGCCGCCCACGGGAGCAACGACGGAGAGTGTCCTGCTGAGCTCTCCGCGCTTTTCGAGCTCCTCAATCTGCTCGTCCATGATGTCCCAATAGCCGAGGCGCTCGCGCGCGGAAGCCACGAGGGATTCAGCCCTGGCCGCGATGTCCGGATAATCCGTGTCCGCCATGCGACGCGCGTACTGAAGCGCCTGCAAATATTCCTTTTGTGTCGTCACGAGCTGAGGGCTATAGATTTCGAAGAGCTTCTGACCTTTTTCGATCGGCTCACCGATGTAGTTCACATAGACGGTCTCGATCCAGCCGTCGTACTTCGTATTCACCCACGCGATCTGACTGTCGTCATAGGTCAGGGTTCCGATCGTTCGAATCGTGAAAGGGATGTCGACCCGCTCGATCTCGAGCGATTGCACGCCGATGTTCTGCACGAAGACAGGATCGATCCGGATCGTACCTTCAGGGACTTCATCGACTTCGTCCTCGTAGACGGGGATGAGGTCCATTCCCATTGGGGACTTCCCGGGCTTGTCCATGATGAAGGTCGGGTCCATGGGTGCTTGCCAATACTTGATCTTGCGCTCACCCTCCGGCGCTCCGTCCTCGCTCATCGCCATTTCCGGACCGTCTTCGCCGAGCACACTCCGTTCCACCGGGCTCAACCATGTCCACTCGAAAGGATTGACCACCACGAACAGCGTGAGGCCGATGCCGGAAGCAAAAGCAACGAGTAAGCCGACTATCTTCATGGGTGAGCTCATCTCGGGAATCGGGTTCCAATGGCACGTTCCAAATTTGCGAGAGCGTTCAACAGATCGGAATGATAGCGCGCGTTCACGATACGCACATTGAGAAGAACGCGCTCGCTGTCGAGAAGATCGAGCACGCCCAGCTGGCCTGTTCCGTACGCGGCCTCCGTCGCGCGTAGCGTCTCTTCGGCCTGTAAAATCAACACGTCTTCGAAGAGCCGGAGTTGCTCTTCGAGCGTCTCTATCCGAACGACTTGATCCCGAATCGAGAAATCCATTTCGTTTCGCACGTTGGCGTAGCTGCTTCGCTCCGCCAAAAGCGTCTCGCTCGCTTCGCGCATCGCGGCATCGTACTTGTCACGCCAAATCGGTATGTTGATGCCCGCGGAGATACTCACCGCGTTCTTGCCATTGTCGGGTGGTGGGAGCTCGATGCCCGCTGGATCGCTCCTTCCCCCGACGTTGACGAACGCTACGCCGAGGAAGAAATTGGGCCAGTAGGACGTCTTCGCCAGGTCGATGGTCCTCTCACTCCTTTCGATGCGCTTCTCCGCGGCCTTGAGCTCCTGGCGGTTCTGGTCCCCGAGCCTATAGAGCTGCTCCAAGTCGAGGTCGACCTCGGGAAGGCGCAGGACACCCGCCGGCGGTAGGGCGCTCTGGGGTGGGCGGTCCATCAGAGTATTCAGCCTTGCCTCTAACGAGGTTCGTTGCTGCGCGAGAATGTCGAGTCGGTTGAGGACCCGTGTAATCTCGGCCTGGATCTTGATGACGGCATGCTGCAAGCCCTGACCGGTCGCGTAGCGTGTTTGAGCGAGCTCTTCGTAGTGCTCGAGTAGAGATTGCTCTTCGCGGGTGATCGCGATGGCCGCGTCCACGTAAGCAAAGTCGTAGAAGGCGCGTTTCACTTGCACGACAATTTCCTGCTGGGTTGCGCGATAGAGCTCGAAAAGCGATAGCGCTTCCTGCGTCGCTACCTTGCCATGTAGCTTGAGCTTTCCGAACCAGGGGAACGCCTGGGACAGCATATAGGTGTTCAGCTGCGGCCCGACGCGCGTCTCGACGCTCCGGATGGCCTGAGAGAAGCTGAAGACCGGGTCCGGAAGCGTGCTCACTTGAGGCACTCTTGCGAGCGCCGCGCCGTAGCGAGCGAGCCTCTCACGAGCGGCCGGGCTCCTATCGAGCGCTTCGTTGATATAGCCGCGCAGCGCCTCTTCCGGAGCATAGAAGTCGGGAGGGCCGCTCGATCCGGCGTCTTCGACCTGTACTTGCGCCGGCTGGTCTCGAGCGTGCCCGGCTGCGACTGCTTTCAGACCATTCGAGAACATGAGAATGCCGACTAGCGCCACCACATTCCTTCTCTTCAACGTGTTCTGCTCCTTCTGCCGCGTTACGGCTCACCGCTCGTCTACAACTTACCGCAACAAGCGAGCCAGGTTGGTCGCGAGAGATTCTGTCCAAAAGCTTCGTTAAAACGATATGCTACAGCGTATTGACCACTTTCGTCTGGGCATGGTTTCGGTTCGGAGTCGCGGGCTACTGCTGAGCGTGAGATCCGCGGGATTCTGCGCGCTGATTGTTCTCGCGGCTCACGCCGTATCGGCGGATGACGTTCGTCCCGTCCAACTGCAGCTTCGCGAGCAAGAGCCCGGTCTTTTTCTCGCGCAGTGGCAGGTGCCGCAGATCATCCCCGTTCGAGCGGCGCCGAAGCCCGTTCTTCCCCAGGGCTGCGTTGCGGAAGGGGAGCTCTCGGTGCGAGAGCAACCCGGGACCTGGGTATTTCGACAAGCGTTTCGCTGTCCCGCCGGGCTCGAAGGGCAAGAGGTCGGGATCGATTTCCCCTTCGTGAACCCGAACATTTCTACAATTTTGCGCGTGGAGCTTCTTTCCGGCGAGAGCTACGCTCACCTATTTCCTTCGGGGGAAGAGATCTGGCGTCTTCCCGAGGGCACCGCGCTCGGTGCGTCCCTCCGAGACGCTCGGAACGGCGTCCTCTTCGGTATCCGTCATGTCTTCGAGAGCTTTGTCCACGTCGCGCTCGTCGTGGTTTTCGCGCTTCTTGGAAGCCGAGTGCTGGTGGGCGGTTTTCTCGCGGGCCAGCTCGGCGCGCTCCTCTGCGCGCGCTTGGGGCTCGCGCTCACACCATCGCTCGCGGAGCTCGGCATAGCACTTGCGACCGTGCTGCTCGCGAACGAGGTGCTCCGTCCGGAAGCCAACCGTCGTCAAGTGCGGGCTTTGGCGCTCGCGGCCGGGTGGGTGCATGGCCTCGGGTTGTTCACTCTAGTCCCGGGCGAGCTCGACATCATGCCGATGGTGCTCGCGATCGTGGGGATGGACGCAACGTTCGTCGTGCTCGGCGCTCTCATTGGATGGGCGGCGGCGCGAGTGGACGCATGGCTTCGCCCGGCCGGCTATGTCGTCGGGGTCATCTCCGTCGCACTCGGCCTCAGTTTTTTCTTCGCGGAGCCGCTCGCGAGCGTCGAGGCGAGGCTGACTTCACGACTCCCCGCGCTTTCAGGGGGAGTAGCGGAAAGCTCGCGACGCGTGGCTCCGGCATCCGCGGACGCGTCCGTGCAAAGCTTCGTCACGATAGAGGCATTCGAGACGCGCCACGAGATCTTGCTGCGGTTGCGCGACCTAGACGCTTCTTTGGGGGAGGCGGTCGAGATCGAGGATCAAGGGCGTGTGAAACAGCGCCTCGCCGAGTCGATCCGGGACTCCGCGTCGATCATCATCGACGGCCGCTCGCGAGACGCGATCATCGATCGCGTCGATTTTGTGACGGTGGATCGTCAAGGAGTGTTGCCGCGTCTGACGCCGGTGCGCGAGATCGTGGACACAGCCTATATCGGCATCACCTTCGCCTATCCGACTCCGCGCACACCACGGGACCTGCGACTCGAATGGCGCGGCTTCTCGGAGGCGTTCGCCACGGTTCCCGTGACGCTCGTCGATCCCGAAGCCACTCGCCAAGCCGAGCTCACCCCGGAAAGCCCCAGCATCACATGGGAGAACACGCTCTCCGAAGAGCCCATCCCGACTGTCTCCGGGGTGCCGGTCGAGCCAACGCAAGTACCGATCCCGCTTCTGTCGCTTCCATTTATTGTCGGAGCCCTCTGGCTCGCTTTCAAAAAGCGTGCTTTCGCGCTCGCTCGGGCGTCGTTGATACTAGGCGTGCTTGCCGGCCCGCTAGGGATGGTGGCGCTTGCGGTCCCATCGTCTTCCGTGCCGTCACCCGGTGGGGCGCGCCGTATTCTTGCGAGCATTCTGCCAAACGTCTATCGCGCCTTCGAGTTCCGCGAGGAGTCCGCCGCTTATGACCGCTTGGCCGTTAGCGTCACGGGGGAGACCCTGACGGAGGTTTATCTAGAGCACCGCCGCGCCCTCGAGATGGAAGAGCGTGGTGGGGCCCGAGCGCGGGTCGAGGCCGTCGAAGTCCACGCCGTTGAAAGCGTAGAGCCTTCTGAGCAAGGCGGCTTCGGCGCCGTGGCGTCGTGGACGGTCGGAGGCACCGTCACGCATTTCGGCCATCGCCATTTCCGAGAGAACCGCTATCGGGCGTTGGTGAGCGTCGTGCCGGTGGACGACTTGTTCTGGAAAATACGCTCGATCGACATGCTTCAAGAGGAGAGGGTCCGGTGAGGCCGGTGAGGTTTTGTCCTGGAGTTCCTCTTCATTGAGTGAGACGATAACCCCACATGCGCCGACAATCTCAACGACAGGCCTTATGGCTCCTTTGCCTCTTGCTCCCGACTACGGTTTTCGCCCAACGGATCCACCACGAGGAGCACGAAAGCCGACACGAGATCGCGATCTTCACGGGCGTTACCACCGAGCCCGAACATAACGAGAGCTTCTTCACGATTGGCGGCGAGTACGAGTTCCGGTTCTTACCGCGCCTCGGGATCTCGGTCGAGCTCGAATATATCAAAGGCCTCGATGCCGGGGTTTTTGCCTTTCCCGTCGTGTTTCACGTTCACAAGGGCTTGATGTTCGTGGCCGGTCCAGGTTGGGAGACCTCGCCGCGCGAAATCGAAGCGCTCGGCGATAAGCGCGACTTTCTCTTCCGGGTCGGGGTTCAGTACAGCTTTCACGTGGGCGGGCGCTTCGCCTTGATGCCAGCTGTGGATTTCGATTTCGTGAAGCGGGAGCACGAGACGGAGAAGCTCTTTGTCTTCGGCGTGAAGTTCGCGTGGGGCTTGTAGCCAGCTACTCTTCGAGCTGCTTTTGTATCGCGTCGAGATAGTCGTCGAGCTCTTCGACGCTCGCGAACACGCTGCGCAAGTCGACAGCTTTCACGATATCGAAGACTTTCTTCACACCCGGCTGAAGATAGCCGAAAAGCGTCTTGCCGCCGCGGCCGACCATCGTTTTTTGGGCTTTGAGCACGGAGAGGATGCCGGCGCTCGAAATATATTCGAGCTTGGCGAGGTCCATCACGAGCACTTTGACGGAGGACTCGAGAGCTTTTTCGAGCTCCTCGTCGAAGATCGCGGTCGTGTCGTTGTCCAGACGTCCTTCGAGTCGCAAGGTCGTGCTGAAAGGGAGGCTCGGTTCGACTTCGATATTTAGTGACATAGAGATTGCCTCATTATAGGGACTCACCGTCTTTTTGTCAGGCGCAAGACATTTTGGTCCTCTTCGCGCGAGTAGGACACCGCGTCGCTCAAGGACTGAATGAGGTGGATGCCGAGCCCGCCGAGAGGACGATCGGCGAGACTTGCTTCGAGATCGGGACTCTCCGTGCTCGCGGGATCGAAAGGCTTCCCGTTGTCGCGCAGCACGACGACGATCTCTTCACGCGTCACCTGGACTTCGAGGGCCATCGATGCGGCGCCAGCATATTTGACCACGTTCGTGATCGCTTCCTCGCCTAGGAGGCGGACCTCTAGAACGTGCTCGGTCGACACCCCGTCCTCGATGAGGCATGACTCGAGCTCGTCGAGAGCGGGGCCGATGGCGTCCGGCTCGCTCGCCAGGGAAATCTTGTGACGCAATTCAACCTTTATAACGCAGCGTCATGATAGTGATGTCGTCCGACTGCTCGGCGTCGCCCGCGAACGCGCGCACCGCCGCGAGCACATCCGCCGTCGTTTGGGCTGCGGATGCTTTGGACTTGCCCGTGACGACGTCGAGCAAGCGCTCTTCGGTGAAAAACTCGCCATCGATGTTGCGCGCTTCGGAAACACCGTCCGTGGAGATAACGATAGCGTCCCCCGGCAGAAGGGTGAGCTTGTTATTCGGGCAAACGGCGCCGTCGAGAAGGCCGACGAGCGGGCCGCCCTCGATCTCGAGAAAACGCGGCTTACTTCCGTCTCCAGGGATTAGTGCCGGCGGATCGTGGCCCCCGGCGGCGCATAATAGCTTGCCCGTCTTTGGGTCGAGGACACCGGCGAAAACCGTGACGAACATTCCGGCATCGTTCTCGGCTTGAAGACTCTGATTCACGCGACCGAGCGCTTCGCCGACCGAGTCCGCGCTGCGCGCAATCGTCTCGAAAAGCGTTTGGGTACGCGCCATGAAGAGGGCGGCCGGGACACCTTTTCCGGACACGTCGCCCACGAGGAAGGCCACTCGTCCGTCCTTCATCATGAAGTGATAAAAGAGATCGCCTCCGACGTGGCGCGCCGGCACGAGGGTCGCGGCGAGCTCGAACCGCGCGTCGTCGCCACCTAGGCCGCCTTTCGGAAGCATGTCGAACTGGATCTTGCGCGCGATCTCGAGCTGGCTTTCGAGCTTCTGTTTCGCCGCGGTCGTTTCTTTGAGCTCGCGGATATGGGTCTTGAGCGAGTCGCGCATCTCGCGAAACGCTTGGGTGAGTGCGCCCACCTCGTCTTCAGAGCGCGGCGTTGGAAGCTCGGCGTCGAGATCGCCGGTGGCGAGCTGACCTGCGCCCGCCGCGAGCTCTTTGATCGGCTGCGTGAGGCGGCGAGACAGCGTGACGACCACGCCAACGAGGAGGACGAGCCCAAAAATCAAGAGCGTCAGCTGCGTGAGAAAGATGGCCCGCACGTCCGCGAGGAGCTCGTCCTCGGGATAGACGATCGCGAGCGACCAGCCGGCGTGCCCGATGGGAGCGTAGGTGAGCCGGGTGCGTTTGCCGAGATAGCGATCCGTGAAGGGGAGAAAGCCGGACTCTCCCCGCATCATGCTCGTCACGATCTCCTCGACTTCGGGCGGCCGGTCGGGAATCTCCATGTCGAGCGCGGATTCGGTCCGCTCCATTAGAGACGCGTCGGGGTGGGAGATGATGGCGCCCTCTTTGGAAAGGATGATGCCGTAGCCGGTCTCACCGACGGTGATGTCACGTACTTGATCGTTCAGCCACTGGAGCGACACGTCGGCGGTCGCCACGCCGAGGAGCTTGCGCTCAGCGTTCACAGCGTTAAAAAACGGTACGGAGAAGGTCACCATCCAGGCCTCGCCACCGCCTTCGTCGACATAAGGCTCCGACCACTGGGCTTGACCCGAAGCGGCCGGTACGGCATACCAATCCTTCTCCCAGTAACGGTAGTCGTCGGCCGCGAGGTCGGCCGTCCGGACCTGGCCGTCGGGAGCGACATAATAATAAAGAGAGAAGGGCTCAGGTGATGGGACAAAAGCCGCCGCCGAGCCGTAGATGCGCTCGTCACCCTGAACGAAGGCTTGAAGCGTAGCGCGCAGCTCCTCCTCTGTCGGATCCAGCAACTCGATGACCGCGGCAAGAAACTGGGTATTCTCCTCGACCGATCGCAACACCTTCTGAATCTCTCCGATTTCCGCGCGGGTGACGCTTTCGGCCTCTCGCTGGGCGGTCTCGAGCATCATCCGCCGGGAGAGCAAATTGGAATAGAACGTCGTGGCAATATAGACGATGCCTACGGTCCCGAGAATCCAAAAAACCATCCGCCAAGTCAAGCTCTTGAGGCCGAAATCGCTCATGGAGAGGCATTATAGCGGCGGAGCCGCGAGCGCGATATATTGGACAAAGCCTAGGAGGTTTGAATGAAGTCGAGAATGTTCGTGTGTGCGGCCCTTACTATCCTCGCCGCTATCGGCATCGCTTCCGCGGACGAGGTCTTCACCGCGAAGATGGTGAGGACCAAAGGGTTGTCGAAGCAGAGCGTTCACCTGGACCTCCGGATCACGGAATACGCGACCCAAGAAGACGCGGACGCACTTCAGAAGATACTGGCCGAAGAAGGTCAGGAAGCGATGCAAAAAGCGTTGCGCGCTGGCGATCGGGGCGTTGCCCAAGTGACGGGCGGGCGACCGCTGAAGGTGAATTGGGTTCGTGTCTTTCCGGGTCAGAACGGCAGCACCGTCATCATCGTGACGGAGCAACCTCTCTACTTTCCCGGCGAGGAGCCGGCAACGGGGCCTTCTGGGGCGCTCGGTTTCATCACGCTGGAGATGAACGATCGCGGCCATGGGCGCGGGCGACTGGCCGAAGTGACGGCGATCCACGTGACGGAGGACAACGTGCTCGAGATCGAGGCGTCGCGCCCCACGACAATCGAAATGGAAGACGTTCGGCGTGTGCAGTAAGTCGGAGGCAGACTGAAAGCTCGCCTGCCCAGGTAGGAGCTAGTGGTACTCGTTGGAGGCTTGAACCTTCCCTCTGACTTGGCTTGGAACGGAAGTCTTTGCGAGGCGCCGCCCGCGCTTGACGGCGGCGGTCTTCAGTCGGTGAGAGCTCGCTGGCTTGTTCTGTCCTTGCAATTGTACGTCCCATTTGCCATTGCGGTTCACTTTCACGCAACCAACCGTGCGTTTCTTAGCTGCCATGTTCCACCTCTCTGGTTGAAGAGAATCACCTAACGGCTTCTCATGGTCGTGGAGCTGCCCGAGAGTTGGTCAAGAGATAGGTCTGGACGACGCGTGCGCTAGAGCCTTTCTCGTGGCCCTCCAGCAAGAAGAGTCTCCGCGCGCGCGGCGTTCAGTTCCAGAACTCGAGGACGACCACCAGTGCACCGACGAGCGCGAAAAAAAATGATCCCGAGTGCTTTTTCCATGAGCTTGGCCGCCCGGCACAGCCGCGCGCCTTTTTTCGTCCTGAAGTGGTGTCCTTCACCTCGCTGTGCCCAAGTCTGCGTTATCCTACAAATGCCGATATGGGGCCGAGAAGAGTGGCATGATGCGAACGATACCCTTAGGGGGCGCTGAACAATAGAATGGACATTGAGACGAATACGATCCGCTTGTAGCCGCGAATATGGCACAGTAGCCTGCCCGACGACGGGAGATTTGTCCAGCTTATTTTTCCGCGCCCCCTTAAGCATGCTCTCGGGAAGCTCCCTCTTCCGGAAAGACCTGACACCTATGTTCCCAAGCTACGGCGGCTTCACGCCGTCGAGCCTCTACCGCTCGATGAAGAGGCCACTCTTCATCGAACCACTCTGCCCCCGCTCCACAAGGACCCCTTCGACCGCATGCTCGTCTGCCAAGCCATCGTGGCGGGATTGGTACTCCTGACGCCGGACGGGTTGGTAACACAATACCCGACACGCTCGGTCTGGTGAGGTGTGTGGCTCAGTGAAAAATACGGCCGCGACCAAAAACCAGAAAAACGCGCTCACTTCTGCCGACGATTCTCGAGAGAGCGCAGCCGGCGGCTGGCCGAGCGATGAGAGCCATTCAAGTCCTCCATGCTCCGCACGCGGAGGTAGCGCTTTCTGGCTTCGTCGTATCTCCCCAAGCCTTCCAGTATCTCTCCGGCTCTGAGGTTCGAGTACGCACGATCCCGCATCGGCGTGTCGCCGTCGTCGGCCGCGGATTCGAACTAGTGCGTCGACATCCGACCCATCTGCGACGCTCGACTTCGTGCTCGAGGTTGTGAGGCCGCACCAGCGTTTTGTTTCCGTGTACTCGGCCCCGGCTATTGACCAAAGGGACGTGTCTTTGGCCGATTCGCCTTACATCGAGATGTCCCGAAGGAACACAACTTGCTGGATCGAGCTCGCGAGCGGGTCGATTTACCAGACCTCAACCCCATTCCGCTTTTCAAGTGCGATCCCGCGGGTCGCATGCTGTTCATGAACGTTGCCGCCGAGCGGCTCCTGCTCAGCCTGCCTCACGAAAGAAGAAGTCACGCGGATATTCCCCGCGGGCTTTATGGAGATGCTCCGAAAGGCAGTCAAAGATCATCAAGGCAGCATCGAGGTGCAGTCCGAACCCGGCCGGGGCACGACCTTTACGATCACGCTACCGACGAAGCCAGGCGCGCCAGCGGGAAGACAATAGCGCCACATCATAGCGTCGGTGCGCGAGACGCTCTTTAACTTCGCGGCTATTGGGGCGGCGCGTCCAACGGAGCGTGCGTCGTGAACGCGCGCGCCGAGCTTCATGCGCTCGACGATCTTTGGTTCCAGATCTCGGGCACGATCTGCAATTTGACGTGCCATCACTGCTTCATCTCCTGCAGCCCGACGAACCGTTCTTTCGACTTGATTCCTCTCGAGGATGTTCTGCGCACGCTCGAAACGTCCCGCCGCCTCGGGGTGAAGGAGTATTACTTCACGGGCGGCGAGCCGTTCATCCACCCGGCCATGGTCGAGATTCTGGAGCATACGCTCGAGCTGGGACCGGCCACCGTATTGACGAATGGAACGCTCTTGAAGCGCCTGGTCATCGCCCGGCTGGCGCGGGCGGAAACGGCGTCGATCTACTCACTCGAGCTCCGAGTCAGCATCGACGGGTACTCACCCGAGACCAACGATGCAATTCGCGGTAAAGGGACCTTCGCGCGCGCGATGGCGGGCGTGCGGCTTCTTCTCGAGCACGGCTTTCTGCCCATCGTAACCGTCGCCCAGACTTGGGAAGACGATCGCGCCGAGGAAGTGTTTCACGGCTTCGTGGAGCTTCTGCGGGGAGAGGGCTACGAGAGGCCGCGCATCAAGATCATCCCGACGCTCCGGCTCGGCGCCGAAGTGGAGCGGAGCCGCGGCTACTACGCGTCCGAGCGGATCACCGAGGACATGCTCGAGGATTTCGATGAGTCGCAGCTCATTTGCACGCACTCGCGCATGGTGACGAATCGAGGCGTCTATGTCTGTCCGATCCTCATCGACAACCCTGCGGCCCGCATGGGTGATGATCTCGACGACGCGCTCGGCGCCTATCCTCTGGATCAAAGCGCCTGCTACACCTGCTATGTCGGGGGCGCGGTCTGTAGCAACGTGTGTGCGGGGGGTTTCCGTGTCTCCTGAAAGGTTCGATCGGATCGCCGTCTTCGGCGGCGTTTACAGCAACCACGTCGCACTCGAAGCGGTGCTCGCGGATGCGCGCCGCCGTGACGTCGACGCCGTATTCTGCCTCGGTGACCTCGGCGCCTTCGGGCCGAATCCGGACAAGATTTTTCCGCTTCTCGTCGAACCGGGCGTGCGCGTCATGCAAGGCAACTATGATGACTCGATTAGCCGGGGACTTGCGGATTGCCAGTGCGGTTACACCGATCCGCGCGACAACTACTTTGCCAAGATCTCCTATGACTACACGTTCGATCACACCTCGGATCGATGGAAAGGCTTCCTGCGCTCGTTGCCGGAATCGATCCGCATCGAGCTCGGCGGCTACCGGGTGCTGATGAGTCACGGCTCGCCGCGGAAGATGAGCGAATTTCTTTGGGAGTCGACGGCCCCGACGCACTTTCTCGACAAAATGGTGGCGTCTTACGACGCCGATGTGGTGCTCGCCACACATAGCGGCTTGCACTGGAAGCGGGAGCTTCCATCGGACCGACATTTCGTTAACGTGGGCGTCATCGGCCGGCCCGCCAATGACGGTTCTACCAATGTTTGGTACTCGCTGCTCGACGCCCGCCGCGGTTTCGACGTGACGTTCATTCCCGTCGATTACGACCACGAGAGCCTCGCGCTTGAGATGAAGCACGAGGGACTACCCACGGAATTCATCGACACGATACGACATGGCTGGTGGACGACCTGTCTCGAGATCCTTCCGTCCAAAGAACGCAAGAAAGGACGATTTTGATGGCGACGACGGAAATGAATCCCGAGCAAGCCGTGCGCTCCCGATATGGGCCGGCGGCGGCGGAGAAAGAGAATGCGCTTTGCTGTCCGGTGGACTACGACCCGAAATTTCTGGCCGTGATCCCTGACGAGATCCTGGAGCGCGATTATGGTTGCGGCGATCCGTCGCGCCACTTGAATCCGGGAGAGACCGTGCTCGACCTCGGTAGCGGCGGCGGGAAGATCTGCTACATCGCGTCCCAGGTCGTGGGCCCCGAGGGACGCGTCGTCGGTGTCGACATGAACGACGAGATGCTCGCGCTTGCGAGAGCGCATCGGCAGTCGATTGGCGACGCGCTCGGCTACCACAACGTCGAGCTCAAGAAAGGCAAGATTCAGGATCTGACGCTCGACTATGGCCGGCTCGAGGCCCGCCTGGCTGCGAGCCCAGTGACGACCGCGGCGGAGCTCGATGAGCTCGAAGCGTGGAAGGCGAAGGAGCGGCAGGAGAACCCGATGATTGCCACGGCTTCGATCGACGTCGTCGTGAGCAATTGCGTTCTCAACCTCGTCGACCCGAGAGCGAAGTCGGCGCTCTTTCACGAGATGCACCGCGTGCTCGAGAAAGGCGGCCGGGTCGTGATCTCGGACATCGTGAGCGACACTTGCCCGAGCATTTGCGGAACGATCCGGAGCTATGGAGCGGTTGCATTTCGGGCGCGTTCCGGGAAGACCTGTTCTTGAAAGCTTTCGAGGAAGCGGGCTTTTACGGGATCGAGATTCTCTCGCGCGACGAGACGCCGTGGCAGACGGTAGAGGGGATCGAGCTTCGCGCCATCACCGTCACCGCCTTCAAGGGGAAGGAAGGGCCTTGTCTCGAGCGCAAGCAAGCCGTGATCTACAAGGGACCGTGGCGGAGCGTCACCGACGACGACGGACACACGCTGTTCCGAGGGGAGCGGATGTCGGTTTGCGACAAGACCTTTCACATCTACGCCTCGGCGCCCTATGCGGATGCGGTCGAGCGTGTAGAGCCTTATGAGACGATCCCGCTCGCAGAAGCGCGGCCCTTCGATTGCCGGAAGGATGCGACGCGTCATGCGCGCGAGACGAAAGGGCTCGACTACGACGTGACTGAGATGACCTCCGAGCCGTATTGCGGCCCGGACGGGAACTGCTGTTGAGCCTTGAGTGTGTTCTTGTTGGGTCCGAGGGACGTGGGAAAAACGGAGATCGCCAAGGCCCTCAGCAAACACTCTTCGGCCTGGAATGAGCAAAGGCTTCCCGCAGCCGCCCGTGACTACCATGGCGAGGTTTTACCTCTCCGCCCAGCTTTGGAGGCGCCGGTGCTCCCACCATATGCCGGCGAGAAGGCCGAGAAGCCCCATCACGAGAACGGCGCTCGTATGCCACGGCACGATATGGCCCGGATGGGATATGCCGCAGTGAAGGCGATAGACGCCCTCGGAGATGAACCCGCCGCCGAGACCACCGAGGAGCCCGGCGACTTTTGGGCGGAGTGGCAGCCCGCGCGACAGAAGCACGAGCACGAGGATCACCGGCGGCAAGCCGAGAGCAGAGACGCGCCAAAAGCACATCGCTTCCACCTGCCAGCTCACGGAGGGCGGGACGCTGCCATGGGTAAGCGTCCAATAAGCACCTCCGACCTGGAACACGATGGCGGCGAGCGGGAGGGCAACCCACCACGTCCAGCTCACCGTCGCCTCGGGCGCGCGCTGGATCAGCGCGAGCACGAGCACGGCGTAAGCGGAGGCCACCATCAGGCTCGCCGGTACCCAGAGCGGGGCGCTCCCGATTTCGGCCGCGTCGCTGCGCAGCCCGTAAACAATGAGCACCAGGCTCAACAAGAAAAGCGCCACCGGAAACACGATGAGCGCGCTCGTCCACCCAGAGCAGAGTGGGCGCACCGGCTTCAGATCCTGCGCCACTTCACGCCGGATCTTCTCGAAAGAGCTATCTTGGGTCACGTGCCCCTCCTCGTGCGTCCGGAGATGCCAAGAGTGTCCGCAACGCGCTGATCGCGCGATGCGCTCTCAGCTTCGCCGTGCCCGCCCGGATGCCGAGCATGGCGCCGATCTCTCCGAAGGTGAAACCCCAGACGTGGTGCAGCAACACCGCCTCGCGCCGGTCATCCGAAAGCTCCGCGAGTGCTCTCCACACGTCGCGGTGCGAGCCGAGCTGCTCCATCGCGGGCGGCACCGGCACTTCGGGGAGCTCCCCGGGCGCGGCCGTTTCCACGCTGTACCGGCGTGCAGAAGCGCGTCGATGCATCAAGTACACGTGACGCGCGATGGCGAAGACCCAAGGCCGGACCGGCCGCGGGGGCGCGTAGGTATGGCGCGAACGGTGGATCTGCAAGAACGTCTCTTGCAGAAGGTCCTCCGTCAGGGAAGCGTTGTAGGTGTGTGAGGAGAGATAGCCGCGCAGCTTGGGCGCGAGCTTCGCGTAGAGCGCATCGAACGCTTCGAGCCGGCCGGCCTGATAGGCCATCATGAGCTCGCTCAGCTCCGGTTCGATGGGGGCGGTCCCGCTCACGATGGCCGCTATTATGACCCAAATGACCAAGCCGATCCTCATCATCACCTCTACTGTTGATCATCGGAAAGTTGGGGTTCGCCGTCTATGGCGGCCTTCACATGTTGTTCACGCGCCGAGCCGCATGAAGAAATTATTGAGCGATTCCGCGAGCGTTGGGTGGGCAATGACACCGTTCCGGATCGAGGTTTAAGAAATCCGTTATGCATATACGGGGTGGTGTAGACGAGGTAGCGCAAAGGCGGCGTGCGAAACTTGCCCTTGTCGACCTCCCGCTTCGTCGTGTAGTAGAGACCGAGATCGCGATCCGCCTTCCGATAAAGCTCCGCGGGCACACCGCGCGCGTAGTGCTGATAACGAAGTGCGATCTGCGCCAGGATGTCGGTGTCGAAGGTCGGGCTCGTGGGAACACCGACGTTGTGAAAGCCCTCGTCGGTGAAAAGAGCGCCATTGTGGTATTGGATGCAGCCGGCTTTACCAGTAAAGAGCGCCATCCCGAGGCGCGCCTCGGCTGACATGGCCGATCGCTGGCCGCTCATTTCGAGATCGAAAGGGCTGTCGTCAGAGATGACTTCGGCCCTCTCAAAGGTAGCGATGGCACGAAGAGCCAGATGGTACGTGGGCCGGTCGACCCCGAAGGCTTGTTTGAAGAGCCTGACATAGTCCGGAACCTGGGCCATACGCTCCTCGGCCATGACCGGGTCGACGTTACCGGTGAGATTCCCGGTTGCAGCGCTGTTCGCCTGCGATTCCAGGCTGGTGGATTCACCCGCCCAGATTTCGTGAACGTAGTGTTCGCAGATAGGCGGTGATGGCGCTCCTCGGTCTTCTAGTTTCGTCGAGTACGGCGTGGAGTGCCGCGACGATCAAGGGCAGAGTCACTGATATCGCGGATCGTGGGCTGTTCGGAACCGTCGTTGCTTGCTCGTCGATAGGTGCTCATCATCCCTCTTCGGCCTCGTCGGCCCCTCCGGACGCCGCCGGGTCGTGAATTTGGGAATCCAAGTTGAAGGCCGACCACGCAAACCAGAAAGCTGAAAAAGTGGGAATCTGGCGTAACCGCGCCCCCGCCAGTGGCCCTTCCACGGCCACACCGCGCAAGTTCCAGATGGATCCCGTCTGGCGGTCTCGCAGTTTGAATGGAAACATACCCTCGTCGATGATCTCGAACTCGAGGAGCTCGCCTTCTCCAGAAGAGGCGCCCTCGGAAGTGGCCGCCTGCTGGAGACGGCGCTCGAAGGGAACGGCGAGAGAGGAGCCGGCGTCGAAGGTCACGAGGACGGCAAGACCGTTCACGTTGTCGTTGATGACGAGGCGGGGAGCGACGGTGCTCATCCTGCTCATGGAGTAAGCTCGCGCGACGCCCTCGTGCGTAATACCGAGCACGGTCTCTTTCATGGGGAGTCTCGGGTCGACGGTGGACTGGGGGAACAAAAGCGTGGTGTTGTCGACGAGATCATAATCGCCGTACGGGTAGCGGGTGTAATCGCGACTGAAGCCGGTGTTGAAGCTCACCACTGTCGTATCTGGGTGCATGGTCTTCCACGCGGCCCAGGTGGACTGGACCACAGGAAGCAGCGAAGGCCTTGCGCCCCGGAGGCTGCCGCAGATACTTTGGCCCCCCATCTGCGACCATAAGGAGTCTGTCGTGCGGTCGAACAATATGAGGTTGTTGTCGAAGAGAAGCCCGGAGACCCCAAAGTTGTGAAGCTGCTCGTTGATGACGGGGTCGTAAACGAGACCGCTCCCCGTGAGCGGGCAGAAGCTCACGACAATCGGGCGCCCTCCCAGGACGTCGTTTGTGATCTCGTGCCACCAGAGAATACCGTGCGGGTAGGCCCTCGCCTCGCCGTTCACCACGACGCCGAGGACCAGGTCATCGGGAACGAGAAAGCTGTCTCCCGCTGAGGCCGACACCACTTCGGGATTTGTTAGAGCTGGTATGCCGTCCTTACCGGGACCGCCGCTGATTATGAGATTTTCGGGGATGAGGCACTGCGCCGCCCCCGTGGCGGCCAGGGACAAGCAGGCAATGACCAGGACCGCCAGTCGCTCGATGTCTCGTATCACGATTGTACCCCCTTAATATCAGGATTTTAGGCGGTTCGACGACCTGTTCCTATTAGATTCCTCACAAGACGAGCAATCCGGTCGAGCCGAGCAATATGTTAACTGGGTCATAGCCGATACCATCCGTACACGAGGATACTGCTCACGTGAGCGCGTCCTCTGAAGGAGTCATCGGTGAACCGTGAACGGTAATGAGCCTGTCGCAATAGTTGCGTCAGCCAGGCCGCGGAACCATCCGCTGCGGCGGCTCACGTTGACACTGTTGATCCTCGCGCTCATCCTAGCGACCTCGGCCCGACTTTCGGAAGCAGGGGCTTGGATCGTGCCCAAGGGGACGAACTCGTTCAAAGTGGGCTTCATGTTCCAGGATACGACGGAGCGCTACTTCATTGACGGAAGTCGCATCCCTTATTTCTTCGACGGACGCAATCGGACCCGGGCGCTCTTCTTCGAGTACATTCGCGGTTTAACGGATCGCTGGGACGTCAAGGTCCAGTTTCCCCTGTTCAGTATCTCTTTCGACGACTTCGCCGCCGACCGCACGACCAACGGTCCTGGCGATCTGCGGGTGGAGTCGCGCTACAACCTGGTTAGGGATCCGCTCGTCCTGACCGTAGGTGGCACCATCAAATTGCCTACGGGTGAGTTCATCAACGATGCCGAGATCGTTCCCGTGGGAGAAGGCCAATATGACTTCGACCTCTTTGCGGAAGTGGGCCGCTCGCTCTGGCCCGTGCCGGGCTACGTGACGGGCAAGATCGGCTACCGCTGGCGTACGAAGAACAAAGAGACCAACATCGATTTCGGGGATGAGCTCATTTGGCATGCCGAATTCGGTTACCAATTCGGAGCTCGCATCAACACCAAGTTGCTGTTGCGCGGCCTCTATGGCTTCGAGTCCAGGAGCTTTGACCTTTCCATCGAGAGTCTTCGCCGCGAGGCCGTCTACCTGGAGCCGGGAGTGAGCTTCGCCTTCACGCCCACCCAGAACGTCGAGGTGACCGTTCCCATTTCGCTTCGGGGCCGCAACTGGCCCGCCGGGCCCGTTCTCAACATCAACTTCACACAAACGTTCTAGTAGAAACACGATGAACGCCGGATGAAACGTAAGACCGAGCTGCCACGTGTCCCACGGTGAACGAGTTCTCCAGGCCGTATGGCGTTCCGACCACGTAAACGTCCTGCCCGACGGCGAGTTGGTCGGAGTCTCCCAGGCGCGCGTGCGGAAGGTCGAGCTCCGGCGAGTCCAGCTGGAGGAGGGCGACATCGGCGCTCCCTCTCTGTCTCCTCCTCCTATTACTGTCCGCCGCAGCACATGCTCGTGTTCCTATCGCCATTCTATGTTCTTGGTGTGAGCTTTGCGCCCTTCGTGCCTCCGTGTTGTTCGGGTTTTCTCCGTGGCTCCGTGGCGAGTTCCAACTCCAGAACCCGGGTCTCAGGGTTGCTCAAGCTCCAGGTGTACCAGAACGTATCGAAGCCACCGAGACGCTCGGCGCTCGCGTCGGCGAAGTCACCCGTGGCGGGGTCGAACCCGGCCCCGCTCCCCTTCTCGATCCACTCGCCGTCCCTTTGCTCGAATCCGTTCTCGGAAACGAAAGCGAGTGTTGACTGGAACTTTGAACCGCCCTGCTTGCGGTACAAGAAGATGCTCGCCCCGTCTTCGAGCTCGAAACTCTGGCCGTTCTCGAGGTCCTTCTGCCGTGTCGCGTAGGCGATGTCGTTGCGATGAAACGCGAAGACCGGCTCCTTCGTCTCCAGGCGGTCGTCCGTCGCCCGCACGTAGTTGAAACCCTCCGGGCTACCGTAATACCAGGCGTAGCTCTGAGAAGCATCCTCTCGTCCGTCGACGGATAGGACTAGCGTGTCTGGGTGCTTCTTCTTCCAGTGACGCCATTGCATCTTCTCGCCATATGGCAGCTCTACGAGCTCACTGCCCTTGAGCTCACCCGCCACCGCCTTTCCCTCCATGATTGACCAGTAGGTGTCGGTCTCTTGATCCTGCATGATGAGCGAGGCGTGAACGAGGCCCCCGGAAGCCTCGAAGTTGATTGTCCGTCCCTGGTAATCCCTGCCGTACACGACGGCGGCATTGGCGAGCGGTCACCAGACGGCAGCGAAATTCGTTTCACCGATGGTGTCGTTCACGACCTCGTGGCTATTGAGTAGCGTGAGACTGTAGGCCCGCGGTTGTCCCTCGATCACTACTCCCAGCACCCAGGAACTGGGCGCCACCATCGCCTCCGAAGCAGGGACGTAGGTTGGGTTATTGATGGCCGCGATCGTGCCCCGGGGAAGGATCTGTTCGTAATCCTCGGGTTGCTTCTGAACTGCCGCGTCTGAGCCGTTGACCAGGAGAACGAGCGCGAACCCGAGTGCCGACATCGAAACCGTCTTTCTCAGATTCATGCCTCCTCCCGCTAAGTGGGACGTACGCCCTTCGCACGCCATTCTCCCCGGAGATGCCGGTTACCGCTATGAAGTTCCCCACCATTATGAGAAGATTGTGCGCTTCCCTTGAGGTAAGCGCACACGCTCCTGAGGCGTCGATTCTACCCGGATCTCTCCGCCATGATCCTCGTAGACGATCTGATAGCAGATCGCGAGACCCAACCCGGAGCCCACACCGACTCCCTTCGTCGTGAAGCCGCGGTCGAAAATCTGGGAGAGGATCTGCGGCTCGATACCACGACCGGTATCGGCAATCGTAATGTGGACGCTGTCGTTCATCGCGAGAAGATTTCCGTCGCGGTCGAAAAAAATGATTCCGTCCGGAATGGTCTCGACGAGCACCTTCAGAAATTCGGGGCTCGGCGCAGACAATGGCAGACAGATCCCTCATGGAACACTACTCCATTTATTCTTCGGCGATGATGCGTCCACAACCCCTGAGCGCATCTGGATACAAAAAGCAGCACCTCCTATCGTGTTCTTCGACCAACGAGAAACTCACTCGCGAATCGTGGGGCTTTTATCGTTCGCGGGTAATTGAGGGAACGCTCCGTTCTACTCGACGGGAAAGAGTTGATCGATGTAGAAGGTATCCTGCTCGACGACGACACGGAACTCCACGAAGTTGCCCGGCATGATCCCGTCGAGAAGAGCTGGGTCCCGCACGTCGTACCCCATGGACATCGCGTCCATGAAGCCCGGCATCTCCTCGTGGTTGAGGTAGATACGTCCATCCTCGTACCAAAGCACCGTGCCTCTTGCCTCGTAGAGCTCGGGTGCCCCGCCGTGCGCCATATGTAGAGTGGTCTGTGCGGACTCGGAATTTTCCCCGTTAGGCGCATGGCCACACGCGACCGAGCCCAGTGCAATCAAGACAACCAAAATGCGATTACCACGCATTAGATCATTTCTCCTCGTTGAGATGCTAGAGCAGAGGGGTCTCCGTCGGCTGTAAAGCACGCCACACCTTCCAGCTTGTTTCGGTGTAAGCCTGCTTATATTTATTCGCGTCCAAATACGTTGCGGCGCGAACTAAAAGGGCTCAACCTGTTATGACGTTCACAGCGGCCGGAGCCGTCTTGCCCCAAACTTCCAAGTCGAAGGTAGCTACCGACCAATGAACAATGAAAAAAGGAGAAACAAATGAGACAGTCTCGAACGAGAAAAGCGACGCTTTTCGCAGTCATGGCCATTTGCCTCATGATAGCCGGCGTCGTAACAGCACAGATGATGGAGCCCAAGATGACCACGATCAAGGGCAGCGTCGTTGATATGACGTGCGCATCGAAGGGCCACGCCATGTCCGGTGAGTGGATGAATGCCAAAGACGATCACATGATGCCCGAGGAGGGCATGAAGAGCGGCTGTGGCACTATGTGCTTGAAGGGCTCGCAGCCTGCGGGTCTTTTCGACGGCGAGACGATAAGCGCTGTCTTTGCGTGCAATCCCGCCGCGACTCTTTCCGCTTACTCGGGAAAACAAGTCGAGGTTCAGGGATTCTGGGCTGGTGACGACTCCGTGAAGACGTTCGTCCCGGCGAAGATTCGTGAAGGCTCCGGCGACTGGACAGACGTCCAGTGCGCCACGATGCACTGAGCCATCACTGGTGAAATCGCACTAAGAAGCCGCGGTTCGATCAAGAAGTCGAACCGCGGCTTTTTCTTTTTGTTCGACAATCTGCTTCAACCTGTCGCCTCCTTCACAGCACCGTCGGCTTGGAACGGTTGCTACGATCCCGACCGCTCCTCGAGAGTCCGGAATGACCAGGAGCCGTCGAGCTGGGATGCGTTTCTCGATGCGTGGCGCGAACGAGCACTCTCGTTCGAAGATCGCGGAGGCGAGGGCCTCGCCATTCTCACTGAAGCCTACGCCTCGCCATCGTTCTCCATGTTGGGACGGGCCTTCCGGGAGCGATTCCCTCGCGCCTCCTGGTACGTCTACGAGCCTCATGGAGACGAGAACATCGTGGCTGGGGCCGGCTTGCTCACGGGAAAGCCTCTGAGGCCTCTCTACCATCTGGACCGCTCGAAAACGATTCTCTCGCTCGGATGTGACTTTCTGCTGACGGAGACGGGCGCTCTCCGTCATGCCAAAGACCTCGCCTCCGCACGCGACCCCGAAAGCGCCCAGATGAGTCGACTCTACGTGGTCGAGAGCACGCTCAGTGCCTTGCATGCATTGTGAGAACGCTCCTTGCGAGCAGGTCTGTCCCGTAGGAGCGACGTTGCACGACGCCGAGGGTCTGAACGCGATGGTCTACAACCGCTGCATCGGCACACGCTATTGCTCGAACAACTGTCCGTATAAGGTGCGGCGCTTCAACTACACGAAAGACATCTCGGAAGTCACGTCGATGGCGATGAATCCGGACGTTACGGTGCGCTCACGGGGCGTCATGGAAAAGTGCACCTATTGCGTTCAGCGACTCAACGAAGCGAAACACGAAAGCAGTACGGCCGTGACGGCGTGCCAGCAAACCTGCCCGGCCGATGCCATCACCTTTGGCAACCTCCGAGACGCGGAAAGCAAGGTAGCCAAGCTCAAGAAGAGTGAGCGCAACTACGTCTTGCTTCACGAGCTCCATAACAAACCCCGCACGTCCTATCTCACGAAACGGCGCAACCCGAACCCGGCGTGGCCTTCATGACGAACATCTTTGATAGAAGATTGTTGGCCATCGCGGTCGCCGCGCTTGCGCTAACGGCACTCACGAGCTGTCTGCGCGGCTGTAACTCCCGTCAGCCGCCGATCCACCTCAACCCCAACATGGACTCGCAGCCTTTCTACGAGCCGCAAGCGGAAAGTCGCTTTTTTGCGTCGGGCTCTACGAGCCAGGCGCCGGTCCCCGGTACAATCGCGCGCGGCGAGCTCCGTGACGACGACACTTTTTACTCTGGACGAAACTTCTTTGGCTACGTGTCGAACCCCCAGTCGAACGAGGGCGTCGTGGCGCGTGGGAAAGACCGCTTCAATATTTATTGCACGCCCTGTCATGGCACGGCAGGTGACGGACAGGGAAAGCTCTACGAGCGCTCTGGCATAAAAAGCGCCAATCTTCACGACGAGCGGATCCGAGACATGGCGGATGGCCGGATCTTCTCGGTGATAACGAACGGGCAAGGTCTCATGCAGGGCTATATCGGTTCCCCGTTTCGGCCCGCGATCGCTGGGCCATCGTGGCCTATCTACGGGAGCTGCAAAACCCATGAAACGCGCAGTCTTGCTCGTGCCCCCGGCCGGTCTTGCGGTGCTCGGCCTCACCTCTGTTCTGCTCGAGCACACGCAAGCGTACCGCTCTCCCTTGTCGGGGCCTGAGCCTCGCGCGCCGCGGGCGGCGGCTCTCGACGACCTCGCCGCTTGGCATGAGGCAGAGGCTTTTGAAGAGGCGCGGCTCAAGGAGTTTCTTCTGAATCTGGATACCGAAAAGATGGTGATGCTCGGCAAGGAAATCGTCCACGGGCGCGGACTCTGCTTCAACTGCCATCGCGTGGGCGCCGCCGGCGCGGGCCAACAAGGTCCAGATCTCGACGGCGTCGGCGCTCGAGCCAAAACGCGCATCCCCGACATGACGGATATCGAATATCTGACCCAATCCGTGTACGAGCCTCGCGCCTTCATCGTCGAGGGCTATCCTTCGGCGATGACGCCCGTCAACGAGGCGCCCATGAGCTTGAACGAGCTCGACATTCTAATGGTCGTGGCCTACCTGCAATCACTTGGCTCCGATCCGACGATCACGCCCGAAACGGAGCTGGTGCACTAGACATGGCCACCTCGACCATCAGGATTGATATCGACCCGGTGGAAAGTCGACAGGCGCTTCTGGCCTCACGACTTTCGCTCTCGGAGATTACCGACAAAGTTGCGCGTCCCCTCGAAACGCCTCCGCCGCGCGGCTGGTACATCGCTCTCGGAATCGGGCTCAGCCTATTGGGTGTGTTCGGCTTGAGCGTCGGCTGGCTCTTCTGGGAGGGTGTCGGCATCTGGGGTAACAACATCCCAGTCGGCTGGGGCTGGCCCATCGTGAACTTCGTGTTCTGGGTGGGCATCGGCCATGCGGGGACGCTCATCTCGGCCGTCCTCTTTCTGTTTCGACAACGTTGGCGTACCTCCATAAACAGGGCGGCCGAGGCCATGACTCTCTTCGCGGTCGCGTGCGCGCTCATGTTCCCGCTCATCCATACGGGCCGGCCGTGGCTCGCTTATTGGATGTTGCCTTTTCCGAATCAGATGTCGCTATGGCCCCAGTTCCGAAGCCCGCTGATGTGGGACGTCTTTGCGGTGAACATTTACGCGACGGTCTCACTGCTGTTCTGGTATGTAGGCCTCATCCCGGATCTGGCGACGATGCGCGATAGGGCGCGCTCGAAGCCGAAGCAAATCCTGTTTGGGATCTTCGCACTCGGATGGCGAGGATCGCAGAGGCACTGGGAGCATTACGAAAAGGCCTACCTCCTGCTCGCCGGCCTCGCGACATCGGTCGTGCTGTTGGTTGCTTCGGTGGTCTCGTTCGATTTCGCGGTCACGCAGGTGCCGGGGTGGCACTCGACTATTTTCCCGCCTTACTTCGTTGCCGGTGCTATTTTCTCGGGGCTCGCCATGGTCATTACGCTCATGGTGATTTGTCGGGTCGCGTTCAAGCTCGAAGAGATCATTACACCCTTGCATTTCGATCCCACTCGGCGGACTTCTCGCGATCCCGCTCGCACTTCACCTAGACCAGATCTACCCCTGGGTCCGCGAGCCGCTCGCGCACAAAGCGGTCTACCTCAATAGCGAGGCCTTCATCGCGCGTTCTCTGTTCTATCTCCTCGGGTGGAGTCTCATCGCGTGGTGGTTCAGGAGACAGTCTCTGAAGCAAGACAAAACGGGTGATGCCGCCATCACCCGGCGCCTACAAAAGGTGAGCGCACCGGCGCTGATTTTTTTCGGTTTCACGGTGACGTTCGCGTCTTTCGACTGGCTCATGAGCCTCGACCCGCATTGGTACTCATCGATTTCCGGCGTCTATTTCTTTGCGGGAACCATCGTGTCGTACTTCGCGGTACAGGGATTGCTGAAGGCGCCGCGCCAGCTCACCGCGGAGCATCGCCATGGACTCGGCAAGTTGCTGTTCGGGTTCGTCTGTTTCTGGGCCTACATCGCCTTCTCGCAATACCTCCTGATCTCGTACGCGAATCTTCCTGAGGAAACGATCTGGTATCGCCACCGGTTCGACGGCACATGGCTTGGATTGAGCGCCTTTCTCGCCGTCGGACACTTTGTGCTGCCGTTTTTCTACTTGCTGCCCCAGGGCATGAAGAAGAACAAGAATCTGCTCGCGGCGGGTTCCGCGTGGCTCCTCCTCATGCACTACCTCGATTTGTACTGGGTCGTGATGCCCAACTTTCATACGGACGGCATCTACTCGCTCGACGCGGCAACGCTCGCGGGAGCCACCGCCCTTTTGTCGGGCGCCTATCTCCTCCTGTCGAAACGCACTGAGGAAATCCCCATCTCCGACCCGCGGCTCGCGGAATCTCTCGGCTTCGACAACGCCTGAAGCACCAGGAACCAAGTGCTCGCGGCCAGATACAACATTCAGTATTCAGGTTACTGGTCGGAAAGTTGTGGCTTTCTCGTACGGTACAGCGTTGCGCGAGAAAATGTTCAGGAGAGCCAAGGACGTAACTGGGCTCAGCGAGCCGCGGCGAGAAAGAGTAAAACCCAGCCGACGAGCAAAGCGATGCTCCAATAGGCGTCACCGCACCGAGCCAACGGATGCCACTCATACTGAGAATGTAGAGACTTCCGGAAAAGACGGCGATCCCGAGGATGAAGGCCCAGCCGGCGGCGTTCGCGGCTTTCCGGGTTCTTGTCGGCAACCCGGGCCACCGCCAGCAGCGCGAGCGCGTGATGGACGTGGCAGCGGACGCCCGTCTCGAAGATGGCGAGCATGTCAGGGGAGAGCCGCTGGCGGCAACCCGTACGCGCCGAAGGCGCCGAGCGCTGCGGCCAAGAACATGAGTGTGCTTCCTACCCGTACCCAGAACACGGGTGGATTCTATCTAATCTAACTCAAGCGGCCAGTGCGGCGAGCGCTTCCGGGTCTTGAATGATGACGTGGCCTTCCGCCACGGTGATGACGCCCCGGCGCCGGAGGCCCGAGAAAGTGTGGTTCACGATCTCGCGGCTCACGCCGAGGAGGTTTCCGAGCGCGGATTGGCTCAGCTTGATGCGGAGAAGAATACCGCGGCTGTCTCGCACGCCGTAGTTTTGGCTGAGCTCGAGCAGTAAGTCGGCGAGTCGCTGCGGGGCGTTCTTGTAGACGACGTCCATCAGGCGTTTTTCGAGCTTCTTTTGGCGTCGGCCCATCAGCTGTGCGAGCTTCATCAAGAGCTCCGGGCAGCGTTTCAGCATCGCACGGAACCTCACTTCCGGCACGACGTGAAACGTGGACGGCTCGAGGGCTTCAGCCATCGTCTCATGCGGCTCCTCGTTGAGGACGCCTGTCTCTCCAAAAAACGAGCCCGGCTCGACGATCTCCAAGATGAGCTCCTTGCCGTTATCGGACAGCCGCGAGATCTTGATGCGTCCGGAGGCGAGAAAGTACACGGCCTCGGAACGGTCGCCCGGGAGATACAAAAGACGCCCTTTTTCGGCGATGCGCGTCTGGCTCCGGGATTCGAGCTCCGTGATTTCTTCTGACTCGAGGTCCTCGAACAGCGTGAAATCGCGCAGGCCCAACATTCGTCGTAGCTTCATCATCATATCCTCCAAAGGCCGGCATTCGGCTTTCGTTGAGTAGTTTTGCCGGAAGGAGGCGTTCGGTTACAGCTAGACGTTTTTTTTATCGAGCGGTCCATTCGCTTTCCTGTGGGCAAGCAAGGCGCGCGCCAATCCGGACGGGATCTTGCATGAGTGCGAGTTGCGCGGATCCCAGGGCTAGAGAATGCCCCGCGTTCGACACCCGCTTGCGTGATTTGGCATGTCGGTGCGTCTTTTAGCGCAGAGAGAGAGGCGTTGCGGCCCAAGGTTCGCGTTGCTCGTTACGACATCGGCGCGGCGCCCGGACCCTAAGCGGCGGGATCGGTGCGTATCCTGCTGGAGGTTGTTTGGGACGATGCCATCGAGTCGGATGGACCATTTGGCAGAGCGAGGACTTCGAGAGGCGGTTCCCGGATGTCCCAAATGAGCCCCACCGCTGAAAGCAGGCGAAGCAGGTAGTAGGAGATGTCGATCTCCCACCAGAAAAAGCCCTGGCGGGTCGAGCTCATATAGTGATGATGATTGTTGTGCCAACCCTCTCCGAGTGTTGCCAGCGCGAGCCAGAAGCTGTTGCGGCTGTCGTCTTCGGTCGCATAACGCCTGGCGCCGAACAAGTGCGTCAAGCTGTTGATCGAGAACGTCGCGTGCCACGTGACCACAGTGCTGACGAAGAAACCCCAGACGAGAGCTTCTGCACCTCCTACCAGGAACAATCCGACGGCCAGCGTGACGCCGGGAACGAGATAGTGCTCGTTGAGCCAACGGAGCTCCGGAAAGCGAGCCAGATCGGTGACGCGGCTCCACTTTGTCGCATCGGAGTCGGTGGCGAGAATCCAACCCATATGAGCAAAGAAGAAGCCGCTGAGCCGGGGCGAGTGGGGATCGCCGGGCTGATCGCTGAAGCGGTGGTGGTCCCGATGATGGGCCGCCCACCACAGCGGACCTTTTTGCATGGCTGTCGCTCCAAGGATGGCGAGAACGAGCTGAAACGCGCGGCTGGTCTTGTAGGTGCGGTGAGCGAAATAGCGATGGTAGCCTGCGGTAATCCCGAACATCCGGATCAGCGTCACGCCTGCGAACAAGGCCAGAAGACCTGCTGAGAACGGGACCCAGAGAACAGCGATGCAGGCGAGATGGGCGAGTATGAAAAGGAGCGACTTCGCTTTGCGATGGGCTTTTCTGCCTTGCTTCATCGAATCTCCGTTGGAGCTGCCCGACCGGCCGGGCCTCGTCGGATTTGACGCGGGCCCTGAGCGGCCGTCAAACTTGGGCGATTATGCCGGCTCGAGCCACGTTTGGGTGTCAGAGTTTGGCGCTGTTTTGTCATGGTTCGGTCATAGATCGTTCGCCGGGCTCGAGTCGGCGTTCTTTTCTTAGAATCAGGGTAGAGATCGGGACTACTATATGCCGAGAGAACGCTCGCGACGAATCGTCTTCAGCTACGTTCTGACGCTTCTTGTCACCATCGCCCTTCTCGTCGGATGGGTGATCTACGTCCTTCGCTCCGTGTCCACGATCAACGAGCTCGCGTCGCGTCTCGGCGGAACGGGCGAAACCTACCACTGGATCGTGCTCGGTATCGGATGCGCGCTGTTTTCTCTGGTGATCGTGGGGCTGACGCTGCAGCTCGCGCATGCGTTCGCCGAAAGGCGCTACTCACGGAAGCAAGAAGAGTTCGTCTCGAACGTGACGCACGAGATGAAGTCCCCCCTCGCGGCGATCAAGCTCCATGGCCAAACGCTCAGAAACGGGGGCCTGTCCGTAGAGGAGGGCCGCCGCTCCCTCGATCTCGTCCTCCAGCAAGTCGATCGAAGGAATGACTTGATCGACAACGTGCTCGAGAGCAGTCGGCTGCTAGCCCAACGCGGGCGGGTTGAGTGCGAGCCGCTTTCGCTCGACAAATTTTTCAGCGAGTATTTTGACGAAGTGCGCGCGAGCGAGGAAGCCCGGCAGGTGACGCTGTCTGTCCGCCTGGAGACGCGCGCGGTCGTGCTCGCCACCGCCGAGAAGTTGCGACGGGTCATGACGAATCTTCTGGACAATGCTGTTCGATTCTCGCAGCAGGGCGGCGAAGTGCGCTGCCTCGTTCGGGATTTCGACGAGCACGTTCGAATCGAAGTCGAAGACGAAGGGGTCGGTATTCCAAAGAAAGAGCTTGCGAAAGTGTTCGACCGCTTCTATCAGGCGGGCGGCGTCACTGAGCGTCGACGCGGTACCGGGCTCGGGCTTTCCATCGTCGCGGGACTCGTGAAGGAAATGAAAGGAAGCGTTCGTGCGGTGGCACGGGACGGCCAGCGAGGCACGCGCTTCGTCATCGAGCTTCCGCGGGTCACGGTAAAGGAGAGTGAGTCATGAGTGGCGACCGGCGAGCGCAAGTTCTGGTTGTCGAAGACGAAAAAGCGATCGCTGAAGGGCTCCTTTTGAACCTTCAGCGCAAGAACTACGAAACAACCCTGGCTACAGACGGAGAGCAGGCACTCGAGCTGGCTCGTTCCCATCGATACGATCTCATATTGCTCGATATCCGACCGGTCCTGGACGGCTTCGATGTGTGCCAGAAGCTTCGCGCGAGGGGCGACTTCACACCGATCTTGATGCTCACCGCCAGAAATCAACCCGACGACATCGTCTATGGCTTGAAGCTCGGCTCGGACGACTACGTCGTCAAACCCTTCGATCTTGCTGAGCTTCTCGCCCGAGTCGGGGGTCTGTTGAGGCGCAAGACGTGGTCGGACGGCGAACGCATTGGCGGCCTCGACCGTGACGCCCGATTCTGTTTCGGCAACTATTGGGTCGACTTTCGAACATGGCAGGCGAAGACGCTTTCTGGCGTGGTCGAGCTCTCGCAAAAAGAGCTGGCGGTGTTCAAGATTTTTGCCGAGCGTCCCAACGAAGTGATCACCCGGCGCGAGCTCCTGGCAAATGTGTGGGAGCTTCCCAATCACCCGAACACCCGCGTGGTGGATAACGTGATCGTCGCGCTCCGTCGCGCTTTCGAAAAGCACTCCTGGCGTCCCCGTCACTTTCATAGTGTGCGAGGGGCGGGCTATCGCTTTACGCCTTGAAACCAAGCACGCTGAACGAAGCGCAGCGCGAAGCCGTCATGACGACGGAGGGGCCACTTCTCGTGCTCGCGGGCGCCGGCACCGGAAAAACACGCGTGATCACCACGCGTATCGGCTATTTGAGCTTTGTCTCGGAGCGCGCAAGATACGGCAAGCGCACCGCGGTCATGCCCTCCCGTTTTCTCTTCGAGATGAAGGGGAAAGATCCGCCGGAGGATTGGGTGACCGGTGGAGAAAACGGTGGGCGCCGAGTCGAAGGGCCAGCCCCCCCTTCCAAGAAGACGCGGAAGAAATAGTTGTGATTTTAGGTTTAGGAGCTCAAGGTTTCTCTTACCGCGCGCCAGGCTTGGTCGATGGCCGATTTCGTTGTGGCTGATCCGCCGGCATCCGAGTTGGCCCGCAAGAAAGCCTCGTAGCTCACCCGCCGGAGTTTCTTGTGCTTCTCTTCGTTCGTCAGTTCCGGCAAGTAGTCCCGTTTCTCGGTTTGGACGCGAACGAGATCCTTCTTCGCCTGCGCGTTCATCGGTGTCTGGGCGGCAAACTCCTCCCAAGGAATTTTGCTGTATCCGACCACGAGTTTTTGCGTGCCGAAAGTCTCTTTATCGAACACGATGCCTTTGCTGAGGCCCATGGACGAATAGAGCTTCTGATCGAAAGCCTCGTAGAATTTGGAGGTGTCTATCCCCAATTCGACCAGCAAGTCCTTCGTGACCTGGCTGTAGGAGGACGGTGTGTCGATCGACTCCGTGCCGCCGTAACCGATTCTGGTCTCGTCGCCGATCTTGAACTCGTTGCGTTTGGCATGGCCACCAAAATCGTCGTGGTTGTCGAGGACCAGAATACGAAGAGTCCGAGGACGAACGCAATCGAAACGTGGCTGCCTCAGTGTTCCGCTAGCTACACGATAGACTCTATCTCTGGCGGTCTCCCTCGACGGTACCGAGACCCTCACTCGTGAGCTGAGCGTTGATGGCGTTCAGCCCGCTGTCTAGCAGCACTTGGAGCTTTTGCAAGTGCTCGGCGAGCTCGGCGGAAAGCTCGTCAAAAACCGTAAAGGCTGCGTTCGTCGGCTTGGCGTCCCCGTTCTCGACACTTCGGCGCAGCGACGCGAGGCGGTTGTTGAGCCGGATAGGGAAGTTGAGCGGATCCTGGCCGCTCTGGTTCTTGACCTGATAGAGCGCTTCTTCGATCTCGGAGATGTTCTCGATGAAATCGCGGCCGGTCTGCTGGAGCTCGGCGCTCGCCGTTGTCTCGAGCAGCTCTTCGAGCTGCGCGCGGACTTCGCGGATCTCGATAACGGCTTCGTTGGCTTCGCTCGTCTTGTCGCGGATCTTGCTCGAGAGATCGAACTGCTCCTCGAGATCCGCCACCGTGACGCCTTCGAACCGGGGATCGATCTGCACTTCGAAAGAAACCGTCTGGGTTTGCTCGAGCGTCGTGACGCGTGCCTGATAAGTTGCGGGAGGGGCTTTAGGGCCGCGTTCGGGCCGGCCGCTCCAAATGATCATCCCGTCGAATGTTACAGCACCTTCGTGGCGGAGGTCCCACTCGAAGCGGTTGAGCCCCGCATGTACGGATGGTGGCGCGGGCGGCGCGGGACGGAAAGGATTGCCTGCGGGCCTTTCTTCTTTTTCATCTTCGGGAGTTCCCTCGATGGTGCGGATCACATTGCCGCTCGGGTCGAGGATCTCGACCGTGACCTTCTCGGCCTCTTCGGAGAGGAAATATTGGATGGCCGCGTTGCCTATGCCGCGGATCGTCGGGCCCGGCTCGAAGACGGTGAGCGTTTTGTTGTAAACGCTCGGAGAGAGCTGACGGAGGGGCTCGATGTCGTCCAGGATCCAGAAGCCGCGGCCATGCGTGCCGAGAACGACGTCCGAATCCTTCACCGCGAGGTCCCGTATCGGCGTGTCGGGAAGGTTGAGCTGAAGGGATTGCCAGTGATCCCCGGCGTCGAAGGAAACATAGACTCCGTGCTCCGTTCCGAGGAACAGAAGATCCTTGCGCACGTGATCCTCCCGGACAGCGCGAGCGAAGTGGCCGGCGGCGATACCGTCGACGATCTTCGTCCACGTCTTTCCGAAGTCGCGCGTACGAAAGACGTAGGGCTCCCGATCGTCCACCTGATAGCGATTGGCGGCCACGAAAAGCGTGCCGGCCGCGTGCTTGGATTCGTCGATGATGCTCACACGGCTGAATTTCGGGAGGTCGGGCGGCGTGATGTTCTCCCAGTTCTTCCCGCCGTCGCGCGTGATGTGGATCATGCCGTCATCCGAGCCTGCCCAGATGGTGTTCACGTCGTGGAGAGAAGGCGCCAAGGCAAAAACGGTCGCGTAGATCTCCGGCCCGTTCATGTCCATTGTGACGAGACCGCCCGATACGCCGAGCGTTTCCGGATCGCCATAGGTGAGGTCGGGACTAATCTTCTCCCACGTCTGTCCGTCATCGGTCGTCTTCCACACGTGCTGGGAGCTCGTGTAGAGGATGTTCTCGTCGAGAGGGGAGAACACGATGGGAAAGGTCCACTGCCAGCGCTCGGGAAGAGCACTTGCCGGCTCTCCGGAGAAAAAACGCGGATAAACCTGGATGTCTCGGATCTGTCCAGTGGCTCTGTTGTAGCGCGTCAGTAGCGCGCCCTGGCTTCCCGCGTAGAACAGGTCGAGCTTTGTGGGGTGCTGCGTGATGTAGCCGCTCTCGCCGCCGCCTACCGCGTAGTACCAGCCATGGCCGGGGCCGCGCGCCTGCATGTTCTGCCAGCCATCGCTCGGAACGCAGACGGTGGAATTGTCCTGCTGAGCGCCGCATACGTGGTAGGGCACGTCGTTGGTGACGTTGACGTGATAGAGCTGCGTCGTCACGTAATCCTGCTCCGTCCAGGTCTCGCCACCATTGATGGAGACGTTGCCGCCGCCGTCATTCGAGTTGCACATGCGCTGCGGGTTGTTGGGGTCTATCCACAAATCGTGATTGTCGCCATGCGGCACCGTGATGGTGATATCGAACGTCTCGCCTCCGTCGACCGACTTGTACATGCGTGTATTGAGCGCGTAAACGGTGTCGCGATCTTGCGTATCCGCGTAGATGCGCGAGTAGTAGAAATGTCGCTGGCGGATCTTGCGCTCGTCATTCGTCCGCGTCCAGCTCGCGCCTCCATCGTCGGAGCGGAAGACGCCGCCCTCGTTGGCCTCGACGATGGCCCAGAGGCGTTTCGGATCCGCGGGTGAGACCGTGATGCCGATCTTGCCGATGGGTCCTTCGGGCATCCCGGGATTTCCGGTGAGCTCAATCCAGGTCTCCCCGCCATTTTCCGTCTTGTAGAGACCCGAGTCCGGCCCGCCGCCCCACATCTTCCACGCTTTGCGATAGACCTGCCAGAGCGAAGCATAGAGGACGTTGGGGTTCGTACGGTCGATGATGAGATCGACCCCGCCTGCTTGGTCGCTCTTGTAGAGTACCTTCTCCCACGTATTGCCCCCGTCTTTGGAGCGAAAAATGCCGCGCTCCTCGTTGTCGCCATATACGTGCCCGAGCGCTGAGACGTAGACGATGTCGGGGTTCGTGGGATGAACGCGGATGCGAGAGATGGCTTGCGTGTCTTTCAGGCCCAAAAAGCGCCACGTGTCGCCGCCATCGATCGATTTGTAGACGCCGTCGCCTTGCGTGATGCTGCCTCGCAGCTGCGTCTCGCCGCCTCCTATATAAATGATGTCGGGATTGGTCTCCGCCACGGCCACCGCACCGACAGAAGAAAAGGCGATCTTCTGGTCCGTAACGGGGAACCAGGTCGTGCCTCCGTCCTGGGTTTTCCACAAGCCGCCGCCCGTCGCGCCGAAGAAGTACTCGTTCGGCCGCCCAGGGCTACCCGTACAGGTGAGCGATCGTCCTCCGCGCTCCGGTCCGATATTGCGCCACTCGAAGGATTCGAGGAGCGCGCTTTTGAGCTCTACGGGTTGCGCGAATCCATGCGCGGCGAACAGGGTCGTCATTATTAATGCAAGAGCTGCCAATAGAGTGCCTTTACGTTTCAACGAGTCATCTCCTTTTGCCCAGCGTGGAGTTGGACGGGGGCATTCTATCGGGATTTGCCGGCGGTGTGGAGCGCTAGGACGAAAGGCCTCCGAGTTGCGACGCAAGGCTGGACTTCTCTTGACGATCGATTAGTATGGCCTTACTATTAACACATGGCCGTACCAATGATTAAAACGACTTACTCGCTGGACGTGGAGACGGTTCGCACGCTCGAGCAAATGGCCAAGCGCTGGAACGTTTCGAAGTCGGAGGCGTTGCGACGCGCCATTCGCCTTGCGGCGAAGAAACCAGCGCTTGGTGTCGAGGTCGGTTTGCAGGCATTGGACGAGCTTCAGAGCTCTCTGCGCCTCACTGCGGAGAAGGCACGGCGATGGGAGCAACGGGTTCGCAACGAACGGCGTGCTGCGTCTCGGGATGTAAGTTCTCGATGATCCATCTCGACACGAGCTTTCTAATTCGGGCGCTCGTTCAAAGCTCCCCACAGGATAAGAGGCTGCGAAAGTGGCTCGAGAGCGGAGAGTCTTGCGTCATGAGCACGATTGCGTGGGCGGAGTTTCTCTGCGGTCCGCTCGATACGAGTCAGACCGACTTAGCGCTACAAATCGTCTCCGACCGCATGCCTTTCTCCGAGGAAGATGCTAAGGTAAGCGCTCGACTCTTCAATGACGCGGGGCGGCGGCGGGGGTCCATGTTCGATTGCATGATTGCCGCGACGGCCCTCCGATTCGACTCTGCACTGGCGACGGCGAACATAGAGAATTTTCGGCGGTTCTCGTCTGCAGGGCTCGAGTTATTCGAGGCTTGAAGGTTGGTTGACGGTTTCATCATGCTCGATCTCCTTATCGCGGTCATTCGCTCAGAACGTCGCGGCTGCGACGACCCGTCCTTTACTTGATGCGTGCTGGCCTGGTTACAGGACAGTGCCTCACCTGACTGATCCCATCGGGGCGCTCAGAGGCCTGTTCTGAATAAAGCGCCAAAGGCGGCGCTCGTGTTCCCCGCGCATGGCACGGCCATTGCAGCTCATGCCCATGTTCAAGATAGGAGGTAGGTGATGAAGTATCTGGGATGGCTCATTCTTCTGGGCGTTGGCTCGTCTTCGTCGCTCTTGGCTCGAGAGCTCATAGGCGTCGAATACCGCTTGCTCGCGACTGGCAGGACCTCGACCATGGAACGTGAGCTGAACGAAGCGGCTCTCGATGGGTTCGTGCTGGTACGCGCCATGGGTGGAGAGACAGCCCATGGCGGCCAAGAGCTCGTCGCGATCTTGAGCCGGGCGCCCGACCGGGACCGCTTCGTGCCTGCCGAATACATCGTGCTCGCCACGAATCGCACGGGCACCATGCAGAACGAGCTCGACGACGCGGCGCGCAGGGGGTTCCTATTCGTCGCTCAGACGGTGTTCGAGACATCCTTCGGCGGCGAGGAAGTCGTGGTCATCATGGAGCGTGGTCCCGCGGACGGCCCCGTGTGCGAATATCAGCTTCTTGCAACCCAGCGCACGTCGACGATGGCGAAAGAGCTCGAGGAAAACGCGAGACGGGGTTTCCAGGTCCTAGGTCTTTCCGTTTCCGAGACGGCTTTCGGAGGGAACGAAGTCGTTGTTGTGACCGAGCGGTGTGTATCGCCCTAGAGAAACGACGACCTTCAGGACGGACTGGCTACCACTCGAGGCCGACATTGCGTCGGAGCTGGACGATGCGTTCGTCGGAGCTCCAGGGCGCGAGAACCGGGTTTTCGAGAATCCCAGGCAATATTACGTAGTGCCGACGGAAGGATACTTCGAGCAGCGAGAGGAATTTGTCACTGTCTGAAGCCATGGCATAGGAGACGATCTTGTTCTGATCCGTGAGCTCCTCGAACGCGTCGATCACCGCGCTGGCCTCTTCATTTTTTTTCTCCGCGAGCAATGTATAGAACTGTCTCCAGCGAGCGTCTTCCCGGCTCGCCACCGCGATGGCCTCGTCGGGCATGCCGTTGAGCCAATAAGCTTGAGCGAGAGAAACCAGTGTCGCTGAGTGCGAAGGATCGAGCTCGTCCGTTTTCTTCAGCTGAACGATTGCCTCGGCATATTGGCCTGTCCGCATATAGCTGTTTGCGAGCTCGCGATTCTGCAGGGACGAAGCCGGCTCGAGCTCGATCGCGCGCATGTTCTCGGCGATGCCTTCCTCGTGACGGCCCGTCACGACCAGGAACTCGGCGTACCATTGGTGCGCAACGACGTAGTTGGGCTTGAGCTCGATCGCTTTCAGGAAATCCTTCTCGGCCGCGTCCCAGTCCCAATCCTGCAGGAACTCGATATAAGCCATCGTTACATAGCCTTCGGCGAGAGCCGGATCGAGTCTAAGAGCCTCCCTTGCCGCGGTTCGCGCTTTGGCCATGGCAACAGCTGGAGGGTTGTCAGGATCCACGCCGTACCATTGGGCGCCGATCACAATGTAAGAATCTCCGAGTCCAACGTGAGCGAGAGCGAAGTTGGGATCGCTGGCCTTGGCTTCCTCGAAGAAAGTTACGGCGTTCTCGATGTCGACTTGCCTTCGGCGGTTCAGGAGAAAGCGCCCCTTCAAATAGGCCTGATAGGCCGCGCTATCCTCGGTCGCCTCCGCCAACTGAACTTGCTCCTCGCCCGAGAGCTTCAGGCGCAGCGCTCGAGAGATATCTCGCGCGATGTCGTTTTGGACCTGCACGAGGTCGGCCATCTCCCGGTTGTACTGTTCACCCCAAAGCTGCGAGCCGCTTTTCACATCGACGAGCTCGGCTTGTACATTCAAGCTATCCTCGCGCTGCTCGACCCGCCCCGTGAGCACCGCCCCCACCCCGAGCTCGCGACCCGCGACGCGCGGATCGACGTCGCTACCGCGAAAACGAAACGATGTGCTCCGCGCCATCACCTGGAGCTGCGGAAGCTCGGAAAGGCGGTTGATAAGGCTCTCGGCAATCCCGTCGGCGAGGTAGTCCACTTCACGATCGTCCTGGGTGTTCTCGAAGGGCAACACTGCCAGGGAGTCGATCGTCCCGCTCGTAGCCGGGGGACGAAGCGACAAAATGGTGGCCGCGATCGCAACCAGAATGGCCGCCGCTGCGACCACGGGCGCCCAAACACGCCTGCGCTTTCCTGTGGTCGTGACTTTTGGGTAGCTCTCGGGCACCGAGCCCGTGTCCCGCTTCAACCGCCTCAGATCCACGACGAGCTCCTGAGCCTTCTGGTAGCGATTCTCGCGGTCCTTCTCGAGAGCTTTCTGCACGATCCGCTCGAGATCTGCCGGCACATTGAGGTTGATGCTTCGCGGAGAGGCGGGCGTGCGATTCAGGATGGCGTCGTAAACGAGGCCGGCCGTCGCTCCCTCGAACGGAGCCGCGCCGGTAGCCATCTCGTAAAGAACGGTGCCTAGGGAAAAGATATCCGTCCGCCCGTCGATCGTCTCTCCCCTGACCTGCTCGGGCGACATACAAATGACGGTGCCCGGCGTCGCATTGTGAGCGGTTAATTGTTCGGAAGCCGTCTGGGCGCCATCATCGACAAGACCGTCGAGCGCGATTTTCTTGGCCACGCCGAAGTCCAAGATCTTGATGTGACCGTCGGGGGTCACCATGATGTTGGCCGGTTTGAGATCGCGATGCACGATCCCTTTCTTGTGGGCCGCGTCGACCGCCTCTCCCATTTCGGCCCCGAGGTCCAGGATGTCCGGAATCCGCATGGCTCCTGCTGTGAGCTTCCGCGCGAGCGTCATCCCTTCGACGTACTCCATGGCGATGAAGGCCCGACCTTCCGCCTCGCCGATCTCGTAAATCTTGCAGATATAAGGATGGTCGAGGGCCGCCGCGGATTTGGCTTCTCTCAAGAAGCGGGTGCGAGCTTTCTTGTCTTGTTCGAGCCTATCGGGCAGGAACTTGAGAGCAACCTTGCGGTCGAGTGTGGCGTCTTGCGCGAGGAATACCTGACCCATGCCCCCCTGGCCGAGGGGCTCAACGCCATCCAAGCCCACCGCTCCCCCGTGATGCAAGGCCACATTCGCTCCATACAATACCCAGATCCATCTCACAGAGCGGTTTGTTCAACAGATTGTGATCCGGCGCGAGTCAGGGTTGTGCCGCTTCGCAATCTCGCGCGTGCCGGATACAATCCTAACGTAAAGCTACAGGTGGCGACATGGTGTCCGAAATCGAAATGAGCTCACCGCACTTCCAAAAGAGATGGTCGGTCGCAGCGGGATGACGACGCTCGACCAGATACAACCGAATGCCGCGTTGCTCGGGATCTTGCCGGACTGTGCGGTCACCGTCGTGAACGTCCAGTGGTTCGGTTCGGAGGCTCTCGAATTAATGTACAAGGATCCGTCGGGAAAGGTCGCCAATGTGCTTCTCTACACCGTTCGCCAGCGTGAGGAGCACCGCTTTGAGATCACGCACGTCCCGGCGCCGGTCCGTAACCGAGATCGGCTGGTCGGAGTCGGAGAGCCGGTCCTCGCGCGCTACGAGCGCCTCGGCTACGACATCGAGAGCCGGGATCTGAAGACGGGGAAGCTCCGCTTCCTCGAAGTCAAAGGCCGGATCTCCGGCGCGGACACCGTCACCGTCACACGCAACGAGATCCTCTACTCGCTGAAAGCCACACACATGATAATGAATCGGTCGATCTGCGAACCTCAAGTGGTCTTTCCACCCAGGGAAACATGCCCGCGCTTAGCAACGAAGTCTTATGGTCCAAGTTATGGGCAGGGATTCCCAAAGCCTCGGCACCTCGGACCGACCCACATGATGTACGGCCGGTGCTCAGAAGTGGCAGCCCGATGTCGAGTTTCTTCAGCAGGCGCTCGGCTTACGTATCGGTAACTACGGAATGACAAAGTGGAGCGACCTCTTCACCTGCCTCACCGTCTGGGAGATGGTCCACCATCTGATTCGGGTGCTCGAGGCCGGCGGCGAAAGCGCCGCAGCGGAGCTAGCTGCCAAGCTCGATTCCCAGGCCGAGACTGCGCGCGAGCTGGCCTACCGACTCTACACCGTTTGTGAGCGAAAGCCATCGCGAGAGCTTCGACCGCGTTCTCGAAGTGATGAGAGAGCGAGTGCCCGGCGTCAGCCGAGTGGAAGCCAAACCAACCGAGGATGGACGGATCGTGTTGCGCTTCCAGGACGGAAGCTTTCAAGACCCCTTCATCGCGCGCTACGTATCCGACGGCACGATCAAGATGTTTGCGTATCTCGTCCTGCTCTACGACCCGAAGCCTCATCTGCTTCTCGCGGTTGAGGAGCCCGAGATCCAGCTCTATCCAGAGCTTCTGCACGAGCTCGTCGAGGAATTCCGAGACTACGCCCGTCGCGGAGGCCAGGGTTTCATCTCAACGCACTCGCCCGACTTCCTCAACGGAACGAAGCTCGAGGAGATCTACTGGTTGGTCAAGGAAGACGGATTCACGACCGTGAAGCGGGCATCTGAGAATGAGCTGCTCGCGAACCTGGTTAAAGAGGGCGATCTACCGGGCGCGCTCTGGAAGCAGGGGCTCTTTGAAGGGGCCGGTATACGGTGAGTCGAAAGTCGAATCGTCTTCTTTCTCGAGGAATACTCCATGAAGATCCTGCTGGCGGATTGCTTCCTCGATCAGAGCCGGATGCGTTGGCCGACGCCTTTGGCAACGAGAGCCTGCGTGACATCGGACAGAAAGCTCGCTTCCGGGAAGCGGACGCCGTTCAGCAACCGTCCGTCGCTCTCGAGCGCCTCGTGCCCGAGTTTCAGAAAGTCTCCGGTGCGCGCCGAATGGCGCGCTTTCTATCCAGGGAGGGGAACCGCTCGTCGAGCTTTCAGGTGCTTCTCGCTGGTGTCGATCGTTTGCGTTGAGTTCTTTCGGCGGACCTTCTTGACCGAAAGCCTGAAGAAGATGCTCGTCGGGGGATAAGTTCGAACGTTTCGCTGAAGTCGTGGGCGTCGAGACCGCTCCGAAGCACATGGCCGAGCTCTTGGAGAAGGCGCTCGACATCGCGCTCGAGAGGAAGGACCCGAAGAAGAAGCTCGAGCGGCGCAGAAAGAGGCAGGGCGCCGCCGCGGCCGAATCTCGTTTGAACGAGGTCACGGAGAAAGACGAGCCGGCCAAGTCTCGCTACGTTGCGTCCGAGGTTAGAGGGCGCGTTCATGGGCCGGCGTTCATCCAGCTAAAAATTGCTGAGCAACGAAAATCTCGGCCCCCGTGAGGGCGCACGTCACCAGTGTGAGGAAGCTCGGATCGCGCGGAACGTAGTAGTTTTGCGAACTCTAATCCTACGGCTATACTGACCGTAGGAGGTAAAGATGAAGCCCCGAGAACCGATCCCCACAGTTGTTCGTAAGCTTGCTAAGGAACTGGCCGAGCCGACTCCGATGCGCCGCGGCTCGGTGTCCGAGCGGTTTATGAAGTGTGGTCAAAAGGAGTGTCGCTGCCAGCACGACCCGCGGGCGCG
>SMVB01438312.1_pt1 | contig 43536 bp, 40 predicted proteins | sample 2456461 | NCBI WGS metagenome assembly SMVB01 (sample SAMN11095934, study PRJNA526329) | marine sediment metagenome | biome: Marine sediment; feature: Surficial sediment; material: Deep marine sediment; isolation source: Hadal surficial sediment | place: Pacific Ocean | collected 2014-05 | depth...
ATCGACTGGCCATTGACGTAACGGCTGTCCGGGCAGCACAGGGATGCCACGAAGCGGCCAATATCTTCCTCGCATTCACCGACTCGGCGCTGTGGAATCGTGGCGATAAATGCTTCTGCCTCTTCGGGGTTGTTGTCCATCCACCACTCCAAGCCCGGCGACTTGGCATGGGGGAGGATGACGTTGGTGCGGATATTATCCGGCCCCCATTCACAGGCGGCAGCGCGTGTCAGTGAACGAATGGCTTCCTTGGTGGCGGCATAGCAGCCGTAGCCAGTCATATCCCAGCGCTTACCCGCTGAGCTGGCCAGATTGATGATGCAGCCATCGCCCTTGAGATGGGGATAACACAGCTTCATCAGCCTGAAAGTGGCCAGTGGACCGGATTCCCAGCCTGCGGTGAAGCTGTCATCGGTCACCTGCTGCAGGGTTCCCAAGGGAACCTCCTGGGCATTATTGACGAGAATATTAATGCCGCCAAACTCGGAGACGATCTTGTCTACGCAGGCCGCCATAGCATCAGCGTCCTTTACATCGCACACCACCGCCAGGGCCTGTCCCCCGCGCGACGAGATCTTCTCGCAGCTAGTCTCAAGCTTTGCCAGGGTGCGACCGGTAACTGCCACTTTCGCACCCTTCGCGGCCAGCGCCAGCGCGATTCCCTGTCCTACTCCCTGGCCAGCACCGGTGACCAGGGCAATTTTGCCTTCAAGTTCCATCATGTTCGCCTCTCAGAATTGATCAGGCCTCATCATAGCGTCATGACCGCCATCGACAAACAGTACCGAGCCACAGATAAAGGCGGCGTCATCGCTGCACAGGAAGCTCACGGCCTTGGCCATATCTTCGGGTAGACCGGGGCGTCCCACCGGAATGGTGGCGACAAACTGGCGAATGGCATCGCCGTAATTGGGATCGTCTTTGACGGCGGCGGTCATGGGGGTTTCGGTATAACCGGGTGCCACCGCGTTCATGCGTATGCCCTGGCCGGCATACTCGGCGGTATTCCTGCGCATCCAGCGAGCTACGGCCTGCTTGGAGCCTGAATAGACGGTCTGGCCTTCCATGCCTTCCAGTTGTGTTTCAAGCTCTGCCTTATCACCTGCAAGCAGGGCATCGACATAGCCAGGATTGGTATCCATAGGCGCTGAGTTGGATGAAATCAGCACCACGGTGCCTTTTTTCTGGGCCAGCGACTCCCGCAATCCCTCGACCAGCTCGACGGTACCAAAGTAATTCACATTGGCGATCAGCGGCAGATCGGGTACATGGGAACCGACCCCGGCGCAGGCGATAAAGCCATCCAGGCCTTCCGGTGCCGCAGTGATGATGGCCTCAATGGCGCTCTGGCGTCCCTGCGCCGAGGACAAGTCAGCCTCAATATCGGCATTGGCGATATCAACCACAATGAGCTGGTTACCTGCGTCCAACAGTCTTTGTTTAATGGCGGCACCGATGCCGCTGGCACCGCCGGTCATTGCATAGGTTTTCATGTGTAGCCCTCAAGGATATGTAGGGGACTAATTTAGCTTCCTGGCCCGCTGTCCTGTAGAACCTCAGACACCGAATCCATAAACATCTGGCTCCAATGGTTAACGAAGATGAAGGATTTGGTCGTGCCTGCCGCGGTGCCGGAGCCTTACCATGGTGGTATTCAATGAGTGCTTAGAGGTATCCATCATGAGCGAACTTTCTGTAACGGACGCCATGTTGCAGCGCGGTGCGGTGCGTGAATATTCGGATCAGCCCGTCTCGGCTGAGCTGATGAGTGAAATTCTGGAGCTGGCTGCCAGTTCGCCATCGGGTGGCAATGTGCAGCCCTGGAAAGTGTACGCACTTGCCGGTGATGCCAAAAATGCCCTTTCACAGGCAGTACTGGAAAAGGCGGCCCAAAGCCCCAGCGGAGACAGGCCCGACATTCCGGTATATCCGCAGGCTATGTCCGATCCCTGGCGCAGCCGACGCTATGCCTGTGGCGAGTTGATGTATTCCTCGCTGGGTATCGGCCGGGACGACAAGATGGCCCGCTTCGAACAGGCTGCCAAAAACATGTCTTTCTTTGGTGCGCCGGCCGGCCTGATTATCACGCTGGACCGCGAGCTGTGTGAGTCGCAGATCATCGATGTGGGTATTTTTGTGCAGAGCATCTTGCTGCTGGCACAGGAGCGTGGCCTGGCCACCTGTCCACAGGCCTCCTGGTCCATGTGGTCCGGGGTGATTCGAGAAACACTGGGCCTGCCCGACAACGAAATGGTCATGGTGGGTGTTGCCCTGGGTTACGCGGCTACCGATGCCCCGATCAATCACCTCAAGCAAGCGCGCGTTGATTTGGGTAAATTTGCTGAACTGCGAGGATTTTGAGCATGCGCTTTACCTTGATGATGGGTATGGGTGGCCACGAAGATTATCCGCTGCTGGCAGCGGCGGCGGAGCAGGCGGGATGGGATGCGATCAGTGTCCCCGACAGCATTTTTTACCCGAGGATAAGTGAATCTGATTACCCCTATGCAGACACCGCAGCCGTGCGATCGGCACTGGAAGCGACGCCGGTAATCGACCCGCTGATAGCCATTGCCGGTATGGCCGCCGTTACCAAACGCATTCGATTTTATCCGGGGGTACTCAAAGTCCCGGTCAGACAACCGCTGGTGCTGGCCAAGGCGCTCAGTTCTCTGGCAGTGATGAGTAATAACCGGCTCAGCCTGGGGGCGGGCCTGAGTCCCTGGAAGGAGGATTTCAGCTACAACGGCGTGGCGTTTGAGAAGCGCGGCAAGCTGATGGACGAGTGCCTGGAAATTATTCGCGCCGCCATGACCGGTGACTACTTCGAATACCACTCCGACAATTTTGATATCGGTGAGCTTAAACTGTCGCCGGCTCCCACGCGGCCAGTTCCCATTCTTATTGGTGGGCATGCCAGGCCAGCATTGCGCCGGGCGGCGCGGCTGGGAGATGGATGGATCTCGGCCAATACAGATCGCGAAACCCTGCGCGAGCTGATCGCCCAGTTGGGTGAGTTCAGGCAGCAATACAAGCGGTGCGGAGAGTTTGAGATTCATGCGTTGGACAGCAATCTTCGTTCGGCGGATGATTGCCTACGGCTAGCGGATCTGGGTGTGACTGATATTTGTGTGACTCCCTGGAACCCCTACCAGAATGGTCTTTCGTTACAGGATAAGTTGGATGCCATGGAAAGATTTGCCAGTGAGATTATTGTGAGCATTCAGGCCTAGGCATGGAGCAATTGTCCGGCCTGGACGCTGCGTTCGTTCATCAGGAGAGTCGTCGCACGCCTATGCATGTGAGCGCCGTGCTGATTTACGATATCGGCAACAAAGGCAAGCACGCAATTTCCAGTGATGCGGTGTGTGAGCTGCTAGCCAGCAGGCTGGGTGATGTGCAGGTGTTTCACCGTGAATTGCACCAGGTACCTATGGGTATGGATGCACCCTATTGGGTAGATGTTGCTGATCCGGATTGGCGAGCGCATGTTACGGAAACGGCTCTGCCGGCGGCAACTGACTGGCAGGGCTTTCAGCGACACCTGGCTCGCCTGCACAATGCACAGCTAGACCTCAAGCGGCCGCTGTGGGAAATTGAACTGATTCATGGCTTGTCGGACTTGCCCGGTTTGCCGGCAAACTGCCAGGCGCTGGTACTGAAATTGCACCATGCCGCCATAGACGGTATGTCCATGGCGGCGATTATCGACAGTTTGCACGACGACAGGGCCGAGCGGCCAGGTTCCAGCAGACAGCGCTTGCGCCGACCCAGTGATTGGGATTTGTGGAGTCGGGCCAACCGCAACTTTGCCAAGCGACAAATAAAACTTGTGGACACGCTACGCAAGCTATTGCCGGGAATGGCCAAGGCGCGGGAGACCCAGAAAGACTTTGCCGATTTGCCTGCTATTTGCAGAACCGCCGCAAGATTTAACAAGCGGGTCAGTCGGACGCGTACGACAGGCGCTGTGCTGCTTCCTCGCGACGCGGTGATTGCGATTAAACGCGCCGTGCGCCGGGTAACGCTCAACGATATTGCGCTGGCTTGTGTGGGTGGTGCGCTGCGCAAATACCTACTCGCTCATGGTCGGATGAGCAAGGAGTCTTTGGCCTGTGGTGCCCCAATCAGTCTTCGCAGTGCCAAAGATAAAGCTGTCGGTGGCAACAAAATTGCCACCATGGTGGTGGGTCTTGCCACGCATATCTCTGACCCGGTAGAGCGTTTGCGCCTGGTCCATCGCTATGCGGTTGCCGGTAAGAAACAGATCAACGCACTGGGCACTGGCACCGTGATGGACATCAGTGACAGCGTCACGCCGGGCTTGCTCGCTGAAGGTATCAAGGCCATGGCCCGGGTTAGTCAGTATGCGGATGTGCCGGTGCCTTTTCATACCATGGTGTCCAACGTGCCGGGGCCGCAGCAGCCAAAATTTCTCGGTAAGGCTGAGCTGGTAGTGCCTTTGGGGCTGGGTCCCATTCGGGATAACCTGGGACTGTTTCATATTGTCAGTGGGGGTCAGGATCTACTGTCGATTTCCTTCAGCGCCTGCGCCAAATTGTTACCCGATGCCTCGATTTATGAAGAGTGCCTGCAGCAGGCCTTCGATGAACTGTATGACAGCGCAGAAAACATCGCGGGTGTGAATACTTGAGTGTTGGGCCGGTCATTTGCGGCGGTGGATATCTGCTAGTACGTGAATGGGCTATATTTCTGGCCTGAAACAGTAGCTGGACAGTGGCTGGAGATATTATGGGACAAAGATTAGAAGGCAAAGTTGCGCTTATTACCGGCGCCAGTAATGGCGTCGGCAAAGCCACAGCAAAACGTTTTGCGCAGGAGGGTGCGGCGGTAGTGCTGTGCTCGCGCAATGTCGAAGCTCTTGCGGCCGTGGTCGACGACATAGACGCGGCGGGTGGTTCTGCCTTCGCTATTGTGGCGGACATTACCGATGAGTCTGCAGCATGCGAAGCGGTGGCCGCATCCATAGCACATTTTGGCAAGCTCGACATTCTGGTCAACAATGCCAATGCACTGGTGCCGGGCATGCTGACCGAGCACGATCTGGACAGCTGGCGTGCCAGCTTTCAGATTGCCGTTGATGCGCCCATGGTGTTGATGCGTGAAGCCTATCCCCAACTGGTGGCCAATAGTGGGGCGGTGGTGAATGTGTCTTCGGTGTGTGCCGACCTGGCGACACCCGGTGTGGCGGCTTACAGTGCTGCCAAGGCCGCGCTGCAATCACTGACTCGCAATGCCTCCATTGAATGGGCCAAGAGTGGTGTGCGAGTAAACGCCATTGTGATTGGCATTATGATGACACCGGCGTCGGAGCTGGCGATACCCGATGAAGCCGGCCGTATCGCTACCGCGCGCTCGGTTCCTATTGGCCGTATCGGCGAGCCGATCGAGGCGGCCAACGCCATTTTGTTTCTGGCCAGTGACGAGGCCTCGTATATCACCGGCGTGGAACTCAATGTAGATGGCGGCCGGGCGGTGGAGTTGGCAACCGGTGCTGCCAGTTGGGAGGATTAAGATGAGCGACAGTGAACTACTGGCCCGTATCAACAGGCTGGAATCCCTGGATGAAATCCGGCAGTTGGTGGCCAAGTATTCGCTCAGCCTGGATATGCGCGACCTGGATGCACATGTAAATTTGTTTGCGCCGGATATACGGGTTAGCCGCGAGCTCACCGGGCGCGCCCACCTCAAGCGCTGGCTGGATGACACCCTGCGCTCGCAGTTTACCGGCACCTCTCACCATATTGGCAACCATGTGATTGAGTTCAGTGATCCAGGCCATGCCCACGGCGTGGTGTATTCCAAGAACGAACACGAAACCCCCTGCGACAATGGCGATACCGAGTGGGTCATCATGCAGATGATGTATTGGGATAACTACGAGCGCATCGATGGTCGCTGGTTGTTCCGCCGCCGTTTGCCCTGTTACTGGTATGCCACCGATTTGAACAAGCCCCCGATTGGGGCAAACAAGATGCGCTGGCCTGACCGGGAGTCCTATGAGGGCGCCTATCACGAGCTGTTTCCCTCCTGGCAGGAGTTTTGGAAACACCCCCCTACCGGAGAACCGCAGGTTGCAGAGCCGGCACCGCTGGAAGAGTTTTTAAATCAAATGCGCGGTGATCATCCTGATCCGCGTATTCGCGTCCGTTAAGGAAACACTATGTCGTCACAACCATCCGCACTTTTTGAACCGCTGACCCTGGGTAGCCTGCAATTACGCAATCGCATTGTGATGGCGCCCATGACCCGCAGTCGCGCCGATGTCGGTGATATGCCCACGGCCTTAATGGCCCAGTACTACCGACAGCGCGCCGGCGCCGGCTTGATCATCAGCGAGGGAATTGCGCCCAGTGCCAATGGTATTGGCTATTGCCGCACGCCGGGCATCTACAACCAACAACAGGTAGACCGCTGGAGTAAAATACTCGAAGCCGTGCACGCCGAGGGCGGCCTGATGGTCGCGCAGTTGATGCACTGCGGACGCGTGGCCAGCCAGCTCAATAAAACAGCGGGCAGTGAGATTGTGGCGCCGTCGGCGATACAGGCGCGGGGTAAAATGTTTACCGACGCCCAGGGTATGGTGCCTTTTGAACTACCCCGTGCGCTCAGCACTGCTGACGTATTGCAGGTAGTTGATGAGTATGTGATAGCTACCCAAAACGCCTACGCGGCCGGTTTTGACGGTGTGGAGTTGCACTGTACCAGCGGTTACCTGCCAGCCCAGTTTCTATCAACTGGTCCCAACCAGCGCAGCGATCAATACGGCGGCAGTCTGGAGAACCGGATACGGTTTCCCTTGCAAGTATTGCAGGCCATCGCCGCGGTGGATGGGGCCGATAAAGTCGGTTTGCGGATTTGCCCGGATAATCCGTTCAATGATTTATCAGATGATGATCCACAGCAAACCTTTGATGCCTTCCTGTCAGCAGCCAGTCAGTTGCAGCTGGCCTATATCCACGCCATCCGGATGCCCTCCGGGAGGGTAGACAACCTGGGCCTGGCACAGCAGTACTTTCCTGGCAGGGTGATTGGTAACGAGAGCTACAATCGCGATGAAGCCGTCGCCGCTATTGAGTCGGAAATGCTGGCTGCGGTCAGTTTCGGCCGTTCCTATATCGGTAACCCGGATCTGGTGGAGCGCTTTCGCAACGACTGGCCGCTGGCGGATTTCGATATGAATGGTTTATACAATCCCGGTGAGAAAGGCTACTCCGATTATCCAGACCATACCGCATGAGAGTAGCGCTACTGTGTCTGTCGCTGCTGGCAGTAACCGCATTGGCAGACACTGTCAGGGATTGGCCCAGCTATGGGGGTGATAAGGGCAGCCGTCAGTATTCCGGACTCAGCCAGATTAACCGGGGCAATGTAGCGCAGTTAAAGCCAGCCTGGACCTATAGCAGCGCTCGCGGAGCGGCCATTCACCCGACTTCGGAGTTACAGGTAAACCCTTTGGTAGTAAACGGCGTGTTGTATGGTCGCAGCCCCAACCACAATATATTTGCACTTAACGCCGCTTCTGGTGAGGAGCGGTGGCGCTACGACCCGCGCGCTGATCGGGATATCCTGCTGGGCGCCTATATGCGAGGTCTGGCCTTCTGGCGTAAAGGTGATGACGCCAGGTTGCTGGTTAATGTGGCCAATTACCTGCTGGCCCTGGATGCGAACACCGGCAAGCCGATAGAGAGCTTTGGCGACCAGGGTTGGGTTGACCTGAAACAAGGCCTGGGGCGCGATCCGGGCTCGCTCTCTATCTACGCGCCGTCTCCCGGTGTGGTATTTGAAGACCTGATCATTATCGGTACGGCCACCACAGAAAGTGAAGGAGCCGCGCCGGGACATATTCGTGCCTATAACGTGCGCAGTGGCGCCCTTGAATGGATATTCCATACCATTCCCCAGCCGGGCGAATTCGGCCATGGCAGTTGGCCCAAAAATGCCTACAAGACTGCAGGCGGCGCCAATGCCTGGGCCGGTCTGGCAGTGGATGCGGCGCGTGGTTTGGTGTTTGTACCCACCGGCTCACCGACGCCGGATTTTGACGGCAGTCGTCGCGCTGGCGCTAATTTGTTTGGCAATACACTGCTGGCGCTGGATGCAAGAACCGGCAAGCGGCGCTGGCATTACCAGACAGTGCATCATGATTTGTGGGATCGAGACCTCAGCTCAGCACCTACATTGGTGTCAGTTGAACGCGAAGGCCGCAGTATTGCGGCTGTGGCCCAGGCGTCCAAACAGGGATTTATCTATCTGTTGAATCGTGAAACCGGAGAGCCCATTTTTCCGATAGAGGAGGTGGCCGTACCTGCCTCTGATGTGCCCGGGCAATCGCCCTGGCCGACCCAGCCCCGGGTAACGTTGCCGGAGCCCGTGACCCGGCAGGCGTTTACCAAAGATCAGATCACTGATATCAACCCGGCGGCGAAGGCCTATGTAACCGCGTTATATGAGCAGAGTGAGGCATTCGCGTTTTTTCGTCCCATAGGGCTCAAGCCGACCATTCTGTTTCCGGCTTTCTATGGGGCCACCAACTACGGTGGTGGCGCTTTTGATCCAACCACTAATACCTATTTCATAAACGCCATGGAGGCTGCCCATCGCGTCAAGATGGCAGCGGTCAGCGTACCGTCGGGAAGTGCTGGCGGCGATTTCGGCGCCTACCTGTATCAGAAGTATTGCGGTGGCTGCCACGGACCTACGCGTGAGGGCTTTTATCCCTATGCGCCACCGTTGGTAGGGCTGGCACAGCGCATAGACAAGAACCAGGCGCGCGCGACAATCATGCAAGGCCGCGGTCGTATGATGGCTTTCGGGGGTTTGCCTGCTCATGAGATAGATGAGTTGGTGGATTACCTGTTTCGTGCTGATGAAATAACCGCGGCGGCTTCGACACCTAGGGAAGGAGGCAAGGTCGAATACTTGTTGGATGGCTATACGGATTTTCTCGATGAGCGGGGTTATCCAGCCATTAAGCCGCCCTGGGGAACCCTCAATGCCATCGACCTGAACACGGGAAAACGCAAGTGGCAGGTCACCCTGGGTGAGATTCCGGCTTTAACGGCAGAGGGCGTGCCACCAACCGGGACGCTCAATTATGGCGGCCCGGTAGTGACTGCCGGTGGCCTGGTATTCATCGCCGCCACCACCGATGAAAAGATTCGCGCCTTCGACAGTGCTACCGGCGCCTTGTTGTGGGAGTACAAGCTGCCCGCGGCGGGCTATGCCACGCCAGCGATTTATAGGGTCAATGACAAGCAGTACGTGGTTATTGCCTGCGGCGGCGGCAAGCTTGGTACCCCGGCGGGCGATCAATACGTCGCCTTCGCACTGCCGTGAGTTAGGGCTCCCCGGATTCCTGCTCTGCGTGTAAACTACTCTCACCAAACAATAATAAATTCAAGCGAGAGTGACTATGATTTCACTACCTTCGATGATTGTTCGAGCCGCCCGGCTCAACCCCAATGGTGTGGCTACCCGTTTTGGCGAGCGCGAGCACAACTGGAGCCAGTTGCAGGAACGGATCGCACGGCTGGCAGCGGGGCTGCAAACTTTTGGTCTTGAAGAAGGGGACCGGGTCGGCATTCTCAGCCTTAACAGCGATCGCTATTACGAATCGGTATTCGCCATTCCCTGGGCGGGCTTTGCCATGGTGCCGCTCAATACCCGCTGGGCGCTGCCAGAAAACAGCTACGCGGTCTCTGACTCTGGAACACGGGTGTTGTTGTTTGATGATGCCTTTGCGGAGCAGGCACAAACCTTGTTGGCAGAACAGGAGCAGTTGCAGGCGATTATCTATATGGGAGATGGCGATTGTCCCGAGGGGGCAGTTTCCTATGAAGAGTTGATAGACAATCATGAGGCGGTGCCAGTGTCAGCGCGTGGTGGTGACGAAATGGTCGGTATCTTTTATACCGGCGGCACCACCGGTTTTCCCAAGGGGGTGATGCAGTCGCATGCGGCGATCTGGTCCAGTGCTATTGGCATAGTCTCGGAAATAGCCATGAGCCGCGATGATATTTACCTGCACGTGGCGCCGATGTTTCATATGGCCGATTTCGCTGGCTCCATGAACACCACGCTGCGCGGCGCCGCTCATGTGATGTTGCAGTCTTTCGATCCAGGGGCCGTACTTGAGATCATCAGCAGTGAAAAAATTACTCATGCACTGATGGTGCCAGCCATGATCAAAATGCTGCTCAACCATCCACAGGCGGCCACGGCCGATGTCTCTTCGCTTAAATGTATTATCTATGGCGCTTCACCCATGCCGCCGGCAGTGCTGGAGCAATGTCTGGAGCTATGGCCCAGTGTGGGTTTGGCGCAGGCCTATGGGCAGACGGAAATGGCACCAGTAGTAACGGTGTTGCCAATGGCTGATCACGTAAAAGGGGGCTCCAAACTAAAGTCGGCGGGCGTGCCAACGTTAGTCACCGATATGCGCATTGTCAGCGAGGATGGCAGTGATTGTGCCACCGGCGTGTCCGGTGAGATCGTGGTGCGTGGCCCCCACACCATGATTGGCTATTGGAACAAGCCCGAAGAAACCGCCAAGGCCCTGCAGGACGGCTGGGTATTTACCGGTGACGCAGGCTACCTGGATGAAGACGGCTATTTGTTTATCGTTGACCGGCTCAAGGACATGGTAGTGACCGGCGGTGAAAACGTGTTTACCACCGAAGTGGAAAATGCTGTTATCAGCCATGATGCGGTGCAGGACGTTGCAGTGATAGGCATACCGCACGAGGAGTGGGGGGAAGCGGTACACGCCATTGTGATTTTGCATGAGGGGCAATCTGTGACCGAAAAGGAATTGATTGAGCACTGTCGTGCACAGATTGCTGGCTACAAGCTACCCAAGTCAGTGAGTTTTAGTGAGCAGCCGCTGCCGTTGTCTGGCGCTGGCAAGGTGCTCAAGACAGAACTGCGTAAACCCTATTGGGAAGGCCGTGACCGCCAGGTGAATTAGAGGCTCTTTGTTCCTAGGGAGAATAATCCCGGGTGGCGTGTTGCAGCACATCCTCCAGCTCCAGGCGTACAGGCTTCTCGCGCATTTGGACAAACAGCGGTGATTGGTCGGCGTAGTGGGGTGAGTTCTCATCGAGGGTGGCACTGCCAAAGCTGTGTATGGAGGTAGAGGAAACCTTGCCGTCTTTATCCCACTCCACAAACATGATGTAGCTGTCGCCAGCCACGTCTAACAATTTTCCCGTCTCCTCTTCAGGCATGCCATAAGTGGCGCGCAAAATATCCGGCCCGCCATCAATGGCCCATTCCTGATCGCCGCGACGCAGCCGGTTGACCTCACCGTAAGTGGGATCAATGCGCCCGAAATGTTTCATGAGGTAGGCGCTGGCCTCGCGCAACTGCAAAGTCAGATCAACGTTGTCCCGCCTGTGCCGAAAGTCCAACAGGGGTTGCGTGGTTAACAGCGCCAGCGCCGCACTGCGGCTGTCTATGCGGGTGCTGTAGTCCCAGCTTTTGAGTAACTCAAAAGCCTCCTGCAGGTCGGCATCTTCAGGTGCCAGCTCCGTGTCCAGGTAGGCGATAAATTCCGGCATGCCGGCAGTCTCTACATCGTATGACAGGTCGTATTTGATACGCCTGAAGTCCTCCGCGCTGATCGTTTCCTGATTGGCGAGCAGGCGGCGCAAGCGGTGGGCACGATTGGTCATCCTGGTCTCAATGCCCAGCGTGGGGCTGAAATCCTGCGGCTGGGGCTGGCCCTCGCCGACACTGGATACATAGGGCGTATTGTTGGCGTTGAACACAAAGCCGCTGGGCGGGTTGCGGGTCATCGGTATGGCGCTAAAGGGCAGGTAGTCCTGCCAGATCAATTCGGAGCGATCACCGGGCAGGTCCTTCTGCCAGTCCCAGCCCTCCAGGCGTTTGGGGAACATGGCATTGTAGTAGTGGGCGATATTGCCCTGGCCATCGGCATACACATAGTTGACGCTGGGTTGGCTGCCAATGGCCAGGGCGGCTTCAAATTCCGCCTGGTTGGTGGCCTTGTTGAGCGCCAGGTATTGCTCCAGGGTGCGCATTTCCCCCATGCCTGCCCAGCGCAGCGCGAAGGCGCCGTGATCCAGTTTCAGCACCGGCCCGTGGGCAGAGAAATACAGCGGCTCGGTAAAGATCCAGCGAATAGGCCCGAATAACTTGACCAGTATGTCGGCATCCCTGACCTCCAGGTCGTGCCAGGCACCATCCAGCCAGTACTGATTGTCGTTGTCTGGATTTAGCGTTAGTTGATAGATGTCCACCAGGTCGGGCTTGTTGACGGTGTTTGACCAGCCCAGGTAACGGTTGTGGCCGTGCAAAATGATGGGTGATCCCGGGAAGGTGCCACCGACAATATCCCAGCCTTCTTCTGAGTGAAGGCGTGCTTCGTACCAGGCCACAGGGCCGGTCAGCGGCTGATGCGAGTTCACCAGCAGGCGAGTTTTACCATCCGCAGACAGGCTCGGTGCTACCGCCATACCCTGGCTGCCGATTTCCGGTTGCGGCTGGTCGGTGAACTGTAATGCCAGCTCGCCCTGTTTGGCCAGTTGCCTGGGTTCCTCCGGGCTGAACAGTTTACCGAGCACGCCGTCGAAGCCGTAAAACAGCGGCGATTTGAAAGTAAACCCCGCGACGATGTCCTTGCCGCTAACGGGTAATATATAGGGCAGCAACTGCTCGGGGTGTCGGCTGCCGTACAGGTTTAAGCCGTCGGCGTAGGCCTCGGCGATGTCACGGGTGTGTTGGGATATTTTGGTGTCGTAACCGGCGTCTACCACCTCCCATACCCGCATCAATTGCACCAGGTAATCGGTTTGCGCTGCACCGGCGCCCTTGACGGCGGCGAGGGTTCCGCGGGTGGCTAGCAATACCTCCTGGGTGGTGAGAAAATCATCCTCGGCGTGGGCATAGGCCAGGCCAAAAGCGGTGTCGACATCGCGCTTGCCGTAAATATGCGGTACCCCGTACTCATCGCGAATAATGCGCACATCGTACTGTTCGCTGATTTTCTCCAGCGCTGCCCAGTCAATCGCAGCCGGTGCATGCCAGCTCGCGTTGGTCAGCAGGGCGATGACCAGGATCAGCAGGCTGGCGATAATGAGTAGCCTTTTAGTCATTGCTTTGTTGCGCCCATTGTTGGGGTGCCCAGGTAATAATGGCAGCGGCGTCCTCAGGTAACAGGAAGCCAGCTTCCACCGCTGAATTTGCTGTCGCGCTCACGGCGGCAGTAAAGCCGTCAGCGTCCACATACAAGGACGCCATTTGTGCGGCGCTGAATAATTCGGTGGTGCCAAACAGCCCACAGAAACCGGCGCCGATTTGGCCTTCACCAGAGAGAATGGCGCTGGCTGCATCGACATAAGAGGTGCGTATACCACCGGTAACATTGCCGAGCTCATCCAGCAGAAAGCTCGTCTGGTCATCGCTCACGTCAAGCCTGGGCGCGCTGGCTGGAGCCACGCCTGTGCGCATCCACTGATCCAGACCACGTATGGCCGTGTTGTACACATAGTGCATGGGGCCGGCATTGAAGGGCAGCTCACAGGAGAGAAAGCCGGGAATAGAATCTACCTCCGCCACGGCAGCAAATTTAGGTTCACCGATGGCATCATCCCGCCCGGAAATAATGGTATACAAATCGGCATGTGAGGTGCCGGGCACCTCCCACAGACGGAAGTGGTCGTTGTCTTCCTGGCGCGCCTCAATATAACCGAGCACAAAAATGTCGGTCTCCGTCTGGAAAGTGATAACCGGCACATTGATATCGGTGCGAATGTGGGTGCCATTGGCAACCGCTATGCTCGCCTGCGGTGCCTGTGATAGCGCCGCGCCGCTATCGCCGCGACTGTGCACGATATAGCCGTCATAGGGGTTGTACAACGGCTGCACCGCATTGATGTAAGTAGTCAGTCGAAATGCCGATTGGGACTCCCCCATGGCCATTACATACTCAGGTATCAGGCCGTTGAGTGGATCTATGGCCTGGGGGTTGCGCAGCAGTTCGGAGATTTGCGAGAACATATCGTAGGAAAAGCTATCGCCCGGATGGTTGAGTGATTCATAGCGGGCCGGGTTGGCCGCTTTCAGGTACAAGGGGAAGCCTCCCGGCTGTCCTTCAATACCCACCAACTGTGCTGATACACCCACCCATACATGTCCGCTGCGATACAACTCGACATGCCCCGCCCCCCAACTGGGCGGCGTGTCGAATCCGGCCGAGACATTCATCCATTCAACCACCGTTGTGCCACTAAAATCAGCGGGATTTGTGGGCCGGTGCACAACAATCCGCGTTTTGTAGTCGGCCTGCTCAGCCGCTTCTACCTCCCAGAGACCATCGGCACCCAGTTCTGACAGGTTGGTAAATGACGAGGCTGTGCCCGCCACAAAGTACTCCTGCACTTCATAGCCAACCACGGCAAGATCAAAGTTGTTGGCCAGCAGGGAGATGCCACCGCTATCCGGTGGGTCTTCCACGGTCGGGTTGGCAATCGGCAGGAAGGTCGGCTCCTGGTTCACAGGGGGAACAATACTGTTACCGCCATCGCTGCAGGCGGTTATAAACAGAAGGATGATAAGCAGGGTGTAGAATTTCTTCATAGCGTATTCTCCGTGATTACAGGGACACCACATAGGCCTGGTCAGGGCTGGCGCCAGCGCGCACGGTTTCGAAGGTGGCTTTCACGCCTTCTGCACCGCTGGGGTGGTTAATGCTGACCCAGCCATCCACGACCCCCATCAATTGCTGCCAGGCCTTGGCGAGCTCCTGCTGATACTTTTCAGGTCCCCACTCCTGGTTGCGTTTCTGCATTTGGGTAGGGGCAAAAAACAGGGTGGGCTTGGCGCCGGGTAAGGTACTTGGGTCTTGTCCATCGCGAGCATCCCAGTGGGTGATGCCAACCCCACAACTGCATAACATATTGTCCTGAAAGTGGTTGTGCAATTTGCTCAGCACCTCGCGATTGCCCGCCATATCCACAAAGGCAACCTGCTCAGAATTGTCCAGCGATTCAATGTCGTCGTAACACACCACCTGGTCATAGATGCCCAAATTTTCGACAAAGCTTTTGTTCGAAGTAGAGGTGAGACCAATCACTTTAACATCACGATTTTTGTGTAGCAAAAAGCCCAGCCCGAAAGAGGTCTTACTGGAGGCGCTGGAGATAATGACAGTTTTCGCGCCAAACACATCGTTGTCGTACAGGTAGTCGTCCAACACGAAGGAGGTGGCGAACAGCGGCCGGTACACCATCTGGTGATCGTCGAAGGCTGGATCAAAGCCGTTTTCTGGAGTCATCAGCGAATACTGGTTGTACACCGGTGACAAGGCGGCGCGATTGGCGGCGCTGTCGCTAAAGCCACGCTCATTGACATGCTCGGGAGACACCACCAGGTAGCTGGACATGGGAAAATAGCCGTAGTAGCGATCGCCGGTCTTCAATTGCGTGTTGTTGCTGTTTAACACGGTGCCGATGCCCCACACCGGAATGCGACCCCAGCCCTCGCTGGCCGGAAAGAATTTCCAGTAGCCCAGCATGTCACCGGCCACGCCATACGTAATATTGTTGGCGGTGAGGGCAAAGTGATCTACCGACAGCAGTGCTTGTCCCGCGTCCAGCTCCAGAGTCTCCGGGGCTGGCAGTTCTATGGTTTGCGTATTGCCGAGATCGTCGCGCTGTACTTCAAAACTGTAGTAGCTCACGGTGGTCTGCTCCTGCATGTAGATAAGGTGGTATAGCAGGGTACTTTTTCCCGGCCCGGATGGGAACACCTGGCTTCGATGGCATTCAACGGTACGCGTAAGCGGATGGCAGGTTTGATTCCTTCTCCCCTACAACCCCCTATATGACGTGGTTTATCCATACCCCATTGGTCACTTGGCAATCTATAGCATCCAGTGCCATATGAACGGATAGACCAAGACCAACAAGCCTTGTCCCGGGTACAAAGCAAAGAACAAGGTAAAGAGCGATAAACCACAATTGATGCAAGGGATGGAAACCAATACTACAGCGACCTGGATCGTATATGGGATTAGCGACCAGGTGATCAATATCTACCAGCATGGTTGCGATCATTAAGAAGTACGCTAGCTTCCAGCGCTTTCTAAAGAATAAACCTGCTAACAATGCCGGGACTACAAAATGCAGGCCTAAATGTAACATGTGCCCGTTGCTCTAGTTCCCATGCTCTTCCAGTCATTCAGCCAGTCAAACTTTGATAATTGACTGACGGGTAACTCCCAGGCGACTTGCCTCCCTATCGAGGGACTCTACCATCCAAGTTGGAAAGTCCACATTCACACGCCGCGGCTCCCGATTCGGCCTCCGAACGGTTCTTAGATTAAGATCGTCCAGAATCTCCTTATCAGAGTCAAACTTTTTGTCGAAGCTCTTAGCTTTCATAGAGTAATTCCTCTTCTTCCCGCGATCGCCTTACGGAGATCAGTCGAATATTACCGTCTCGTCATTTTTATCTCCTCGACAATTGGTGTTGGGATTGTGATGCATAACGCCAGCACAAAGGGCATAAAAACCGCAGGTTTTTGCGTCCTGGTGAGTTTGCGAGCGACTTAATGCTTTTGTTATGTGGCGCATTCATACTGAACCAATTTACGACTTAGCAGGCTTGTGAAATTCGATCACGTTCCCGTCTGGGTCGCGGATAAAAAAGAAAATAGCCCCTTCAAATTCTACTTGTTCAGTTATTACTATGCCATGACCATCGAGCTGATTCTTCACAGCATCTACGTCTGTAATCTCAAGCGCAATGTGCGTAAAACCTGTGTGCTTTGTTGGTTCGTCCACCAATAGATTAGTCGGCGGAGAATCTGGGGAGGTATTGAGGATAAAATTTATGTTAACGCCACATGGATGTTCGACAATGGCCACAGGCTCAGGCCCCACCGGTCCCGCCAAGAATATGAAACCTAACTTTTCGTAGAACTCACGAGCAGTAGCTAAGTCCCTAACACGAAGCCCTACGTGATTTATCCCCGTAATTTCTCTCATAAAGACCTCCATATTTCATTATCATCTCAGCCGCCAAAATTACTATCTAGCCACATAGCAGCCTTGTTTAACGTCTAGACGTGTTATATCACGTCTTTGTGTCATATATCCTCAATGCACGCTTTATACGATTTCTGCAACCTCCCCAACACCGGTTTTGCATCCAGGCAAGTCTATTGCTTTAGCACATGCACCTCACTAGTCTGTTGATAAAGATTTGATACGTCAGATGAACGCAACTAAAGAAGGGCATGACGACTTTTGAGCGCTTCCCCGGTTAACAAGGAAAAGGGCGTGACAATGTCCGCTTGCCATTGCGGCCTGCCGCTGCCCTACCCAAACTGTTGTGCAGGTTTTGTCAGTGGTGCCGAGCATGCCACAACGGCGGAGCAGTTGATGCGTTCGCGCTACAGTGCGTTTGTGGAGTGTGATGAAGCCTACCTGTTGGCCAGTTGGCACCCGCAGACTCGCCCGTCCCGGGTTAGTTTTGACTCTGAGCAGCGCTGGCTGGGCTTACGCATCAAGGACTGTACGGCTGGTGGGCCAGCTGACAACGTTGGCACGGTTGAGTTTGTGGCGCGTTTCAAGATCAACGGTAAAGGTCATCGCCTGCATGAGCGCAGCCGTTTCGAAAAGATTGATGGGCGCTGGTACTACCTGGATGGGGAACATCTGTAAATGCCGGGCTAGTGCTGCTGCTGAACCACCATCCACTGGCTAATCAGTTGCATGGCCTGCACATGCCCATCGGTCATTCCCTCTGAGCAGACGAACCCATGCATTTGGCTATTGAACAGTTGGTGCAGGCAGGGGATACCCGCACCATCCAGTTTGGCAGCGTACTGCGCGCCTTCATCGCGCAGGGGGTCCAGTCCCGCGGTGATCACCAGGGCTGGGGGCAATGTAGCTGGCAAGTTCTCAAACAGGGGGGTTGCCATCGGCCCGACGGCACCTTCACTGGCCATACTGTTGCCGCCCAGATAGGTGTCCCAAAACCATGTCATCAAATTTTTTGTGAGTCCGTAGCCTTTGCCATTCTCAATGTAGGAGACTGGATAGGGCGCATAGTGCCGCACCACCGGGTAGATCAGTATTTGCCCGGTCAGGCCGCCATCGCCCTGTTCGCACAAATGATTGGCAACGACTGCGGACAAATTTGCGCCGGTACTATCGCCAGCGACGAATACGCTGGCCTGCTCCAAACCCAGGGCTGATTGGTTGGCCAATAACCACTTGCTGGCATCGATACAGTCGATAGCCGCCGCTGGACAGGGGTGTTCCGGGGCCAGCCGGTAGTCCAGTGCTACCACCGTTGCCCCGCATTCCAGGGCCAATCGTCGGCAAAAAGGATCATGAGTTTGCAAATCTCCCAACACCCAACCACCACCGTGCATATAGATGATCAAGGCATTACTGCTGTTACCGGGTGGGCGATAGATGCGGGCCGGAATGTGGCCGGCACTGCCGGGTATAGACAGGTCCTCACTGTCGAGTGCGGTCAGGTCGATCTTTGACCAGGCCCGTTTATTGGCCCAACGGTAAAACCAGCGCAGCAGGAAAACTTTGAGTTTTTGCATGTCCACTCAGATGAATATTGAAAAGAAGTGAGGGTATTCTGCCTCTTTCGTATATTCTCTGTCTTCAACAATTTTTAGGCGCAGCAATGAGTACTATTCTTTCCCAACAACTGACCTTGCCCTGCGGTGCAGTCATTCCCAACCGGCTTGCCAAGGCGGCGGTGACCGAGGGCCTGGCTACGCCCCAGGGTCTGCCCACACCAGAGTTGGAACGCTTGTACGGGCTGTGGAGTGATGGCGGGGCTGGCATGCTGCTGTCCGGCAATATCCAGGTGGATGCAGATCACCTGGAGCGTCCCGGCAATGTCGTGATCGACAGGGAACCAGACGAGGCGATGCACGCGGCTTTGTCCCGTTGGGCGAAAACGGCTACCCGCAACGGCAATCACTTCTGGGCCCAGATCAGTCATGCGGGGCGCCAGACCCAGAAGCCGGTTAACCGACACCCCAAAGCCGCCTCCGCGGTAAAAGTGGGCTTGCCCGGTGGCCAGTTTGGAGAGCCGGTGGCGCTCACTATTGCCGAGATTGAAGACATCGTGCGCCGCTTCGGCGTGTGCGCGGCCGCTGTTAAGGCGGCCGGGTTTACCGGTGTACAAATTCATGCGGCGCACGGTTACCTGCTGTCCGGGTTTTTGAGTCCGCGCAGTAACTTGCGTACTGATATGTACGGCGGGGAATTGGCGAACAGAGCAAGAGCTTTACTGGAAATCGTAAAAACCGTGCGCGACGCTGTGGGCCCTGATTTTCCTGTCGCCGTAAAACTGAACAGTGCAGATTTCCAAAAAGGCGGCTTTGCGTTTGAAGATAGCCTGCAGGTCGCGCAATGGCTGGAAGAAGCCAGCGTAGACCTGATCGAAATTTCCGGCGGCACCTATGAGCAGCCAAAATTGATAGGCGTGGAAGGCCTGGAAGAGGAAGAGCCGCAGCATGTGGCCCAGTCCACGCTGATGCGTGAGGCATACTTTGTCGACTTTGCTGTCGCCATGCGGGAGAAAGTTACTATTCCCCTGATGGTAACGGGCGGTTTTCGCACCCGTGCGGTTATGGAGCAGGCCATAGATTCCGGCGCTGCAGATCTCATAGGCATTGGCCGGCCCATGTGTGTGGATGCGGATGCGCCTGCACAGTTGCTGTCTGGTGCGACAGAACTCAATCGCTACGAGGCAACATTGTCGCTGTTTCCAAAATGGCTGGCGTTGCTGGTCAAAATTAAATCTATTCGTTCCATGGCGACCTTTGCCATCATGTACTGGTATTACGCGCAGCTGGATATAATTGGCCATACCGGTCAGGCAGACCTGTCCCTGTCGGTGTTTGCAGCCACCAAAAAGATTATGTCCGAGCAGAAAAAGTTACTTGGCAAACCTTAACGAGAGGTCGTGAGAGATGGACTTTGAAATCCCCGCAGAAATTGCCAGCTTCCTGGTCGAGCTGGACCAGTTTATTGAAGATAAGATCAAGCCGCTGGAGCAGGCGGATGACAATATTCGTTTCTTTGATTACCGCCGCGAAGATGCGCGCACTGACTGGGACCGTGACGGCTTGCCCAATGAAGAATGGGAGGCACTGCTACACAAGGCCAAGCAACTGGCCATTGAAGCCAATATCTTCAGCTATCCCTTTCCCGAAGAGCATGGCGGTCGCAACGGCACCAACCTGGGCATGGCCATTATCCGGGAGCATCTGACCAGCAAGGGCCTGGGCCTGCACTGCGATTTACAAAATGAGCACTCGGTGGTGGGTAACAATATTGGCCTGCTGCTGATGCTGGAGTACGGCACCGAGGCCCAACAGCAAGAGTGGCTGGACGGCTTGAAGACAGCGACCAAGGGTTTCGCCTTTGGTATTACCGAGCCCGATCACGGTTCCGATGTCACCTGGATGGAGACCACGGCGGTGCGCGATGGGGACCACTGGATTATCAATGGCGAGAAAACCTGGAATACCGGCGTACACAAGGCCAGCCGCGATATGGTCATGGCACGTACTTCAGGCAAGGACGGTGATGGCCGGGGGATAACGGCCTTTATGGTGCCCCTGGATGCACCGGGTGTGAAAATTGAAGAGTACCTGTGGACATTTAATATGCCCACTGATCATGCTCGCGTTTCGTTTACCAACGTGCGTGTGGCGGATACAGAAATATTCGGCGGGGAGGGCAGGGGCCTGGGCGTCGTGCAACACTTTTTTAATGAAAACCGGATTCGGCAGGCCGCCTCCAGCCTCGGTGCCGCCCAATACTGCGTGAACGAATCTGTGCAGCACGCCCTGGTGCGCAAACCCTTTGGAAAGCCACTGGCCGTCAATCAGGGCATTCAGTTTCCGCTGGTGCAATTACAAATTCGCTGTGAAATGCTGCGCACACTGATACATAAAACCGCCTGGTTGATGGACCGGGACGGTGCTTTTTCCTGCTCGGATAAAGTGTCCATGTGCAACTACGAGGCCAATCGCCTGTGTTGTGAAGCGGCGGACCAGGCCATGCAGGTGCACGGTGGCATGGGCTATTCGCGCTACAAACCCTTTGAACATATTTATAGGCACCATCGTCGCTACCGCATCACCGAGGGTGCAGATGAAATCCAGTTGCGGCGGGTAGCCGGTTATATGTTTGGCTTTATGAAACAGCAAAAACCCAAGGGTGTTGGTTAGGCCCGATGAGTGATGATTTTGACGAGTTGCTGACCGCCGTACTGGCACGAGCAATTGTCGGTTTTTCTGAATTGGTATCCTGTAACAAGTTGACCGCCGGTGCCAGCCAGGAAACCTACCGCATAGTTGTTCGCGCCGATGACGCTGAGTTGTTGCTCGCCTTGCGCCGGGCGGTGCCTACCCTGTTGGAAGGTTCGGGCGTTGGCAAGATCACGCTGGAGGTTGAGGCCCAATTGCTACAGCTGGCCGGGGCGGCGGGAATACCTGAACCTGAAGTGATCTATTTGCTGCAGGAAGCGGATGGCCTGGGGTCTGGTTTTTTGATGGAGTGGTTGGAAGGGGAAACCCTGGGTGGGCGCATTACCCGCTCGGATGATTTCGCACAGCTGCGGCCGCAACTGGCCTTCCAGTGTGGAGAACAGCTGGCCCGTGTACACGCGCTGGATTGGCGAGCGGCGGGCCTGGAGGCCTCCCTGCCGAGGGTGTCGCCGCAAGTCCTGGTGCAGGAAACCTGGTCTTATTATCGCGATCTCAATGTACCTGCCCCGATGATTGATTACAGCTGGCGTTGGTTGCAGGACAACATTCCCAAGGAGTCGCGCCTCAGCCTGGTGCATGGCGACTTTCGCAACGGCAACCTGATGGTTACCGCGCAGGGTATTAACGCTGTCCTCGATTGGGAGCTTGCTCACCTGGGCGACCCGGTGCGTGACCTCGGTTGGTTGTGTGTGAACTCCTGGCGCTTTGGCAAACGTGAGTTACCGGTGGGGGGCTTTGGTGAGATTGACGATCTGTTGGCCGGTTATCGTGCGGTTTCCGGTATTGATGTCAGCAGGGAGGAACTGCGCTTCTGGCAGGTGTTTGGTTCCTTCTGGTGGTCTATGGCAACGCTGCGTATGGCGCAGAGCTGGCGCACTGGCGAGACACCCAGCCTGGAGCGACCGGTAATTGGCCGCCGTTCCTCGGAGGCGCAAATGGACTGTGTAAACCTGCTGATTCCCGGTACTTTCGATCTTCCTGATACCAGTGCGGAGCTTGCTGAGGGTACCCAGTTGCCCATGCCATCGGAGTTATTGGAAAGTGTGCGCGGTTTTCTCAAGCAGGATGTGGTCGACGGTGCGGATCAGCATACGGGATTTATGGCGCGCGTTGCGGCCAATTCCCTGGGCATTGCCCAGCGGGAAATGCTTTATGGACCCGCGTTGGCAGACGCCGAGTGTGAACGCCTGCACGCATTGCTTGACTGTCAGGCAGGGCTGGATCAGCTACGCAGGGAATTGGTATTGCGTCTGCGCGATGGCCTGGAGCTCAATACGCCCGGACTTGCTGCCCACCTGCGTCAGACGGTGGCTGGTCAACTTGCTCTTGATCAACCCAGATACTCCGCACTCGCTCAGTGCGATTAAACTTACCCTCCTGCACAGCAGGGGCCGCGACAACTTTTAACGGAGATAACTCTCATGCCGAGACTACGCCAGGTACCACGTGCAGAAGCCGATCCCATAGCCACCGAGATGTACGATATGCTGTTTGGTGATCGTGACCCCGTTGCCGAGCCAGGTACTGATACGGGTACGCCCGGCAACTGGTGGACGGTATTCGCGCTGGTACCTGATTGTCTGAAACATGCGATAGCGGGGTTTCAGTTCTACCGCGATGCCAGCCGCAAGCTGAACCCACAACTGCGAGAACTGGGTCAGACCCGGGCTGGTTACACCCGCGGCTCGCAGTTTGTCTATTCACAGCACTGTAAATCCTGCCGCTCGGTGGGACTGTCTGAGGAGAAGATCCAAGCCATTGCCCATTGGGGAATCAGCGATCTCTTCACCCAGTTGGAGCGGGCGGTGTTGGCCTATACCGATGCCCTGGTACTTGAGGGCGGCAGGGTGTCAGATGCCGTATTTGATGTATTGAAAAAACATCTCAGTGACGAAGAAATACTGGAGCTCACCTATGTGACGGCACTTTACGAGATGCACGCGGTGATGAGTCGGGCCCTGCGCCTGGAATATGATGATGTGGATGAACGCATTGTCGAGATAGCAGCACCCCAGAGCGGTTCGGACGACGTGATGAATATGGTTGATACAACGGGCGAGAAGTAGGAGGAAACCATGCAATCAGCACAACATCCGCTTAAGAGTTTGGAGCCCGGCTTTGTGCCGCCGGCCTACCGCGATGAGTAATATGGATATCAAACCCTGGTTGCGTCGTTATGAAGATGTCGATCAGTTTTACCTGAGCACCGAAGTTGTCGTGTGCGGCTACGGTGGTGCTGGTGCCGCGGCAGCGCTGGAAGCCCGCCGCGCCGGTGCAGATGTATTGGTACTGGAGCGAGCCAGTGGCGGAGGCGGCTCTACGCAGATGTCCAGCTGCGAAATGTACCTGGGTGGCAGCGGTGGTACTGCGCTGCAGAAAGATGTCGGGCTGGAGGACTCCACCGACAATATGATCGCCTATCTAAGCGAGTGTTTTGGCCCGCACGGCGACCCGGAGAAAATCCGACTCTATGCCGAGGGCGCCGCCGGCCATTTCGACTGGGTAGAATCCCTGGGCGTACCCTACAAGCGGGAGGTCTACCTGGAGCGCGTGGTCGTGCCCTCCAGCGACGAAAGCCTGCTGTTCACCGGCAATGAGCGAGCCTGGCCATTTACTGAACTAGCCGAACCTGTGCCCAGGGGACATGTACCTTCCAAAGAGGGAGACGAGGGTGGCAAAATCTTTATGCAGGCCCTGATGAAAATCGTGGAAGCCGAGGGTGCGTTGATCAAAAGCGATGCGCGTGTGATCGCCCTGCTGCAAGATGATGCCAATCGAGTGCGCGGTGTGGTGGCACGCATCGACGGACAAGAGCAGGCTATTGAAGCGACCCGTGGCGTCATACTCACAGCGGGTGGTTTTGTGCAGAACCGGACCATGTTGGAAAAACACTGCGCGCAGACTATTCCCTTTGGTGAGCCCTACGGCAATCAGTGGGACATGGGAGATGGCATTCAGATGGGTATGGCCGCCGGTGGCAATACCATTAATATGGATCAGTGCTTTATTACCTTTGCGTTCTATCCTCCGGCTAAACTGACCTACGGCATCCTGGTTAACAACAAGGGGCAGCGCTATATCAACGAGGATGCTTACCTGGCCCGGCTCGGTCACTACGCCAGTCTGCAGGAACATCAGCAGGTATTTATGCTGGCGCAGCATGAGGATTTTGAATTGCCTCACTATATGGATCCGCCACCGCCTATTGTTGGTACCGGCGACACTATTGCCGAAGCCGAGGCTGAAGCGGGTTTGCCATTGGGGTCGTTGCAGGCCACGGTGGACTATTACAATACGCATGCCGCCGTAGGTGAGGATCCCCTGTTTCACAAGGCGAGCAACTGGCTCAAGCCGATAGACAAACCGCCCTTTGCGATTATCAGCCTCAAGCCGGCGGACACCAAGTATCCGCTGGGGGAGAACACCGGCTACCTGATGTTTACCCTCGGCGGACTTGAGACCCGGCCTACCGGTGAAGTGCTGACCCCACAGGGTGATGTCATTCCCGGGTTGTACGCGGCGGGACGAACCACTGCCGGCCTGCCGCGTACCGCCAAAGGCTATGGCAGTGGCATGTCAGTAGGCGATGCCACATTTTTTGGCCGCATGGCGGGCAAACAGGCAGCAGCCACATGATGCAACAGGCGTGGCTGGATCAGGTCAGTGAAGAGATCATCGATGCGGAGCGTCCCATCTGCGACCCCCATCACCATCTCTGGGATAACGATGACAATCCCTACCTGCTACCACAGTTGTTGAGTGATACCGGCAGCGGACACAATATTGTCAACACGGTGTTTGTGGAGTGCTCCAGCATGTATCGCGCGGGGGGTGACGAGGCGTTAAAACCCGTGGGAGAAACGGAATTTGTCAATGGCACAGCGGCGATGATGAGCAGCGGTTATTATGGTGAGATGCGAGGCTGTGCCGGCATTGTCGGTTTCGCCAACCTGTTGCTGGGTGCCGCTGTGGGCCCCGTGTTGGATGAACACCTGCGTTGCAGCTCGCGCTTTCGCGGTATACGTCACGCCGCCGCCTTCGATCCCAGCCCGGATATTCGCAAGTCTCATGTCGACCCGCCGCCACAACTATACTTGCGCGATGACTTTCGGGAAGGTTTTGCCGAACTGGCCGGGCGCGATCTGTCATTTGATGCCTGGTTATTCCATCCACAGATCGGGGAACTCACTGAGCTGGCGCGCGCTTTTCCCGATACCCGCATTATCCTCGATCACTTTGGTGGCCCACTGGGCATTGGCCCCTACGCGGGTAAGCAGGATGAAATATTTCCGAATTGGCAGCGAGCTATAAGCGAGCTGGCCAATTGTAGCAACGTGTTTGCCAAGCTGGGCGGTATGGTAATGCCCATCAACGGTTTTGGATTTCACAAGCGGAAATTGCCGCCCGGCTCAGATGAGATCGTGGCGGTGACCGGTCGCTACTATGAGCACACCATAGAATGCTTTGGCGCAGAACGCTGTATGTTCGAAAGTAATTTTCCGGTGGACAGGCAGAGCTGTTCCTACAGTATTTTGTGGAACGCCTTTAAAAAAATGGCAGCGCGGTATTCAGCGGCGGAGCAGGATCGCCTGTTTCACGGTACGGCGGTAGACGTCTACCGTTTGTAAACTATTTTGAAACTAGAATAAGGGGCAACACTATGAGTGAAGAAAATCTGCAGAAATGGCACGCCCACCTCAGGGGTGAATTGGCAGGTGGGCTGGACGAATTGTTGGACGACGATGTGGTGTTCTATTCGCCGGTGGTATTTACACCGCAGCGTGGCAAGGAACTCACCAAGCTCTATCTCAATGCGGCCAGCAATACCTTTAGCGAAGGCGATGCAGAAAAAACGCCGGGCAAGGGGGCGTCAAACTTTCGCTATACCAAGGAAATAGTTTGTGGTGACCAGGTAATGTTGGAATTTGAGTCTGAGATCGAGGGTAAGTACATCAATGGCGTGGATATCATCACCTGGAATGAGGAGGGCAAAATCACCGAGTTTAAAGTGATGATTCGCCCCCTGCAGGCCGTCAACATGATACATGCCCAGATGCAGGCCATGCTGGAGAAGATGCAGAATTAACGGCCAGGCGCCCCTTTCAGGACGCCTTTACACGCTCAATCCAGCTATCGATTTTGTCCTCAAGGATGTACAGGGGAACCTGTCCGTCCTTGAGCACTTCGTCATGAAAATCACGAATATCAAACTTCTCGCCCAGTACCGCGCGGGCATGTTCACGTATCTCCACGATCTTCAGCTTGCCGATCAGGTAGGCTGTGGCCTGCCCGGGCATGACGATATAACGTTCGATGGCCTTGGTGGAGTCGTAAACCGAATTGGGGGTGGTCACTACCAGGTAATCAATGGCTTGCTGGCGTGTCCAGCGCTTGTGATGAATACCGGTATCCACCACCAGTCGGCAGGCGCGCCATAACTCCATGGCCAGGCGCCCAAAATCAGCATAGGGGTCAGAGTAAAAACCCATCTCTTTAGGTGTCATCTCGCTGTACAGACCCCAGCCTTCGGTGTAGGCGGTGAAGCTGGTGAATTTCTGGAACTCGGGTACGTCGTCCAGTTCAACGGTGATGGCCCGCTGCATGTGATGACCGGGGATGCCCTCGTGGTAGGCCAGCGCCTCCATCTGGTAGGTGGGCATGGAGTTCATGTCGTACAGGTTGGCGTAGTAGTAGCCCGGCCGCGAACCGTCGGCGGCAGGGTACTGGTAAAAGGCCTTGCCGGCGGAGCGCTCGCGAAACGCCTCTACGCGTTTTACTACCAGGTCGGCCCGGGGCAGTATGCCAAATGCCTCCGGCAGTCGGCTGCGCATGATGGCAATGATTTCGGTGGCTTCGGCCAGATAGCGCTCGCGGCCCGCTTCATCGTTGGGATAGTAGAACTGGGGGTCTTCGCGCATAAATACCAGGAACTCTACCAGTGTTCCCTCGAAGCCCACCCGCTCCATGATGGCGCGCATCTCGGTGTGAATGCGATCCACTTCGCGCAGGCCGATGTTATGAATCTCTTCTGCGCTCAGCTCAGTGGTAGTGAAGTAATTGAGTCGCTCAGCGTAAAAGGCCTCGCCATTGGGCATTTTCCAAACGCCATCTGCGGCGGGAGCCTCTGCACCCAGGCGTTCAATCTCGGTAATCAGGCGTTGGTAGGCAGGTGCAACCGATTGCAACAGTGCCTGTTTTGCTGCCAGTTGCAGTTGCTGGGCCTGTTCAGGCGCAATATCCAGACCGGCGATCTTGGCCTTGATATCGGCCCATATGGCGGAGTCCTCTCCATCATCGTAAGGGGCGCCGCTAATGGCGTTGCGCGTCGTGACTAGCATTTGAGGGTAGGACCAGGCTGGCAGGTAGACCTTGATTGCGGCTCCCAACTGCATTTGTTCCATGGTCTGGTCCAGATAGTCGCTGGCGGCGTGCAGCCGGGCAATGTAATTCTCTGCATCCGCAACCGTGTGAACCGGATGCATATTGATCAGGTAGGTGGGTATGGCGGTGTGCGGGCCGCGGAACTGGGTGATGGGATACTTGTGGTGACGGAAGTCATCGGAGGCGATGCCGCGTATCAGTTGCTGCTCGAATAACTGCCAGGACAGGTCCTGGGCCGCGCTTAGCTGACTGCGGTCGAATTGCTGCAGACTGCTGAGGCGCTGTTCTTCAAGCGTGCGGTAAGCGCCCCTGAATATCTCCCCCATGGGGTTCCACTCTCTATCGTTGTCGTGATAGCCACGACGGCTGGCGGTGGCGGGAAACAGGGCCATATCCTCGGCATAGCTGTCATCGAGAAATTGCCGGAACGATGCTGAGGTGGTGATTTCGCCCGTAGCGGAATCTTTGGTCTCGGACGTGTCAGCGGAGCAGCCGAAAAGCAGGCTGAGCGCAGCGACTATTACTGCAATAAGGCGAACAGGGGAAGTTTTATGCACGAGAGCTGTTTCCGTAAAAAGCTGGGCGCCGAGTATAGCTGCAACCAGTACTCAAGGCTATTTAACTGGCCCATATCCGGTGTAAATTCGGGTCCCCGTTCTCCCGCTGCGCGCGTAGCCAGCGTGAGCATGTGATATAGGAACCCTGGGTCTGAGATGGGCGGGGCCGTGGTAATGGTGCAGCTTTTCGTGATCCAGGGCGGCGCTGTCACCAGCCAGGTAAAACACGTGCCCCACCGATAGCTCCGGGCTGTGGATATAGCAACCCCTGTCCTGTATGGACGCCCAGTGCATACCGAGAATACTGTAGTGCGACCCTTTGCCGCCATCGCGGCTATCATTGCAGGCGCGGTGTACGGCACCCCGGTCAGGCAGCGAGTGAATTTTCAGCCTGGCAGGTGGCACCCAGCCGGGCTGGTGTCTTACCACTTCCTGTTGGCTGACAAGTTGGTGCTTTGATTGCACATAGGTTGCCTGTGAGCCACATCCGGTACTGACCAACACTGTAAAAAATAGCCACAATCGCATAGTCCAGGCCCTGCGTATTTGCCAACGCATCTGTGTGCGCTTTGGCAGGTGTTGGACAGCGGGCAAGGTTACAAGTTCTATCTGGCCTGTAATCGGCTATTCTTACAGGCTTGATAACGATAGAGACCTCACCATGCGCCTGTTCATAGTAATGTTGCTTTGCCTGCCCACTGGCGTTTTCGCCGAAGATGTAATTACAGGGCAGGGCAAGTTGCAGGGCGCAAGCGATAACGGTGTGTTCAGTTTCAAAGGTATTCCCTACGCTGCTGCGCCAGCAGGAGATTTGCGCTGGGCAGCGCCGCAGGTGGCACCAAACTGGCAGGGAACGCGCGCCGCTACGCAGTACGGCCCCGATTGCATGCAGCTACCCTATCCCAGGCTGAGCCCGTACTACCGCCCGCTCAATGGTCCCTCGGAAGATTGCCTGTTTCTGAATGTGTGGAGCACATCCCTGCAGCCAAGTCGCAAAGCTCCCGTTATGGTGTGGATTCACGGTGGCGGCCTCACCCGCGGCAGCGGTTCGACGCTCAGCTACGATGGCAGCAATTTCGCCCGCCACAACGTGGTGCTGGTCACCATCAACTATCGACTCAACGTATTTGGTTATATGGCCCACGAGGAGTTGAGCAAAGAGCAGGGTGGCAGTTCTGGTAATTACGGTCTGCAGGACCAGGTTGCTGCGCTGCGGTGGGTAAAAGAAAATATCAGTGCCTTTGGTGGCAATCCGGATAACGTCACGATATTTGGTGAGTCGGCCGGCTCCTCATCGGTAAACCAGCTGATGATCAATCCACAGGCCCGAGGCCTGTTTCATCGCGCCATTGGCCAGAGCGGCGGCATTTTTCGCCCACTACCGGAGTTGAATAAAGCGGGTCATGCCAATGGTCAGAAAGTGGCTGCAGCGATAAATGCCGGTGGCCTGTCGCAAATGCGGGCCGCCTCAGCGGAAGATTTGCTGGCGGAATACTCGGCACTGGCAAAAAGCGGTGTGCGCTTTGGAGCCATTGTGGATGGTAAGACCATTCCCGCCCAGACCATCAGCTTGTTCAAGTCCGGTAACTATAACCGGGTGCCATTATTGGTGGGTTATAACCGCGATGAGGCTACTGTCTTTGCACTCGTTCCCGGCCGGGGTGTTGCCAGCAACCAGCAGCAGTTTGAAGCCGGTTTGGATAAATTTATGCCCGCCTTGAAAGAAGATTTCCTGGATGTTTACCCACCGCAACGCGGTGAGAATGAACGCCAACCCTACCTCGATTTCTGGCGAGATATGGTTTTTGGCTGGAACATGCAAACCTGGGCGCGCATGAACGAGCAGGGTGGGAGCAGGTCCTGGATGTATTTCTTTACCCACCAACCTGCCACAGCCGTGGGTGAGAAGCTGGGCGCCTACCATGCGGCCGAGATTGCCTATGTATTTGGCAATCGGTTGCCCAATACCAAAGACGATACGGATCTGTCTGAGCTGATGCAGTATTACTGGGTGAACTTCGCCACCTATGGGACACCCAATGGTCCCGACGCTGAAATATGGCCCCACTTTGGCAAACGTGGCCGCTACATGAAAATGGGCCTGCCGGAAGTGCTGGGCCAGAGGCTGAATGCTGATGCCATGGCAGTTTGGGACAGGGCGGCGGGTTTGTGAAATCCGCTGATTGAGGTACTGTTACCGGCCGCAGTTATTATTGCCGCTTGCCAGAACGACAATAACGAGGAAGACCCATGTTAAGAGCTAAACAATCTACTTTTGCCGCGCTGATAATCGTCAGCCTGTTGTTGGTGCTGGCCACAACAGCTTCAGCACGCGACTTGAAAACCGGCGTCCCCAAGCGCGAGGGAATGTCCCAGCAGCGCCTGGAGCGTATCGACACACATATGCAGGAGCAGCTTGACGCTGGCATCATGGTGGGTGGCCTGGGTATGGTTTCGCGTAACGGCAAAATTATCTACAAGGAAACATACGGCCTCAGTGATCGAGAGACTGGCAAGCCGATGACTGAGGATGCGATTTTTCGTATCTACTCCATGACCAAGCCCATTACTGGCGTAGCTTTGATGATGTTGTACGAGGAGGGCCTGTTCTCTCTCAACGACCCTGTGGCCAAGTACCTGCCCGAACTGGCCAACTTGCAACTGGCGGTATCAACCGCCAGCGGTGACACTGGCATGATCTCCGATGGTACCTCCAGTCGCGGTATCGGCACTGGTGATGAAAGCAAGGTGGGTGAAACCCGGGCGCCCAAGCGCCAGCCAACGATTCGTGACTTGATGCGCCATACCGCTGGCTTCACCTACGGCATTTTCGGTGATACCGAGGTCGACAAGCTGTACCGCGAAGCCAATCTGTTTGATCAGACTAAGCTGGAAGACTTTGTAAAAGTGCTGGGGACGCTGCCTTTGCAATATGAGCCAGGCACCCGCTGGCACTACAGTGTTTCGGTTGATGTACAGGGACGCCTGGTAGAGGTTTTGTCGGGAATGAGCCTGGGGGAGTTTATGCAGCAGCGCATCTTTGATCCGCTGGAGATGAAAGACACCGGGTTTGTGATTGCCGGGGAAAAGCTCGGTAGGCTGGCCCAGTTGTACGCTCCCAAGGGCAGCGAGATCAAGAAAGGGCAGGCCTGGAAACGCAGCAAATCACTGGAACTCGAACTCGCCGATCCGGAAATAAGTGATGGCTTTATCAACGGCGGCACCTTTGAAAGCGGTGGTGGTGGCCTGCTGTCTACCGCAGAAGATTACATGCGCTTCTGCCTGATGATGCTCAATGGTGGTGAACTCAACGGCGCGCGGCTGCTTTCACCAAAAACCGTACAATTGATGACGGCGAATCACACCGGTGATATGGGCAACGTGTTCGGTCGCAAAGGGGTTGGATTTGGCCTTGATTTTGCCGTGATACTGGATGTTGGTGCCACCGGCGAAATTGGTTCGGTAGGTGAGTACAACTGGGGTGGTGCCGCGGGTACCCGTTTCTGGATAGACCCCGAGGAAGACCTGGTCGGTGTGTTTATGGTGCAGAGCATCCCGCACCAAACGCGCCTGGCGGCGAAGTTTCGCCAGCTGACCTACCAGGCGATAGTAGAATGACCCAAAGACTACTGCGCTCGGTGCTGTATATGCCTGGCGCCAACCAACGCGCTATGGACAAAGCCCGGGCGCTGCCCTGTGACGCGGTGGTGTTTGACCTGGAAGACGCGGTAGCACCGGATATGAAGGAAGTTGCGCGCCAGCAGATTCTCGCGCAATTGCAAGCCGGTGGCTATGGTGCTCGCCAGTTGGTGGTGCGCGCCAACAGTATCGATAGCCCCTGGGGTGAGGCCGACCTCAAGATTCTGGCGGCGGCGGGTGTGGAAACGATTTGTCTACCGAAGATAGATTCTGCTGAGCAGTTACAGCGCTCTTGTGAGCTGTTGCGTGAGTCTGGTGCGGTTGCCGGTTTCAAGGTGTGGGCAATGATAGAGACCCCGCAGGGTGTGGCCAACGTCGAAGAAATCTGTGCCACCTGTGACGAACTGGAAGCACTGTTAATGGGCACCACCGACCTCGCCCATCAGCTGCGTATTCCCCATCGGGCTGACCGCCTGGGTCTGCTGTACGCCTTATCGAAAAGTGTCAATGCGGCGCGTATGCACAATCGGGTAATTCTCGATTCAGTCTTTCTCAATATCCAGGACAGCGAGGCTTTTCGGTTTGATTGTGAGCACGGTCATGCGCTGGGCTTTGATGGTAAAACCCTGATTCACCCCAGCCAAATAGAAATTACCAACGAAATCTATGGGCTTAGTGAAGCACAAATTGAATACTCCCACCGGGTTATCGCGGCCTGGGAGGAAGCCGAGGCGGCTGGCAAGGGCGTTGCGGTGCTGGACGGGAAACTGGTAGAAACCATGCACGTTGATGCGGCGCGACGTATTCTTTCACTGACACAATCACTAAAACAACTGGAGCAGTAACATGCGTATAGGACTAATGGGCGGAGCCACCGCAGCAATGGGTAGTGGCATTATGGGTATTGTAGAGTTTTCCAAGGACGCCGAGGAGCGCGGCTTTGACAGCATCTGGCTGGCCAATATTTTTGGCCTGGATGCAGTTGGCGCCTGTGCGATTGCCGGTTGGGAAACCGAGCGCATCGAGTTTGGCACGGCGGTAACGCCCACCTACCCTCGCCATCCGGCTGCATTGGCGCAACAAGCTATTACCACCAGTGTCGCCTGTGGCGGCCGCTTTGCGTTGGGTATTGGCTTGTCACACCAGGTCGTTATTGAAGGCATGTATGGCATGTCCTATGACAAGCCTGCCCTGCATATGAATGAGTACCTGCAAATTCTCGCGCCATTACTGCGCGGTGAAAAAGCCGAGTTTAGCGGTGACCAGCTGACTGCCAATTTGGCGTTGGATATTACTGATGCCAAGCCGGTTCCGCTGATTGTGGCGGCGCTGGGCCCCGCCATGTTGAAGTTGGCCGGTACGCTGGCCGATGGCACTGTCACCTGGATGACGGGCCCCAAGACCATGGAAGATCACATTATTCCGTCTATCAATGCCGCTGCCGAAGCGGCTGGCAAACCAGCACCGCGAACAGTGTGTGGCCTGCCTATTGTCCTCACCAATGATGTGGATGCGGCTAGAGAGACTATCGCCAAGGAACTGGAAATATACGGTATGTTGCCGTCTTACCGGGCCATGCTGGACAGGGAAGGGGTGTCGGGTCCTGCCGAGCTCTCCCTGGTGGGCGACGAGACGACACTGCGGGCCAATATCCAGCGCCTGCGCGATATCGGCGTTACCGATTTCAACGCGGCAATTATGCCGGTGGCTGAGGGGGTGTTGGAGAATACCCTGGATTTGTTGCAGTCTGAGCTGGCCTAACGCAGACGTGGGGTCAAAACAGGAACTGGAAGCGAAGCGAAACGGCGTTCCCCGAGTCTTCACCATCCAGGTCGCGCTTGGTATCCGCCAGTGAGAGGTAGGTAAACACTCTTCCTCTGCCGGGTGTTTTATTGAATCGTGTGGTCGGTACAGAGAGGTTGGCGCCAGACTCCATGTCACCACGATATAAATCCACAGCCGCTTTGGCCAGTGTCGGCAGGCGCTGCCCGGTGGCCAGGGCGCCGCGATAGGCATTTTTCAGGCCTCGCATATACACGCCCGCCAACGTTTGCAGCGGCCCGGGGGGTTGCCGCGTTTGACCTGCTTGTACTTTTTCAACGGCTGGTATCGGCAGGGCATCGGGTGTTAGATCACTCAGAGCCGCCATAATATTATTCCCGCCGGAACCATCGATACAGCAGTGATGCAGCTTGGTGACCAGGGCAAAACTGTTTTCCCCCAAATCATCGAATTGAGTCAGGCCTTCGATGACATACAGTTCCCATAGCGGGCGTGTCATATCCAAGGGCGATGACATGATTTCGGAAACGAGATCCAATAGCTGTTGACGATTGCCCGGCGCCGGCAGAGCCAGGTGATGGATATGATTCTTCACCGCGAAATCTTTGTCGCGCACCCAATAGGGGCGCTCGATATCCCCCGGGGCCATCTTCAACTTTTGCATCATGATGGGGCAATGATGGATACGATCCTCTATGTAGTGAATAATCTGCTGTTTGGATTGCCGTTTTTTCTTGCACCCTGCCTGGTCGTACAAGCCCATGCCACATAAGTGCATGGGAGTATTCTCAGTCTCCTGGTATAGAAATCCGGCGTCCTGAACACTCAGTTGTTGCATGGGCTGCTCTCTTGAGTTGCCTAAAAAAATTGGGCAGATTTATCAGGCTTGCAGTTCAAACCCCGGATAGCCATTGTCCGACTCCGCGCTGAGACTCTCACGCAATTTTGGCGCGCCATTGAAATAGACCAGATGGCGCAATTTGTCATGACCATCGACGTTGGAGTTATACCCGGTAAACCATGATTTGGCAGTGCCAAGCAGGGTTAACTCGTAGCCTTTTTTGACTTCGCCCTGCCAGTACTGCTCCGACGCCACTGAGGGTTCACAGCCCTTGATCTTGTTATCTTCCAGGTATTGGATTAGCTCGCAGGTCCAATCGACCACCGACTGGATCGCCGGAGGAAAATTGGAACCAACCGAGGCGCTCTGTGGGCCCGCCAGGGTAAACAGGTTGGGAAAGCCCACCACCTGCAAGCCCAGGTAGGTCAGCGGATCATCGCGCCACTTATCACGCAGTTTCTCCCCCTCGCGGCCGGTAATATCGATCAGGTCGAAGGCACCCGTAACGGCATCAAAACCCGTGGCATACACTATGATGTCGAATTGATAGTCCTGGGCACTGGTCTTGATCCCCTCGGGAGTAATTCGCTCAATAGCTGTGTCATTTAGATCGATCAACTCCACCGCGGGATTGTTATAGGCCTCAAAATAGCGGGTTTCCAGTGGTACGCGCCGGGTGCCAAAACCGTGGTCGGTTGGAATCAGCTTCTCGGCTGTCGCCGGGTCATCTACCCGTTGCCGAATTTTTTTGGCAATAAATTCTGAAAATTCGCGATTGGCATCTTCATCCAGCAAAACGTTATAGTAGTTGCCCAGCCAGATGCCAAAGCCCGGCTGCTCATACAATTCTTCCCAGAAGGCTTCACGCTCCTCCTTTGTTTCCTCGGTTGAGGCTACCATCCTGGGCGCGTGGACAAAGCCGCTGAGGGTGGATTTCATTTTCTCAAACAGCGCCGGGTAAGATGCCTTGAGTGCTGCCTGATCTTCGATGGGGAAGTTTTTCAGCGGTGCGCACCAATTGGGGCGGCGCTGGAATACCTTCAACTCACTGACCTTGTCGTGGATTTCAGAAATAATCTGCACCCCGGTCGCGCCGGTGCCGATCACGGCCACCCGCTTGTTGGCGTAGTCGAGGTCTTCGGGCCATTCATAGGTATGAAATGATTCACCCTCAAAGGATGCCATTTCCTTGAAGCGCGGTTTGGTGGGAGCCGAAAGCAGTCCCACGGCGGTACAAAGATAGCGCGAGCAGAGTGTACGGCCATCGGCCAGTTCGACTTGCCAGCAGCTTCGCGCCTCGTCGTAGCGTGCCGCTGAGACGAGGCAATTAAACTGCATATGGTCGCGAATATCCAGTTTGTCGACCACGTATGTCAGGTAGCGCAGGGTTTCAGGCTGACCGGCGAATTGTTCCGACCACTCCCACTCCTGCAGGATCTCCTCATTAAACGAATAGCCGTAGCTGTAGCTCTCGGAATCAAAGCGGGCACCCGGATAGCGGTTTTTGTTCCAGGTTCCTCCCGGGCGCTCCGCGGCATCAACCACGGTAGCATTCATGCCACATTCCAAGAGTTTGTGAAGCATATATATCCCACACACACCGGCTCCAATAATAATGACATCGCGGGTGCTGTGATCGCTGTTATCAGGCATAAAACTACTCCAGTTGTATTCGAGACTGTGCGTTATTTTAATTAACATACTTATAGTAAGCCTGCGTACTATATCATGTATTATCCCAGATCAACTATATTTTGATTACAGCGGGTAGCGACAAGCAACTCGAGGGATCTAATGTCTAGCGGCCAGCTCGCCGCATTCGTGGTAGGCGCCATTGTAAATGTCCTCACGTTCTTCAACGATCTGAGCGGTAGTGGCGACTTGTGCCAGCCTATTGCTAATTAGCCTGGGTAGTGCCGCGATAGAGGTGGCCATGCATACCTACAAGCTCCAGCAAGACCATGCTCAATGCCTACGCACTCTCTGGAAGCATCAACAGGGATCCGATCAAGAAACAAATTGCACCGGCCAATGTGAACACGACGGATAGGGTTATCCATGTCTCATTTGCTGCGCCCGGAAGGACGACAGCAAAAACGGCGGCTAACAGAAAGCCTATGCAACCCAACAGGTTCATGAACGTCACCCAGCAGGATAGCTCGCCCGGCTTCCACGCCAGGTGCCGGTGGCAGGTCTCGACAAAGGCGAGGTAACCCGAGGCGAAGAACAGGATCGAACCGATGATGTTTGGCGCCCAGATTTCAAGCTCCTGCTGCCACCAGTTTAGTCCGGGAATCATGGCATCAAAAGTATTGAAATTGAAAAGCACGGTACCGGGAAACTGCAGCGCGCAACTCAGCCAGCCGATATCCCTCGGCCTCCAGCCCAAAAACTGGCGTCGAAGGGGAGCATGCGCATAGGCAAAATGATCAGCAGGGGCGTTGGCAGCCTGGAACAGTTGCAGATAGGCGGCGACGGTGAAGGGAATAGATACGGCAAAAAATACCGCGTTGACCCCGGCAGAATCCAGCTTGCACCATTGTGCCAGGGAGGGTGTGAGACTAAGTATGCATCCAGCCGCAAAGAGAAAAGCACCAAGGGCGAATACAGTGCTGATCCACCAGTTTAATTCGCCCGGCGCCCACAACCAGCTCAACACTATATGGTTCTGATCCGACCCGGGCCCGGCAACCAGGCCCTTGCGATGTTCCCGCGACAACCAGACACCCAGCGACCCATCCGCGTGCCTGAACTCGCGGCGGCTTATGAACGGCCATGGCCCGCTCGAGGCTACAAGCGTAGGCGCTGGGCCGTTTTTGTTGCTTTGGCTCATGGAGTCAATTGACAATCGGGGCCACTAAGCCGTTTACCTCAATGATGAAATCCCGATGCTTCATCGCTGGTCAATGGGGCTTGCATAGGATGCTTTTTGAAGTAGTCCAGGGACGCCTTCATGTCATCCAGTAGCAGCGATGCCAGATCGCGGCTGACGCCGTGGCGAACCAGGATCCGCTGGATCGGCAGATCCTCACAATTCGCTGGTAGCGCATAGGCGGGAACCTGCCAGCCGCGGACACGCAATCGATCCGCGAAATCAAACAGGCTGAAGTCGGAGTCAAGGCCCTCCTTCATACGCCAGCAACAGGATGGAATACCACCGTCTGGTTTGCCGTCATAGATAATCTCGAAGGGCCCAGTTTTTCGATCTCAGCGGCGAGGTATTGGGCAGTGTCATAGCACTGGCCATGGATCTTGCTGTAGCCTTCCCTGCCGAGGCGAACAAAGTTGTAATATTGGCAAACGACCGGCCCACCCGGCCGGGAGAAATTCAGGGCGATATCACGCATATTGCCACCGAGATAGTTCACCCAGAATACCAGTTCCTCTGGAAGATCGTGGGGTTCCCGCCAAACAGCCCAGCCAACGCCCAGGGGCGCAAGCCCAAACTTGTGCCCCGATGAGTTGATTGACTTAACACGTGGCAGCCGGAAGTCCCACTCGACTTCCGGTGCGCAGAAAGGAGCGAGAAAACCGCCACTGGCGCCATCGACATGGATGGGAATATCGATCCCTGTTTCTTTTTGGTAACCATCCAGGGCGTCTGAAACGGCCTTTACGGGTTCGAACTGACCAGTAAAGGTCACCCTCAGGGTAGGCACCACACCAATCGTGTTTTCATCACAACGCTTGAGAACCTCCTCGGGGGTCATCAACAGGCGGCCGTGCTCCATGGGTATCTCGCGGTGTTCGACATCCCAATAGCGGGTAAATTTGTGCCAGCAGATTTGCACCGGGCCAGTAATCAGGTTGGGCCTGTCGATCGATTTTCCTGCGGCCTTGCGCTGGGCTTCCCAGCGACGCTTCATCGCCATACCACCGAGCATCGCCGCTTCACTCGAACCGGTGGTGGAGGTGCCGACAGCGTTCTCACCCGCCGGAGAATGCCACAGGTCGGCCAGCATTCGCACGCAGCGCGCTTCAATCTCCGCCGTCTGCGGATACTCGTCTTTGTCTACCATGTTTTTGTCGATGCAGTCATCCATCAACTGGTGCACCTCCTCCTCCTCCCAGGTCTGGCAGAAAGTTGCGAGGTTCTGGCGTGAGTTTCCATCCAGCATCAGCTCGTCGTGGATCTCACTATAAGCGACTCGCGGATTCCCTTCAGTCGCCGGGAACTTGCTTTTGGGGAGCCCTGATCTGGATAGTTCGGAACCGTAAATATCGTCGTTGCTGTTGTTTTTCGCTGCATTCATTGCCCTGGGCCTCATTGTCAAAAAATAGTCTGGGCTTCGACTGGACCAGTGACAGCCATAGTTTAGTTCAGTTCAGTTTGGCTTGGATGGTCGGCCAAATTTCAATTTGGTGTCAATCACACATTGCCAAGCCACTATCGCACTCTGATAATTCGCATCATTGAATTCCTGTGTCTGTCGCAGTAACAGCTACTATCACATTCCACGTTATGTGGCTCAATTGGCTCGCTATCAAAGCTCATGACTGCGGGTTAATCAGGCGGATGACAATACCAATGAACCCTCCGGGTTCATATGGGCCACAGGGCCCAAATACGGACCATTTTTGTGGAATTCCGGAGCGCCGGGGCGGCGGCGCAGATAGTCCTGGCCTCCTATTGTGAGTGTCTGTGTGGAATTGTTGTCTTCGGCCAGCCACTTGACCCATTCCGCCGCACTTTGTAATCTCGCTGCAATACCACGTCGGGAAATTAATTGTGCGGGGAAGTTCACTGGCATCACTGGGGCGACCCCTATGGCGGCTACTGGAAGAGAACAAGATTGATGTGGAATCTCTCTCCAAGATAAACGGCCTTGACCCTTCATTGATCCAGGAACCACGTAGCCGCTACGCTTTCAATCTAATGAACAAGGCCTGGTTGGAAGCGGCGCCAATAACCGAAAACTCTCACATAGGTTCAGTGCGGTCTCGATCGCCGTGAAGACACTCCTGTGTGGCTTGCTCGCCGTACTCGCTGGTTTGCCGACATTTTCTCATGCCGTGCAGTTGTACGAGGGTGATCAGGGCGAACTGGATCTCTCCTTCGATCTGGGTATGGGCGCCTTTCGCAGTGACCGAAGCTACGCTCAAACCTCGGTTGAACAAGGCAGCAAGACCTGGTCTGAGGCTTATGCGGATGTGGCACTCATCGGTTCCCTGACGGCTAGCCGGGAGTCCAGTTGGTACGCCACGGTGGGGGTTCTTGCCACGAGCACGCGCGGTGATGGTGATGCGGCCGGGTTTACCACCGGTGATGAGGAACGTATGGCATTGGAAGATGCTTATATCGGTTGGCGTTCCGGTAGCTTGTTCCCCAAGCTGGGAAAAAATGGCATCGATCTATCCTTCGGACGCCAGAATTTTATGCTGGGTAGTGGTTTTCTTATTGACGGCGACGCGGTCAATTACGGCAAGGGCTTTGACGATCTGGTGGTTGCTGGCATCGCACCCGGCAGCATGGATCGCGGGGGTGCATACTGGTTGGGGCGCCGCCACGCCTTTGACAGGATAGCGCTGGCTAAAATCGGCACCAGTACCGCGCTCTCCGGCACCCTGTTCTGGATCGAGTCGGACAACGATGCCCAGGCCAGATTGGAGATTGCCGGTGCTGACCTGATCGCACGTACCGATCACCTCGGAACCTTTGCACTGGCCTATATTCGGGCCTGTCGGTAGATGATGGTTGGGCAGACTTTCTCGGCTACTCTGCACGAGACGGCCAGGACACAGTTAATCTTCGCTATGACGGCTCTTCTTTACACCCGGCGTTAACACTAAGCCGCGAGTATGTTTATCAAGATGACGATGAAGGTAGCGAATGGGCCTGGTATGGTGAAGTTGCCTGGCAGTTCGGGGGAGTGGCCGCCAAGCCCCGTGTTGGAGTCAGGGTCAGTGACTTCTCAGAGGGTTTTGATCCCTTGTTCTACGGCTTCAGTACAGGGTATGGCACCTGGTTCCAGGGCGAGGTTGGTGGCAATTACGCCGGGCCCTTCAACACCAATAGCACGATCAGCCATTTACACCTGCGCGCTTACCCCAATGATGCCATTACCGTCGGTGCACTATTCTACGATTTCAGCACGGATGATAAAGACCAGGGCAATTTCGATGGTCAGGAGCTGGATTTATTCCTGACCTGGACGGTCAGCGACACGATAACTTTAAGCCCTCTGATAGGCTTCTACAAACCCGATGCTGCGACAGAAGAGGGTGGTTTGCAACTGGGGGATGACGATCTTAACGTTTATGGACAGCTAGTTTTATCGCTAAGTTTCTAATCCGGCAAGAGGACTAGCACCAATCAGATTCTTATGCACCTATTCGCCCAAGATGTGTGAGGGCATTTGCGAGAAAGATTTAGCGAGAAACAGTCAGTGGCAGAAATCAGCTTATAGGTCTATCTTTATTAAGTCCGAATATGTTGTTGAGTCAGTCTTATGAGGAAAGTGATTATGAATATTCGTAACTGGGTAGTAGCAGTGATTAGCGTGATGATCATGGGTTTTGCCGGACTGTCAGTGGCAAAGGATGCGACGCCTTCGGCCACGCTCAGTCTTACCGAGACCCAGGTGGGTTTTTTGCTAACCGGCGACTGGGGTCACGGAACGCTCACCTACAAGGGTGAACCCCACATGTTCCATATGCGTGGCGCCAAGATCGGCGGCATCGGCGTCTCCAAGATGAAGGTAGATGGCTCGGTGTACCATCTCAACAAGCTTTCTGACTTCGAGGGTGTCTACTTCAAAGCCGATGCGGGCCTCACGCTGGCAAAAGGCAAGGTTGGTTCCTGGCTGAAGAATGACAAGGGTGTAGTGATACACCTGCATGCCAATACAGAAGGTGTGGCCCTGCAGGTTGGACTGGAAGGATTGAAAATGTCCTTCTGAATTTTGTACAAAACACGGCTCAAATCGAGGAGCAGTACCATGGCACTATTAAACAGAATTTTTCTTATCACGGCCCTGGCCTTGTTTGCCACGGTTTCCTACGCCGAGAGCAGCCTTCCGCAGGCCAGCCACGACGGTTTGCAGTTGCAGAAGGGCACCAAGATGAGAGCGGTGTACATGAAGCCGGGCGCAGACTTGAGTGAGTTCAGTGAGGTCGCTCTACTGGAAGCCTATGTGGCCTTCAAAAAGCACTGGAAACGTGAGTATAACGAGGACGTGGTGAGCCTGGACGGTCGCATTAACGACCGGGATATGAAAAAAATTCGCGACGAAGTGGCCAGGGAGTTCAACAAGGTTTTTACCGAGGTGTTGACAAAAGGCGGACACAAGATGGTCAGCAAGGGCGCGGAGGGCGTATTGATTATTCGTCCGGCCATTGTTAACCTGGTGGTGACCGCGCCAGACCTGATGACAGCCGGTATGAGTCAGACGGCCTCCGCCAGTGCCGGGGAGATGACCCTGTATATGGAACTCTTTGATGGCAAAACCGGCGATATTATTTACCGGGTGATCGACCCCGAGGCCGCCGGTAATCATTTCTTCCAGATACGAAACTCTGTCACCAACAGGGCCGACGCCGACCGGGTTTTCCGCCGCTGGGCGAAGCTGTTGAACGATCATTTGAGCAGTATCAAGAAGTAGCTACTGTCCAGGGTGTACTAATGTTAATGAACTTCAGGAGTACGAATTATGCTTAGTCTGAAACAAGTGGGTTCGCTGGTTATTGGCTCGCTGCTGGTGATCGGCACATGGAGTCTGCCGGCCACGGCGGCCGACGAAAAAGCAGCCAGCTCCGGCTTCCTCGATGCCAGTGTAGAGGCCAAAATGAAAAAGGTAAGACTGGACAGCGGGCGCGATGTGACGCGCTGGATCAGTGGTGACCTTACTGGCAAGAATTACACTGCCATTATGGTGGACCGGGCAATTTACTTCCCCGCGCCCCATCCGGGGCCCCAGATCAGTTCCTCCACACTCGATGCCATCGCCCAGCACCTGACCTACACGCTGAAAACCCGGCTCGGTGACGGCGTGTCCGTGGTGGATAAAGCGGGCCCCGGCGTTTTGCGCCTACAGCCGGCATTTACGGCAGTCACTGTAGAGAAGCAGGGACTGTCGGCGGTCGATGTTTTGCCGATTGCCCTACTGTTTCATGCGGCCAAGTCTGCCTCGGGTAGTTCCAACTATGAGACCAAAGCGCAACTTGAAGTGCGCATCACCGACAGTGCCAGCGGTGATTACCGGGCGGCGGTCAAGATGGATCTGGAGGGCAAAAAAATCGACAAGGGTGCCCAGTTGAGCCTTGAGGATGTGCAGAAGGTGCTCGATAAAGCGGCGGCCGATGGTGCCAGTACCATCATCAAGGCGATGAAATAACGAGTACCTGACCTTTTTAATGGATCAGGGTGTTCACATCGAATGAATAGCACTACTTTTTGGCGGCAGGCTTGCCCAGGTCTCTGAGCCTGCTGCTGATGACTTCACTGAGTTCACCAATAACGGCACTGTGCGCTGCCACCAGGGCGTCGTAGTCCTGGTCGTCGCCGCGAACAGTCTGCGAGTTATTGAAGGTACCAACAGCGGCCGGCGCCTTGCCGGGTTGGGTAATAGTCCAACGCACTCTCAAGGTCACGCTGCCTCCGAGAGTGCCATCAAACTGCACGACATCCAGTATCACACGGTAGTCCACCTTGTACTGTGGTTCCATTGGATAAACCACAACACGGTCTGAATTCAGTTCGGTGGCGACATTGTCGCCAAGCACACGCAGGAATTCAGATTCCAGCGGTGCGGCCCATACGTGAAATTCGTTCACTGTGACCCGCGTATTACTGCTGCGTGTCACGATTTGGCTGCGGTCCAACGCCCGCGGAAACTCCGCCGGCCCGATAGCGACAGCGAGGCCGCTGTCAGTACCGGCCGCTGTCACGCTGCCGGGGCTGAGCGCATAAAACATGACCGTCGGGCTGGAGCCACAGGCGGCGAGAGTAAACACCAGCACTATACCCAGTAGTAGCCCGGTCCCGTTTGCGCAAATTCGTTGCTTGATCACGGCGATTAGTCCTTCCCTTTGATGAG
>SMVB01036176.1_pt1 | contig 43534 bp, 40 predicted proteins | sample 2456461 | NCBI WGS metagenome assembly SMVB01 (sample SAMN11095934, study PRJNA526329) | marine sediment metagenome | biome: Marine sediment; feature: Surficial sediment; material: Deep marine sediment; isolation source: Hadal surficial sediment | place: Pacific Ocean | collected 2014-05 | depth...
CGCGACACTCGAACGCGTCTATCGCGATCTCGAACTTCCCATGTCCGATGAATACCGCGAGACACTGGCAGGCGAAGGCAAGCGCGAACGCGAACACAAGACCCGGCACACCTATAGCCTCGAGCAGTTCGGCCTCGAAGCGGATTCGATCCGGAGCAAACTCGGTGTTCTCTTCGATCGTTTTCTCTGGGAAGATGCGGAGAATGATCCGAAGAACGAGGAGCCGGGATCTGATGCCGTCGCCTCGCCCGAGGCGATCGCGGCGGTCCGAAGCGGAGAAGGAGGGGCTGATGAGTGATACACAGAAGACGCTGAGGGCGGCGTGGGACGAATTGATTCTGGCTCTCGAATCCGCACGAGATGGGATCGATCAGCCGCAGCACATGCCGGCGCCCGGCAACGATCGCAACCTCGCTGAGGGCTATCGCTATCTGATGGGCTTCGTGCACAGCGCGGTTGAACGCGCCTTCCACGAGGACGTGGCGCGCCCGCATTTCAGGAACGCGCTTAGCATCATCACGCGCAGCACCATCGACAATCCCGATGCCATCTACTTTTTTGCGCCGATCGACGGGCGAAAGAGCTACAGGCTTCGTGGCGAAATGGGTGATGCGCGCCATTGGAAGAAGGGTGCGGCTCCGGCGCCGACCGGCCGGAAGGCGCCGCATTACATGATCTTCGAGGTCAGCTCCGGATGTCTAGCCGGAGATTCCGGCGACCTGTCCGAGCTCCGGCCCGGTATGAAGGCGCAGACGGGCAAGATCGACTCGTCGCAGATCGCGGTGAACGACGACGGTTCGTTCGAGATCCTCTTTTCGCCTTCGAGGCCCGAAGGCTATGAGGGGAACTTCATTCCGACCCTCAAGATCGTCGATCGACCGCATCCGACGGACCCCAAGATGGGGCCCGAACGTTATGCGACGTACGTGAGCGGTCGTCAGATATTCAATGATTGGGCACGCGAGGACGCGGTTCATTTCGAGATGGTGCAGGTCGGTGCAGAGGGAACGAGTTCGGAGGTCTTGACTCCAGAGGTGATGACCGAGCAGCTTCAGGAGTTCGGGCGGATCGTGAAGAACCAGATGCATTTCTGGAATGCATTCTGGACGATCCCTATGGGGACCTATGGTGAGCGGGAGGGTGCTCTTCCCGGCATCGCCTTTCCTCGAAACAAGTTCAACAAGATGAACGCGGCTTCTGCTGCGACGGGTGGTGGGATGGCCTCGAATCTCTACGCCGGCGGCGTTCTCGAGCTTGCGCCGGACGAGGCATTCATCGTCGAGAACAAGATCAAGGTCGAACCGAACTACATGGGCTTTCAGCTCGGCAATCTCTGGGGTGAATCGATCGAATACGCAAACTGCGTCAGTAGTCGGAACGGACATCAGGCGCATGTCGATTCGGACGGTGTGATCCGACTCGTGATCGCCCACGAGGATCCCGGTGTGCATAATTGGATCGATACGACGGGTCATCCCGAGGTGTTCATGTCCCCGCGCTGGGCCTATAGCGATACGCCCGATCCCTCGGATTGGCCCGAGATCACCGGCAAGAAGGTGAAGTTCTCGGAGATCATGGATCACCTGCCCGCTGACACGAAGATGATGACTCCGGCTGAGCGACGGGATGAGATCGCGATCCGTCAGCGCCATGTGCTGAAGCGATACCGCGCGTTCTGAGATGATTCTCGACGCCTTTCGACTCGACGGCAAGGTTGCGATCGTGACGGGTTCCGGTCGCGGGATTGGCGCGGAATTGGCGCGTACCTTCGCTGAGGTCGGTGCGCGCGTGGTGTGCGTCGCGCGGACAGCGGAGCAGATCGAGTCGACCGTGGCCGATATCGTTGCCGCAGGCGGTGAAGGTTTTGCGTTTGCGTGTGACTTGATCGACCCAGCTGCGGCTGATCGGATCATCGACGCGGCGATCGATCACTTCGGTGCGATTGACGTACTCGTCAACAATGCCGGCGGAGGCGGTCATGTCCCGACGAAATACGCCAAGGACGAGCATTTCGAGGCGGCGCTCGGACTCAATTTTCGAGCACCTTTCTATCTGACCCGCGCAGCGGCGCCACATATGAAGGCGCGCGGCGATGGCGCCGTCCTGAATATTTCGTCGGGCTATTCGCGGGCGGCCAATATTGGCTCGATTCCCTATGGCGGCGCAAAGGCGGCGCTCGAGCAGATGACTCGGATGATGGCGATGGAATACGCACCGGAGATCCGGGTGAACGCAGTTCGGGTCGGCGCCGTCACGACTGAGAACATGAAGCAGAATCTGCTCGAGGCCGTTCCGGGGGTGGGCGAAAAACTTGCGGCGTGGACGCCCCGCGGACGTTTGGGAGAGCCTCGGGATATCGCACTCGCCGCGTTGTTCCTCTGTTCTCCCGCAAGTGACTATATCACCGCGCGGATCCTGCCCGTCGACGGAGGTGTCGTCCTCGAGCGTTCGGCGATGGAGATCATCGACCGCGCCGACCGGTTGGCGCGGGACTGATGGCAGGACCGAGCGAGAGGCCCGTATGAAGCGGATACGCGATACGGCGAAGGTCAGGGCATTTCGCGAACGTTACGGCCCGGCCGCGATCGTGACCGGTGCGGCCCAAGGAATCGGGCGGGCATTCGCCGAGTCGCTTGCCGCGCGCGGCCTCAGCGTTTTCATGCTCGACGTACAGGCGGACGCAGTCGACAAGGCCGCATCCGAAATCGCTTCGGCGTACGGGATACGCACTCTTCCAATTGTGGTCGACCTCGCTCGTCGAGATTTTCTGGCTCCTGTTCTCGAGATCCTCGAAGGCGTACGCCGTGAGGGTGGTGAGCACGAGGTCGGGCTCGTGATCTGCAATGCTGCGATTGGACTCGAAGGGCCTTTCCTTTCGGAGTCGATCGAAAATCTCCATCGTGCCGTCGATGTGAATTGCCAGGCCGCGTTGACGCTGACGCATCACTTTGGACAGCGGCTGGTCGATCGGGGGCGTGGTGGGTTGCTCCTGATCGCATCGGGCACGGCGCTTCAAGGCTCGCCTGGATACGCGAACTACGCCGCGACCAAGGCGTTCAACCTGGTGTTGGGCGAGAGCCTCTGGTATGAGCTCAAGGATCACGGTGTCGATGTGCTGTCCTTCGTGCCCGGGCCGACGAACACGCCGGGGCTGCGCAGGAGCGTGTCTGGACTCGAGGAAGGCGTGGAGGTCGGGCCGATACGATTGCCCTCCGTCACGGCCGAGATTGCGATCGAAGCGCTTGGCAAACGTGCGAGCGCGGCGCGCCAGAAGAGCCACGCGAATAGGCTCGGGGCGCGCCGTCGCGCCGCAGAAAAGCTCGTCGAGAGAGGAAGTCGTTGAATGAAGTTTGGAATTCGGATTCCCCCGCCGCAGATGGGGCCCATCGCGGACCCCGATTTCATCGTGCGTTATTCGCAGCTTGTGGAGAGCCTCGGGTTCGAATCGCTCTGGACGATCGATCACGCGGTCATGCACATGGAATACGATTCGCGATATCCCTACAAAACGGGTGGGCGCACACCGCTCCCGCCGGATTCGAATATGCCCGATCCGTTGATCTTGATGAGCTTCATCGCCGGGGTGACGAAGCGGATCAGATTGGGGACGGCGATGTTGATCCTGCCCCAGCGGCATCCGATCATATTGGCCAAAGAGGTCGCCTCCCTCGATCAATATGCGAAGGGTCGGATCACGCTCGGGATCGGCGTCGGCTGGGTCAAGGAAGAGGTCGAGGTCATGAAACAGGACTTCGCGGACCGTGGCCGTCGCACGAACGAGTGGATCGAGGTGCTGAAGGTGCTCTGGAACCAGGACATCTCCGACTACGAGGGCGACTACTTCCAGTTCAAGGCTGTGATCAGCAATCCCAAACCCGCGCAATCCGGCGGTGTGCCGATCATGATCGGGGGCCATAGCAGCGCGGCGGCGCGGCGCGCGGGGCGTTACGGCGACGAGTTCTACCCGCATTGGTCGACGCGTGGTCCCAACAAAGAAGAACTCGAACGGCTGATTCCGATCGTGATGGAGAGCGCAGAGCAGGCGGGGCGTCCGGCCGATGCCGTGAAGCTCACGTTGACGAGTACGAGCGACGCCAAGACGTCGCTCGAGACGGCGGAGTTCTGTGCTGAACTCGGAGCGGAGCGGGTCGTTGTCCTGCCGCCGAAGGGAGAACTCGACGGCGCATTGCCCGACGAACTCGAACGCTTCCGGGATCAGGTGATCGCGAAGCTTGGTTGACGCAAAAGGGGGAGATCCGATGGGTATTCTGGATGAGCGAGTTGCGATCGTAACCGGTGGGGCGCGGGGAGTGGGACGCGGAATTTCCCTTGCGCTGGCCAGGGAAGGAGCGGCCGTCGTGATGGCGGAGATCAACACCTCGACGGGACCCGCGGCGGAGAAGGAACTGCGCGCGCTCGGCGCGAAGGCGCTCTGGGTCGAATGTGATGTCGGAAAACGGGATCAGGTCGAAGCGACCGTCGCCCGCACGATCGAGGAGTTTGGAGGCGTCGACATTCTGGTCAACTGCGCGACGGGCGCCCGACCGGATACGGCCTTTCGCAGCTTCCTCGAGCACACGGACGATCAGGTGGAGCTGCAGCTCTCGGTCGAGGTGTGGGGCAGCTTCTATTTCATGCAGACCTGCCATCCGCACCTCTGTAAGAGCGAGGCGGGGCGGGTCATCAATATCTGTTCGATGGCCGGGACCGAGCGCGTGCCGGGCTTCATGATCTATAGCGCCGCGAAGGAGGCGCTTCGGGCGATGAGCGGGGTCGCTGCGAAAGAATGGGGTTCGGACGGAATTCTCGTGAACGTGATTTGCCCGACCGCATCGACGGAGGCGACCGAGCGCTTTCGTCGAGAGAATCCGGAGCTGGCGGAGGTGAGCCTCAAGAATGTTCCACTCGGCCGCTTCGGCGATAGCGAGGACGATATTGGCCGCGTCGCGGTGTTCTTGTCCGGCCCCGATTCAGGCTTCATGACCGGACAGACACTCTGGGTCGACGGCGGAGCCGTCATCCATTCTTGAAGGGTCGGGTCGCGAATTTGGGCAGGGCGGCAGATCTTCCCTCATCTCCGAATTGACGTGTCGAAGCTCGGGATCGTACCGATCGCCGCCGTTGCTCCGTTGGCCCTCGGGCGCGTTTCGGCGTGCAGTGGGTCGTGACTTTCACGACGGTTCGCCTGATATTTCTGGCGGACGGTGTGAAAAATGTCGAAACGTTTCGAGAGAGCTCTGGTCGCGCAACGAAATGGACGGCTTGCCCCGTCAATTCTTCCGTGGCTGCGACCATTCGCGCGGCGGCTTCGACGACGTGTTCCGTCCCCCACGCCTCGAGAGCATTCAAGAACTTCTGGCGAACAACCCGGACGTAACTGTCGGCGGTGGTGTTCGACGGCTCGAGGAATCCGACGATTCTGCGCTCGTGTTTGGCATCAGCATTCCATTTCCGGTCTTCGATCGAAATCAGGGCGCCCGGAAAGCAGCACGATTGCGACGCTCCAAGGTGCGAAGCCAGGAACAGGCCGCAGTGCTGCGAGCTGCCGGGGACCTGACAGTCGCTCATCTGGCGCTCGTCACGAGTCACGACGCCGTCGTCGAGTTACGCGAAGAGATGCTTTCGCAAGCGGACTCGGGAAACTAGCAGAACGTTTTGACTCGTTACATTCGCATTCGAGCGCTCGCCGCGGCCGCCCTCGTTGGACTATTCATGGCACTTTCCATCCCGCTCTATCCCGCTCCATTCGATCGCTGAACGCGAGGGCGGTGCGGCGGATATTCAGCTCGATCAGGTGGCGATCCGTATCTTGAGAGGCTCTCAGCGCTCGATATACGCGCGAACCAGTTGGCGGGCTTCCTCGACCCAACCCTTGCTGGCCGCGAAGCCCAGCATGTCGTCGCAGCCTTTGCGTCAATCGGTACCGCCGTGAATCGCACTGAGTGTGTGGAGGTCCGGGATCGAGATCCAGACGTGGTCATCCTCGCCGGCTTTGGCGTCGCCCCCGAAAGCCGCCACGATCTGTCCGAAACCGAGGTTCGGTGCGCGAATTGAAAAGGCGGTGAAAGTATCGGCCTCGTCGAGTGTGATCGACGAATTTTCGTGCACGTGGACGATCAAGAACGCTACCTCCCGGGATCGTCCACACGCGCGCATGGGCGCGGAGGGCCGACCGGGAAAGGGTAATATCGGGCTTGCCGGGTGCCGCCTATTCCTATTCCTATTCCGTTTCTGATTCCAATGACGCAGCGAATGCGGAGGCGGAAGAGCAGGCCGAAGCAGGTGTTGGCACCGAGTACTCACCCTATGTCGGCGAGGATTTTCCGCGCAATATGTACTTCGGCGACACGCACATTCACTCGGCCCGGTCCGCGGATGCGGGTTCGCTTTCGCCGTCCGCTCGACTTCAGCCTGTTGAGCGATCACGCCGAAACTCTCGCGGCCGCGTCGATCGAATTGGGCCTGGATCAGAGTCAGGGCACGATGATTCCGCGTCCGACCATTTGGCCGGCCGCGAGGCGATCGAAGGCCTTTTGTGAGTCGGCGAGATCGAAGAACTCGACGTCGTTTCGGAGCAGGCCCTGGTCGCCGAGGTCGATCGCCGCGCGGGTGTCGGCATCGGTGCCACCGATGAATGAGATGATCGTGGCGTTCTTGGCGGCGATCGCACCCATGATCGGGAGTTCGAGCTTGCCATTCGCGGCGCCGATTACGGCGTAGGTCGCGAGTTTTCCGAGCACGCTGATGCTCGTCGCAATCGTGGCGTCGCTTCCGACAAAATCGAGCACGGCATCACATCCCCGCCCTTCGGTCAGTTTCATGACCTCGCCGGCGAGATCCTCCCGCCCCGCGTCGAGTACCTCATCTGCCCCCATCTCTCTTGCCCGCGCGAGTTTGTCCGGCGCGATGTCGGCGACGATGAGCCGCGCCTTCGTGAGGATCTTGATGTACTGAATGGCGAATCCACCGAGGCCACCGGCGCCAATCACGAGCGCCGTTCGTCCCTCGAGTAGTTTATCCATCACTCGGCGTACACCGTGGTAGGAAGTCGTGCCGGCGTCGGTGAGTGGACCGGCGACCTTTGGGTCGAGTTTGACGAGTGGGATGATCGGTCTCGTGCTCTCGATCAGGACGTAGTCGGCGATGCCGCCGTTCATGCCATAACCGCGTCCGCGTTGGTTCATCCCGCAAGCGTTGTCGAAGCCCGCCTCGCATTCGAGACAGGTGCCACACGAGCGTGTCGATACGAGTGCTATGGGCTGCCCATCGGCTAGGCCTTCGACGCCCTGGCCACATCGATCGATCCAGCCTCCGACCTCGTGTCCCAGCGTAAAGGGCATCTGCCACCCCATGAACTGCTCCATCGCGGCGGGCAGATCCCGCATGTGGAGGTCACTCTGGCAAAGGCCGTTGCCGGCGACCTTGATCCGAACTTCGCCGGGGCCCGGTTCAGGCACCTCGATCTCGACGATCTCGGGGGGCTGTTGCCATTGGGTCATGCGAAAGGCACGCATCGTATCGGCCAAGCTCGGTCTCCTGCGGTCCACTTGGGGTTCGAGGGAAAGGGTAGGACAATCGCGGTGGCGCTCACCGGCCTCGCCTGCGCGCAGGCGGGAACGAGAAGACCGGGGCGGTTCCGCGCGAAGTCGACGGACGGAAAATGTGGCGGTTGGCGGTCTCAGTCGATCTCGAGTCGATAGGCGTCACCGTCGCGGACCACGTGTCCTGCGGTCGGTGTCGCGAAATGTGTCCCGATCACGAGAATCGGCTGTGCCGCGTTACGTGCGAAGAATGCCTCACGCGTCGCCACGGCCCGGTCGAAGTCGACATCCGCCGGCGATCCCCAGCCGGGATGCGCGAATTGGCAGGGGTGGTGGATCATGTCGCCCGTAATCACGGCTTCGTGACCGCCGGAGGCGAGCCGAATCGAGACGTGACCCGGCGTATGGCCAGGCGAGGGTTCGAACCAGACCTCGTCACAGACGCGGTGGTCGGAATCGACGAGGTCCACGAGGCCCGCGTCCCAGATCGGTCGAACAGATTCGGACAGCACCGTCTTCGAAAAATCGTCGTCCTGGCTCTCCCAGTGGGTCCATTCGTCCCGTGCGAAGAGGTAGCGAGCGTTCGGAAAGGTCGGCTGCCACTTTCCGTCGATGAGGGTCGTATTCCATCCGACGTGGTCGACATGGAGATGGGTACAGAGCACGATGTCGATCGAGTCCGGCGGAAATCCTGCCTCTGCGAGATCCTCGAGAAAAGAACCCTGGAGTTGGTTCCAAAAGGGAACGGGCAGGTTCTTGTCATTGCCCACACAGGTATCGACGAGAATTCGTCGGGTGGGTGTTTCGACGACGAGGGCGTGGATGCTCCACAGGGCCTCGCCGTTTTCATTCATGAAATGAGGGGCGAGCCAGGGAATCTGGCGCAGGTTCTCGGCGGTCGCGTTCTCGAGGACCCAGTCGAGTCCCACATCCTGCGATTCCTGGATTCTTGTGACGCAGAGGGTGCCGATCTGCCAAGTCAGGTTATGTGTCATTTCCTGGGGACGCTCCGACCGTTCTCGACGCGGGTGACCGACGCATTTATACCCGGTCGGTGAATCGAAGAGTGAAGCTCAAAGGGTACCCGGTTTCGGACTGTCGACGACTTCACGATCTGCGCGGAGGGACGGCTCATGCGCGGAGAGCACGCACTCCGTAGGGCGAAGGCCTTGGAGATTCAGTGCTTTGGGCGTTCGCAGCAGGGCGTTCATGAACATCGCGGGTTAGCGCTTCTTCTTCTCGTAGGCGACGAGTTCCCCGCCGGCCTGTTTCCATGCGGTGAAGCCGCCCTCGAGATGACTCGCTCGCTGGAGTCCGAGGCGGCCCGCAACGGAGCAGGCGAGAGCCGAGCGCCATCCGGATTGGCAATAGAAGACGAAGCGCTTGTCTTCCTGAAATATCGGCTTTGCGTAGGGGCTGTCGGGATCGATCCAGAACTCGAGCATGCCTCGGGGCGTATGGACCGCACCGGGTAGATGCCCCTCACGCTGCAGCTCTCGAATGTCGCGGAGGTCGATGACGATGAGGTCCTCGTCGGCGATCTCCTTCTGGAGTTTCTCTGCCGAGACGGATTCGATCTGGGCGTTCGCTTCGTCGAGAAGAGCCTTGTAGCCAATGCCATCACGTACGGTCATGGGAGATCCCCTCGCCTATCGGATTTGAATCGTTCGTCGAAGTCTAAGCCAGACCGGCCCGCACCCGCTCCTAGCCCGCGGCAGACCCTCATGAAGAATGCGGGCTAGCCTTGGGCTCCCCGCCGGATCACGCGCGGGCAAAGGGAGGCAACCATGCACAGGCTCTTCGGCGCCCACGGATCCATCGCGATCCTCGCGTCGACTGTGATTGGAATGATGACGGCCCTGGTAATTCCGATCTCCGCCGACGCGGACGATCCCCTGCCCGAGCTTTTCTGGGGCGATACGCACGTTCACAGCTCCTACTCCCTCGATGCAAATCTCTTCAATAATTTCACGCTGGGCCCGGAGGCCGCCTATCGCTTTGCGCGCGGCGAGCGTGTGCAGACCGATGCGGGCGCAACGGCTGTGCTGAGTCGCCCGCTGGACTTCCTCGTCGTCTCGGATCACGCCGAATATATGGGCCTGTTCGCGATGATTCGCGATGGCCACCCGGCGGTCGCCGGCTCGAAAACAGCGGCGAAGGTCAAGAAGTTGATGGACGAGAACCCGATCTTCGGACCCGAGGACATCACCCAGCTGAGCGCATTGCTGAATGGCGATCCGATGGCAGCGGACGAGAACCTCCAACGACTGGTCTGGGATGATGTGATCGATATCGCGGAGCGGATGAACGACCCCGGCCGTTTTACGGCGATCGTAGGCTACGAGTGGGGCTCGACTCCGGGCGGGAACAACCTACATCGAAACGTCCTCTTTCGTGATGGCCCCGATCGCACCAAGCAGATCATCCCCTTCTCCGCTGTTCATAGCGATCAGCCCGAAAAGCTCTGGGCCTTTCTCGAGGAGTATGAACGAAAGACGGGGGGTGAGGCCTTTGCGATTCCGCATAACTCGAACCTGAGCAATGGGCTGATGTTCGCCGTCGAAGACTCTTCGGGCGCTCCGATCGATGCAGCCTACGCAAAGGCCCGTGCGCGATACGAGCCGGTCGTCGAGGTCACGCAGATCAAGGGGGATAGTGAGACACATCCGTTTCTGTCGCCTGACGACGAGTTCGCCGATTACGAACGCTGGGACAAGACGAATATTTTCGGGCTCGCGCGGACCGAGCCCGAAATGAGCGTTGGAAGTTATGCACGGTCGGCGCTCAAGAATGGACTGCTACTCCAATCGAAGATCGGGGTGAACCCCTTTCGGTTCGCAATGATCGGAAGCACGGACGCGCATACGTCCCTTGCGACAGCGGATGAAGACAACTACTGGGGCAAGACGGCAAATATGCCGCCCGGGAGTGATCGGACGGTCGGGGAGTTCATTCATCCGCAAAATCCCGGTGACGAGCCGACGATGAACTGGGAGCAGGCGGCGGCGGGCTATGTGGGGGTCTGGGCGAGAGAGAACACGCGGGAGTCGATTTTTGACGCGATGCGCCGGGGCGAAGTCTTCGCGACGACCGGTCCACGGATGAATATTCGATTCTTTGGCGGCTGGCGCTTCAGCGAACTCGACGCGGGCTCGAGCAATCCCGCGCGGGCGGGCTACATGAAGGGCGTGCCGATGGGCGGCGACCTTCCGGCGCAGACCTCAGGTAGGTCCGCCCCGAGTTTTCTCGTCGTGGCTGCCAAGGATCCGGAGAGCGGAAGCTTGCAGCGGGTCCAGATCATCAAAGGGTGGGTTGATTCCGAGGGTGTGGCGCAAGAGAAGGTGATCGATCTGCGGGTCGCTGAATCTCGGATCACAGGCGAGGCGGAGATGTCCGTTGTGTGGCAGGACCCGGACTTCGATCCCGCGGCGCTTGCGTTCTATTACGTCCGAGTGCTCGAGGTTCCGACGCCGCGCTGGAACGCGATCGACGCGGTTCGGTACGGAAAGCCGATCGCCGGAATGCGGGTTAAACACCAGGAGCGTGCCTACGCCTCTCCGATCTGGTACACGCCGCCGGTGGTGAACTAACAACAAATCGTCCAATGCACGCCGTGCGGTCGGTGTAGTCGGCATCACGCCGACGAGAGCGGGATCGCTATCTTCCCTTGAATTCGGGTGTTCGTTTCTGGACGAAGGCCCGGATGCCTTCCAGGGCATCCTCACTCTCGGCGCACAGCGTTTGCAGTTCGACCTCGCGATCAAAGGTTCGTGGAAGATCGCTCGTGGCGGCGGTTCGGATAGCGTCTTTGGCATAGCGGAGCGAGAGTGGGGCGCGTGCGGCGAGCTCGATCGCCCAGCTCCGTGTCTCTTCGAGAAGCTTGGCGACTGGGACGATCCGATTGCAGAGACCCCATTCGAGACAGCGCGCGGCAGGCAACTTCTCTCCCGTTGCGATCAACTCGTAGGCGCGTTTGCGGCCGAGGGTATTGACGAGATGCCAGCTCGCGCCGCCGTCGGGGATCAGCCCGATCGACGCGAAGGCCTGATAGATGTAGGCGTCATCCGCCATGACGGTCAGGTCGCAGTTCATGGCATAGGCGCCGCCAATCCCCGCCGCGGCGCCCTGCACCGCGCTGATCCAGGGTTTCGGCGCATCCGCGATCGCGAGCAGTACGGGTCGGTGGTCTTCCATCAGGTGATCGGCGGTCGTGCGCCCGGGACCCAGGGGGCTCCGCAGATCAGCGCCGGCGCAGAAGCTACGTCCGTTGGCCGCGAGGATCGCGACGCGGATCGAGTCGTCATCGTTGATCTCGGTCACGGCGTGGATCAGCTCGTGAAGCATCGCGACGTCCATCGCGTTGAGCTTTTTCGGTTCATCGAGGGTGAGGATGGCGATGGCGCCGTCGAGTTCGAGTTGAATGTGTTCGTAGCTCGACAAACTGGACTCCGGGGTCGAGGGGATGTAATGCGGGCAGGTACCGCTAAACGTGAAAGTCGGGGATCGGGTTGTGGCGTGCGATCGCCGAGCCCTCGGGTCCGCATGACATCAAGTATCGCCAGGTTCGCTTGTGAAAGAGCCTCACGAGCTGCTCGTCGTGGCGCCCGTCGTCGTCGAGGACGAATCGTTCGAGGGCCGCGTCGCCCTCCTGCCAGGTCGCTGGACGAACGCCGAGGAACTCCTCGAGATCGTCGAGATTCGCCTGATCGACGGCGTCGCCGATCTCGTCGAGACGTGCGAGGTGGCGTGCGAGCCGGAAGAAAATCCGAAACTGGTGCTGCGTGTAGTCGTCGTCGGCTGCAAAATTGCGCAGCCAATCGATCAGATGCGCGTGGGCAACGGCGCCCGTCGAAATGGTTGCCTCGGGCATGGGGACGTCCTCGAGTTCGATCTCGAGGATTTCTGCCAGGGCTTCCATCGCGTAGATATTGGTCTCTGCGCACCACTGCATATTCGTCATGTAGTCGGAGCCCGCAGGCGGGCAGGCCAAGGCGTCATGGAAGGCGAGCTGATTGCTCAGTGTGAATCCGAAGTGGTAGTACTGGATCGCTTTGCGATCGATGGGCTGACCACCGTGTTTCACGTAGTGATCATAGAGCGCATTGAAGTCGCCGAAGCCGAGCACACTCGTGCGCATGCGGAAGCCCGCGAGGTCCATCATGGGGTCGCCGATATGGCCGATCTCGAGATCGATCGCGGCGGTGACGCGACCCTTCTCGTGCATGAGCTGGCCCGAATCCCAGACGATGACGGTCTCACGAACGGGCCCGCCTAGCGGATTCCGCTTCAACCAGGCCAGGCAGAATTCGAGAAAGGGGTCGGGCCGCTTCTTGACGGCGCGATAGGCGTCCTCGTAGATCTTCATGCCGAGGCGTCCGGAATCCTCTGGCCGCTCGGCACGCATGATCCCGGCGTCGACGAAGGGCTCGATGTCCAGGCGATGGATATCCGCGAGAATCTCCATGTAGTGCTGCATGACGGAGTCACGTTCGGCGTCATCCGCTTGTTGGAAATGTTCGACGCCGCGGACGCGATCCATGATGTAGGCCCGGGGATCGTCACACCATCCGTAGACCTTTGCGACGAGAATTCCCGCCGCGTGCAGCTGCTGCTGAAGGTGCATCTCGTGCTCGAGCGGAAAGCCGTGGCGGCAATCGATCCGGTCGCCACGCACGCAGAGCTCGAGTTTCTCGCCGTCGCGCTCGACCTCGGCGAACCAGACCGGACGCCAGCGTGCTTGTGGGTCGATGTGCGTGACCCGCCCCCCGACGTTCTGCTCGATCCAGTGGATCACCTTTTGGGTGAGCACCTCCATCGAGGGGGGAGTCGAGGCGAGTACGGGCGAATTGGGGTCTTCCTGCGGCATCCTGGGGGCTCCTCCGCGTCAGGTCGGGTCCCCAGTCTGGCATAAGTCGGCCTCGCGGTCGCCGGACGTTTGATGAGGCCCGCCGGAACTCCTAAGTTCGGCCCGAGCCGGTCCAGTCCCGGTTCTGGATCGATCGACTTGAATGAGGTCCCAGGGGCCGAGGAGCCGAAGAGATGAGCAGTGGATCGGCCGAAAATCAGGCGGCCTTCAACGAAGCCGAGTTGATCTCCGAGGCGAAGTCGAATTCGGGTCTCAGCGATTTCGGCGAGCGCGATTTTCGAGAGCCGCTCGCCGTCTTGTTGAAGTCGCTTCGCGAGGAAGCTCCGCTCAACGAACTCGGCCGCATGACGCTCCGCACGCGAATCATCGAGAGTCTCGAAACGCGACTCAAAACCCAGGACTGGATCACCCGTCATCCGGAGATTCTCGAAGAGGAGATCGGTGCGCCGCTCGTCGTCATCGGCTTGATGCGAACGGGGACGACGATGCTCCAGCGCATCATCGCGAGCGATCCGCGAAATCACTCGTGCATGTGGTGGGAAACGCGCTACCCGGCGCCGCATCCAGAAATGGATTGGAGTCAACCCGATCCGCGGATCCCGATCGCCGAGGCCGAGGTCGCCGCGATCCTCGAAGCTGATCCGCGTCAGGCGTCGATCCATCCTTGGAATGCGCAGGCGCCGGACGAGGAAATCATGCTCCTCGAACATTCGTTCCTCTCCCATGTCGCCGAGGCCTTCTCCAATATTCCGACCTATCGAAGCTGGATCAACGAGCAGGACTGGACCCCTGCGTATCTCTATTTGAAGAAACTGCTCCAATCGTTGCAATGGCAGAAGCGACAGCGCGGGAATATTCGCGAACGCTGGGTCCTCAAGACCCCCGGCCATCTCGGCTATATCGACACGCTCTTCGACGTCTTTCCCGGTGCGAATGTGATCCAGACCCATCGCGATCCGGTGGAGACGATTCCGTCTGCGGCCTCGATGAACCACGCGATGTGGGCCCTCTATAGCGATGACAGCCAGGCCAACGAGGCCGGTGCGCAGTGGCAGGAACGACTTGCCTGGGGAACGGCGCGCGCGATGGAGTCACGCAAACGCTACGAGGCGAATCGCTTCGTCGACATCTGGTTTCGCGACGCGATGAAGGACCCGATTTCCGAGATCGAGCGCGCGTACTTTGTATTCGGAATCGAGATGACGGACGCCGCACGCGCAGGGATGGAACAGTGGCGCGTCGATAATCCGCGCGACGACCGGCCGGCCCACCAGTACACCCTCTCGGAATATGGGCTCAGCGAAGAGGGCATCAAGCAGGCGTTTGCCGGCTACCGGGAGCAGTACATCGAATCGCGGGCCGAGGCTTGACCTAACCCGGAATTTCGTATCCCTCGGGCAGCGCGCCCTGCATGATCGTCTGCTCGCAGACTCGTTCGGTGATTCGCCAGCCATCGGCTGTCCGCACCATCTTGTCCAGATATCGACCGCTATTCGTGATCACGAATTGACTGCCGTCCGCGGTATTCCGACCCATCGGGGCATGGAAATAACAGCGGGTGTTGGCGGTGTCTCCATCGAACTCGATGATCAGGTTCGAGACCACGTGCAGATTGATCGGCCAGCTCTCGAGCGCACGATCCAGCCAGACGAGGGTTTCGCGAAAGGGGCCCTTCTGTCCGCCGGCCGAGGTGTAATCGATCGTCGCTTCGAGGGCGAAGATCCGATCCATCTTCGACCATTCGCGGCGATCGACCATCTCGGCGTAGAGATGCAAGAGCTCCGCGATTTCGATTCGGTCCTGGATCGCCTGAATGCTTGAGTCCTGCATGGTCGTTCTCCTGGGTCGTCCTGGATTGATGTTGGGGTGCGTGTCGGAGTGGGACTCTATCAGAGGAGATCCGATGGGTCGGCCTGCAGCATGCGGGATCGACTGGGAGACCCGCCCGGCGCGCTTTTGGTTGGCGCACGGATGGGGTCTGGCTCATCATGGTCATGACATGAGTGCCCCCCGACCCGTTTCCGCCGAAGTGGCTGCTGCGATGCTCGAACCCGTCGACCGGCTGGGGATCCCGCTCGGTCCGGGACAGCCGAAGGCGTTTCTTCACGCGCTCGGGGACCGCACGGATTGGGAAGATCTGACCGTCTTCGGAGCACTCCTCGTCGAGCTCTTTGCGGTCTTTGCCCAGCCTGGAGTTCGACTGCGGTCGGGCTTCTTCGGACCGGCGGAACGCGCGCTTCGGGCTGCAGGGCACGCCGTCGAGTTCGTGCCTGCGGACTTCAGGCGATTTCGCGAGATCGCTCAACGATTCGCGCCCCGCGTGACTGCGACCGCGGCCGCGGCTCCAGACGAGAACGGCCGTCTCTCGTTCTCCCTTCATGCGGGCTCGACGATCGACGAGATTCATGCAGCCGCACGCGATCCCGAACGACTGCTCGTGGTGGAGACGAGCCCGTTCCTGCCGCGGACGCTGGGCATTCCCCCGGAGCATCCCCATTCGATTGCGCTCGAGGATGTCGATGTCTGGATCGAGGGCGATGCCACGCCGACCGAGCTCCCCGATGTACCGGGTGGCGAAGTGGAAGCGGCGATCGCCGCCCATGTGGCGCGCTTCATTCAGCCTGGGGCGACACTTCAGACCGGAATTGGCGGGATCCCCAACGCCGTGGTCGCGCTCCTTGCGGACGAATCGGATGGGGATTTCGGTGTGCATAGCGAGATGTTCACGACCGGCCTGATGCGGCTTCACGAAGCGGGTCGGGTCTCGAATCGAAAGGGCGTCTTCGACGGCGTTTCGATCACGACCTTCGCGATGGGCAATCGCGCGCTCTATGACTGGCTGGATGGAAACGAGGAAGTTCGCTTCCTGCCCGCCGATGTCGTGAACGATCCCGCGATCATCGCCCGCAACCGAAACATGGTCTCGATCAATGGGGCGCTCGCGATTGACCTCCTGGGTCAGGTGGTCGCCGATTCGATTGGCGGCGTCCAGCATTCCGGGATCGGGGGGCATGAGGATTTCCTGGCGGGTGCTGGGCGGGTCGCGGAAGGTCGGTCATTGCTCTGCTTGCCGGCGACGGTCGAGCTGGACGGGGAGCTTCGATCGCGGATCGAGGCCAGCCTCGGGGCGGATGCGATCGTGACGAGTCCGCGCCACCAGGTCGATGTGATCGTGACGGAGTTCGGAGTCGCTGAGCTGGCGGGAAAAACGGTCGGGGAGCGGGCGCGGGCGCTGGCAGAGATCGCGCACCCCGACTTCCGGGAGCGCCTTCGGGCGGATGCGCGCGCGATCGATCGCCGTGGGGTGCTCTCCGGCTGAGCGCGGCGGACAGGCGATTGGCATTCGATTTTCGGATTCTACGGCCGCGTCCGGGACTCCGTGACAGGGAACCGACTCGGGAGAGTGAAGACCGGCGTCCGAGTCGAGTATCGTGGTCGCTGAGGTGCAGCGCGGCGGAGTGTCTCGGGCGCGACCGCAAGAGTCGATCGGGACGATGCGCCCGGTCGAATAGGGGGCTTTATTGGCGCTCGTTGGATGCCATGACTGCGACGGGATCGTTGAAGAGCCCGAGGTGCCGGACGGAGGCTCAGCGATCTGCCCTCGCTGTGGCGGGACGATCTTTCGCCGCCAGCGTCAGACTGTCGAAATTACCCTGGCTCTCAGCACGGCCGCAGCGATCCTCTTCATCGTCGCGAACGCCTTTCCATTTCTTTCCTTCGAGATGCAGGGGCGGGTCACCGAGACGACGCTCGGCTCGGGAACGGCGGCGCTTTGGGAACAGGGCCGCTATGCGGTGGCGGCGCTGGTCTTTCTGACGACGATCCTGGCTCCCGCGCTCCAGATCATCTTGCTGCTCTATGTCGTGGCCCCCATCCATCTCGGCCGCCGTGTGCCCGGTGCGGTCGCCGCGTTTCGGTGGGTCGAGCATTTCCGGCCATGGGGCATGATGGAGGTATTTCTGATCGGAATCATGGTCGCACTGGTCAAATTGGCGGATCTGGCAGATATCGTGCCCGGTCTGGCGCTCTGGGCCTTCGCGCTCTTGATTCCAATCCTGGCGGGTTCGTCCGCATTCCTCGATCCTGAGATCGTCTGGCGTGAGATCGGAGACCTTGAATGACGATGCCGGCGACGCCCGCGGACGGACCCCATGCCCAATGTCATGTCTGTAAACTGGTCATGCTCATTCCGGACGGTTCGATTGAGAGCCTTGGCTGTCCGAGGTGTCGAGCGTCGGTTCACCGCAGGAAGCCGAATAGCCTCTCGCGTACCTGGGCTCTGCTGGCCGCAGCCGTAATTTGTTATGTTCCGGCGAACCTTTATCCGATCATGGAAGTGACTTCGCTCGGCCAGACCCAGGGCGATACGATTCTTTCCGGTGTGATCTTTCTCGCCGTTCACGGAATGTGGCCACTGGCCGCGATTGTGTTCATCGCGAGCGTGGTCGTGCCCGTGCTCAAAATCATCTCCCTCGCGGCGTTGACCCTGTCGGTCGAGCGTCAGAGCCAATGGAGGCCTCGCGATCGTGCGCGAATCTATCGGATCGTCGAAGCTGTCGGGCGCTGGTCCATGGTCGACATCTACGTTGTGACGATCCTCGTGGCGCTCGTCCATCTCGGTTCGCTTGCGTCCGTGGAAGCTCAGATCGGAGCCTTCTTTTTTGGGGCGGTCGTGGTGCTGACCATGTTTGCAGCACAGAGTTTCGATCCTCGACTGATCTGGGATCAGCTCGTCGCACTAGAATCGGGAAAAGAGGAAGTCGATGGCGAATGACTTGACGGGTGACTCCGAGAAATCGGGCCCGAGCGCGCCCCAGGCCATCATCCGGTCCCGGGCGCGACCCTCGATCGTCTGGCTGATCCCGCTCGTCGCGGCGGTCGTCGGCCTCTATCTGGCCTATTGGGCCTGGTCCGAGCAGGGCCCGACGATTTCGATCGTCTTCGAGAGTGCGGAGGGGCTCGAGGCCGGTAAGACGAAGCTCAAATACAAGGAAGTCGATATCGGAGTCGTCGACACCGTCGAGCTGACAGGCGATCTCTCGAAAGTGCGGGTGACCGTGAGCCTCGTGAATGGGTTCTTGCGCTACCTGACTGAGAATACGCGCTTCTGGGTCGTCCGCGCGGAGGTCTCTGCGGGTCAGATTTCGGGTCTGGGTACATTTCTGAGCGGTGTCTACATCGCGGTCGATCCTTCGTCGGAGGGAGCCCGCAGCTTCGATTTCATCGGACTCGAGAAGGCGCCCGTCGTGACCTCGGATAAACCCGGAACACTCTTCGACCTGCGAGCTCAAGAGCTCAGTTCGGTCGAGGTCGGGTCGCCCGTCTACTACCGCTGGTTGCGAGTGGGGCAGATCGCAGGTTATTCCCTCGATGAGGCCGGAGAATCGATCGCAGTCCAGGTCTTTATCGAAGCGCCTCATGACCGTCGCGTACGATCGACCACCCGCTTCTGGAACGCTTCGGGACTCGATGTCGTCGTGTCGGCCGAAGGCATTCAGATCGATAGTCCATCCCTGATCTCAATGTTGATCGGCGGGATCGCATTCGAGACCCCCGCCACGGTGACCGTCGCGCAAGACGTGCCCGAGAACATGGTCTTCGAGCTGTATCCGAATAAGCAGGCGACGCGGCGTCCACGCTATTCGTTGAAGGCCCGCTATCTGCTCTATTTCGACGATTCGGTGTCGGGGCTCGTCCCCGGTTCGCCCGTCGAGTTCAGGGGCATCAAGCTCGGGGAGGTCTTGAACGTGGACCTCGAGGTTGATCGCGATGGCGGGGAGATCCGGATTCCGGTGGTGATCGAAATCGAGCCGGAGCGTTTCGGGCTGACGGCGAGGGATGTGGCCGACGACGGGATCGGCCGGGTCACGGGCTTTGTTGCCCGCGGCTTCCGGGCCCGGCTCACGACGCGGAATCTTTTGACGGGACAGAAGGCGATCGAGTTCAGTTTCATGAAGAACGCAATTCCGGTCGAGATCGACTTCAGTCAGGCCTACCCCATCTTGCCGACGGCATCCGGTGGCCTCGACGCGATCACCGAACGCATCACTCGAATCGTGGACAAGGTCGATCGCGTTCCGATCGAGTCGATCGGCAAGAATCTCGACGAAGTTCTGGTCAATCTCTCGAGTACGCTCGTTACGGTGCAGGATCTTGCCGGCACAGCGAACTCCGATCTGCTCCCGAGCCTGGTCGCGTCCCTCGGAAAACTCGAGGACACGCTGATTTCGGCGAACTCGATGATCGCACCCGACTCGGCAATCGCAGGGGAACTCGAACGATTGATGGGTGATTTGTCGACTGCGGCCCGCTCCCTGCGCTTGCTGGCGGAGCGGCTCGAGGAACACCCGGAAGAGCTATTGAGGGGGAAGGGCGGATGAGAAAGCAGAGCACGCGAGTTGGAGCGGCGCGATTTGCGATGCTTCTCGTGCTATTCGGACTCCTGTTGGCGGGATGTCTCGGCCGAAGTCCGGAAGTCGATCATTTCATGCTCGGAACCAGGGAATCGGAGGGCCGGGAAACGTCCGGGGCCCGCTCTGAGCTCGCAGTATTGATTGGGCCGGTGCGTCTTCCGGCCTATCTCGAGCGACCACAGATCGTGAGCCTGGGGGACGCCGGCGAGGTCCAACTCGACGAGTACAGTCGCTGGCTCGGTGGCTTCGAGGAAAATTTCCTTCGCGCGATCTCGCTCGGTCTGGCCCGAAGGCTCGACTCGATCAAGGTCGTTACGCATCCATCCTCGGCTCCCTTTCCCTTCGATTACCGGGTTCGACTCCATGTCGACGATCTCGTCTTCGTCGCGGATCGGGATGTCCTGCGCGTTCGCATTCGTTGGGCATTGGTTCGGGAGGGGAAAGAAGTCGCGCCGGAACTCTTCTTGATGGAGACTTCCCCTGCGGTCGAGGACGACTCCGTCGAAGCACGGGTCGAGGCGCATGAAGCGGTGATCAGCGAGCTGGTCGGACGCATAGCGGACGAAATTGGGCGTCTAGAGGACTCCGAGCAGGCCAGAACTCCCTGAGCCGCTTTCGGCAGCCGGGGTCAGCCTGAGCAACCGCCGGTTGCATGCCCGGAGGCACCCGGGCCGATAGACTCGCGGCACGCCTGGAACTGACCCGTGAGGGTCCGTTCGATCTCGTACCCGAGAGGTTCTTCATGACCCGAGACGCAAATGGAACGAAGTCGTACGATGCGTAAAACGAGGGCCGTCCTTCCTTCGGGGAGCACCTCCTCGCGGAGGTCAAGAACCATACATTCGGCTATGCGGTCCTCGCAATTTTCGTTGTCGCCGGGCCTATTGCTGCACCGTTTCTGTTCCCCCAGGCCCCCCCCTGCAGCGGCGATCGCGGGCGGTTTGGCTTTCGGGGTCTATGCCGCTCTCTGCGCCGTGCCCCAGAAATTCATGTAGTTCGGGAATCGATCGAAGGCGGAACGACCCTGGGAGCGCCCGCTACGAACGGCTTGAAAGCGCGCCCTCACTAAGCTCTACCTGATGGCCGCTTTCAACGTCTTGCCCGGCAAGCCAGCGGACGACACCACTTCGCTCGAAGTGAAAGAGCCCGGGAGCAAATTCCACTATGTGCGTGAGGTCGTCGGTGACTATGACGCCGTACTCGAGTTCATGACCGAGATCGACGGGATCACGGTGAATGGCGTCGACATGATCCGCTGGAACGAGGAGGGAAAGATCGTCGACTTCAAGGTCATGATCCGTCCGTGGAAGGCGATCCAGAAGGTGCACGCCGAGATGGGGGCGATGCTCGAGGGGATGAAGAAGCTCGGCTGAACCCCGCTATCGTAGAGGTGATGCCCTCTTCCTCTCGTCGCCGATACCAGCTTCGCCGATCTGACCTCAACGAAAAGATCGAAGATCTGATCGAGGCCGCGCAGCGCGAGGGCACGGACCCGGAAGATGCCGAGCTGGTTCGACAACTGCTGACGACCGGCATTCATCTGCTGCGCGACAGGACTTCGCGTGCCGAGCTGAAACTCGTGAACAGCGCGCTCAAGGAGCTGCGCCACGCCTTTCGCGTCTTCAGCCCCTATTCGGAGCTGCGCAAGGTGGCGGTCTTCGGGAGCGCGCGGACGCTCAGCGATCACCCCGACTATCGACACGCCCGTGCGTTCGCAGAGCAGATCGTGCGCGCGGGTTGGATGGTCATTACCGGTGCAGGCGACGGAATCATGGCCGCAGCGCAGGGAGGCGCCGGCCGCCATGCCTCCTTTGGTGTCAACATTCGTTTGCCCTTCGAACAATCCGCGAACGAGACGATCGCCGGCGACGCGAAGCTGATCAATTTCCGATATTTCTTCACACGGAAAGTCATTTTCGTGAAGGAGGCCCACGCGATCGTGCTCTTTCCAGGCGGTTTCGGAACTCACGACGAGGGATTCGAAGCGTTGACGCTCATCCAGACCGGGAAGAGTGAGATGGTGCCCGTCGTGTTCGTGGACGAGCCGGGGGGGAGCTATTGGCGGGATTGGCTGGAATACGTCCAGACGCATTTGAGCGAGCGTGGCTTGATCAATCCCGAGGACCTGAATTTCTTCCATGTCACCGACTCGGTCGAGTCGGCGGTCGCGGAGATCGAGGAATTCTATCGGAACTATCACTCGAGTCGTTTCGTCGGGGATCGACTCGTCTTGCGGCTTCACGTCTCGCCGACGGATGAGCAACTACAGGCCCTGAATGATGAGTTCTCGGGGCTCCTCGACTCCGGTCGTATCGAACGAACGGAGCCCCTGCCCCAGGAGTACAGCGGGCTCGCTCATCTTGCGCGTCTTTGGCTCCATTTTAATCGGAAGAAGGTCGGGTTGCTACGCGGCCTGATCGACCGACTGAACTCCTTCGTCGAAGAATCCGCACCTCCGCGCGACGCCCGTCGTCGCGAAATCTTCGAGACCCCGCTCTCCGAGGCGCAGGAAGAGGCGGAACGCGAAGAGGATGAGTAGCCGCGGCCCGCGCAGGCGTACTCTCACTCGCGCTCGCTGATCGCTCGCGCTCCCATCTTACAGGCCGCAGGCAGAAGGCCGTGGAAATCCAGTGTTTTGGGCGTTCTCGCGACTGGGTTCATGAATAATGCGGGCTAGGATTGCGGGTCCACTCTGGCGGTGGCCGAGCCGCGAAGGCTGAATGAGAACGAGGACGGGAACAGGATGTCCGCAGTCGTGACCGAGAAGATCGACTTGCTCGATCGCGAACTCTACGAGGGCGATCCTCAGCCGACCTATACCTGGCTGCGCGAGAATGCGCCGGTCTATTGGGACGAGACGAACGAGATCTGGGCGATCTCCCGCCACGCGGACATCGTCGCGATCTCCCGGGACCCGAAGCGTTTTTCGAGCGCCGCAGGGTCGCGACCGAACACGCAGGGGTCGGGCTCGATGATCGATAACGACGATCCCAGGCACGTGGCGTTTCGACGGATTTTCCAGAAGGAGATCACGCCCCGCGGCGCCCAACAATTCATTCCGCGAATTCAGCGGATCCTCGACGACATTTTTTCGGGCCTCGAAGGTCGGGACGAGTTCGATCTGGTGAAGGAATTGGCGATCCCGCTTCCAGTCCGGGTGATCATCGAGGCGCTCGGGCTCGATGAGGCTGAGTGGTCGCGTTATGCGGAGATTGCCGAGACGACGATGGCCGCCGGCGGGGGGCCCCGATACCAGTCGGATGCAATGATCCAGATGGCCGGCGCCTACTACCAAGAGGCCATGGGGATTGTTGAAAAGCGTCGCGAAGCGGGTCGGGCGGGCGAATTCGGAGACGACTGGTTCTCGAAAATCGTCGAGGGCTCGATGCAGGGCGCCGCAAAACGCGAAGACGTCGAGATCGCTTCAGAGTCGCTGCTCCTGTTGAATGGCGGAAGCGACACCACACGCCATGTGATCGCCGGTGGATCGCTCGCGCTGCTCGAGCATCCCGACCAGTTCGAACTCTTGAAACGCGAGCCCGAACGATTGTCCCGCGCGATCGAAGAGATGGTTCGCTGGGTCTCTCCGCTGCTCAACATGTCGCGGACCGCAACGGAGGACGTCGAGATCAGGGGCCAGACGATCAAGGCCGGCCAGCAGGTCCTCATGATGTACGCCGCGGCCAATCGGGACGAAGCGGTCTTCGTGAATCCGCAAGAATTCGACATCACGCGGCACCCCAACCCCCACCTTTCCTTCGGAATTGGTACGCATTTCTGCATGGGGGCGAATATCGCGCGGCTCGAGTTGCGCTGTGTATTCGAGGCGATCCTCGAACACCTGCCGAACATGAAGCGGGCGACCTCTGGGCGGCTCCCGATGAACGCGCCGGCATTCGCTTCCGGTCTGCGTTCGCTGCCGATCCGTGTGAACGCAGCCTGAATCACATTCTGACCCAGGCTCGCGGGGTCGTGGCGCAAGCGCCCGATCCGGATTACAGCCGAGAAGAGGAAGAGGAAGAGGAAACGAAATGGGCAAACGATCGGCCGCGCTCGTCGGCTTCACAGAGTGGGCACCGCAACGGAATTGGGACAGGCCGATGTTTGGCATGGAGGCCTGTGCCAAGCTCGCCGCCGAGGCATTGGCTGACGCCGGATTCGAGAAGGGCGAAGTCGATGGTCTCGTGATCGGTGGACTCCAGGAGTCGCCGATGTTCTCGCCACTCGCGATTGCCGAGTACCTCGGGATCCAGACCCATTTCGGCGAGATCGTCGACATCGGGGGTGCGAGCTCCGCCGGAATGATCTGGCGTGCCGCGGCGGCGATCGAGATCGGACTTTGTGAGACGGTACTCGTATTGGTCCAATCGACGCCGGCGCCGGCCGAGAGTGGTGGGGCGGGGGAGAAGATGATGCTTCCGCCCTATCTGGCCGGCGATTCCTGGGGTTCTCCACAGGGCCAGTTCGATATTCCCTACGGCCTCGTGGCAGCCTCGCCGGCCTTTGCGCTGGTCGCCCAGCGATATATGCATCAATACGATGTCGCGCCGGAGACCCTGGCCAAGATCGCGGTCGACGAGCGGAACAGTGCGCTCAAGAACCCGAAGGCGGTCTTCAAGAACAAGCCGATCTGCGTCGACGACGTCTTGAATTCACCCATGGTGAATGACCCGATCCACCTGCTCGAGATGGTCATGCCCTGCTGGGGGGGCGGCGCCGTCGTGTTGACAAATGCTGCACGAGCGAAGCGTGCGAATCATCGGCCGGTCTTCCTGTCGGGCTATGGCGAGTATATCAGTCACAAGACGGTGACCTACATGAACGACCTGACGGTCACTCCGGCCAAGCCGGCCGCAGACCAGGCCTTCGAGATGGCGGGCGTAGACCGATCGACGGTCGACCTGTGTTCCTTCTACGACTGTTTCACGATCACCGTATTGCTGACGATCGAAGATGCCGGATTCGCGAAGAAGGGCGAAGGCGGACGTTTCGTCGAGGAGCATGATCTCAGCTTTGCCGGCGATTTCCCGCTGAATACCCATGGCGGTCAGCTCGGAATGGGGCAGGGTGGAGCCGCGGGAGGCCTTTCGCACGTGATTGATTCGCTCACGCAGATCCAGGGCCGCGCGGGCGACCGACAACTCGCGAAGGCCGACACCGCCTATGTGACGGGTGTCGGGGGGCTAATGGCCTCGAACGTGGGCCTCGTGATGGAGGGCGCCTGAACATGCGGATCGAGCAACCCTACGACGAAGTGAGTGGGCGACCGATTCCGCGCCGAACGCCGACGAGCGGCCCCTATTTCGAGGCCGCACGCGAAGGGCGACTCAGCCTGCAGAAATGTCCACGGGACGGCTTCTTTTTCTACCCCCGGGCCGCGTGTCCGCATTGCCTGGGTGAGGATTGGAGCTGGCAGGACGTGAGCGGTCGGGGGACGGTCTACTCCTATACGGTCGAGCGGGTCGGTCTCGATCCGGCCCAGCGTAGTCGCGTTCCCTTCGTCGTCGCGATCGTCGAGCTCGACGAGGGTCCGCGACTGACCACTAACATCGTCGGCTGTGCGCCGGAGGACGTTTCGATCGGCCAGCTCGTCGAAGTGACCTTCGAGGACCTCGGCCGAGAAACCCTGATCCAATTCAAACCAAGTGATTCGGAGCTCGCATGAAATTCGTCATCTCAGCCGCCTTTCAACCGCCTCAACATCTCATCCCGATCGCCCAGGCGGCGGACGAGGCGGGCTACGAGGCGATCGCGTCTTCGGATCACGCGGTGTATCCGGAGACCTTGGATACGCCCTATCCCTATACCGAGGATGGCGTCAGGCGCTACGACGAGACTTCGCAGTTTCCCGACCCGTGGATTCTGGCGGGAGCTCTGTCCTCGGTGACGAAGCGGATTCGATTCACGACGAACGTCTATGTCCTTCCCATGCGAAATCCGTTCATGGCGGCAAAGCAGGTCGCGACTGCGGCGGCACTCTCGAACGACCGCGTCACCCTCACGATCGGTGTCGGGTGGTCGAACCTCGAGTTTGGTCTCGTCGGTCAGGAGTTCAAGCGGCGCGGAGCCCGCGCAGACGAGATGATCGAAGTGATGAAGAAGTGCTGGTCCGGCGAATGGGTCGATCATCACGGCGAGTTCTATCAGTTCGACCGCCTGAAGCTCACGCCGCCGATCCCGACGAAGCCGATTCCGATCTGGGTCGGGGGGATCTCCGACTTTGCGCTTCGTCGCGCGGCGCGAAATGACGGCTGGCTCTCGGATCTCCAGACGACCGATGAGATCATCGAGTGTATCGGCAAGGTGCGTGATTACCGCCTGGACCTGGGAAAGAGCGAAAGCTTCGATGTCATGGCGAGCGCGAGCGATGCAGCCGGAATCGATGGCTATCGAAAGCTCGGAGACGCCGGTGTGAATCATATCCTGACGATGCCCTGGGCCTTCTATCATGGGTTGACCGACGATCTCGAGAAGAAGATCGACGGGACGAAGCGCTTCGCGGATGACGTGATCGCGAAGATGGGCTGAGGGCAGACCGGATGCGGATGCGCGGGTCGGTTCGGATCGGGGTGGGGCTGGGGATGCTCGTCGGGGCCCTCGCGGCGGCCAGCTACAGTTGGACCTTCACGCGCCTCGGTCGACTCGACTACAGGGCTGCCGTCCTCGCAAAGGTTGCATCGTTCCGTGGCGCAGACCCGGAGTTGAGCGCGAGCGCGCGCGCTGATGCCAACGCGTTTACGGCCAGTCTGCTTCCCGAGTATCCGCCGAACGACCGGGTCCGCGTCGAAGACCGCATGATTCCGACACCCGATGGCGGGGAGATTCCGATTCGGATCTACCTTCCGGATCGCTCTGGACCCGCGAAGACATCGGGTATATCGGAGCCCCTACCCTTCTACCTGGATATTCACGGTGGCGGTTGGTGGATGGGCGACGGATTCCTCTTCGACCGCGCGATGGTCGATTTCGCCGAGCGCGCGAACGCGATCGTGGTTTCGGTCGACTATCGACTCGCACCCGAGCATCCCTTTCCGACGCCGCTGGACGATTGTCATACGGCGCTGCTCTGGATTGCCAGTCGCGGCGCAGAAATCGGTGGCGATCCGACGCGGATTGCGATCGGAGGGGGAAGCGCTGGAGGCAACCTCGCCGCGGCGCTCGCCCTGCGCGTTCGCGATGAGGGGGGTCCGGAGATCACCTTTCAATACCTGCTCGTGCCCGCGACGGATCTGAGCGGGACTCGCGATTGGCATTCCTACGATCAGGTCGGCGAGGGCTATGTCCTGACCGTCTCCGGGATAGACCAGATGATCGCGGCCTATGTGCCGGACCCCCACGAGAGGATGAATCCGTACGTGAGTCCGCTGCTCGAAGGCGATCTCGCGGGGCTTCCACCCGCGTTGATCGTGACCGCGCTCTTCGATCCGCTCCGGGACCAGGGTGAAGCCTATGCTCGCCGCCTCGAGGACGCAGGCGTCTCGGTGCGGCTGCATCGCGAATCGGGCGCGCTGCACGGATTTCTGGGATCTCCGGATCGCGCGCGCCGCGTGCAGGCAATGGCAGCGGACGCCGTCCGTGCAAGGCTTCATCGCTCGCCGAACGATCCATCTGATCCGGATCGTGACGTTCACGATCCGGGCTAACGACCGAGGCCGACTACGCTCGAACGATGATCGAAGAGCAATGACGAGAGAACGATAAAAAAAGGAAGAACGCTTTGAGACTTGTCCGTTTTCTGGTCCGAGGCCCGCATCGAATCGTCGCTGTCTCGGTCGCCGTTGCTGTCGCGCTCGTCGTGGCGGCTCATGCGGCCGCGACCCTTGCGGCTGACGAGGTCGATCGACCCTACGCGATGACCGAGGTGCGCGAGGCCTGTCGCGACTACGATCCGCTGCGCCGTCCCTACTTCGGGGATTCCCACGTGCACACCTCGTATTCACACGATGCGAGTACCCAGGATACCCGCAATACGCCGCGGGACGCCTATCGCTTCGCACGCGGTGAGGAGATCGGAATCCAGCCCTATGGCCAGGACGGGAAGGCGCAGCGCCGGGTCAAGCTCGACCGCCCGCTCGACTGGACGGCCATCACGGATCACGCGGAGATGCTCGGCGAGGTACGAATCTGTTCCGACCCCGAGCATCCGGAATACGACAGCGACGTCTGTTGGAACAAGCGGAACGCGCAGTTCGCCCTGCTCGGATTCCTGGCGAGATCACAGGTCGGCGAGCGCCATAAGATGTGTGGACCCGACGGGGAGATCTGTCATGCCGCCGCGCGCAGTGCGTGGGCTGATATCCAGGCGGCGGCCGAAGCCGCCTACGACCGAAGTGCCGCCTGCCAGTTCACCAGCGTGATCGCCTACGAGTGGACTTCGGGGATCGCGAGCAACCTTCACCGCAATGTGTTGTTTCGAAACCACGTCGTCCCCGACTACGCACTTTCAGCGATGGATACCGTGAGTGCCTTTCGTCTCTTCGAGGGCCTCGAGCGGGAATGTCTCGAGGGTCTCGAAACCTGTGATGCCATCGTCATCCCCCACAACTCCAATATCAGCCTGGACGGCTACATGTTCAAGACGACCCGGCTGACCTCGCTCGAGACGGGCGATGGCCCGGTCGACCGCGAGGAAGCCCGCCTGCGCAATCGCTTCGAACGCGTCATCGAAATCATGCAACACAAGGGCGATTCGGAATGTCTGCTCGGCGCGGAGACGACGGACGAAGCCTGTGGCTTCGAGAAATTGCCCTACGACGCCATGTCCGGTGCGATCGGTGCGCCCCGCACGCCGCCCAAGCGATCGGCCATGGTCCGGGAAGGCCTCAAAAAGGGTCTCTTGCTCGAGCAGCGGCTCGGAACCAATCCCCTCAAGTTCGGGATCATCGCGAGTACCGATACCCATCTCGGCACCCCAGGTCTCGTCTCGGAAGAGGGGTACGTCGGACACGGCGGCGCATCGCGCGTGATGCAGCCGGCCGTTCCGCAGGGTCTGCCCGACGCGATCGAGTTCAACCCGGGTGGGCTCGCCGTGGTGTGGGCGGAGGAGAACGCGCGGGACTCGATCTTCGAGGCCTTGTCTCGGCGCGAGGTCTATGGGACGAGTGGAACGCGACCGGAGGTCCGATTCTTCGGGGGTTGGGACTATCCCGAGGATCTGTGTGAAGGGCGGAACGTGGCGGAGCAGGGATATGCGTTAGGTGTGCCAATGGGTGGAGACCTGCCGGCGCGGCCGCCCTTAGTCGATGTCTTGTCGGCCCCGACATTCGTGGTTTCCGCTCTGAAAGATCCCGGGACCGAGCGACGGCCGGGAACGGCGCTCCAGCGCATCCAGATCGTGAAGGGCTGGACGAAGGGCGGTGAAACGCACGAGAAGGTCTACGACGTGGCGGGCGGGCCGAACGAGGCGTCGGTCGATCTCGACTCATGCACACCGACCGGTGCGGGGGCGCGGAGCCTGTGTGAGGTCTGGCGCGATCCGGACTTCGATGCGAGCGAGAGCGCCTTCTACTACGCGCGAGTCCTGGAGAATCCGAGCTGCCGGTGGCAGCAGCATCTATGCGTCGAAGCGAGGGTGGATTGTTCGGACCCGGAGACGATCGGGGGTGGGTATGAGCGGTGTTGTGATGCGTCCGTGCCCCGGACGATTCAGGAGAGGGCCTGGACGAGTCCGATCTGGTACCAGCCCTGAAATGAGAGCACGGAGGGCCGCCTGGCGGTTGCGGCCGGACGCGAAGCCCAACGTGTCAGTTCCTGAGAATACGCCTATCCCTCCGGTATCTCCTCGAGCTTCCACTGCCCCTCCAGCGCCATGGCCGGCAACCAGGTCTCGACCAACTTCCCGTCCGCGACCCGAAAAGTCTGCACCCAGTCCCACTGCATCTCGCCGTTGATCTTCCAGCTCCCGATCGCGGTGACGTAATCGCCCTCGGCCATCAGGAAATATTTGAAGTCGGAGATCTGCCACTGCCCAGCGACGGGCAGCAATTCGTCGCGGTACGCCTCGGCGGTGACGACCCGCGTCCCGCGTACGTCGTGCCGCGTGTAGTTCGGTCCCGCGAGTTCGGGGATCTTGGCAAAATCGAGGTTCGCCCACATCTCGTCGTACCAGCGCCGCATCAGCGCCTTGTTGTCCTCTTCCTGGCTCATCTTGCTGCCTCCCGGTGGTCTCGTCGACACTGACTGAGATCCTACACGTTGGGCTCTTCCCTCTGTATCGGGAAGGCATCCATGTAGTTGCCAAAATACTCGTACATCTCGTCTCGGCTGATTCCGAAGTCGCCCTCGAGGTCGTAGACGACTTTCCCGTGGCGGCCGCGGGGGTGCGTCTCGATGTAATGATCGATCTCGGCCGTCGTTTGCGCCGTCATTGGAAGGTCGGCACGCTGATAGATCCGGTCGAGCGTGGCCCGGTCGTCGGCCATGAAGTCGTTGAAATACACGTGCTCGGTCCGGCCTTCGGGAAGGCTGGCCTTGTCGCGGACGATTCCGTCGAGCAAGTATTTCTGGAGTAATCGCGCGTGAGGCACGAGACCGGCAAGTACAACGGGATCGCGCGAGAGGCGCGCTGCATAGCAGGTCATCGTGAGCCACGATGTAAAGACCGAGACCGGATCGCGATGCGTACACACGATCGTCGCGTCTGGGAAGGTCTCGATTAGCGCGGGTACCCATGCGAGGTGCTGAGGGCTCTTGAGGACCCAACGCGTCTTCGGCTCCAGGAATTGGAGCGCTTTGAGTGCGCGCTTCAGAAACGCATAGTGTGGACGCTGATCCTCGGCGAAATAGCCATCCATCCAACCCGTGAGCGGTTGGCCTGCCGCCATCAAGAGCGACGATAGACACATGTGCTGAAGCTCCACCTCTTCGTGGATGCCGTCGTTGGGGACGTCATACATGTTGATCATGAGCGGGATCAGGAGATTTTGCTGTTCGAGGGAAATCTGACCGTTTGCGATCCGATCGTCCGCGACTTCGCCGCTGCGCGACGCGATACTCGGGATTGGCTCCAGCGATTCCCAGCGGCGCAACGCCCGCAAGCGGGAGTCGGCGCCGATCAGATTCAACAGGTGTGAGGTTCCGGATCGCGGGAGACCGGCGATGATGAGGGGCCGATCAATTTCGATTTCTTCGATCTCGGGATGGTCGAGGTAGAGGGCCTCGAGGCGACTGCGTTGGATCAGGTAGCGCTTGAGGCTTTGGAAGGTGCCGAATTGGCCCATCCGGGTATACCCCGGGTCCTCGAGCACAGCCTGGATGTAATTTTCCAGACGAAGGTTCCAGTCCTCGTCCTCGTAGAGAGGAACGTCGCATTCTTCGCGCGCAGCCTCGATGATCGCTTCCGAGGTGAGGTCGAAAGGGATCTGCGCAACCATCGCGAACGCGGCCCTTGCCGCCTCGGAGTGTTTGGGCATTTCGAAATCCGTGATCCGGATCGTCGAGATGCTCGGGTCGGAGGCCATCTGAATCGTCCCTTGATCACCGTCGAGGGTGAGAACTTCTAAGCAGCCCCGGCCTTTGCAAAGACCTCTTCCGTCGGCTCGATCATGCGCTTGTAGGTCGCCTGGATGATGTCGTCCTCGATGTCGAATACCACCCGTGCGCCTTCCGGTCCGACCGGATCTTCCTTCATGCATGCAGGCATCACGTCATCGGCCTTGGTCCAGCCCGCTTGCTTATTGAAGTCCCACTCGTCCTGGAGACACTGCCACGTCATGTCGAGGAAAGTCTCGCGCGAGACTTCTTCCCCGAAGAAGGCCGAGTAGAAGTCGCGGATCTGATCCATGTTCGGCATCAGGAACATGCAGAAGCCCGACGCGTCGATTGCGGCATTGATGTGTTGCTGCTCCTGGGACAGGCGCGCCATCTGATCCGGGGTCGCGCCGGGATTGACGACCAATCCCGCCGTATGGTCGGCGCCCATCGCACTCGTCATGTATGTGACACCCGTCGCCTTGAGCGGTCTTGGATCCCATGCGGGGATCGCCTGGCCGTGGACGGTCGGGATGCGGTGGTGACCCGTGGCCTTGCCCGTGGCGTCGGCTCCGTGGCCGATCATGTCGGCGGCTTCGCTCCCCTCGGCCACTTCGGCGATGAGCCGCTTCATGGCCTCGTTGTCGCCCCACTCCATGCCGCCGGAATCCATCAGGATGCCGAGTGCGGCACCGGTCTCGATCGTGTCGAGGCCGACTTCGTCACATAGCCGGTCGAGCTCGGCGACCTTGTCCCACGTGTCGACGGCGCAGTTGGCACCGAGCAGAGTGAGCGTCTCGAACTCGAGGGCGGAGGTCTTGTAGTTGCCGTCGACATCGTGAACGACGTTCGAACAGGACACGATGCAGCCGGTCATGCAGTTATGCATGCCGCCGCCGCGCTCCTCGAAGCTCGCGATGATGCCGGTTCCCGAGAGCGTTTCCGCATCCGGGGACTGGCCTTCGATGCGATTCTTGTACGGAAACGTGTTGAGCATCTGCGCGAGGTCGACCGAGGGGCTCGTGCCATATTTCATGGGCTGGGGACCGTCGAGGTATTCTTTGCTCAGGCCCTTGCAGAGCTTCATGAAGGCCTTTTTGTTCGCGGCATGTCGCACGCCGGTCTTGCCCGCGTCGACGGCTACGTACTTGAGGCCCTTGGAGCCCATCACGGCGCCGAGGCCACCGCGAGCTGCGTGCCGTGCGGGCCGACGGGCGTCCTCCTGATCCGTACAGGCCACCGAAGCGCCTCGCATCATACGTTCACCGGCCGGCCCGATCGACACGAAGGACGCGTTTGCGGAGTAGCTCTTTGCGAGGTGGTCGATCAGGGCGTAGTTCCACATTCCCTTGCAGTCGGGGACTTCTTTGAGCGTGGCGCCGTCCGCGGTGACATCGAGCGCATAGCGCGCTTCGCGATCAGCCGGCTGGCCCGTCACGAGGATCACCCGGTATCCGAGCTTCATCATGTCCTGCGCGGGGTTGCCGCCGGCATTCGCCTCCTTGATCCCACCTGTGAGCGGGCTCTTTGCGCCGACGGACATGCGTCCCGAGGTTGGCGCGGCGGTTCCGGACAGGACACCCGGGGCGAGGACGAGGATATTATCCGGGCCGAGCGGATCGCAGGCTGCGTCACATTCTTCGGTGAGGATGCGCGCCGACAGCGAGCGACCTCCGAGCATCTTCCACTTCTCCGGGAAATCCTCGACGGTTGCGGTCTGCGTCGTCATGTCTACTCGGATCATCTGATCGGCCATGGCTGCTCCTTTGGCTACTCGGCTACTTGTTGAATCTTTCGATTTCCGCGCGAGGCTGGATGATGGATAGATCCGAGCGAAGAGTCAATGTCGTTCGTCTCGAGTAGCCCCTCCGAGGTTCGCGGATTCGTCGCGTAGCGCGGTTCGATGCGGGCCCGCCCGATCCCTGACCGCAAGTCTGCTCGCGAAGCGCTGGCTCGCCGTCCGGGGGATGCGATGATCGGGGGATGGGTCGTGGGCGTTCGGCCCGATCGGCCGGACGCTGACTCGCGGATCGTGATTCCGCAGACAAGGAAGTGAATCGAGATGTCCGAAACACCGAGCTGGGATCAAGCCGTCGCGGCGTTGACCGCCGTTCCGGGCTCGCCCTTTGAGATCACGGAGCGAGAGGTCGACGGGGAAAGAGTCAAGGTCTTCGCGAGCCTTCCGTCCTCGCTGCGAGAAGCCTTTGCGGGCGCGCGGTTGAACGCCGACAAGATCTTTCTCGTATATGAGGACGAGACCTGGACCTTTGGCGACGTGATGGGTCTCGTCGATGAGATCGCGGACGCGCTGGTCAACCGCTACGGCGTCGAGCGCGGTGACCGCGTGGCCATTGCGATGCGCAACTACCCGGAGTGGATTGCGGCCTTTGCCGCGATCGCGTCGGTCGGTGGGATCGCTGTCTGCATGAACGCCTGGTGGAAGGCCGACGAGATGGCCTATGGCCTCGAGGACAGCGGTGCCAAGCTCCTGATTGCGGACATCGAGCGGATCAAGACGGCCGGTTCCTCGCTGGCGCGTTTCGGCGTATCGGCGATGGTGGTTCGTCACGCGGGCGATGTGCCCGCCGGCGTCGACCGGATGCACGACGTGCTGCAGGCGGGGGCGGCAATGCCCGACGTCGAGGTGGGTCTCGAGGACGATGTGACGATCCTGTATACGTCGGGGACGACGGGGGTGCCAAAGGGGGCCGTCTCGACGCATCACGCTGTGCTCTCCGCGCAGCGCGCTTTTGCGTGTCGGGCGCTGGTCGGGGCGATGACGGAGCCGCCGAAGGAGCCGAACCCCTTCGAGGCCTGTTTCATTCTGGCGATTCCGCTCTTTCACGTGACCGGCCTCGTGCCGGTCATGCTTTCGTGTTTCTTGAACGGGATCAAGCTCGTAGTGATGTACAAGTGGACACCGGAGCGTGCCCTCGAGCTCGTCGAGCGGGAGCGGGTGACGCAGTTCGTAGGCGTGCCGACGATGACGATCGACTTGTTGGAGTCGCCGGACTTCGCGTCTCGGGACACCTCGAGCCTGGCCTCGGTGGGGGGAGGGGGCGCACCCGCGCCGCCCGAGATGGTGAGCCGGGTCGACAGGAGCTTTTTGCGGGCCCGTCCCGGCCTCGGCTATGGGATGACCGAGACGAACGCCTATGGTCCACAAAACGCGGGCGACGACTATATACGCAAGCCGCGGAGTTCCGGGCGATCGATCCCGATCCTCGAGGTCAAATGCTTTGATGACGAGATGAATCCGCTCGGCCCCGGCGAGGTCGGAGAGATCTGCTTCCGAGGGCCGAATCTGATTCGGGGTTACTGGAACAAGCCCGAGGCGACGGCCGAGACGATCGTCAACGGATGGCTGCGCAGCGGCGACCTCGGCCGGATCGACGACGAGGGCTTCGTGTTCGTCGAGGATCGCGCGAAGGACATGGTTCTTCGGGCCGGCGAGAATATCTACTGCGCCGAGGTCGAGGCGATCATCTACGAGTTCGACGACGTCCACGAAGCGGCGGTTTTCGGGATACCGCACGACCGGCTTGGGGAGGAGGTCGCCTGTGCGATCCTCGCCAAGAAGGGCCGGACGATCGACGTCGAGGCGCTGACGGCGCATGTCACCGAAAAGCTCGCGAAGTTCAAGGTTCCAACGATCGTCGAGGTCTTCGCGGAGGCGCTCCCGCGCAACGCAGCGGGCAAGATCCTCAAGCGCGAACTTCGCGACGCACTCATCTCGCGCCGTGGATGACAGTCGCGATCGGCATTCTCTGACAGCTGAGTAGATCATCGTGCGGACGCAGCTCATTCGAGGGAATTGGCAGGATGTCGGGGAGGCCGGCCGCCTCGCTGCGACCGGGGCGGGGCTCCGTTCGCAGGGAACGTTTCCGTCTCGTACGGAACGAGTCGTCGGGTTGGGCTGTCGAGCTCGGGAGCGCGTCTGCGCGCTCAAGTTTCTGCCGATGAATTGCCGATACGACCTATGCCTTTCCTGTCGAGAGGCGTTCGGTTCCCTGGAGGTGGAGAGATTCGTGGCTAGTTCGCCCGCATTCGACTGGACCTGCCAGGAGCTGGAGATGCAGACCGACCTCGATCGGCTCGAGGCACGCGGCACCGTTCGGATCTCGCTCAAGCATTCAGGCCTCGAAGCGTCCAGCGTCCTGCCCGATCAGATGAAGGTCGTGATCGAACGGGTGTTGCCCGGCGAACTCGTCGCACGCGGCATCGACGGCGCCTCGGAAATCTGCGCGCGCATGGCGATTCGTGTCTCCGCGATCCGCTCGGGCGGTGTCGCGGAATCGCCTGATGAGGTCTTTCGCCGTCTGGGCGGTCCCTGAGCTTCGCGATTCTCGTCCTCGGATTGCCGATCTTCGACCGCCCTCGAACGGATCAGCTCTCGTCGAAATGCGCGATCACCGGTGCGTGATCCGAGGCCGTCAGACCCTCCTTCTTCTTCCGAAAGTCCCGGTCGATCTCGACTGCGCGCAGTCCTTCGACGACGGCCCGGGTTCCGAGCAGGAAATCGATGCGCAGGCCGTGCTTGCGGTGGAACGAGCCGCCGCGGTAATCCCACCAGCTGAAAGCCTGGGTATCGGGTTCACGCTCGCGGTAGAGATCGGTCAGACCGACGTCGATCACCGCCGCCATGCGGGCCCGCTCTTCCGGGGTATGGAAGATCAATCCCGCGAATTCTTCTTCGTTCCAGCTATCGAGTGCGGTCGGGACGATGTTGAAGTCGCCACACAGAACCGCCCTCGAATCGGACTGGACGTAGTCTGCCGCCCAGTCGCGGAGGGCATCGAACCAGGCGAGCTTGCGCTGGAAATCGTCGTGATCGGTATTCTTGCCATTTGGGCAATACAGGGTCGTGAAGTCGAGGGCGGAATCGCCAACGCCAATCCGTGCGCGAATCAGGCGCGACCCGAACTCCTCCTGACCGGGTAACCCGGCCTCGATCAGCTCGATCGGCGGGCGCGAGAGAATCGCCACGCCGTTCCAGCTCTTCTGGCCGTGTGTGACCGCCGTGTACCCGAGGGCCTCGAAGTCCGCGTGGGGAAATTTTCCATCCTCCATCTTGAGTTCCTGGAGGCCGACGACATCGGGTCGTCGCTCCTTCAGCCAGAGCAAGATGTAGTCCAGGCGGGCGCGGAGACCGTTGATGTTCCAGGTCGCGATCTGCAAGATTCTGCTCTCTCCTCTGCTTTCGGTCAGGCGGACGGGGACGGCTGGGACCGCGGCAAGCGTATCACGGCGCAGGCAGCCGACGGAGGGTCGGGATCCGATCACCCAGTTGCCGTCGAGAGGGCTATTCTGCAGCGCGCCAAAACCACAGCGAGGTGATCGACATGGGGCTCTTCGACAAGAATCTTGCGATTCCGAGTGCGAGCGAAGCATTGCCGGGGCGCCCCGAGCGAATACCGATCGCAGGCGCGCACGTCGTCACGGGTGAAGCCCTCGATGCGCCCTTCGAGGGCTACGGTCGGATCATGTTGGCGATGGGTTGTTTCTGGGGCGCGGAGCGCAAGTTCTGGCAGGCGCCCGGCGTGATCAGTACATCGGCCGGCTACGTGGCGGGCCATACCCCGAACCCGACCTACGAGGAAGTCTGCTCTGGGCGGACCGGTCATACCGAGGCGGTTCGTGCGATTTTCGAACCGAGCGTGACGAGCTACGAAGAGCTGCTTCGGGTGTTCTGGGAGGGGCACGATCCGACCCAGGGGATGGGTCAAGGCCACGATCGGGGTACGCAATATCGCTCCGGCCTCTACTACTACGACGATGAACAGAAGGATCTCGCACTTCGTTCGCGGGATGCCTTCCAAGAAAAGCTCGCTGCCGCAGGCTTCGGACCGATCACCACCGAGATCCTGGCCGCTCCGGAATATTATTTCGCCGAGGACTATCACCAGCAATACCTCGCCAAGAACCCGAACGGCTATTGCGGTCTCGGTGGCACAGGTGTGTCCTGCCCGGTCGGATTGACGGAGGCGTAGATGCCGCCCGCGAAGAGCAACCTCTGACAAGGTAGGAAAAATGGACCTGATCCTGCGTGAGAACGCATTTCTCGGAGAGACCCACATCGTGACCGGAGCCGCCCAGGGGATAGGCTTTGCCGTCGCTCAGGCGTTGGCGCGACACGGTGCGCAGGTTGCGATGATCGATCTCGACGCCGGTCGACTCGAAGAGGCCAAAGACCGGATCGAGGATGCCGCCGTTTCGCCGCTTCCAATCTCCGCGAACGTGACGTCCGAGGAAGACGTCGTGCGTGCGGTCGGTCAGGTGCTGGAGGCGAGTGGTTGCATCAACGGGGTTGTGAACGTCGCGGGGATCACCCGCGACTCGCGCATCACCAAGAAGTCGCTCGCGGATTTCAATCTCGTTCTGTCGGTTCACCTCGGTGGGACCTTCCTGTTCACGCGAGAAATCGCGAATCAACATTGGCATCCGCTCTTCAAGGCGAATGGCAATCAGCCCCTCGATGACGGCGTGAACCGCTTCATCGTCAATTTCTCGTCGGTTTCTGCGCGCAACGGCAATATCGGCCAGGTCGACTACACCGCGGCCAAGGGCGCGATCGAGGCCGTGACCCGCACGACCGCACGCGAGTTCTCGAGCTATCGCGCGCGCGTGAACGCGATTGCACCGGGGCCCGTGAATACGCCCATGCTGGCGGGCGTGAGTGATCAAGGAGTCGAGGCGATGCGCCGGTCGACGCTGCTCGGCAAGGTCGCGGAACCGGAAGAACTGGCGGCGACGGTCCTGGGAATGGTCTGCCCGAAGATCTCGGGATACACGACGGGGCAGATCTTTGCGGCGAACGGTGGGATGTACATGGCATGAGAATGACCGCTCTCGGACGCTAATAGAGGCCTGGCGTCGAATGGGCTTGCCGACTCGACCCGCCCCGCCCCGCGGGATTTCTGGCCAGGAAGGCCTCATTCCGGTCTGATTCGCCTCGAATGAGGAACTCCTTGCCGGGCGCGGGGCACCGATCGGACATGTAGACTACCGGGCGTGCCGAGCGAGGGGCGGGAGAGGTGAGATTGAAGCCTGATAAACCTGAGAACCAGGATCAGCGAGAGGATCGGGACGTCGTGAGCCGAGCCGAGGAGGCCGGCGCGGGACGGGGACCCGACTTCGACGGTCGCAAAGAGAGTCCCGCGGAGATGTCCAGAGGGATTCCCGGATCCGCCGAGCCCGAACCGCTGACCGGCAAAGCGGCGACGCAGGAGCGCATCCTCGCGGCGGCTTCCGAACTCTTTCTGACCCGCGGATACGAGAATACGACGATCGCTCAGGTCGCGGCCCGTGCCGAAGTTTCCCGGGCGACTGTCTTCTGGCATTTCAGTGACAAAGAGTCGCTCTTTCGAGAATGCTTCAATCGGATCTGTGAACCCTTCCGCGCTTCGCTCGCCCTAGATCAGTCGGCGCTACCGGCTGAGAAACGATTGCGAGAGCAGGTCGAACTCTACCAGTCGTTCATCGCGCAGCACCGCGGAGACGTCGATGGCTTCATCCGCTGGGCGATGGAGCATACGAGCTTCCGCGACTGGCTGATCCGAAGCGTGCTCGATCTGCACAACCGCTTCGGCGGGGCGCTGACCGAAACGATCGCCGAGATCGTCCCGCCCCACCACGACCCCCATGCGATTGCGATGGGCATCCTCGTCATGCTCGACGGGGGTGTCTTCCTCTCGTATTTCGATTCGTCTACGCGTTCGGCGGAGATGCGTCAGGCAAGCGTGCAGGCGATCCTCGACATGATTCCGCGCCAGGTGCCCGGCCGGTACTGAGTCGCTTGCATTCGGGTTTCGCGCGCGGTCGGCTCACGGATCTCGATTCGATTCGACAGGCGATCGATCAACGACTCCCGATCGCCTTGTTGTTGATCCGCGAGGGGGCTCGATCCGACGCTGCGTCCGCGGAGGTCGAGCGGGCCCGTGCGGCGGGCATTCCGACTTCGACCGAGTCGGAGCGTGAGATGCGACGGATGTCCGAGACGGATGTCGCCCCGGAGCTTCTGGCGGTCACGGGATCGCCGCCGCCGACGGATCTCGCAGGCCTGATGAAGGGGGACGGGCTCGTCCTCGTCCTGGTCGGCCTGCGCTACCCGGGCAATGTCGGGTTCATCCTGCGTTCCGCGGAGGTGGCGGGCGCTGCGGGCGTCGTGGTTGCGAATGACTGGTCAGACTCGGAGTGGCAGGAGGCGCGTCGCGTCGGAATTCGCGCAGATCGTTTCCTGGCGGTCATCCGAGCGGAGTCGGGCGAAGCCCTGGCGGCTGCACGTTCGGCCGGTCGCCGCGTGGTGGCGGTCGAAACGAGCGGACGCACGAGGCCCTGGGAGATCGATCTGTCACAGCCGACGGCGCTGGTGATCGGGGGTGAGGCGACGGGGATCTCCGAGGAACTCCTCGCGTGCGCGGACGAGGTCGTTCGAATTCCGACGCGCGGCTTCATCCCTTCCTACAACGTGCAGGCCGCCACCGGGATGCTGCTCGGGGAATGGCTTCGGCAGACTAGCCCGGATGATTCATGAACCCCGTCGCGAGAAAACGCGTCAGAGTGCGTGACTCGCGGCCGCACTCGGGTCGCGACAATCGGAGCGTAGTCGACCCTACGTGCGGATCGGTGTGGCCGGGTCCTCAGCTGTTCAGGGCGATGATGGCGTCCGCGCGATCGAGCCGATCGACCGACCCTTCCTTGATGCGTTTGCAGCGGCTTTCCAGATCCACCATCCGGCGGCTGATCCAGGATGCCGCCAGATCGAAGCGCCGCGGATCTGCCTTGGCTTGTTTCAACAATTCGGCGCCGGCGATCACGCTCGCGACGACTTCCGCGAGCGACTGCGCGGACATCAGCGCGTAGTTGAAGTCCGCCAATAGGGCGCCGGCGGCCCCGAGGATCAGGTTCATGCCCTCCAGCACCTTGTCGGCCTGTTCTCTGAGCTTTGGTTCCTCGAAGGTCTTGAGTTCCTGCTCGAGTGCTTCGAAGACGACGGTGAGCGCGCCCTTGCCGATCTCCTTGAGTGCGAACGAGACCTGGATCTCGGACGTGCCTTCGTAGATGGTCGTGATGATGGCGTCGGAGTGGAGCTTGCCCACTTCCGCCTCGGCCATGAAGCCGAGTCCGCCGTGGATCTGGATCGCGTCGCGGCTGATCGAATCCGCCGCCTCCGTTCCCATATATTTTGCCAGGGGCGTGAGCAGTCGGATGCGGGTGTCGTTGCGTTCGTAGAGCGCTTCGATTTCCACCCGTTCGGCTGAAGACAACTCACCTGTGCCGTCCCTCGTCCGCGCGAGGGCCTTCTCGATGGCGGCGTTCTGGTCGACGAGCGAGCAGGCTCGGTAGAGCAGGGCACGGCTTCCTTCGAGCTCGAGGGTCATCTTGGCGAGCCGGTCCTTCATCAGCGGTTGGTCTGCGATCGGCCGTCCGAATTGCACGCGCTCTCGGGCGTAAGCGAGTGCGACGCTTAACGCCGCCTCCGCGATTCCGATGCCCTGGGCAGCGACGCCGAGGCGTGCGTTGTTCATGAGCGAGAGCATGGCCTTGAAGCCCTCGCCGAGCACACCGACGAGGAACCCCTCGGCGTGGTCGAACTGCATGGCGGCGGTGGGCGAGCCGTGGATCCCGAGTTTCTCTTCGAGCCGGGTGACCCGAACCCCGTTCTTCTCGCCCGAGGGCAGCGTTCTGGGCACGAGGTAGAGCGAGAGACCCTTCGTCGTGCCCTTCGACTGATCGTAGGTCGCGTGGTCGCGGGCGAGCACGAGATGGATTTCGCAGCCGCCGTTCGTGATGAAGATCTTTTCTCCATCGATGAAATAACGTCCCTCCTCCTCGGTTGCGCGGGTCTGGATCGCACCGAGGTCCGAGCCGGCCTGCGGCTCGGTCAGGTCCATCGCCCCCATGACCTCTCCAGAGGCGAAGCGGGGCAGGTAGGTGCGTTTGAGTTCCTCGCTACCGAATTTCTGGATGTCTTCTGCGACGCCAGCCTGTAGGCCCAGAATCGTCATCAGGCCCGCATCTGCTCGCGAGACCATCTGGAGGATCACGTTGGCCACGAAGGAGGGAAGACCGAAGCCATCGTATTCTTCATCGACGCCGAAGCTGATCAGCCCCGCGTCGCGGAGTTTGTCGAGCGTTTCCTGGATATGCGGGGGAAAGATGACCTCGTCGCCCTCGAGTCGAGCGCACTCGTACCAGCCCGCGCGCAGTTTGGGTTCCTGTTCTTCACAGATTTGCGCGGCGGTCTCGAGGACCTCCTGGAGTGCCGCGCGATCGACGTCGACGTCCCCGGCCTCACCCTTGCGCCAATGGAAATAGGATTCCCAATCGATCAGTTCCTGAAGATAGAGAAGGACGGCGTCGCCCATGTAGGTGCTCATGTCGATGGTTCCTCGAGGTTCGGTACGGAGAAGGGGTTTGATGCGCTGGAACTGGGAGAGTAGGCTCGCCCACCATGACTCACTACCACCCACTACGACTCCAAGTCAGGGGGTGTCAGAGTCGAAAAGGGCGGGCAGCGAGCGCCCGTCGGATTCGACCGATCGATCGTGGGAAGCAACGATGGCCAGGTCATTTTCGAGTCGATGGAGCCGCTCGCTCGGCTTTCCGACGCTCGATTTCCTGGAGCCTCTCGATCGGGACGAATCCTCCGCCCGGCTGGATCAAGACGAGTGGTCTCGCGTCTTGCGACGGCGTCGCTCGGGCCAAATCGGTCGCGCTCGCGCGTCGGGCGCGCGCGTCGGGCTGGCCCGGTTTCGGTGTCGTTCGCGCGAGTGAATCGGAGAGATCGGCGGGATGCGCCGGCTCCGGATCACCGCTCCACATTGCGAATCCGATCCCGCCGACGATCGCTGCGATTGCGGCCGCCGCGAGATTTCGCAGCATCGGTGTGATTCCGCTACCGAGGATCGCACGCAGTTCTTCTTTCGTCGGAGGCGCGTCGAGTGGATCCACTTCTTCCGTGCCGTAGGGCTCTTCGGGCCACCGCGCTTCTTCCGCTGCCCCGAAAGGCTCGAGCGACGCGCCGAGGGTCGGCGCATTCGACGATCTGTCGCCGTCGTATCGTTCGTTCTCCGCGTCGGCCTCACAGATCGAACGAACGAAGGCCGCATCGATTGCGACGAGATCCTGTGCGGCCGCGTGGCTGAGCAACTCTTCGCATAGCCCCGAAACCGCGCCCGGCACGCCGCCGGTGTAGCCATGGATTGCGTGGGCCGCCTCCTCGCTGAAGAGACGCTCCCCGCGCCAGCCCGCGCGCTTCAGGTGTTTGTGGATATAGGATGCGATGCCGTCGCGTGGAAGCGGTGAAAATTGAAGCTGCAGCGTTTGGATCCGGTCGAGCCACCAGATGAGCGGGGAGGGGCTTTCATCTGGCGTCGTCGTGAGTCGCGCCAGGAGGACACTCTGGACGACCGGGTGGCCGTCCTCGCTTCGATAGCTGAGTACGACGTCGAGATGATCCAGGAATTCCTCGCTGGCCCGCTCGGCCTGGTCGATCACGAGAACGAGTCTTCGATCCCTTGCCGCTTCGAGCAGATGGGCCCGGGCGAGGCGGCCGGACTCGAGGCCCCATTGTTTTGCGAGGGCGCCGCGGGAAGCGTCCCAGGAGAGGGTCGGATCGAGGACCAGGGCCACGCGAGCGGTCTCGCTCAACAGCTTTGGAAGCGCCCTTGCGAGACTCGTTTTCCCGAGGCCGCGCCCGCCGCTCACGCAGATGCGCGATGCGCCTTCAGCGAGGCCGGTCTGGATCGTGCCCAAGGCGTCGCGCAGGGCGCGCGTGCCCAGGACGACCTGGGCCTGAGCCTTGCCCTCGAAGGGGGACTGATCGAGATCGAAAAATTTTAGATACGCCGACATGCAGGGTCTCGATGGGCTCGCGCTCTTGGGCAAGGCTGCGGATTCGCATGAGAAATCGGCCATTCGGGGGAGCCGCTTGAGGGTCGGAACGAGGCCGATACGAGTTCGCATCGGGCTTTCGGGCCTCGATTATTCCGAGGCTGTTGTTTTGAAGCTGGACGTGAAATCATTCTCATCGGGCTAGACTTGGCAGAGCTATATCTGCGAAACATCCATTTCGTCTCCGCACCGCGAGGGGTGGCCAGGTTGTCGATGAGCAGGGCTACAGCCGCTTCGGCTACGACCAGCTTGGCGTGTTTTCCTTCGATGCAGAGGTTCAGGCCTGGACGGAGTTCTACAACTCACGACCCGGATCGAAAGACATCACCGTCCTGGGGTCTCGAATCGAC